>Ga0068714_10002788_pt1 | contig 21851 bp, 26 predicted proteins | sample MTBNYHSulfiMetaG_FD_62988 | JGI IMG/M metagenome (GOLD analysis project Ga0068714, IMG submission 62988) | Enrichment culture microbial communities from rom New York Harbor, USA that are MTBE-degrading - MTBE-NYH (New York Harbor Sulfidogenic)... | ecosystem: Environmental > Aquatic > Marine >... | reverse complement strand
CCTTAGTCGCACTTATTTCGAGCTTACAGCCTGTTTATCCCCGACCTAAGAGGTCGGGGATAAACAGGCTGTGCGAAGATAAAATTAGGGGTGAATATTTTGATCGGATTGAGTTTCTTTTTGATTCTAACCGGTTTATGCATAATTACCGCTTATGTGCTGCTAGTGACCCTGCATATCGCCGGCAGCGGAAAATGGCCGGGCCTTTTTCCGCGCCGGTGGGACAGCCGGTTAAAAAGACTGCTGCTTGGCGCCGGCTGCGGTTTGATCTTGACGTTGGCCGGCATACTGGCCGGTTACGGCATCTAAGCCGCTTTAACCATGATGGCAGCCGTGGCCGTGTTCGCCATGATGATTGCAGCAGGCGGTATTCTTGGTATCCAATTCCCCCCTGGCGAAGGAGACCGCCACATCCTCAATGCTTCCGTTGGCACCGCTGACAACCTGCAATCCGCTTTCCTGAAGGGCGATTAACGCCATGGCGCCGATACCGCCGGTTATAACCACATCCACATGCTCGGACTTCATTAACCCGGCCAGACCTTCGTGGTTGTGCTGCAATTGATCCGCCGATACGGTTTTCCGGGTTTTGATTTTGCCGTCTTCCACTTCAACGATGGCAAATTCCCTGCTGGTTCCAAAGTGTTGATTTACTTTTCCCTGTTCGTAAGGCATTGCCAGTTTCATTGCTTATTCCCTCCGTATTTTAAGATCTATATTTACAGGAAACATTACTGTTGTCCCCTAATTTTAATATAATCTTTATTTCCAGGCCAATTTCCCGCGCCGCTCCCTGCACCATATCCACAGTCCGGAGCGCAGCCTGCCGCCGTCCCGCCGGCGGGCACCCGTCCGGTCAGCACTGCCGCACGGGACATAATTCTTTCCGTACTACTGCCCCCACAATTACGGCAGGTACAAAAATTATCCTTATCTATTGCCTTAACCAGATGTTCAGTGATAGCCCCGCAATCCCGGCACTTAAACTCATAAATCGGCATTGCAGTCCCTCCCGTTATGGACATTGGTTCATTTCTATTTTAAATGCACTATTGCGGACTGTCAATATTTAATTTAGACATTTGATAAAAAAAAATCCCACCTGGTCAGATGGGATTGGTTTTAGCAATAAAATTATGGATTTAGTTTATACACAGCCGGTGGGCTTGGGCAGACCGGCCAGTTTGCAGGCGCCTTTGGCCGGGCCGGAGGGGAACAGTTCATAAATCTGCTTCAGGCTGTAACCGGTTTGTTTGCACATTTTCCGGACCATCGGAGCAACCTGGAACTGTTTGTAATAGTCACGCAGATAGCGGATTACTTTCCAGTGTTCTTCGGTAAGCTCCTTGATCCCTTCGGATTCAGCAAAATATAAAGCCACATCGTCGTTCCATTCTTCGGGAGTAACAATAAACCCGTCTTCATCCAGTTCGATTTGCTTGCCGCCAATTTCAATAAAAGCCATTAATCTCACCTCCGAAATATTTAAAAAACAATTTTCATTTTCCCCTAAAAAGATTTTAAATTTTTTATTTTTAGGGCAAAAAGCTATCCCACATGCAATATATTATCATCCAGACCAAAAGAGTGCAACATGTTCACGCATAAAACCTCTTCAATTAAAAAACCAACTTAAGAGAACCTTTTCCTCATCCCTGTTACACAGGCTCCAACGAGCCGGTAAGACCATGCTTTACGCTTTACTTCTTCGAACACTTACTGCAATGGAACCGGACCGGGTTATTTAACGTGCAGTGTCAATTACCTGGCTTTAAGTTCCACATCAAATAACTGGGCCCATCACCTCCCTTTAGGGGGTAGTTTTAGATCTAATCTATATAGTTGTTTATATTAATACGACAAAACCTTTGTAATTCCTTCAACCATTACAGTATGAATTTCATACCAACGGTCAGCTTTCACCGGCAATCAGTTTGCTGGCCATTTTCACTTTCTGGCGCTCCACAGCGCCCATTTCACCAAGGACATATTCCGCTATGTTTACCGCGTGATCGCCGACCCTTTCCATGTTGCTGAGCAAGTCAAGGAATATCGAGCCCTCGGCACCGGTGCAGATACCCTCGTTAAGGCGCATGATATGGCCCTCCCGGAACTCTTTTTCCAGGTTATCGATAATGACCTCGTTCTTAATCACCTGCCTGGCCAGGGCGCGATCCCCGGTTTCCAAAGCTTTAAGAGCCATATCCAGGGTTTCACCCGTCAGGTCGGCCATGGAACGGATACTGGCCATGGCTTCATCGGAAAAGGTGCTCCGATGCTCAACACCGTAAACGGTTAATTCCACGATATTGTCGGCGTGATCGCCGATCCGCTCCAGGTCGCTTACCGCCTGTAACAGTGTGGTGGTATAATTGGACTGGTCGGTGTTCAGTTTATTTTCGCCGGATAATTTGACCAGGTAATCGGTGATGTCGTTGTCCAGCCGGTTAATCAATTCTTCCTTTTGTTCCAGGTACATGGGATTTAAATCCCTGCTCCGGGGATTAAAGAAAAATTCCACCGATTCACCGAAGAACTGCCTGGCGTGCCGGCCCATGCGCAGCACTTCCCTGGTGGCCTGGCCCAGGGCCACGGCCGGGTTGGTCAAGAGGCGCGGCTCCAGAAAACGGGGTTCCATACTGAATAAAGCGCTCTGTCCCGGCACCAGCTTGGTCACCGCCCAGGCCAGATAACCCACAAAGGGAAGCTGAATCAGAGTGTTGGTAAGGTTAAACATACCGTGGGTCTGGGCGATCTGCATCCGGATATTCAGAGTATCCCAGGTTCCTTCGGACCCCGGCAATAGAACAAATACATAATCAGTGGCCAAACGAATCAGTTCCGGGAAGATGCCGAGCAGAAAGAGCGGCAAAAATATGGCAGTACCACTCAGGTTGAAAAGGGTATGCGTTAGCGCCGCCCGCCGGGCCGCCACAGTGGTACCAATGGAAGCCAGCAGCGCGGTAACGGTGGTGCCGATATTATCCCCGAACAATATGGGCACAGCCTGCTGATAGGTTACCGCGCCCTGTTCGGCCAGACCCTGCAGCACGCCGATGGTGGCGCTGCTGCTCTGGACAATAAAGGTAAAGATTGTGCCAATGAACACACCAATAATCGGGTTATGCTGCACCTGGGCCATCAGGTTGAGGAATAAGTCCCAGTCTTTAAGAGGTTTTAAACCTTCACCCATAACGCTCATGCCGTAAAAAAGCATCCCAAAGCCGAAAATGACCTGACCGGCATTGGCAATTTTTTTATTCTTAACAAAGAAAAGCAGGATCACCCCCACGGCGATAATGGGCAGCGCATAGTGCTCCAGCTTGAAGCCAATCAGGTAAGCCGTCATGGTAGTGCCGATATTGGCGCCCATAATCACTCCGATGGCCTGGCGCAGATTCAGCAGCCCGGCGTTCACCAGACCCACCGTCAGCACGGTGGTGCCGCTGCTGCTTTGAATCAGGGCGGTCACCAGGGCGCCGGTAATAACGCCGCGCACCGGCGTCTTGGTTCCCTTTTCTAAGAATTGGCGCATGCGCGTACCCGCCGCCGTTTGCAGCCCCTCGGACATATATTTGATGCCGAAAAGAAAAATTCCCAGCCCGCCCAGGGCATAAAACAGTACTTCCTGAACCGAGAAAGGCATGGCTTGTCCCCCCGCAGGTGATTAAATTCCTAATAGATTTTAACAGCTTCCTTACCGGTGTTTAACCGTTTTAATCGTATTTTAACAATAATTTAACAATGCATTGCCGATAAGTGACAAAAAACCCGGCCGGCCTTGTTACCACTGAATAAATATATTAAACTGGGTCTTGGGAGTGATTAAAAGGTGATTGTGCTGCAAGCCGTGCATATTAACAAATCATTCGGCGGCAAACAAATACTCGCGGACGCCACCCTGACCGTAAAGCAGGGGGAACGGGTAGGCCTGGTGGGGCGCAACGGGGCTGGCAAAACCACTCTGCTGAAAATCATCACCGGACAAATGCGCCCCGACAGCGGAGAGGTAACCAGACCCGGCGCAATCCGCACCGGTTACCTGGCCCAGGGCGGCAGTTTTGAATCCGGGCGGCTCGTGATGGAAGAAATGCTGGCTGTCTTTGAACACCTGCGCGAGACCGAGCGGAACCTGCGCTTTCTGGAAGCTGAAATGGGGCGCCCGGAGATATCCGCCAACCCGGACCGGCTGCACAAAATACAGGAAGAATATACCCGGCTGCGGGAAAATTTCAGCCGCGGCGGCGGGTACGAATACGAAGCCGCAATCCGCAGCGTGCTGCACGGCTTAAAATTCACCGGCCGGTATTATGACCTGCCGGTCGAGCGGCTCAGCGGCGGTGAAAAAACCCGCCTGGCCCTGGCCAAACTGCTCCTGGCCAAACCTGATTTGCTAATCCTGGACGAGCCGACAAATTATCTGGATATGGAAACCCTGGCCTGGCTGGAAAAGTATTTGCTGTCGTACCCCGGCGCGATACTGGCTGTTTCCCACGACCGGTATTTTCTGGATATGCTGGCCGAAACGATCTACGAGTTGAGCAGCCGGCGGCTGACCAGGTACTCCGGGAATTACTCCCGGTATCTGACCTTGAAGACGGAGGAACTGGAACGCCAGGCCGCGCGCTATTACCGTCAGCAGGAAGAAATGGCCCGGATGCGGGATTTTGTGCAGCGCAATATTGCCCGGGCTTCCACCACCAACCGGGCCAAAAGCAGGCAAAAAGCGCTGGAAAAAATCAAACCCCTGGAAAAACCGGCGGATGCGGAAAAAAAGATAGCCATGACCCTGGATGCCGGCCGGACCAGCGGCAGCGAAGTGCTGACGATAAAAGAACTGCAACTCGGATATCGGGGCCACGTCCTGGCCCGGGGTATCAATTTCAGCATCCGGAGGGGCGAACGGGCGGCCCTGCTGGGGCCAAACGGAGCGGGTAAAACCACCCTGCTGAAAAGCATCGCCGGACTGCAGCCCGCTTTGGCGGGTAAAATAAAAGCGGGCTACCATGTGCAAATTCAGTACTACGATCAGGAACAAAAAGACCTCAGTCCGGATAAAAATGTGCTGCAGGAACTATGGGACGACTTTCCGCACCTTGAGGAAAGGGTGGTGCGGACGCTGCTGGGCCGGTTTCTGTTCAGCGGAACGGAGGTGGAAAAAATGGTGGGCGACCTCAGCGGCGGGGAGAAATCCAGGCTGGCCCTGGCCAAGCTGTTGTGCGAACGGGGCAATTTCCTGCTGTTGGACGAGCCCACCAGCCACCTGGATATCCCGGGCCGGGAAGCACTGGAGGAAGCGCTTCTGAATTACCCAGGCACCCTGCTTTTCGTATCCCATGACCGGTACTTTATCAATAAAATAGCCACCCGGATTATTGAGCTTACCGGGAACGGAATCAGGGAATACCAGGGCGATTTTGATGATTACCTGGCCAAAAAGGCGGCCGGGGAGGAAAAAGAGAAACAAAATAACAGTCGGGAAGAGGAACAAGTAACCGCCGGTAAACTGGAATTTCTGCAGCGCAAAGAAATCCAGCGGGACGAGCGCAGAAAACAGCGCCGCCTGCAGGAACTGGAGAGTCTGATCGAGCAAGCGGAAGAAAAAATCGCCCTGCTGGAAGAGGAATTGTACCGCCCCGAAGTTTATGAAGACCACGCCGCATACCGGGATAAAGACGCGGTCCTCATTGAATTAAAGGACGAACTGGAAAAACACATGACCGAATGGGTGGAACTGACCGATTAAAAAGACTTGAGCAGTGCCACCAGGTCCGGCCAGTTATCCACCATAAAGTCGGGGCTGGAGTCCCGCAATTCACCGGGGTCTGCAATCCCCCAGTTTACCGCCACAGTAACCACGCCGGCCTGCCGGCCGGCCAGAATATCAAAACAGCTGTCGCCGATGAAAACAGCCTGCTCCGCCGGAGCACCGAATTTTTCCAACCCCCTCAGCACCGGTTCCGGGTCCGGTTTTGCTTTTTGCACGTCCTCCAGGGCCACCAGGTGACGCATGTAACGGTCCAGCCCGGTGACGGACATGCCCCGCAGGGCCACGGGACGTCTTTTGGAAGTCACCACCCCCATCCCCTTGACCAGCGGGCTTATTTCGTTCAGCGCTTCCATGGTCCCCGGAAAGACTTTAACCCGCGCATCATGGATGGACAACTGGTAATTGACATAGCAGTCAAACAGTTCCTGCCACCGATCGCCGCCAAATTGCTTGCATGCCTCCCGCAGCGGAATACCGATGGTCTTCATCACCGCGCCGTCGCCCCAGGGTATTTGCAGCTGCCCGAAAGCATGGCGAAAGCTGGTTTCAATCAGCGGCAGAGTGTCCAGCAGGGTACCGTCGAGATCAAACAATACAAAATTCTTTGGCATACAAAAACCTCCGCGATTAAATATTCCGGCTCATACTAAAGATTATATCAGAATTTTGACCGCGCCGGACTTTTTCAGGATTTCCGCCCAGGAAACTTTCGGTTACGCGCCGCTTCATGGTATAATACACCTGCATGTCATTGATCAACAATTACAGGAGGTCCCGACCAATGTCCAAGGATGTATTTGAAAAAGCGACGGCGCTGGGCGCCAGCATTGTAGAATCGGAAGAGTTCAAGGAAATTCAGCAAAGAGAAGATGAGATCATTAAGGACGCCAACGCCCAGGCGCTGCTGAAAAGGTTTCATGAACTGCAGAGCAAACAGCGGGAGCTGACTAAAAAGGGCGAATTTATGACCGACGAGGAAGTTATGGAACTGGAACAAACGCAGCTTAAAATGGTGGAAAACAAAACCATTAAAGCATTCTCCGCGGCCCAGGACAGATTTCAAAATATGATGAACGAAGTAATGAAAATTATCCGCGAGTCGGGCGCCAAGAAGATAAAAGAATAACGCCGTTGCCGGCGCCGTCTGTTAAAAATTACTAGGTTTACAGATAATTTCCTTCACCTTGGTATCAAAAAAATAATTGGAATGGGCCGGGACAATGATCGCCGCGGTATCGGCGCCTTTGCCGGAGCCGCCGATGGCGATGATTTCCTCTCCGTGCGGTATCAGACCGGCGTCCAGGGCCATTCCCGCGACCTCGACACAGACCTTGACGCCCTGACCCAGCATGCGCAGGGTTTGGGCCATTATTTCCGCGGGGTACACCCCGCCAAACTTGTTGCGTACAGCCCGGTCCACCCCGGCCAGCAGGTGAGTAGTAAAAAGCACCTTGATACCGTTTTCGTGCAGTTCCTTTTCGGTTTCCAGGCTCATCCGCCTGCTGCCCGGCCCGTCAAAACCCACGTGGTAGCTTACGCACACCACGCTGCGCCCGCAGCCCGCCAGTTTCATGGCGGTGGCGCCGGTGCTGGAGGCTACCACCAGGTATTTGATATCCCTTTCCTCCGCCTTTTTCAGCGCTTCCCTGACGGTTGAGCCGGTATTATCCGGTCCTTTGTTATCCCAGTGCAAAAAATTCCCTCCCCTGGTTTATTTACCAATCATTGTAGACAATCTGCGGTAAATAAGCAAGGCATAAAGAAGCCGGGCGGCGGCACCCTTGGAGTGGTTCGCTCGAATTTGCAGCCGTATGACAGAAAAAGCCACCACCTATTAATTCTGGTGATGGCTAAGAGAGTTGCGTAATCAAGCTATATTTGCAAAAACATATTCTGCGTATAGTCTTTAATGTTGGCGGGTGTAATCATATGATGTTTTTCTCTCACAGATACGAAATACTCGCCGATAGATTCCTTTGAAATGGTTCTGTTGGATGGCGCTTCGGTTGGCAAATCACCGCGCGCGGAAATCCACGGCGTCTCCGCGTGAGTGAACCGTTCAAGAGTTTTACCGCTGTAGCAGCAAATATGTCTAATAACACTGTCAAGCAAAACTTTTTCTTCCCCTGGCAAAGACGGAACATCAAAAGCATCTACGCTATCTATAGGGTCAAAATGGTAATTGGCATAACGGTTATAAATCTCCCTGTACACGGGACCGTGTACCCACGCTTCACAATCCTCTTTGAACAGAAAAGTGTTGTAGAAAGCGTAATAAAATCCCTGAACATAGTACAGCGCTTTCTGCAAGGACAAGTGAGTAATATCCTGACACTGTGACAGCAAGTAGTCAACAGCCACATCAATTTTAGGCTGTTGTTCAACAGGAATATTCAAGAAACTTTCCGTTACTGCTTTGCTTTTTTCAAAAGCCTTCTCACTTTTTAAGTTGCCCCTATTACTTTTAAGTATCGAAAGATAAAATGCAGGGTCGGAATAAATCTGTTTTAATGTTTTGGAATACTGTTTTGTGGGCATATCTCCGTCATAATAACGGCTGAAGGTCTGTTCACCCCAACCTAGCAAAAGGGACAAAGGACGTTTGCCAATATTATATTTTTCAGGGATTGCCCTGATGTCATCAAGGGAAATGATATCGTGCCTTTGGCGGTAAGCGTCATAAAGTGTTTTCAAATTCGCGTCTTCAAGTTCGGCTACATAAACTTCTTCACCGCAATTTGCGCAATATGCAGTTTGCGACGTAAATTCGTATACTTCGCCCTTCAATTCCCCGGTATCCACTCTTTTTTTAACCGAGTATTTAACATCCCTTCTACACTCCGGGCAAAAAACTGTCTTTATATTCACGCTATGTTCCTCCTTTTCACCTGAAAAGGTAATCTATCGGCCTGTTAAGCTTATGGAACGAGATAACAACAACTTTAATTCCAGTATTTAAATGGATAATGTTAAACTTGGTATAGATATTAACCAATTCTTCTTTATCTTCAATGTTGAATAACTTGACTTGTGGACAAAACACATACAGGACTCCATATTCGTAGCCTATTTTTGTGTTTTTTAGTGAGCAGCAAAAATCTTCCGGCTTTATCTGAAGAAGGATGCTCCGCTGTTTTTGAGAAGCGAGGTTATATTCACGAATCAAGGCGATATTTTCCTGCCTGTTTTACTTTTGGCAATTGTATATCTTCCATCGCGGACGCTATCTTGTATTTTTTGTAAAATCGCGGTAGCTTCTTCTTTAGACCATGATACTTTATTAAATGCCGTTTGTCAATATAATATGGACTAATTGATACATAAATTTCAAATTAGGGGTATCTATCAAGGTGCTATTTTTTAGAATGTACTATTTCTATTCCTAGCTTGAATGCTTATATATTACCATATAAAACAAAAAAGCCGATCACAACATCAATCGACTTCTTTGTTTTATTTGTTTTATTTGGTGGACGAGAGGGGATTCGAACCCCCGGCCCCCGCGTTGCGAACGCGGTGCTCTCCCGCTGAGCTACACGCCCCCTTTTAGCACCCGCAGGCGCATTATCAATATTATCATATCCAAAGCTGCTTATCAAGCAGGTATTATTCCCTGCGGTCAACCCCGGTTTGATAATCATATACCATTTTGGAAAGACGGTGTATCACCGGCAGCGTCTCGCCGTACCCCGGAGTATCCTTGCTGGTCAGCACCAGGATATAGGGCCGTCCGGGATGCACCACATAAGCCACGTCGTTATAGGTATGTTCCGGGGGCCAGGTGCCGATTTTATTAGCCACTCTGATGCCTTCGGGCAACGGGGCCGGGATTCGTTCCTTATAACGGGAGTTGAACAAGTGATCCAATAGCGGGCTGCTTCCGGCTGTATGGGAACGTGAAAAATCAAGGGTCGCCTTCATGTAAATACCCAAATCCAAGGGGCAGGTTATGTTGGCATCGTCGTCAACCACCTTCGCGCCCATGGAACGCATGAATTCTTTGATATGCCGGCGGTCCAGTCTTTCCAACAACATATTGGTGGCCACATTATCACTGTGAATGATGGACAGTTCGGATAACCGGGCTATTGTGTAACGGGAGCCGGGTTTCTGCTCCTTTAAAAAGCCGGTGCCGCCTTCCAGATGCTTATCCTCGTAAAGCAGTTCTTCACTGAGATCCAGCCTGCCTTGCGACGCTGCACGGTACAGGTAAAGATTTAGCGGCAATTTAAAGGTGCTGGCAGCATGAAAAGTTGTCAGCGCATTATATCCGAACTCCCGTCCGGAGTTCAGGTCAATGAAATAAAGACCGTAAGTACCGGGCTGCTCTTCCAGGTATGCGGCTATCTCTTTCTCCAGAGGACCGTAATCCGGAAGGAAAGGCACGGGTTTCCGGTAAGGCGGAAACAACCCGGGGATGGATATAATCAACAGCAATGCGACAATGACAATCAAAAAAGGCTTTGTCAGTTTCACGGCAGCCTCCGGATAAATTTGGTTACACTTTAAATGTAGCACATTAGACTCCTTAAATATACTTAATTGATAATATTTTACATTAAATTACTAGATATTATCTTCCAGCCCCCGGGGGGTTAAAAACCGGGGCCAAGTATTATAAAATATAAGCAGGGCCGCAACCAAAAATGAATGTCGAATGGATGGAAGAAATGCTTTTTAATCCTTTTGCCATGATAAACAAAAACGAAATAATTAAAAGGGTAAAGAAAATGCGGGCTGCTCACCCCGAACTTTCCGAGCGTGAGCTATGTGAGTTGATTATTGCCAGCAAAGCCCGTATGTGCGGAATGAGCGGCGCGGTAACCGCCCTGCCGGCCGCATTTCCGGTGGTGGGCACGGCGGTGGCCCTGATCGTGGGCGCCACCATTGACGTAATGGCGGTAAGGTACCTGATGGCGGAAATGGTTTTGGAGATGTCAGCGGTGTACGGACGCAACCTGAGCAAACCGGGAGTTTCCAGGGAAGCGTTATGGGTTATGGGTTCCGCCATCGGGGCGGACACCGCCAATAAGGCACTCAACAAGGCGGCGGTAGAGGGCATGTCCAACCAGGCATTTGTGCGCCTGGTCCAGGAGATATTGCTGACTCTGGGTATCCGGACCACCCAGCGGACGGTGCTGCGCATTATTCCTTTGCTGGGCGCCGTAATATCCGGCACAGTCAACTACGTCATCTGCCGGCGGGTGGGCGTTATTGCAGCCGATTACTACGACCGCAACGGGTATGATAAATGGGACAATACCATTGATGTGGAAGGGGAAGTAATTGAGTAAGCAAAACCCCGGCTGATTCCGGGGTTAAAGTTTTTCCTGTTTTACTTCTTCAGCATCCTGTCCGGGCCACAGTATGGAAATGGCCCGGCCTACCGAAGCCGGGTCGCCGCTGGTGAAAAACATTTCCCTGCCGCGACCGGGAGCGCTTTTTAATAAATTGTCCTCCGCAAGCACCTGGGCTACCCGCCTGGCCACGGCATCTCCGGTATCTATTACCGTAACTTCCGGCCCTACAATTGATTCCACCTGGGACCGCAGCAACGGATAATGGGTACACCCCAAAACTACGGTATCCACGCCGGCCGACAAGAGCTGGTCCAGAAACCTACGCAGTAAACCCCCGGTTTCGGGATCATCAATCAGCCCCGCCTCCACCCGCTCCACCAAACCGGGACAGGGAACCGTGATAATTTCCGTGTTGCCGGCAAACCGGCTGACCAGTGAGTGAAACCTGTCGCCAGCCAGGGTCACCCCCGTGGCCATCACACCGACCTTGCCGTTTTTAGTGCCGGCCGCTGCGGGCTTGACGGCCGGCTCCATGCCCACTATGGGCAGCGTAAACGTCTGACGCAGGAAATCCAGGCCGGCTATTGAGGCGGTATTGCAGGCGGCGACAATTATTTTGACCTTGAAGCCGGTTAAAAAGCCGGCCACCTTTTCAATTCGGCGGCGGATAAACGCCGGGTCTTTTGTTCCATATGGACAATGGGCGGAATCGGCATAGTAGATAATGTCTTCGGCCGGCAACAGACGCCGGATTTCTTTCATTACCGATATTCCCCCCACACCCGAATCAAAAATCCCCATGGGATTCGGGTTGGACACTACATTCACCTCGATTTAGAAAATTAATCAAACTGCAAATAAAGAACCGGCCTGGCGCCGGTTGGTATATTTCCACAGGGCTTACAGCCTTCGGTCCGTGTTAAATTATATCAAATCCGCGTTAAATATACATCCTCTGTGGGGTTATTTTCTGCCGCTCCGGCCATAAAAGAGTTGATGCGTGAGCAAAAAAACCAGAAACAGGGTCAAAAAACCGGCCACCAAATGATACCTTTCCGCAATTTCCGAACCCAGATATGATGCAATCCCCAAAACCGCAGCAATAACAGTTACCAGAGCGGTCAACAGAGCTAAAAACTTCACTGGATCGTACCTCCTTTTTTGGGCACTTATATAATATTATATATTTATCCCGCGGCACTTACTTTCCTTTAAATTAACCGGCGAAAAGTTCGATTTATGGCAAGAAATTCTCCCTGGCCGCAGCGCTGTTCTAATTGACACGGGATTACTGATCACATATAATTAATATTGCTTCATATGCCGGAGTGGCGGAACTGGCAGACGCACGGGACTTAAAATCCCGCGATTGGCAACAATCGTACCGGTTCGATTCCGGTCTCCGGCACCAACCCATTTCATAACTCTTTTTTAGTAATTAAATTAAAGGTACCACATAAACACAAGGGGTAGTCTATTTAGGAGCATACCTATAAATAACCTCTATTTCGCTATGCCCCAGACCCTTTTGACAACTTTAACCTTGCTAGTTTATCAATTGTTTTATCTTGAGAGTCCCTGCATATAGCACGGGCTTTTTGATTTGTATTGTTGGGAAACATGTCCGCTTCATTGTGGGTATGTAGCCGCAGCGTTATTCCAACCTTGTAGAACACCAAAATGAGGTTTTTATCCAAATTATCTCCATTTGCTATTTGGATTCAGTAGGCCTGGAGCAAATAAATTCTCGTCCAAAAGGTTGAATAGATGGTTAGATTTTCTCATACCCCCACAATATTCGGGTTCCATCGCAACAGTCATGCCTATAAGTTTCGGCAAAATAAATCGCATCAGGGACGAATGCGGTGCGAATGTTTTTCCCACCTCTTCATCGTCGACCAGCTCAACATCTGCATCTCCGCCACAGCTATCTTTACTTTCTGTAAAATAATCTAAATCAATATCAAAGTATATTGATTTAATGTCCTTCTTCTTAAGACATGCTAACATCTCCTCAATTGTATAAAACACCTTCACATCATGCTTTTTACCAAGATAATCTGTAAAAGTGAACATATCACTATCACTATCATAATCATATTGCCTTTGCTTGCACAATATATAAATATCTGATATTAGATTTAAATATGCAGCAGCTAATATTTGACTATGATTGAGTGGATTAAGTTTATATGCAGTAAATATGCCTACTTCCCTAAAATCATTTTGATTAAGAGCTGTTAATTCATCACATTCATTCTCACTTGGGTGGACTAAATCTTGATGCCAATCCAACGATATTAATACAGGGGGAATATTCTTTAGTAGATGTGTCCATTTCATCCAATAGTAAAAAGCAAAACGATGTTCATATAGCAAGGAAACACCAAGGAATTTATTATTATAAGGATTAATAGGATGATCCTCAAAAGTACCTGGCGGTAAAACATCTTCTAATTCCCAAGCCATTTTATACCTCCCAGAGATTATAAAGACAGAATTATTTACATATAATTTGAGGTTCCCAACCTGTCCTATCTGCTGCTTTTTCTATACCCAGCCGCTTGGGCTTCTTCTTCCGTGTTAAACCATGTCTCTGGTTTTGTAATATCGTAATATGCCCCTCCTGGGACGTGATATATTCTCTCTCCGCTGCTATTGATGTTACCCTTGATCTTGCCGTTTTCTCCTGCAATCGCATCCGCTGGGGACGCCATCTCTTGGTCTTCCAAGCCCCAGAGCCCTTTCCCGGCTTCCCGGGCAGTTTTTTGCGCTTCTGTGAACCGCTCAACATACTTTACGTTTGGCGGGTATGTCGATACCTGGGCGTATCCTTCGGCGACAAGCACTTCATTAAACATGGAATCCCACAGCCAGACATAGGCCAGTAGCCGATCATATTGATCCTTTTTCTCTACATCAAACTCCAGGCGTACATCCTTACCAGTTAATTGTGACTTTGTGAAATCACTGGCCTCCTGCCCGTAGACCTGCACCGCTTTCGTCGGATGGACCGTCTCAGGGGTATCCACCCCAATCAGCCGAACCGACACTTCTTCACCATGATACAAAACCTTGATTGTGTCACCGTCCACCACGCGAATGACGTTGGCCATAACGCTATCATCTTTCGCCTCGGTATCTTGAGAAGATTCAGAGCAACCACCCGCCAGGCCGATGATCAGAGCCAGAACCAATGCCAATATCAGTTTTTTCATTGCGGACACCTCAAGTACAATCTACATATTCGGCAACATATGATCATATCGGCTTTCTTTTTCCGCCTGCGTTATAGTCCTAACACCTTTCTTCTGCCAATCGGAGAATATTCCTGCAATATATGGCAGACTTTTCTTGCCGTTTAGGACAGACTTACTCATAGCGTGAAGAATCATGTCCAGGGGAAACACGTCGAGCCACGGCAGGAGGAAGTCAACTTCCATCTGCAACCCCTCAAAACCCACATACTTCAGTATTGATTCAATAATAGCTTTATCATTGCCGGAGGTTTTGTTATCAGCAGAATTTTTTTCGCGTTCATCATTATGAAGATGGTTGGATGAATGATTGTATGTATCTTGATCTATGGGTATTATTCTATGGGTATTATTTAAGGCGCTGTCAGCACCCACCTGGGTGCTATGAGCACCTACCCCAGGGCTATGAGCATCTACCTGGGTGCTGTGAGCACCCACCCTGTCATAATTTCGGGGGGGTAGGGGCTGTGAGCACCTACCCCCCTCTAAAGCACAAAGGGGTGGGTGCTGTAAGCACCCACCCCCATGGTCGGATTCATCCTGTGGCTTTCCCTCATCTTTTTGTGATTCTTCCTCCGGCTCCGGTGGGTCACAGAGGAAATAAATGTTTGAGCTATACTCCCCGTTCTCTTTCGCCCTGGTTGTCTTCTCGACCCAGCCCTTTTCCTCCAGCTCCGATACCGCCCTTTTGGCGGTGTCCCTACTGATGCCGCAGTCCTTTGCAATTTTGTTGTACGATGGCCATGCCTGCCGGGCGTCATTAGCGCATTTGGCCAGATACAATCTAACAAGCTTTGCATGAGCAGATAAGTTGGAACCGAATATAAAGTTGCTGTCCCAGAACCAGTTTTTCCGTCTTTTATCTTGAAGTTTTGTAACATCGTTATTGTTCATAGTTCACAGCTCCTTGTGGTGATATTTTTTGCCCAGTGTTCCGCCGGCTTCGGATAAGCGAAATAAAATCCCTGCATGAGTTCAACGCCAATTTTCTCCGACATAGAAAACTGCTCAAAGGTCTCAATGCCCTCAACAATCACCCTGGCCCCAGATTGTATCCCGAACTTAACAAGAAAGCTCAAAACCAACTCGTATTTATCTGCGCTGCCGTTACCCGACACAATTCCCCGTATGACGCCCTTATCCACTTTCAAGTAGTCCGTTTCCAGATCACATATGCTGGATAAGCTTCTGTCTCCGATACCAACATCATCAAGCGCCACCATTACCCCTCTATTTTTTAGCTTATTAAAAACACTTTGCCGGCACCTAATCTTTGATGCCTCTGTAATCTCAATAACAGTCCGCTCCCGGCACCCGTCAAGCTCAAATAATATTTCATCTATACAGTTTGCCAATACAACCGGATGAAAGTTTATAAAGAATAATGCTTTAGAGTGAATCAGCTTGGTCCGGTATTCCGAAAGCGCTGTTTTAAAGCAGGCCATTTCAAGCTTCTGCCGGGCGCCGGTCTTCCTGGCCACCTTAAATAGCTCCTTGGGAAACTCCAAGAAACTCCCTTCTGGACCCCTAACCAAAGCCTCATAACCCAACACCATGTTATTTTTTTTGTCGTAAATGGGCTGAAATAAAATCCTCAACCTCCTCGAACTGATGATTTTATATACATCCAATACTTTCGCCTCCCCATAGATAAAGGCCCGTGCAAGCAAAAATTACACTGGCCTTTATCTTTGCATATTCCACGTGGAATAACTAACTATCGTAAAAAGATACGGGATTAACCGGAACACCATTTACCCGCACTTCAAAGTGCAAGTGCGGACCGGTGGACCGACCGGTACTGCCCATTTTGCCCAACTCCTGGCCCTTCTCAACCACCTGGCCTTTGCTGCAACTGAAAACCGAGAGATGTCCGTAATATGTTTTAATGCCATCACCATGATCCACCACAACCAGGTTGCCATAACCACCGGCCCAACCCCGGGATATAACAATACCGGCACTTGCAGATTTAACCGCGGTGCCGGTATCACCAGGTATGTCTATGCCGTCATGCTTCCTAATCTTCCCTGTAAAAGGATCAGGCCTTGTTCCAAACCCGGAAGATATAGAAAAGACACCAGGCACGGGCCAATCCCACGGACCAATCATTGGTACCCATCCATCAGGTACACCCGTAATATTTAATAAAAAGCTCAGGTCTATTTGTAGATAGTCCCTGACCTTGCCGGTATTGACCTCTAACAATTGACATACTTCACTCAACGTCCTCAGCCTGAAGACATCATAGTCAGTTCACGTCCTGTTTTCTCCGCTGCCCCTACATTGGCTACACTCACCACTTTTTTCAACAAATAGCTGAGCGAGCTCATCAGCCCGCCCTTGATTTGCTTTTCTGAAATTTTGTTTAAGCTGTACGGCATCCACGGCCAGAACCTCCTGCCAGTTAACTAAAACCCCATCGTCACAGGGAGATTCGGTGCTTTCACTGACCATTTTAGCAGCATTAAAATATAACATTGCCTGCTCCGGCGTCACCATGGGCACCCTCTCATGGATAACCGCAGGTCCTGAAAAGAGTACGCAGATCAGCAGCACTGGCAAAAGAAGAAAACCTAAAAAAATAAATAACGCTTTGTCTTTGGGAACCAGGGCCATGAGTATAGTAAATGCGAGATTCATTTACATACCTCCGGCTTTACCAAACAATGATATTTCATATAGTGAAGCCTCTATATTTACACGTATGCGTTGATTGCCGGCCACGAGTAATCCTTCGCCGCGTTCAGCAGTCATTAAAAGATCCTGCTCGGCTTCACTAAGCTTTAAAAGAGGACTCAATACATCCAAATCTTTTTCACCCTGTCCCATCAGAAGTTTATAGGTAGGGTTATTAAGTAATGCCTCCCCATATCTTTTTACTTCCGGGTCGAGAACATCAACAGCGTTTTGACTGATAAAACCCATACTGCCGCTATATTTCCTAATTCTCTTATTTGTGTTCTTTAAAAACTCAAGCGTTTGCGGAGTTTGAGGATCAGCTAGAATATGGCCTTCATCCACGCCCAAGAATACTCTTTCCAAACGGTCAAGCTCAATAATGTGCCAGCCATAACTTAAAACATTGAAATACTGAGCCCGTTTGACTGAATTAGCCGCATTAAGAAGGTTATATATGTCAAGTACAATAAAATCAGAATCAACATGAGCCGTAGTTGGCCCGGCCCATAAAGCAGCGTCTGAACCAACACCGGGCCTTTTTAGAAGTATAGCCAGCTTTCTCCACAAATCCGGATTTTTTTCCGCTTTCCCGGAAACATACTCATATAAATGTTTAGTATGCGGCCATTTCTCTGCTGGTATAGAACGAATAGCATTAAAATCCGTATCCCACGTTACACCAATAGAAGAGTCAGCATACAACTCAACTAAAGCATCTTCCAACATAGCCTCATCCACATCGGTTAAGTTGCGAAAGTAAAGACTGAAAAATGTTCTTAAGAACTGGATATGAAGATATAAAGGACTTAAAGATCTACGATCAGTATTCTTAGTAGCTTCATCTTCGTCAACCGGGTAAAGCCTGACATGTAACGGGTTAACCCGGCTTTGCCCGCCGGCGCAATTTAGCCAGGAACCTCCAAGTCCCATGCATAAATCCCTATACTCCCGTTCAGGGTCGATCATGATAATTTTTGATCCCTGGTTATAATCAAGGTAGATAATATGCTTAACAGCAAATGACTTTCCAACACCAGGCTTGCCTAACACCAAAAGATTTGAATTGTGCCTGTCCCCTCCTCTCTTCCAAATATCCAATAAAACGATACTGCCGTCCTTATCTTTGCCCCAAATAATTCCGGAACCGTCCTTAATCCCCCCTGCGGCAAAAGGGAAGGATGCTGCTACAGTTTCCGAAACCATGTTTCTTCTGCCTGCTTTACTGACCTTTTCAGGCAGGCTCGCCCATGGCCCCGCCGCCAAAAGCCCCTCTTTTTGCCGGAATATTAATGCTCTACCTTTCATTCCAGCAGCGGCCAGGGTGCTCTCAAGTTTACGTGAGCGCCTGTTTAAAGTGTCTTCATCATTGGCAAGGACAAGAAAAACTACTGTGAGATAAAAAACATTCTGGTTTTCCTGGTCTATCTTTTCAAGCAAAGTCCCCGCGTCTTTAAGCGCTTTTTCCGCACGTAATTTATAAAGAGCCTTACCTTTATTCTCAAGTATGCTGGCCAGCTCGCCTATGGAAGTATTGATGCTGTCAACCAGCTTTACAGGGTCGGTGGGAGTAACATGAATACTTGCAAACACACCGGGCAATGTTACCACCCGGGAAAGCCAGGCTGATCCCACGTTGGGAGGGTAGCCGGTAATCACCAGCACGCGACCAAGCATGTCACCCATGGTAAGATGCCGCTGCCTAAAGTCAAAAGCCATAGGAGCAAGCGCGTTTAGCAGACCGGAACCGGAATTTCCTCCCGACTCCGGTCTCTTTGAAAAAGAATCATGTTTATTTTTTTTCAGAGATATCAACCCTGTCACCATCCCTTAACTTGGCATATTCATTTTCGGGATCTAATACATAAATATTGCCCTCTTTAATAAGTGTCCCGAGAGTCAAGATTTTGGATGCAAAGGACATTCCCGAACCAATCGAACAAATCATTAATCCACCCCCCAATCAACTATCGGCGGCAACTCCGGTCCGGAAAAAGAAGGGGCACGCTCAAAAGCAGCCTGGGCCGGGTGCATAAACGTGAACAAAAGATCAATGATCTCACGTTCCTGACAAATAGTAATTTTAAGACCGGACTTCTTTAATAGTCCGGCCATTTCATAGCTTCTTTTAAGCAGCTCATCCCGCGCATATGGGTCCGGTTCTTGAGACAATAGAATATAATATCTATGCTCCAAAGCCTCACCCCCGGTTACTATCCTGGCTACATGCCGGGCATACTCTCTCAAATGTCTTTTCCGCTTAGCATCTGCTTTCCCAACCATAATCTCCAATTCCTGTAGGTATCCATCAAGGTCAACGGGTCGTCCAATGCATAAAATCTGAAAAGCATCCATTTGCCCATTAAAAGCCTCATGCACTGCTCTGATAATTTTTTTCTTTTCCCTGGCGCTTTTTAAATCAATATTCAAAGGCTCAACCATAAGAGCTGAGATAAACCAACCGTCACGCCTTTTCATCACGCCGTCGCCCACGTCTACAATTGGCAACCAATCTTGGGCAGAGGGAGCACGGGAAGGTAAGTCATTCCGCTCTGGCTCATTCTTACTTTTTAGTTTAAATTTCATCCTTAATCCCCCTGTACTCATATAAATACCTCTTGCGCGACTTAAGCCATTCCCTCAAATTAACCAGCAACTGATACAGACTACTCCCGTCGGGAGCCGGTTTAAATAAAAAGATTGCGCCGGCAGGAAATAACAGAAGTAAAATATATCTCCCGGTACTGGCTGTAAAAAACCCCAGCATATACACCAAAAGTAAACCTAACAAAAAAGCCGCAACCACCACACCCACCTCAAACCAACTGAAACCGGGGAAAAATTGAAACTTTGTTTCGACGTTTTGTGGAATTAAATACGGCTTTATATCATCATCAATTTCCGGCAACACTTACTAAACCCCCCTCCTGAGCATCATGCGCAGCATTACAAAAGAGCCGCCCTGCTGGACAGCTCCGCCAACAGCACTGCCTACACCGGTGGAATAAGCAAACTGCCTCAAAGTCGCTGGAGTCCTGTAGGCCACCCATAACCAACCGATAAAGAAAGCCATCTGCATCATAGTTGACGCAGATAAAAGCGCTGCTGTACTTAGCGCACCCTTAACAAGAAAAATCTGAATAACCTGGCTCATACTTAAAACGATTAGCTCCCGCCACCAAACCGCAAAAGTACCTTGTTCCGGGCTCGTGAGACCAACAGCCATCCCAGAACCCACCACAGATAACACCCCGAGCTCCACCGCCCTGACGCCGGTTTGGATCAGTATTAAAATCCATAATACAAATCCGACCATGGCCAAAATCATAATAACAATTCCAATATCACTAAGCCCCAATAAAGGTGACATATCACCGGATTCAATCGCTTGAGACCCGGCAATCTCTGTAGCCAGATCGGTACAAGCGGAATATACCCGCTTGGCCACCTCGGGCGCGCCAATCACCGCCCCCGCCGCTAAAGCTATCCGGACCAAAAGCCCTCCGGAATCGGTAGGCTCACCGTTGGCATGCAGGATATAGTTATAAAGAGTATCATAAAGAATTTTTAAACACAGCAATGAGCCACCAATTATTTGCGCATTTAAAATGACGTTTCTAACATACGAAACATCCAAAATTTGTAAAGCGGCGGCCATTGAATTAAGCATGCCACCGCTAAGGCTGTTGACTAAATCGTTATATATATTGGTCACAACACCGATGAAACCATCCCAAATAAGGCCTGCTAAAACCTCCACATACAACATCTCCTTTGCAACCAGATATAAAGGTAGTCTATTGGAAATAAGCTAAAAACGTCTTCACTAATCCCACCACCCCGATACCAATCGCACCATTTTTAAAAATGTTTGATATAGCCCTGTTATGACCAGCAACTTCGGTAGGCTCACCCTCCGCAACTGATTTCATTAAGTAATGATAGCCAATCATAACGGTCGCAGCCCCTGGTATTAACCCCAGCAGCCACGATGTGGCATCATTCACCAAGTCCATAAACCCTGTTACGAGACTCGGCGTGTCAGCATAAGCCGTAGAAGCAAAAAACATAAAAGGCAAAGAATAGTAAATAATCATCATGATTTTCCCGACAAGTTTGATAAGTTTGTTTTTCATGGTGAAAACCTCCTCAGTAAAATATTAATGGATAGTGTCAATGGCATCCCTGGCTGATTTCTTTTCAAGATTACTTTTAGGGACTTTCATTTGGCCGGGCATGCCTGGTACCCAAAATTCAGTCCTTACGCTGGGCATCGCCTCCTCATTAACAGATTCTTTTTCAATCAGGTCCGCCGCAGCAGGCCACTCTAAAAGATCGGGCAATGGTAATTGAGCAGGAAACTGCCCGTCTTTAAAAATCAAACTCCGGCCCTTGGGCCATCTCCCTACTTCATCCGGCGTAAGCAGAGGGCGACCCGTAAGACTATCTGAGACACTGTGAGAGTAGTCTGAAGAGCGTCTTGAATGGCTGGAAAAGCTGTCGGTGCGAACAGTGTATTGCCCACCCTTGCCGCTTAATATTTTCTGCGTCTCCGGATTGCCCGTGGATAGATATATCCATGTGGCACAGTTCCCGGATATTGTCTTGGCCTGAAGCCCATAATACTTCTCAAGCTGTTGAAGCGCCTGAAGCGCCAGCGTGAATTTTATGTTGCGACCCGCTGCCGCTGTGATTTTTGTATCAAAATCAGGTATCTGCGGCAGGTTGTAGGCTAAGCATTCAGCGCCTTGCCGCATTACTGCGGCAGGTCTCCGAATGCTCGCCCCCGAACCGTACGTACACCTCTCGATGTATACGGCTCTCCGTTTACTCATAATCTACTTG
>Ga0068714_10002787_pt1 | contig 21854 bp, 14 predicted proteins | sample MTBNYHSulfiMetaG_FD_62988 | JGI IMG/M metagenome (GOLD analysis project Ga0068714, IMG submission 62988) | Enrichment culture microbial communities from rom New York Harbor, USA that are MTBE-degrading - MTBE-NYH (New York Harbor Sulfidogenic)... | ecosystem: Environmental > Aquatic > Marine >... | reverse complement strand
CAGGGTTCCATGACACTCGGGACAGGCTCCCCGGAGAAACAGGAGATCCGCGTCGCACCGGAGGGCCGGCCCGAGCACCGGGCCCGCCGCCGCGGCCGCCGACGGTTGGGCGTGATCTCGGGCGGATTCGGCGGCGGCCGGGTGAAAGAAGTGCTCCAGCGCCTGGGCCACCGCATCGGCGCAGGAGGAAACCCTGTTCCTGCCCATGCCCCGGGGAAGATGACAGCTGATTCCCCGCAACTGGCGGATGATCTGGTCCGGATCCACCCCGGAACGAAGCCCCAGGGACACCAGGCGGCCGATGGCCTCCGACTGGCTGGCGGCACAGCCCCCTGCCTTGCCCATGGAGGTGAACACCTCGAACGGCCGGCCGGACTCGTCCTGGTTCACCGTGACGTAGAGGGAGCCGCAGCTGGTTTCCATGCGCCGGGTGATCCCCCGCATGGTCTGTGGACGGGGCCGGGGGGTTAGGGACGCCGGACCCACGCCCGCCGCCCCGTCGGGCCGAAGCGTCCCGGCGTTTCCCGCCTGGAGCACCTGCCGGTCCCGGCTCCGGTCCCGGTAGATGGTGATCCCCTTGCACCCCAGTTCGTAGGCCAGGAGAAAAGCGGTTCGCACGTCCTCCACCGACGCGTTCGCCGGGAAGTTCACCGTCTTGGACACCGAGTTTTCGGTGTGTTTCTGAAAGGCGGCCTGCATGCGGATGTGCCGTTCCGGACAGATGTCGTGCGATGTCACGAACACGCGCCGCCACCGCTCGGGCACTTGCTCCAGCCCCCGCACGCTGCCCGTCTCCGCCACCTGGTTCATGAGGGCGCTGGAAAAGAAGCCCTCCCGGCGCCCGATCTCCTCGAACAGGGGGTGGATCTCCACGAAGCGCTCGTCGTCCAGCACGTTCCGCACGAAGGCCACGGCGAACAGCGGCTCGATGCCGCTGGAACAGCCTGCGATCATGCTGATGGTGCCGGTGGGTGCGATGGTCGTGGTCGTGGCGTTCCGGCGCGGCGGCCGTCCCTGCTCCTGGAAGACCGACCGGGAGAAGTTGGGAAAAGGCCCACGCTCCGCAGCCAGGTCCTCCGAGGCCCGGCCTGCCTCCTCTGCAATGCACCGCATCAGCCGGTCGGCCAGTTCCAGGGCCTCCGGGGAATCGTACGGGATGCCCAGCCGGATCAGCATGTCCGCAAACCCCATGACCCCCAGACCGATCTTCCGGTTGCCCCGCGTCGCCTCCGCGATCTCAGGCAGCGGATAACGGTTCACATCGATCACATCATCCAGGAATCGCACACCGACCCGCACGTTCTCGGCGAGCCGGTCCCAGTCCACGGCCCCGTCCCGTACCAGGCGTGCCAGGTTCAGGGAACCCAGGTTGCACGACTCGAAGGGCAGCAACGGTTGCTCCCCGCAAGGGTTGGTGCTCTCGATGGTACCCAGAACCGGAACGGGATTGTCCCGGTTGATGCGGTCCAGGAACAGGATCCCCGGTTCCCCGTTCTCCCACGCAGAGAGAACGATCCGGTCGAACACCTCCTGCGCCGGCAGGGTGCCGGTCTGCTTTCCGGAGCGAGGGTTGACCAGAGGGTACTGCCGTCCGGCCTGAACGGCCTCCATGAACGACTCCGTGAGGCCCACGGAGAGGTTGAAGTTGTTCAGCTTGCGGCTGTCCTTCTTGCAGGAGATGAACTCCAGGATATCCGGGTGATCCACGGCCAGGATCCCCATGTTCGCCCCCCGGCGCATCCCGCCCTGCTTGATCGTCTCGGTGGCCGCGTCGAACACGGTCATGAACGAGATGGGACCGCTGGAGATCCCCTTGGTGGAACAGACCTCGTCGTTCCGGGGCCGCACCCTGGAAAAAGAAAACCCGGTACCGCCTCCGCTCTTGTGGATCAGCGCCGTGTTCTTGATCGCTTCGAAGATGCTGTCCATGGAATCGTCCACCGGCAGCACGAAGCAAGCGGAAAGCTGGCCCAACCTGCGGCCCGCGTTCATGAGCGTGGGAGAGTTGGGGAGCATCTCCATCCCGGCCATGAGTCGGTAGAAGCGTTCCTCCCACAGCCGTACCCCCTCATCCCCGCCCCATGCGTGCTCGGCCTGCGCGACGGCCCTCGCCACCCGGCGGAACATCTCCGCGGGGCGCTCCCGGACCTTTCCGTCACGGTCCTTCCGGAGGTACCGCTTCTCCAGCACGCGAAGGGCGTTCCCGCTCAACTCCGGCAGGGGGCCGTCCGTTGCATGTGCCGCGCCCGCAAGCGGCTCGTCTCCCGCTTCCGGCCCCATGCACCCACGCAAGCCGACGCCCCCTCCCACATCCTCTCCCCCCGGCTTCAGAGAACGAACGGTACCCATCTCCACCCCCTGGCATCCTTGCATGTGGGCAGAACCACGCTATCTTGTGTCGTCCATCTATCAGAGTACATCACCTGGGGGGGGTGTCAAAGGGATTTCCGCCACCCGGGGCACAAAAAAGCCTTCCCCCCGCGACGGACGCGAACGGAGGAAGGCCTTCCAACGGCACGGGGCCGTTTCCCTTCGATCCCGAGCCGAGATCAGACCGCAACCACCTCCTTGACCTCGGGAATTTCCTTGCGAAGCTGCCGCTCCACACCCATCTTGAGCGTCATCTGGGCACCCGGGCAACCGGCGCACGCACCCCGAAGCCGAACCTTGACCACGCCCGCATCATCAACGCCCACCAGTTCCACGTCCCCCCCGTCGGCCTGCAACATGGGGCGAATCTTTCCCAGAACCTTTTCCACTTTCTCTTTCATGATCTCAAGCCTCCGTTTCGTGGTTATTCCAACAAAGTAAAGATCCTATCACAACCATAGGCATATTGCCAGAGGGCAGACTGGAGGGCACAAAACGAGGTGGCCAGTACCCCTCTCCTCGTCCGGTTCAGAGACGGTTCCTCTGATCACGCCTTGAAGGATAGGATGAAGCGGAAAAGGAAAAAGATACACAGAAGCACGCAAGCCGCGAGCAGGAGCGTCTTGAGGAGGGAGGGGCCCACCAGACTTCCCTCTCGAAGGAGCTGCGCCCCGGCCGCGGGCCGGATACCCCGCTCCTTCAGGAACCCCTGGCGCAGGGGTTCGCGGAACCGGCTCGCGGAGAGCGGTTCCAGGAACCCCGTAAAACGGCGTTCCCGCAATACGTCCTCGATCCCCTCCGGTTCTTCCAACGGCCGATCGCTGCAAACGAAAAGCCGGTTTTCGAACCCCACCATACGGAAGCAGTTGATCCTCCCGTTGCCGGAGAGCAAGCGCAACCGGCTTTCGTAGTCCGGGATCCCCCGCACTTTCACCACCCCCGGGGATCGTTTTTCCGACCGCGCCAGACCGTTCACGTCCCCGATCTCCACCTCGGTCCCCCAGGGCCTGGCGTGCACGCGCAGACCGGTCCATAGGTCGCCTCGCTGCCAGAAGACCACGCCCGCGGCGAGCAGGAACAGGCACAGGAGAAGGAGTCTCCGGCCCCAGGTTCCTCTCTTCTTCGACGATCGGGTCTTTCGCTTCTTCCGCTTCTTCGCGGCCATGGGCAAGCCTTCCGGATTTCTTCCCTGCTCTTCGGCCTTGTTTGGACCTGGGGTGCCCCCCTGGACCGGACCCAAACGTGCCGGAGTGTAAGGGACGACGCCTCTCCAAGTCAACGCGGGTGACCTTCTAACGCACCCGGTGATCCACCCACAGCCGCGATCCTCCCCGGACGTCCCATGCACTCGGCATGAATCCGCGGTTCAGAGACCTTCCATCCGGAGATCTGCCCCCACCGACGCTGTCCTTCTGCGTTCTTCTGCAGATTTTCCTCGGGCTTCGGCGGCGTCGAAGATGCGGGCGCGAACCGGTCCCCGTCGTCCTGCGGGACCTCCACCGCGGGCGCTTGCAGGCCCCACCGGAAGAAGAATGTCGCCTCCGTGCCACTCGACACGGACGGCCGGGCGCCCGTGAATCGGGGACACGAGCCCTACTCGCTCCGCTGAACGGCGACCTTCGGTCCGGAGCGCACGAGAACGATCAGGACCGCTGCGCCGGCCAGTGCGAGCACGAAGAGCACGACCGCGAGTTCTTGCCGCCGCAGCAACAAGCTGCCGATGGCGAAGTTGAGCGAGAAGAGGCACACCAGCGAGACCAGCCACCCTGCGATCGCTCGCAGCAAGAAGGGTTCGGGGGTAATCCCGTGCGCCCGGTAGACCCGCCGCCACCCCCAGGAGCCAGGGCGAATGTCCCGGACAAACTTCACCAGGGTTGCCGGGTCGGTGGGTGGCGTGAGGAAGGTCACGGTGAGCCAGACCACGGTGGTGATGCCGACCGTGACCACCAGCTTCGACGAGTAAAGCCAGTCAGCGTGGAACACGCGGAGGTAGGTGGCGACCACGCCGGAGGCGATCATGCCCGAGAACTCGGTCCAGGCGTTCACCCGCCACCAGAACCAGCGCACGATCCACGTCAGTCCGGCGCCGCTAGCAAAGGTGAGCAAGAACTTCCAGGCGCCGCCCACCGAGTCCATATTGAGGGAAGCCAGGACCGCGGCCAGCAGCAGACCCGCCATCACCAAGCGCGACACCGCCACATAGTGCCCCGGCTTCCGGCCGCGTACCAGGAAGCGCTTGTAGATGTCGTTCACCACGTACGAGGCACCCAGGTTGAGGTGCGTGTCGATGGTGGACATGAAGGCGCCGATCAGGCAGGCCAGCACCAGACCCAGCACGCCCGCCGGAAGGACCCGCACCATCATCATCGGGTACCCCATCTCCGGGTCTTCCAGCCGGCCGAACACGATCAGCGCACACAATCCGGTGAGCACCCAGGGCCACACCTGCAGGGCGTAGTTGACGAAGCTGAAGAAGAACGACGCGCCCATGGCGTGGCGCTCGTCCTTGGCCGACAGCATGCGCTGGATGTGCTTGCCTCCCCCGTCGGCGTATTTGTGTGCCCACCACTGGACCAGCAGATACGCCAGAAAAACCTGCGCCGGCATCATCGACGGCTGGGAGAAGCTGGGCCAGAACCCGGTGGCCGAACCGGGCAGCCCCGCGTGGTTCTCGAGCGATGCCACCATCATGGACAGCCCCCCCACCTCGCGTACCGCGTACACGGCCAGCACAACGGAACCCACGAACGCAACGACGTACTGAAAGAGATCCGTCAGCACCACCCCGTAGAAACCCGAGGCCATCGTGTACACGAAAACCAGCACCGTCGCTACGATCAGCACCTTGCCGGCGTCCAGCTCCGTCACCCCCTCCACCACCTTGGTGAGCGCCAGAAAGACCCACCCCATGATGAACACGTTGAAAACGATGCCGAAGTAGGCGCCCTTGAACAGCCTCAGGGCAGAGGCGGACTTCCCGCCATATCGCCTCTCGACGATCTCGGCGTCCGTGAGTACGGCGGCGCGCCGCCACAGGCGGGAAAACAGGAAGGTGACCAGCAGGGCGGAAATGGCGTTCGACCAGAAGAACCACACGCCCGCGATGCCGTCCTTGCCCACGAAGCCGGCGATGGTGAGCGGGGTGTCGATGGAAAAGTTGGTGGCCGCCATGGACACGCCCAACAGCCACCAAGGCAGACTGCGCCCCGCGATGAAGAACTGCTCCACCGACTTGCCAGCCCGCCGCGTGAGCAACAACCCAAAGCCGAGCACCACGGCGAGGTAGGCGGCAATGACCACGTAGTCGGCAGGGGTGAGCGCTCTCATGGACGCGTATCATAACGTGCCGCGCCCCGGAGCGAAAGGGTGGCGCGCGCACCGGCCCCTCCAAGGCCGTGCCGGGGTGCGCCTCTGGGTTCCTCCGTCCCCCCCGCAGCCAGGTTCAAACCAGCGGACGCCGAACGGTGGCGCGCGCAGAAGCCCTCCAGTGAAGCGCGGTTCCTTGCGCGCCGCCCGAGGAGGGCGTACGATCGGAACCCTCCTTCGCGGGCGCAGTCCTTTCTCGCATGCGCGACGTCGGGGGCCGGAGCCGTGAGATCGTTTCCCTTGATCAACAATGTCTGCGCGATCGCCATTCCCCTGCCCGGGTATTCTGACCTGGGCACGGCGAACGCCTATGCCGTGGGCTCGGGTGCGTTGACCCTGATCGATACGGCGCCCAAATTCCCCGGTTCCTTCGAGTCCTTGAGGGACCAGCTCAACCAGGCCGGCCGTTCCATCGCGGATATCGAACGGATCGTGTTGACCCATGGCCATGTGGACCACTTCGGCCTGGCGGCCCGCATCCGCCAGGAGGCGGATCGACCGATCCCTTGCTTCATCCACTCGGAGGAGATCTGGCGCGTTTCCGCCAGTACCTATCGTGCGGAGATCTTCGACGAGGCGGCCGAACGACTGATGGCCCTGGTGGACATGCCTCCCGAAGAGGTGGAGAAGATCCGGGAACGGTTCTCGCTCTTCGCCCTGTTGTGCGACCCGGTCGTCGACGCGCAACCCATGGAGGACGGCCAGATCTTCGAGGGGGACGGCTACCGGCTCCGGGTGATCCACACCCCGGGGCATACCCCGGGGACGTGCTGTCTTTACGAGTCCGGGCAGAAGATCCTTTTCAGTGGGGATCACATCATCAAGCACATCACCCCCAATCCCCTGTTCGAGCTGAAAAAGGAGCTTCTCCGGAATCCGGAGTACCGGAGCCTGGAGGCGTACATCCAGTCCCTCGAAAAGATCCGGGGGATCGAGGCGCGCTACGTGTTCCCGGGCCACGGGGAGTTCGTGGAGGACCTGCCGACCCTCATCGACAGCTATCGCCGGCACCATCACGAGCGAATGGATCGGATCTGGACAGCCCTGAAGAAACGCCCCCGCCCCCTGTACCATCTCCTCGATGAGGTGTTCGATTTCGTCCCCGAATACGACGGTTTTTTGGCGATTTCCGAGATCCTGGTCCACCTGGAGCTGCTCGTCGAAGAAGGCCGCGCCGAACTCGTGGACCCGGGCCCTCCCGCCTACTACCGTGCGATCGGGTGACGGCAGACCCGGTGAGGACCCTACCCAAGGCCTTGCGATTCCGCTTCACGATCACGTCCTCGTCCACGAGAGCGTGCGGTCGGCTGGCTCCCCTGTACGGCACCGCTGCCTGTTACGCGGGGAACGGCCCGGGGGGCTCCCTTCAGCCTCGATCTCCACCCCTCATCGCTCGACCTCCTCCCGCGCCCACCGAGCCCCCCCTCTCTGGGGAAGTGCTTGGACAATCTACCCACTCCCTGAATTCTTACGGGAGTTCTGCTTGTCGTCAGGCGGGAATTTCAGATGTCGCTGTTCACGGGGACGATGCCCCTGTGGAATGACACGGTTGACGCCCCTGCCCGGGTTCGCTATAAGGGTCATTGAGTGAGAAGTAGAACGTGCTACTTTCATTCGATCCTCACACGCGACCGAACCGCAGGGGGAGCGGCCCGGGTGCGGGCTGCCACAACCGGGAAGAAGGGCAGAGGGGGGTACCGTGGAATTTCAGGAGATCATGCGCAGGAGGGAGGAACTGGTCCAGGCACCGGTGTACGCCCTGCCTGCCCATCGCGTGGACGCCGCCCTGGAGAGCCTCCGAAGGAAGACGGCCGCCTCCGGGGATCTCGCCGTCCGTGCGGCCCGGGTCATCCCGGGCGGACACCAGCACATGCTGTCCAACAAGAAGCCGTACCCCATCACCATCCGCAACGCCCGGGGCAGCCACCTCACCGACGCAGACGGAAACACGTACGTGGATTACCTGATGATGGCCGGGCCCGTGCTGCTGGGGCACAATTACCCCCCGCTCCTCCGCAAGGTGACGGAGATCCTCCAGGAGGAGGGGATCGGCAGCGGGTGGACCTCCCGGTGGGAGATCCTGGCCGCGGAGAAGATCGCGGGGCACATCCGGTCCGTGGACAAGGTGCGCACCTTCCAGTCCGGGACCGAGGCGGACATGGCCGCGGTGCGCGTGGCGCGCGCCTACACCGGGCGCAAGAAGATCGTTCGGGTGGGCGGGTCCTACCACGGCTGGGCCGACGAGTTCACCTACGACATGCACATCCCGCACGCAGGCCCCTTCCAGTGCCACGGGATCCCGCCGGAGCACTACGCCCATGTCGTGAGCGTGGCGCCCAACGACCTGGCGGGCCTGGAGAGGGCCCTGGGCGGCACCGGCGACGCGGCCGTGGCCGCCGTGATCCTGGAACCCCTGGGCGGGGAGTCCGGCGCCGTGCCCGCGGACCCGGCGTTCGTGCGCGCGGCCCGGGACCTGTGCACGCAGCAGGGGGCCCTGCTCGTCTTCGACGAGGTGGTGACCGGCTTCCGGGTAGCCCTGGGCGGAGCCCAGGAGCTGTTGGGCCTGGATGCGGACCTCACCGTGCTGGGCAAGGTCCTTACACACGGGTTCCCCTCCTGCGGCGCCCTGGGCGGCCGCACGGAGATCATGGACTCGATCTGCGGGTTCGACCCCGGCCGGCCGCAGCCGTTCCTGGCCGGCACCCTGGCCGGGAACGTGATCTCCACCTGTGCCGCGTACTGGACCCTCACCTTTCTGGAAGAGGAAGGCGCCCTGGAGAAAGCGGCCCGGGCCGCGGAGAGCCTCACCGCGGGCCTGAACGACCTGTTCTCCGCACGCGGTTTTCCTTTCTTCGCCTACCACTACGCCTCCATCATCCACTTCGAGACCGCCGCGCCCCTGGCCGTGGACATCCGGGCGCCCGGCGGCGTGGAGAACGCCCTGGCGCGCAAGGCCGCGGTGGACCACCTGGCCGTGGCCCTCCTGGATCAGGGGATCGTCACCAAGTACGGCAACCGCGCCTTCACCTGCATGGCGCACACCGAGGCCGACATCCAGCGCACCCTGGAGGCCTTTGACCGCGTGCTGAGGATGATCCCGGCGCCGTAGCGGCGCGCAGGATTCCTCGCCCCCAACGCTGGCCCGGCAGCGGCAATGGCCGCCGCCAGAAAGGAACGAGCCATGGTACAAAGCATCGGCGCCGTGTTCGCGGACATCCTGACGGAAGCGGGCATCCGGTTCGTGTTCGGCATGCCCGGGGGGTGCACCCCCTTCCTCTACGACGGGCTCATCGACCGCAGCGACCGGATCCGCACCGTGTTGGCCCGGCACGAGGGCGGGGCTGCGGTCATGGCGGACGCGCACGCGCGCATCACCGGCAAGCCCGCCCTGCTCATGGGCCAGGGGGCCTGGATCGGCACCAGCGGCGGGTACGGGATCCTGGAATCCTACCTGTCCGGCCTCCCCATGATCGTGGTCGCGGACCTGAGCGACTACTTCTCGCTCCCCCTGCACGGGCCCTACCAGAACGGGTCAGGCGACTACGGGGGGTTCGACCTGCCGGCCATCCTCCGGGCCATGACCAAGTACACCACCGTGGCGGGCAACCCCTCGGAGTTCGTGCACGGGCTCCGCCTGGCCGTGAAACACGCCGTGACCGGGCGGCCGGGGCCTGCCGCGGTACTCATCAAGTGGAACGTAGCCTTCGAGCAGGTGGATCTGGCAGCCCTCTCGCCCCGCGTTTACCCCCTGTCCGGGCACCTCAGGACCTCGCCCCCGTGCATCTCGCCCGAGGACGCGGACCGGATCGCCCGCCTGTTGCGGGAGGCGGCCTCGCCGGTCGTCGTCGCCGGCCAGGGTGCGCGCCTGTCCCAGGCCTCGTCCGAGATTCTGGAACTGGCCGAGTTCCTGGGTGCCCCGGTGGCCACCTCGTACCTGGGCAAGAGCGCCGTGGCCGAAACGCACGACTGCGCGGTGGGCACCATGGGCCCCATCGGCCAGTCTACGGCCAACCGGGCCGTGGCCCGGGCGGACGTGATCCTGGCCGTGGGCACCTCGCTGGCCCCGGAGAACACGAACTGGATGGCGGCCGACTACCTCCGCCCGGAGAAGCAAAAGATCGTGCAGATCGACGTGGAGCCGCTGCGAGCGGGCTGGACCTGCCCCGTGGAGCTGGGCGTCACCTCCGACGCCCGCCTGGCGTTGCAGGCCGTGCTCCAGTCCCTCAAGGGCCTGGGCAGGCCGCCGGCCGCGGAGGAGCGCCTCGCCGCCCTGGGCAAGGAGAAGGAAGAGGCTCGTTGCTTCCGCGAAGAGCCCCGTTCTTCCGACGCGACGCCCATCGCGCCGGAGCGCGTGGTCCAGGCGGTGAACGATGCCGTGGGGCCGGAAGACCTCCTGGTCCTGGACGGGGGAAACAACCGCATGTGGTTCGCGCACCACTTCCAGTGCCTCGCCCCGGGCCAGATCCTGGCCGGGGGCGGCGCTGCGGCCGTGGGCTACGGCCCGCCCGCCGCGCTGGGCGCCCAGCTCACCTGCCCGGACCGACGGGTGATCTGCGCGTCCGGGGACGGCGGCATGATGATGCACCTCTACGCCCTGGAGATGGCCCGGGACCTGGGCCTCCCGGTGACCTTTGTGGTGCTCAACAACGCCTGTCTGGGCAACATCCGCGACTACCAGCCGCCGGACCGGCGTATCGCCACAGACTACACCCGGCCCGACTTCCGGAAGATCGCCGAAGGGTTTGGGATCCATTCCGCCCGGGTGGAGCGTCCCGGCGACCTGGACGCCTGCCTGCGGGAGGCGCTGGAGACCCAGGGCCCGGCGCTGGTGGACGTGATCGTGGACGCGGCCCCCCACTTCCGGCTCATGACCAACCCCAAGGGCGCGTGACCGGGTCTCCCGGCAGAAAGACCGGACCCCTCTGTCTTGAGCAGACCCCGTGCAGGTCCTCCCGCGGGATGGGTCAACGCCACGAAGAAATGGAACGCCGTCGGGAAAAGAGGGACATTCCTCACGATCGGAAGGGAAGAACTCCCAGGGCACCCTATTCGGCTCCATCCACGAACGGGCCCGCGCCGGTCACGGCTCCGCCGGGTAGAAGGCGGGTTCGCAGGGGGCCGCGCCGGGGAGGCCCAGCCGTTCCCCCAGGGAATAGCAGACGAACGGCCGGGAAGGGATGGGCGGCTCGCGCCCTGCGGCGACCCACATCAGGAGCCGCTCGGGATCGAACACGACCTGGCGGATCACCCCGTTGGTGGCGATGCTCCGGTTGTTGTCGAACACGTCGCGGCTGTATTCCAGCGGCCGGCCGGTCCCGTCCTCGAGCCACGGGTCCACGCGGTCACGCAGGATCGCAACGGCGGCCGTACGGTCCACCCGGCCGTGAAGGGTGTCCCGCCCCCCGGGGTCCAGGAGTTGCCCCAGCCGCGCGAAACGGACCTGGCTGGATTCGCTGGGCGGGTTGGCGTGAAGCGGCGCGGTCTCCGGGGCCGTGAAGTGGTTGCTGGTGTAGACCACCCCCTGTTCCAGCTCCCGAACGCCCACCGCCGGGCCCGCCATTTCCAGGACCCCGGCCCGGCGGCCGGGGCCGTCGGCCGCAAGGAAGATCTTCACCACCAGGTGCGGCTCTTCCTCCACGTAGTCCAGAACGTCCTGGAAACGCCGGGCCCGTTCCATGACCCGCATCATCATCTGGCAGGTGCTGCGGCCCTCCGGGTTCTGCTGGTTCGGATCCAGAGGATCGGCGTCGTTGGAGGCGATGGTGATGCCCGCCGCGTTCATGCCCGAATTGCCCCAGAACGCCCCTGGAAAGGCGCTCAGAACGTGAGGCAGCCCGGCCGCGGGCTGGCGGATGAACAGGACCGGATAGTCCGCGAAGAACGGGATCATGCCGCCGTCGTTGTCCAGGCTGCGGCCGTGCACCAGGCGCCCGTCCGGGGTGGCGGGCCCGGCCGCGGCGAACTGGCTGCAGCCAGGCCGGACGGACGAACCTACGCCGGCCAGCCAGCCGGGAAACCCGCTGTCCAGGAACTCGAGCAGCACGTCGCCGAAGTTGAGCAGCACGCAGACATCCTCCAGCTCGGGGGACTCCGGGATCGCGGCGGCCATGCCCCGGCACTCCTCGAGCACCTCCGGATAGGATCGGGCCAGCGCCAGGTCCCGGATCCCCAGCACCCGGGTCAGAAACAGGAGCACGGGCAGGGGGACCTGCTCGTCCAGCCACCGGACCCCTTCCAGGATCTCGTCCCGGAGCAGGGTGCCGTGCTGGAACCCCATGTCATGGGGCTCCCCGGCCAGCCAGACCACCGTGAACTCCCCGATCCGCTCCCGGTGGGGCTCCACGGGCCGCCAGGGTTCGGGCGCCTGTGCAACCGGGGTGGCCCCCCCGCCTCCACAAGAGGAGCCCAGGAGCGTCCAGCAACACAGGAAGAGAACGGTCTTCTTCCCTGACGTTCTCACCAACGAGATCATTGCACGACTCCCTGCCTCGGCCCCGCACCCGGACGGGGACCGGCGTGTGGTCCGTGGAACGAACAACCTCGCCACGCCGCGCTTCCGCCGGGGGCACGGGCACCTTGACACGGCCCCGGGGGCCCCTTGCGCGGGAGACGCCTCGGCGTTCCAGCAATCGTCAGAACGGGATGAAGAGCTGCACATCGGCCTTGAGGTCCTGCTCGTAGTAGAGGGAACTCACCCCCGCCACCGGGAAGCGCGCCTCGAAGGAGAAGACCAGCGGGATGCCGAAGTTGAACAGGGGCACGTTGGCCAGGGCACTCACGCTGTGCAGCTCGTTCTCCGGGTACGCGTTCAGCACCTCCAGGAGGTCCAGAAACGCCGGCGACGAGGTGTCTACGTACGGCTTCTGCCCCCAGACAAACCCGTACCCCGCCCCAACCCCGAAGTAGTCGGTCTGGAACATGAGCGTGGTGACCAGCTCCAGGGAGTGGCCGTAGGTCACGTAGTAGTCCTCCTCCAGACCCGACAGGTCCGGGAAGTACTCGGACTTAAACCCGATGGCATCCAGCACCTGCTGGTACACCGGGTCCGGCTTGTGGAACCTGGGCGAGTCCCGCGACGTACGGAAGGAGTACGTGTAGTCCACGGACATCCCCCAGTTGATCCAATGGAACGGCTTCGGGGCGCGCACATCCACCCGGTTGGCCAGGCCCAGGCCGAAGGCTCGTCTTCCCGCGTCGATCTCCGGGCCCAGGGCGTAGATCAGGGCGTTGTTCGCCGAGGCCACCCGGGCCGTGGGGAGCACCACCCGGGGCTTGACCAGGAGGGACACGATGTCGTTGCGCAGCCAGTTGTAGAGAAAACCGAAGTGGATGTCCGCCAGCTCCCACCCCTTGGACTTGTAATGGGTGTTGGGACGCGGACGGCCCAGCTTCTCGATCAGGCGGTAGAAATCCTCCAGGGTGGTCAGGGCCGGGATGGCCGGGATCGCCTGGTTCAGCTCCGTTAGGAGCTGGCTCGTCCCGGGGGTGAACCGCACGTCCAGCCACACTTCCGCACTCTGAAACGGCAGGGTGACGTAGAGGTCTACCGGGTCGGTGAGGCCGTAGAAGAAGGTGAAGAGCCACCCCGCCCCCTTGCCGTGTACATCGAGGTCCACGCGCGCGAAGTCCTGGCCCCACAGGGTGTTGAACAGGGGAACCCCGAACGGATCGTCGAAGACGATGGGCGCGATGATGGGGCCCAGCGACCCGTCCCGCTGGTAGCGGGAATCCACCCGCTTGCCGTTCCAGATGAACTTCGCGCTGAAGATCCGGTTGGGAATGGTCACCGTGTGCGTTCCCCAGTACTGGGTGGCGTTCTTCTCCACCTCCCGCACCCGGCGGTCCACGTACGCCGAGTAGGAATCCCACCAGCCCATGCCCTCGGTACCGTCCGCGCCGGCGGCCGCCTCGAACTCGGACCGGATCTGTCGCTCGGCCTCGCTCTCGCCGGCTTCAGCGACCCGCGTTTCCGGCGCGGGGTCGGCCGCAGCGTCCCCGGCAAGGACCCACGGGGAGCCTGACCCCCAACACACGAACAGCCCGACCCAAACCCCAGCCAAGAGCCCGGGACCGAGACGCATCGTTTCGCCCCCCTTCTCCCTGCACGAGGAAACCCCTTCCCCCGGCCTGCTTGTGGTACGTCATTCCTTTGGGGACCCGAATTGCCCGCGCGCCGCGACCTCACCCCGCGCCTCAAGGGGACGGGATTTCCCGGGAACCCGGTTCCGGGGCGTGAACCTTGCGCGAGTGGCGCGCCAGGAGCCAGGCGCCTCCGATGCTGCAGGCGATCCCCATCCCTCGCAGAGCGTTCAGGGCTTCGTGAAACACCACCCGCGCACAGAAGAGGACCGTCAGGTTGATGAACACGATGTGCAGGGGCATGACCACGGCCACGCGGCCGTGGGCGAAGGCTGCCTGCAGAAACAGAAACCCGGGAACCAGGCTTCCCAACAGGCACCAGAACGGCGCGTGGCTCAGCATGTGCCCCCACGACGCAGCGCTCAGCACGTGAAAGGAACCGGCCGCTTCCCCGGCCTGCCAGGTAGCCAGCTTCATGAAGGTGTTCAGCAGCCCGAACCCGAACCCCGCGTTCATGGACAGGAGCACCTCGGCGCTGACCCTGCTTCCGGCCCGCCGGTTGAAGGCCCAGGAGACCGCCATCCCCAGCACGATCACCGCCACGATGGCCGCCAGGCGCCCGGTGGCGGGCCGCGCCCCCTCGGTGGGCGCATGGGCCAGGGAGACCAGGACGGCACCGGCCAGGATCACCCCCAGCCCCGTCCACTCGCCCGGGTCCAGACGTTCCGAGAAGAAGAGCACCCCCAGCAGCACGGACCACAGGCTCGCGGTGTTGCCCACCACCTGCACCACGGTCAGGTCCCCGCCCGACAGGGCCTGGGCCATGAAGAACCCGCTGGACGCGCCCAGCACGAGCCCCAGGAGCCACACCCGGCTTCCCGCCACGGCTCGGAGCACCGAGGGCCACTGCCGCAGAAAGGTCCTCAGGGTGATCCGCGGAAACCGCGCGGCCACGCCGGACTTCATGAGCGCGGCACCGACACCCGCCGCCACGGCGCCCAGGAGCGCCAGGATCACGTACATGGCCTACCCCTTGTCCGCGTACACCCCGAGCCAGTCGTCGAACACCTTGTTCACCGCAGGGCTGAGCAGGATCCGGCGGAAGTCCCAGAGCGGGGAGTGCCCGTCCATCTCACGGCCCCGCTCCAGGAACTCCTCCACCACGGCCTCGGCCACACCCACGAGGTGCTCGAACATGCCCTTTCCCTGCTCGGCCGAGGCCAGGGCCGGATACCCCCGGTAGGTACACCCCCGGAAGTGCCGGGCCGACTGCGCCATGGCGCGCACCCGGCCCGCGATGCGTTGCGCCTTTCCCGCGAACCCGGATGGGTCCTCGCCGCCGTACAGGAAGTGCTGCGCGTGCCTGCCGCCCTCCGTGGCCGCGGGAACCTCCGGTCCCAGCGTCTGCCAGCCGTCCTCCACCAGGTCGGGCCACAGGTGGAGGCCCAGGGAGGTTTCCACGAACCCGGCGTGGTGGTCCTGCTTGATCTGGTCCAGGGTGATCCGGCGACCGGGGACGTGCTCGATCCCATCGAAGAAGATCTTCCCCTCCATGGCCTTGCGGATCACGGCGGAGAACACGGCCAGGACCGCGGTGTCGTGTTCGGCGGCGAGCCTCTCGGCCGCCGCTTCCAGGGCGCAGTTGTGCCGGGGCCCTCCATGAAAGGAGGTGAAGGCGAGCCTGGCGAACCCGTGCATGGCAAAGGGTTTCAGCAAGTGGTAGGCCGTGTCCCTCACCAGGGAGACCGGAAAGGTCACGGAACCCAGTTGCGGCACGCAGTCCGTGGCAACGGGGATGGGAGGAAGCAGCACAAAATGCCACTGTGGGCGGCGTGCCGCCACGTTCTCCAGCACGCGTTCCGAGAGCGCAAAGGCCTCCATCAGGTCCTGTCCCAGCGGCAGGTGCGGTCCGTGCACCTCGATGGGGCTCATCACCGCCATCACCAGGGTGTGCTCCCGGTCCATCCGCTGCATCCTGCCGTGGGTGATCCGGTCCAGGCGAAGAACCCTTCCCGTTGTCTTCACGTTCTGCCCGGTCATGCTCCCTCCTTTCGTTTCCTGCTCACGCGCAACCGCTCCCGCCGGGCCCACTGGGCGTGCTCCCCCTCCGGTTCAGCAATCTCGGTGATCCGGGTCAGGGCCCGCAGGGCGTCCTCCCCGGACCCGAGCCGAAGAGCCCCCTCGGCCAGAAGCCGGTTCACCCGGATCTCCACGGCGGGCAACACGTCGTGTTCCAGGGTGAGCCTGCACCACGAAGGCAGGGAACCCGTCTTCACCCCGCCGCTTCGCAACTCCGCCGCCACGCCGCCCAGCAAGGCCAGACCGGTCTCCCCGGTGTCGAAGAGTTCCGGGAGCGACACGAAGAGCGCGCCGCACACGTAGCGCTCCAGGCAACCCAGCACGCCGCGCTCCCACACCCCGCTGGCCGCCCGCTTGAGGTACCCCTCGGCCTTCTTCAGGTGGTAGATGGGGTCCGTGAACCCGGCGGCCTCCATGCCCGAAAACACGCAGGCCAGCGCCGCGGCGCAGTTCTCCACCGGGCGGGCGGTGGGTTCCGGAAACCAGCACTCCACGAGGGCCCGGGCCTGCGTCCCGTCGCCGGTCAGGAGCAGGGCCGTCACCGAGGCGGCCACGAAGTGGGGCCTCCCCCGAACCTCCTGCACATCCCGCTCCAGCGCCGACACGGCGGCGTACTCTCCCCGGCACAGGTGGTACACGACCCCGAAGCCCGGGTCCCGGGGCGGCCGGGACGGCAGATCGCGGCCGGGAACGGGCAGAACGTTGAGCAGGGTCAGACGCCTTTTCAGATCCGAGGTCTGCTGCACCGCCCGACGGCTGATGGAGCGCAGGAACGTCTGCCGGATGAGGACCATGAACCGGTCCAGGCTTTCGTCCGCCTCGGTCATGAGCCGGACCGCTTCCCGGGCCGTCAGGTCTCCCAGCAGGTCCCGGGCAAACCGCCTCACATCGCCTTCCACCGCCGTGCGGATCGCCTCCCGGTACAGCCCCATGGTCTCCAGGGAGTACTCGAAGGAGACGCCGATCTCCTCCCGCTTCTTCACCAGCCCGATGATCTCGCAGTCCGTGGCGTCGTAGTTCCTCTGCCCCCCGACCCGGGCGGGGTCGATGAGCCCGTGCTTCTCCATCAGGTCGATCTTGGCCAGAGAAACCCCGGTCCGCGCCTCCACCTCGGCACGGGGCACCGGCGGTTTGTCCGGCTCCATCCTGTGGGAACGGACCATGACACGCCCCACCTCCACGTCCTCCTCCCCGGTGGACCCCGTGTCGAGCATCCGGCGGATCACCTCCAGCGGCAGGAACTTGTCCCGCTGCAACCGCTTGATCTGCTGGATGCGCTCCACGCAGGCCTCGTCGTAGTAGGCCATGGTCTTGCCGCTCTTCACCGGCCTTGGCAGCAGCCCCTCGTTCACGTAGTGTTTGATGGTGGGCACGGACACGTCCGCCAGCCGGGCCAGACGGCCGATCTTGAGGCGTTTTGCGGTCTCTGGATCCATGGCGTCCCTTGAATTTGGAAGTTGAACGTACTACTTTTGATTACGGTTGTACGTCCCCGGCGCCCGCCATGTCAAGCGATGGAATGAATGAATTTCTACTACGAATCTCTGTGCGCGACGTCCGGCTCCGGTTGGGCCTGCAAGCGCCCACACAACGACGAAGTTCGGTGCCGACCCTCCGGCTTCATCCCTCGGGGTCGGCCGCGGCCGATGGAGAACTATTTGGAGAAACCTGGATGAAACCACCCCCCGTCCCCCCCAGGCGCCTCGCCGTCGCTTCCCTCATCGCCCTGGCACTGGCCTTCCCGGCAACCCCGGGTTTGAGGGTCCCTGCGGCACACGCCCTGGACCCGGCGGTCCGCACGCTCGGGGCACAACCCGCCCCGGTGGCGCGCCGGGACGCCGGCGTGATCGGTGCCGCCCAGGGGAGCGGGGGGAAGCCCGACCCGGCGCCGGTGCAGGCCCCCCTGCCCCCCCTGCGCACCCGGGATGCGGTGATCCTGGAGAGCCCGGACACCGCCCGCGTCTTTCACCGGCAGGCACCCGGGGAGGTTCGCCTCTACGCCTACGGCCCGGGCGGCTTCCGGCCGGTCCCCTTTCAGATCGATTTCCTCGGGGAGGACGGGCTGGTGATCCCGTCCCAGCGGAACCGGTTCCAGGAGAAGGCCGTGTACGCCTTTGCGCCGAACCCGGACTACCCCACGACGATCACCGGCCGCCCTCAGGTCCTGTTCATGGCCCAGGACGCCGGTGCGCGCTATCCCGGAAAGGACGTGCCGGAGGGGTTCCGCAAGGGGCTGGAGATCGTGGTGCGGGACCCAGCGGACGGGCGTGAGCGATGGGCCTACCTGCTGCAGCCGTCCTGTCCGTTCGTGGGGCCCGCCTGCACGGAAGACTACGTGGACTACGCGCTGGTCCCCGGCCCGGACGGGCACAAGACGCAGGAGATCCGTTCCCGGGGGGTGACCATGGGGTTCCGCGACCTGGAAAAACCTTACGTGTTCACGGACTGGAGGGTCCCGGTGCACGCAGGAGGCACCGACACGGACATCCTGTGCACGGTGCGGATCCGCCTGAAGATCCGGTTCCTGTTCTTCACGTTCGACCTGGACCCGGGGAGCCACGTGCACCCCTACGTGATGGGCTACAACGACGGCCCGATCCGCGTGACACGGCGCGTGCGGTCCAGCGTGGTCTTCAGCGGGATCAAGATGGACCGCCTCCTGGATAATGCCAGCCTCGAGACCGAGAGCCACTACCTGCGGGACTTCTCCTTCTTCGACGGCTCCGTGTCGTTTCCCGGGCTGCTCAAGCGGATCTCCAAGATCGAGACGGTTCTCACCACGGAATTCAACGCCAACGCCGCGGGGCTCGTGTGGACCAACTCGGAGAACGACACCGGGATGGGCTGCTTGGTGGACGGCCGCATGTCCCCGCAGGAACGGCACCTGGACACCGGGCCCTACCTGTGGGCCCGGCTCCAGGGGCCCCAGGGCGGCTGGGCCCATGTCCTGCGGGTGCACAACCCTTCCGTCCGCGCGCACATGAACCTGGCCTACCTGGACGACGCCACCTACCGGGACCCGAAGGAGCCGAGCCTCCTGGGGGCTTGGGGGTCCACGGGGTTCTCCCTGGAGAGGATGGACCGGGCCGAAGAGAAGATCACGTGGCGGTCGTACGTCTTTTCCATCCCCCACCACCTCACGGACACGGACATGGAAGGGCTCCTGCGCCTGGTGCTCCAACCCCTGGAGGTCGGGGTGGGCACCGTGTGGGAGGCGGAGGCCGCCGGTTCGGACTGAAGGGAAGACACCTTTCCTCTTCTTGGTTCCCCTGTTTACTTTCACCCTTGTTTCACCTATTCTGGGTCCATGGAGCGGGAGATCCTCTACCTCAAGGTGCCGAATTTTCCGGTGGCGGTGGAGCGGCTCCGGGACCCCACCCTTCGGGGGAAACCCCTGGCCGTGTGCACGGCCGGCCCGGGCGCCAACCCCCTGCAGGCGGTCTCCCGGGAGGCCCGGGAAGAGGGCCTGTTCCGGGGTATGCCCCGCCGGGAGGCGGTCCGGGCCTGTCCCGGCCTGCGGCTCCTGCCGCCGGACCCCGCCGGCTACCACCGGGTATCCGCCGCCCTGTTCCAGCTCCTGTCCGGCCGAGCCCCGCTGGTGGAACCGGTCCGGCCCGGCTCCCTGTTCCTGGACCTGTCCGGAACACGCCGCCTTCTGGGCCCCACCCGGGACCAGGCGTGGTCGATCCGCAAGGAGATCCGGGACCGGCTGGAACTCGCGGCCTGTCTGGGCATGGCCACCAGCAAGCTCGTGAGCCGCGTGGCGGTGAAGGCCGCCCCCTGGGAAGGGCTGTGTGACGTGTTCCCGGGCGAAGAGAGGCACTTCCTGGAACCCCTGGACGTGACCGTGCTGCCCGCAGCCCACCCTTGCTCCACGGCCGAACGGCTCCGGGAGCTGAACATCCGGAAGGTCAAACACCTGCTGCCCGTGCCCATGGCCGCCCTGCGCCTCGCCTTCGGCAGGGAAGCCCTGACCCTGTTCCGCCAGGTCCGGGGCCTGGACGCCTCCCCGGTCCGCCCGCCTTCCCTCACCCCACACATCGTGGAAGAGGAAACCCTGCCTGAGGAAAGCAACGAGGACGGCGTCCTGCTCTTCGTGCTTCGAGGCCTGGCAGAACAGGCCGGGGCCCGGCTCCGGTCCATGCGGGCCGAAACCGGCCGTCTGGAGGTGGAGATCCAGTACGCGGACGGGGTGTCGTCCCGCCGGACCGCCCGTCTCCACCCCCCCTGCCGCCTGGACCTACCCCTGTTCCATACCGCGCGGACCCTCTTGGAACAGGCGGCCGGCCGCCGGGTGAGGCTCCGCAGGATCACCCTCACCTGCCTCGATCTCCGGCTGGGTTCCGTACAGGAAGACCTGTTTCCCCCGGAAGCACTGTATTCCGCGGCCGCGCTGCACAGCCAGGCCCTGCAGGGGGCCGTGGACGGCATCCGCAACCGTTTCGGCAGGGAAGCCCTCCGGTGGGGGCGCACCCCCCCCTGCCGGCCCGGCCGATGAGAAGAGACGCTTCCCGGCGGTTCCGGCCGCACCGTGCATCCGATCCAGGCGGCCCTTCATCCAAACCTCACATGAGCCTGTTTCTTCCCCCCCCCGGCACGTGAACCACGCAAACCACGCCGAACGAGAGGAGCGCCGTCATGTCCGAAACAGACCTTTTTTCCCCGTTCCGGATCAAGAATTTCACGCTCAAGAACCGGATCGGTGTAGCCCCCATGACCCGCATGTCCTCCCCGGGAGACAGCATCCCCCGCCGGGACGTGCTGGACTTCCTGGTGCGCAGAGCCCGCAACGGGGCGGCCCTGGTCACCACCGAGGCCATCGTCACCGACTACGAGAGCGCGCAGGGCTACCCCGGTCAGGCACGGCTGACCACCCAGCGGCAAATCGACGCGTGGAAACCCGTGGTGGAGGCCATCCGCCGGGAGGGAGCCGTCTCCGTCATGCAGATGTTTCACTGCGGGCGCGTGGCCTGGCCCGAGGTGAACCCGGCGGGCCGGACCGTGGCCCCCAGTCCCTTGTCCCCCAGGAGCGCAAACCCCCTCACCCGGGCCCCCTATCCCACACCGGACGCCATGAGCCTCTTCGACATCGAGCACGTGATCCGGGGGTTTGCGGAGACCGCCCGGGGTGCAGTGGAGGCGGGCTTCGACGGGATCGAGGTGCACGGCGCCCACGGGTACCTCATCTGCCAGTTCCTGTCGGCCACCACCAACCAGCGGACGGACGCGTACGGGGGCTCGGTGGAAAACCGGTACCGGTTTGCCCACGAGGTGATCCGGGCCGTTCGCGAGGGGGTGCCCAAGGACCGGCTCCTGCTGTTCCGGATCTCCAACTGGGGGATCGTGGACCCGGAGGTTTCCCTGTTCGGGGGGCGGGAGGAGTACCAGGAGATCGTGGGCCGTCTGTCCAGCGAGCCCATCGACGCGCTCTCGGTGTCCACCTACTCCTACAGCACGGAGGCCTTCGGCACGGGACAGAACATGGCCCGGCTCACCCGGGAGTCCACCCGGCTGCCCATCCTTATCTGCGGGGGGATCCACGACCGGGCCAGCGCCGAGGACGCGCTCCGGGACGCGGACATGGTGCTCAGCGCCAAGTCCATGCTGCTCAACCCTGACTGGGTTCGGGACATCCGGGAAGGAAAGGCCCTGCCGCGCTACAAGTCCGAAGAAGCCAACGTGGCGTACACGACCACGCCGCTGCCCTGAACGCGGGAGGCCGCAAGCGACGCGAGGCCTCGGAGGGCGATCCTCCGCCCCCCGGGGGGGCTGCCAGGCGTGTGTCGGGATACCCTTCTTGTCGTCGTCCCGGCAAAACCGGGTATTCCCTCAGGCTAGGCGCCTGTCGGAATACCCCTTGAGAGGAGGCGGGTGCGAAAGGGTCAGATGCAAGGCGCACGCAATCCTGACCTGCCTGCGCCGCACCCGTCGCGGCAGGCAGGGGAGTGAGGCGTACGTAC
>Ga0068714_10002785_pt1 | contig 21864 bp, 18 predicted proteins | sample MTBNYHSulfiMetaG_FD_62988 | JGI IMG/M metagenome (GOLD analysis project Ga0068714, IMG submission 62988) | Enrichment culture microbial communities from rom New York Harbor, USA that are MTBE-degrading - MTBE-NYH (New York Harbor Sulfidogenic)... | ecosystem: Environmental > Aquatic > Marine >... | reverse complement strand
AGGTTCAGCGATATGACCGCAGGTCATGAGCCGGTTGAATAATAATTCTTCCTTTTAACCTTTAGTCGGTTTCAACCGACCAACGAACCCACCGTCTTGCAGACGGTGGTCGTTCAGTTGAAAGATAATGGCAAAGTGCTTTGTGCTCGTTCATGGGCCGTTGAAATATCGCTAAGGCGTGCGCGCGAAATTCATGCACGTGTCTCTTCTTTCCGGAGTTGCAATGGATAACGATGTTTTTCTTCGATTTGGCAGGGTTGCGCTAGGGTTGTTGCTGGTTCTGGCCGTGACGGCAAGCGGATGCGAGTCGCCCTCTACAGAGTTATTTCAAGGATATGTGGAAGCGGAATACACGTACATGGCTTCGCCTCAGCCCGGCGATCTCAAAAAACTGTTCGTAAAACGGGGGGAAAAAGTAGCGGCCGAAACCACCTTGTTCGAGTTGGACAAGAATCCTGAAATCGCGCAGAGGAACGAGGCTGAACAGCGTCTGCAACAGTCAAAGAGACGCCTCGAAGATCTTCGCAAGGGTATGCGCCCCAGTGAGATCGACGCCATTAAGGCAAAGATGGAACAGGCTCGTGCGAGCCTACGGCTTTCCGAACTCGAGTATGAGCGCCGGCGAAAGCTCTTTGCCGACCGAACCATTTCCAAGGAAAACCTGGACCAGGCACGAACCAAATACCAGAGCGATCGGGCGCTTGTGGATGAACTCACGGCACAACTGGAAACCGCTCGCTTGGGAGCGCGCGAGGACCTCATACGAGCGGCCGAGTCCGAGGTAGCGGCTATGGAAGCCGCACTGGCCCAGGTTAACTGGAGGCTGGAACAGAAGACACAGACCGCTCCTGAATCAGCACTGGTTTTCGATACGTACTATACGGCGGGCGAGTGGGTGCCGGCGGGAAGGCCCGTGGTGGCGCTCTTGATGCGCCGTAACATCAAGGTCCGTTTCTTTGTGCCCGAGCCGCTCATTGCTCGAATACAATTGAACCAGGAGATCGCCATCCGTTGCGACGGCTGTCCCGAAGGTCTCCGAGGTCACATCAGTTATATCTCTCCCCAAGCCGAGTACACGCCCCCTGTTATTTACAGCCGGCACACCCGGTCCAAGCTGGTGTTCATGGTGGAGGCTCTGCCCGAGCGTGAACAGGAGCCTTTGCATCCAGGACAGCCGGTGGACGTAATCCTGGCAATGGACGGAGGGGATGCGTGAGCCCATCGGAAGAAGTGATCATCGACGTGGAAGGCCTGACAAAGCGCTTCGGCCATAAAACCGTGGTAAACGGTTTTTCCATGCAGGTGAGAAAAGGAGAGATTTATGGATTCCTGGGTCCCAACGGGAGTGGTAAGACAACGACTATCCGCATGCTCTGTGGCCTACTGAGGCCTGATGAAGGCGAGGGAACCTGTCTCGGGCTGGACATCGTTCGTGAGAGTGACCATATCAAACCTCAAGTGGGCTACATGGCGCAGCGCTTCAGCCTTTACGAAGATCTGACCGTGCGTGAGAATCTGGATTTCACGGCCAGGGTGTATGGCGTGCGTCAGCGCGCGAAAGCGGTTCGGGAGGTTGTCGAAAGAATGGAACTGGGAGAATTCAATAACCAGCTCGCGGGCACCCTGTCAGGAGGATGGAAACAGCGCCTGGCGTTGGCCTGCTGCCTGATTCACGCCCCAAAGCTGCTTTTGTTGGATGAACCTACGGCCGGGGTGGACCCCAAGGCCCGGCGGGAGTTTTGGGACAGGGTGAACGAGTTGACGTCCGAGGGTATAACGGCGCTCATCAGCACTCATTATATGGACGAGGCGGAGCGCTGTCATCGACTGGCCTACATTGCTTATGGAAATCTCCTGACATCCGGGACCGCCGAAGAGGTAGTCGCCGGAGAAGGTCTGACGACCTATTCCGTGGCAGGGGAGGATCTCCATGCCCTGGCGAGGAATCTGAAATCTTTGGCCGGTGTGCAGCAGGTGGTGTCTTTCGGCAACACCTTGCATGTCAGTGGAAAGGATACCGTAGCCATGGAAAGCAGCATCGCGCCGTTTAAGAACTCCACGTATGGGTGGAAAAAGGTGGATACGAGCCTGGAAGAAGTATTCATAAGCCTGATGAGCCGGAAGGTGAACTGATCGTGTTGGTTGGGAGATTCTCAGGAAGGCGGATGTGGGCCATGGTGATGAAAGAATTCATGCAAATGCGCCGTGATCGGTTGACATTCGCCATTATGATCGGCATTCCCCTGATGCAACTGATTCTTTTCGGGTTTGCCATCAACAGCGATCCCAAGCACCTGCCGACAGCGGTGCTCTGTCCGGATCAAAGCCCGTTTTCCCGCAGCATATTGACGGCCATGCAAAACAGCGCCTATTTTGACATGGTTGCGAAGCCGGACACTGAGGCGGAAGCGAGCCGTATGCTGACCTTGGGGGAGGTGCTGTTCGTGGTCAACTTCCCAACGGATTTTTCGCGGAGCCTGGTGCGAGGCGAGACGCCGGCGCTCCTATTGCAGGCCGACGCCACGGACCCGCTGGCTGTAAGCAATGCCGTAGGAGCACTCAAGACGCTGGCGAATTCGGCAATGAACCGGGACCTTGCCGGGAGCCTTTCCTTCTTACGAGGGGCTTCCACTCCCGTTGAGGTGGAAGTCCATGCCAAATACAACCCCGAGGGCGTCACACAGTACAACATCGTTCCCGGCCTCATGGGAGTGGTGCTTACCATGACCCTGGTGATCATCACTTCCCTCGCAGTGACGCGGGAGCGGGAGCGCGGCACCATGGAGAATCTGTTGACTACGCCGATCCGTCCCCTGGAGGTGATGTTGGGCAAGCTGATCCCATACATCATGGTCGGATATTTGCAGATGCTCCTGATCGTGGTTGCTGCGCATTTGTTGTTTCAGGTGCCGCTTCTGGGGAGTCTTATATTGCTTTTTGTCGTGTCGGTTCTTTTTATCGGAGCGAACCTCGCGGTGGGCATCACCTTTTCCACGGTGGCCAAAAATCAGCTCCAGGCCGTACAGATGTCGTTTTTCTTTTTCCTGCCTTCCATACTGCTTTCGGGCTTCATGTTTCCTTTTCGAGGAATGCCCGAGTGGGCCCAATGGATCGGAACGGCGCTCCCGCTGACCCACTATCTGCGCGTGGTTCGGGGCATCCTTTTGAAAGGCAACGGTTTTTCGGACATCTGGGTACACCTCTGGCCCATTCTCCTGTTTCTGGTGATCGTCCTGACGATCGGACTGAAACGCTACCGTCAGACGTTGGATTAGCCTTTCACTCTATTTTGATGGCTATTGGACTTTCATGTTCACCGGACAGAGGATTTCTGTTCCAGGAGAAAATCCATCAAGGTTTGGTTAAACGCCCGGGCTTGTTCGATATTCGACAGATGAGCGGCGGAAGGGAGCACCACCAGTCTCGAGTCGGGGATGCGTTTGTGCATGGCTTCGGAAGCAGCCACCGGCGTGCCGGGATCGTCCTCACCCACCACAATGAGGGTGGGTGTGGTTATTTCAGAGAGTCGATCGAGGTAGGCCAGCTTCCGGATGGCTTCACTGCATCCGACAAACCCGGCTACGGGCGTGGCCAGAAACACCCTGCGGATCAGTTCCACCTCGGGATGGTCTCCGCTGCGATAACCGGGAGTAAACCAGCGCTCGAGGGTGGACTCGACGAGGGCTTGCATACCCTGGGCACGGACCGCCTCGATGCGCTCCTGCCACAGGGTCTGTGCCTCCTCGGGGACGATGGCGGCGGTATCGCACAGGGCGAGGCTCAGAAGACGGTCGCTATGATTCAAGGCGATGCTCTGGCCCACCATGCCGCCCATGGAAAGCCCGACCCAGTGCACTTTTTCAATGTCGAGAGCATCCATCAATCGGACAGCGTCATCCCCCAACAGCTCCATAGTGTATGCGTTCGCCGGAGCGTCGGTGCCGCCGTGCCCCCTGGTGTCGTAACGAAGCACACGGTATCGGGATCCCAGGACTTCCATCTGAGGATCCCACATTGAGATACCGCTGCCTAAGGCGTGGCTCAACATCACTACGGCTGCATCTTTATTGCCCGTCAGCTCGTGATTCATCTGAATGTTGTTGGCGTGAACTTTCAAAGATATGTCTCCTTTTGGTTGGACGGTCTCGAACCTCAGGATTGCCGTTCCATTGATTTGACGCATGAGGCTGACGGATGCGACCGCCTCCCGTAAGTGGGTTCAATGGTACTAAGTTGGGAGAGTTCCATCAACGGGGTTTGGGTGACGCTGAGGAAATCCGACGTTCTCTAAGTAACTTACCCATACACCGGTGGCGGAGCGGCGGCGCTTCGAAAATTTGAAAGGGAGTCTGAGGGAAACCCGCCTCAGGCGGGTTTCCCTCGTTTGAACAAAAGTAAATTCGCTGTTGGAGCTGAACGCTAACGGCCGCTTGGATCACCCGTCGAATGGATCACTCTTTAGCTTCGGGTGAACGAGCCCTGCGAAGAATGAGGCGGTCCATCTGTTCTTTGGTCAGCCTCCATACATCTTTTTCAGTCCTTCGAAGCCCAGGGAATAAACACCTTCGACGATCTTTTTTGCTTCCGCTTCCGGCGCGCCTTTGGGCTCGAAAGTGCTCGACCAGACCACTTCACACTGATTTCCGCCCAAGTCTCGCACCTGCACGGTGGCCAAGTAATTTTCGAGGGGCAGCGGCGAGTCGACGATGGAATAGGTAAGTCTTTGGGCCTCTTCGTCCAGGCTTTCGAGCTGCTCGACGATCCGGGCGCCGTCCCCCAGTGTGAGCGTTCTGACCGCGCCCACGCCGAAACCTTCCATGGTGCTTTTGACAATTGCCGCTACGATTTTTGGAAGACCGTTGAAATCACTAAGGGTCTTCCACACTTCCGCTGCTGGAGCTTGAATCGTAGCATTCATCGATACGTTCGCCATACCTGCCTCCTTTTTTTGGTTTGAAGAATATGTTCTTGGATTTCACATCCACGTCTATTCTTATTTCAACCTGCAACCGCATAATCATGGCGGAGGTCGATCTTTAAATCATCGGCTCATGGGAAAGGCGAAACAGGGGAACCTCGGATCCACATCCTTCCCGGGAAGGTTCGAAACCGCCCAGGTTCTGTCTAATTCTTATGTCATAGTACACAAGAGGCCGCGCTAATACCAGAACGTTTTTTCGGAGGGGGCGCCCGCCGGGCAAAAGGACGCGATGGACTCTTATTTATCTATGGCGGGTTAAAATCCGCACCAGGTTTGGGATGCATCCCGCACCGTCTCTTCTTGTAAATCCGGCAACGGTGCGAGGTCTGGAGTCGATACCACGGTTTGGGAACATACTGCAAGGCTATGCCGGAGGCCGCAAGCTCACCCCAAGTTGCTCAGAGTACGATCAAGGCATACTGAATATCAATCGATTTACGGTGGGATCCTCCCTGAAAACCGCCCACCTCCGCTTCAGCCATGGCGCGGCGCATGGCCGCGGTCGGCTTTGTGATGGTATCGGATCGCAGATCTACCATGCGCAATTCGTTTCTCGCCTGAGCACCGCCTCAGGCGGCGCGATTATCTGTGCGTATTTAAAAGGGTTCGTCTTCTCTATTGAAAAAGATCTTTGTCCAGCTTCTCCAAAAGCTTTCTCGTGTCGCCGTAAAAGATACATTGTGTCGGGCAGACCAAGCTGCATGCAGGGGCCTCATCGTTGGCAAGCCTCCCGACACAGAGATCGCATTTCATGGCGATCTCCTTTTCGTCGTCGAACTGCATAGCCCCGAACGGACAGGCTTCCATGCATGACTTGCAGCCGATGCAACGTTCCTCATCTATGAGCACGACTCCCAACTCATTCCTGAATATGGCCTCTGTGGGGCATGAGGCTATGCAGGGAGCCTTGGTGCAGTGATGACAGTGAACGGGTAGATAGTCGGGGGCTTTCTCGATTACGCGGACCAGCCTGGGACCGATACCAAGCCCATGTTCCTGCTTGCACGCCACCTCGCAGGCATGACAACCCATACAGTCCTTTTTGAAAAACATCAAAGAGACTTTCTTCATCTCGATCCCTCCTGTTCATCCTCACAGGGCGCTATGTTGCACAAAAGGACCCTCAGATTGGTGGCGCCCATTACAGGGTCCATCGACTCGTGGGAATTATCCGTCAAGAGGTTGATATTGGATATATCCCATCCATGGCCCGGGTCTTTGATTTCCGGGTACCACCAACCATGTTCGGCCACAACGACACGGGGATCGATTCCGTCGTTCAATTTGGCGCGTTCTTTTACCCTGCCCCGGGGAGACGTTATGAAGATCCATTGACCATCCACGATTCCGTGTTTCTTGGCTGTCTCGGGGTGAATCTCGACAATGGGATCAGGCCTGATTTCCCTCAGCCACGGAATCATGCGGTTGGCGGAATGAAAAAAAGTGGGGGTTCGCAACCCTGCGTTGAGAATGTAAGGGTAGTCTGCCAGGAGGTCCGGCCTGGAAACCGGGCTTTCCGGCATTTCCGTATATTTGGGAAGCGGATCGCGCCCCCATTTTTCAAGGACCGAGGAGTAGAGTTCCACTTTTCCGGTAGGAGTGGAAAACCCTTTTTCTTTGTATTTATAGTAGACCTGTTCCCCTTTGAGATAGCCCTTTTCTTTGAACTGCTCCCAGGTTAAGCCCGTGGGCTCGAGCAAATAGTCCAGCGCGTCTTCCACCGTGTCCCACCACTCTTTCTCCTGTCCCATCTTTTTTCCCAGTTCCATAAAGATCTCATGGTCCTGCCGGCACTCTCCGATCTCGACCGCCTTCTGCCGGGCCAACACATACCCGTGCCGTTTCCAGTTGTCCGCCACGTGGTTTTGTTCGAGCCAGGTCCCGGCGGGGAGAAAAATATCCGCCAGTTCCGCCGTGGGCGTGAGGAAGAAATCAATCACCGCCAGGAAATCCAGCTTGTTGAGGGCTGCGTAAGCCTCGGCGGCATTGGCCCTCGTGGATACGGGGTTGGTTCCGCACAAAAGGCCTGCTTTCAACGGATAGGGTTTTTCGGTCAGTATGGCGTCCCACGCGACTTTGGGTGTGATCAGAGCCACCCTGGAAGCCAGTTTGTACACGTCGCCGCCCAGGCGCTTTTTTACCTGTTCTTTGGGAAGATCCCGATGCCGGGAAAACTCGGAGACCGTACGCACCTGCGGTGGAACAAAAAAAGCATTTCCTCCAGGAGCGTCCAGGTTTCCCGTTATTGCCATGAGTCCTGTCAGGATTCGGGTGCAGTCCGTGCAGTTCAGGGTCTGTTCCGTGGGCACGCCCCAGTTGAGACACGCCGGCTTGATCGTAGCATACATCCTCGCAGCCTTTCGGATCAGATCCTGTTTCACCCAGGTGATCTCTTCGACTTTGTCGATGGGATAGTTCCGGACTCTGTCCACAAAGGCGTCCCAGCCGTTGACGTGTTTATCTACGAATTCCTCGTCGTACAGCTCCTCTTCAATGATGACATTGAGAAACCCCATGGCCAGAGCTGCATCCGTTCCAGGGCGAAGTTGGAGCCAAAGGTCCGCTTTCTTCGCCAAAAAGCCCTTCCGCGGATCGATGACAATGAGCTTGTTTCCCTTTTTGTAGGCCCTCCAGAAGTCCACCCCCTTGTGTTCGTCCGGGTTGGTCCACTGCGGGTTGCAGGCCCACATGAGGATACATCGGGGATCACCGTTCCAATCGGATATGGGCAGATTACCGCAAGTGATCAGTGTGGCTCCGATTCTCGATACGTAGCACATGTGTCCCGCAGTCAAGACATTGGGGGTACCCAGGAGATTAGCGAATCGATACAAGTGACTCTCGTAATCCCTTCCGGTCCCCTGACCTATGACAATGGATTCCGGCCCGTACTCGTTCATAACCGCCCTGAACTTTTGCGCCACCGTATCCAGGGCCTCATCCCAGGTGATCCGTTCCCAGCCTTTACCCGTGTTTTTCATCGGATAGAGAATGCGATCCGGGTGGTACGCCAATTGAGTAACAGCGAGGCCCTTGCTGCACAGCGTGCCGTGGCTTATAGGGGACTCCGGATCTCCTTCCACTTTTACCACCTTACCGTCCCTGACATGGGCAATAACGCCGCACCCCCCATGACAGTTGCGGCATACGGTTCTGACCTTTTTTACTTCTCCCATGGTGTATCTCCTTCATTGAATGAAGCGGCGGGTATACCCCTTATACCAGGCGTGGGTACACGCGGTAAACCCGAGAACCTTCAAGCGGTCGTTTGATTATACGAGACACCAGATAGGCATTAGATCATCAAATATGAATGGTACAGGAGAAATCGGCAATGGGGAATTCCTTTATTTCTTAGGAGCGGCTTCCTCAATTTGGTAGAAAAAAACTTCCGGTGCGCGGAAAAAGAGATATCCGTCCGAAGATCGGCTTTGGATACAATAAACCCGGTTCCCGAGATCATTTTGCAAACGTGGTTTGCTGAGTTCGCGAATTGGATGAGAAGAACGGGGATTCAGCGGATCGTCTTGCGTACGAATGGTTCACTTTTCCCTTCGATTCCTGCGACGCGCAACTATCGAACGTGTTTGAGGGAACGGCCCGGCTGCTTGGAAGTTATAGGGTACAACGGTTTCACAGTAAGTGGCCATGCCTTGTTGGGGCGGCTCTGAAACCTCGCCCCTGCCTCTGCAATTTCCCTTCGATTTTCATACTTGACATGGAAATCGCATACTGTATACATATCATCTTGGTCCTGCCATCATCTCTGGCAACGTACTCAGTCCAAGCTCCCAAGAGACCCCGTACCTCAGGCGAAGAGGGCGCCGTTATGGATGTATTTTCCGGACTCACGGTGCTGTCACTGGAACAGGCCACCGTCCTGCCTTACCTGACCTATCGTCTCGCACTGGACGGAATGAACGTCATTCGCGTCGAGCATCCGGTATATGGAGATCCGAACCGCTTGATCGGCGCCAATGTGCTGAATGAAGAGCGGATGAACGCCTATTTCCTGCCCATTAACGGGGGCAAGAAGGCGGTGACCCTGAACTTGGCCGAACCGGAAGGCCGGGAACTCCTGCTAAATTGCATACGGAAGCTCGATGTGGACATTTTCGCCACGAATCAGCTTCCTAAGAACTACGAAAAACTGGGCGTCGGATATGAAGCCCTGAAGGCGGCCAAGCCGGACATCATCTGGTTGGGGATAACAGGATTCGGTCCTGAATCCAACGAAGTTGCATACGATCCGATTCTCCAGGCCCGGAGCGGCCTTATGGAGCTTACGGGGGAGGCGGATGCTGCTCCCCAGGTGCTGGGTATTCCTTTGCCGGACATGGGCGCCTCCGAACATGCCTACGGTCTGTTGATGAAAGCCCTGTACAAGCGGGCTCGGACCGGTCTGGGAGAACGCATCGACCTGGCCATGTTCAGGAGTTCCGTTTCGTGGCTGACGGTTCCGCTGTGTCTGGCCGCCAGTTTCAAGAGAGTGGTCACGCGCCGGGGAAACACGCACGAGTTCTTCTCGCCGGTGAGCGTGTTCAAAACGCGTGACGGATATCTGTATGTCGCTGTGGGAAACGACCGTCAATGGGAATCTTTGACCCAAGTTCCCGTTTTCTCCTCTCTGCATCGAGAAGAATACGCGGTGAACGAAGGCCGCATACGAGATGTTGCCCAATTGAACCGGGAATTGGCCGGCATTATGGAAAATCATACTTCGGAAGAATTGATCGGCTGGTTCAATCAGGCCAAGGTGGCGGCTTCCCGCATCAACACCATCCCCGAGGTCCTGGAGGAGCCGGCGGTTCGCGACTCGATGCTGAGGTCGAAGGATCCCCGCACGGGTATGGAAATCCGCCTAGCTCCTCCGCCGTTTGACACGGAGATCGTTCGCTCCTCCGATAGACAAGTTTCATTCCCACCGCGATTCGGAGAACACAACGGAGAGATCTTCGGCCGGCAAATGGGCGTTTCCGCTCAACGGCTGTCAGAGCTAAAGGAACGAGGGATTATTTAAACACTTGCGAAACGCGAGGCAAGCCGGTACATTCCACTGACGTGCGTTTTGTCCCGAGGGCCGAAGTTCCCGTAGACCATTAGCCGACAACCTCTTGATCGACGTGCCTGCCGCATGATTCTCCAGTTCCTCATAACCGGCCTCACCGTTGGCAGCATTTATTCGCTGGTGGCCCTCGGATTCTGCGTGGTGCATAACGCAACGGGAATCGTCAATTTTGCCCAGACGTCATTTATCATGTTGGGCGGGATGATGATGATCACCTTTCTGAACTGGATGCATGTTCCCCTGGCAGCGGCTTTCTTTCTTTCCGTTCTCGCGGTGACCGTCGTGGGCGGGCTCCTGGAACGCATAGCGGTCAGACCAGCCCGCTCGAAAGAACCCATCGTACTGATTTTTATCACCATCGGGGCCGCCATATTGATGGAAGGCGTCAGCATGATGGCGTGGGGAAAACGACACATGACGTTCCCTTCCTTTTCCGGAGACGATCCCATCCATCTTTGGGGCGCCACCATCATGCCTCAAACGTTGTGGATCTTCGGCATTACCCTGGTCACATTCGCTGCGCTGCAGGTGTTTTTCAAATACAGTCTCCTGGGTAAGGCCGTGCGGGCGGTGTGCGCCAACCGGAAGGCGGCGGCGCTGGCCGGGATCAACGTCAACCGCATGATCATGCTGGCCTTCGCAATGAGCGGGGCATTGGGGGCCACGGCGGGGATCATTATCACACCCATAACGGCCACTTCCTACGATTTCGGCCTGATTGTCGGATTGAAGGGGTTTTCCGCTGCCATTCTGGGAGGATACGGGAATTTCCTGGGAGCTGTTGTGGGGGGGCTCATGTTGGGTGTGCTGGAATCGTTGGGCGCGGGATTCGTATCTTCCGCTTACAAGGATGCCATTGCTTTTATCGTGTTGTTGCTGGTGCTGTTTGTCAGACCTAGGGGCCTGTTGGGCGGCGTCGAGGCGGAGCGGGTCTAGTCGTAAGTGGCATGGGTTCATTTAAAGCTGTTCATACCATAATCGAGGAATCCAGTGTTCTCGCAACCGGCCGTTCACTCAGCCCAAAGCGGTGCTGCAGCGCATGAGGAATTTGTAGGGAGTCCGCGGGAGACTCATTAACGTTTCTCTCGACGGGAGAAATCATATGCATTTTTCAGTTCAATACTAGCTGCCATGCGCAGGTCGGATTTCATCTATATGGGGGTGCTCGCTGCGCTCATTTTGCTGTACCCCCTGCTGGTGCGCAACTCATACTACGTATTGGTGGCCAATATCGTAGGGTTGAACGTGATTGTGGTCACCGGGCTCAATCTACTGATCGGCTATACGGGACAGATATCTCTCGGACACGGCGCCTTTTTTGGTCTGGGCGCATACATCTCGGGGATTCTTACGGCTAACTATGGTTTCCCTCCCTGGCCCACCATGGTGCTGGCCATGATCGTCACGGGCCTTATGGCTTTGATCATCGGAATACCGGTGCTCAAATTGAAGGGCCATTATCTGGTCATGGCGACCCTGGGGTTCAACGTGATTGTGTACATTTGCATGATCGAGATGGAGGAATTTACCGGGGGGCCGTCCGGGCTGTCCGGAATTCCCAATCTCACTCTGGGCAGGGTCGCCCTCGACAGCGACCGGGCCATGTATTGGACGATTTGGATTACGGCGTTTCTGGTGTTGGTGGGAGCGTTGAACCTGGTCCATTCCCGCGTGGGTCGGGGACTTAAGGCCATACACGGCAGCGAGGTGGCCGCTGCTGCGCTCGGGGTCAATACCCGCGCCTTCAAAATCAAGATTTTCGTGGCCAGCGCGGTGTTGGCGGCGTTGTCGGGATCTCTGTATGCGCACTACATAACCTTCGTCAGTCCCAAGACGTTCGATTTCTTCTATTCCATTCGCGTGGTGATCATGGTCATCATCGGCGGCATGGGCAGCATCTGGGGATCGATCTTCGGCGCGGCGCTGCTGACCTCTCTTCCCGAACTGCTTGAAATGGTCGAGGAATACAGTGTCCTGGCCTACGGGCTGATCCTGACGGTGGTGCTCATATTTTTCCCGCAGGGACTTCTGCCCGGTCTGGCGGATCTGGTTCGAAGGCGCCGCCACAAAGCCCTGGTGTTTGCGGATGAGGATTAATCGTGAAAGAGCTGCTCCGTATCGAAACGTTAACCAAGGAATTCGGTGGGGTTACGGCCCTTCTTGAGGTGGACTTTCACGTTGACCCGAACGAAATCGTGGCTCTCATCGGACCCAACGGCGCAGGCAAGACCACGGCCATCAACATTATAACCGGTATCTACCGTCCGACGTCAGGCAACGTTTCTCTTGCGGGTCGAGGCATTTCCTCCCTCGAGCCTTACCGGATCGCTGCGTTGGGTGTCGCGCGGACCTTTCAGAACATTCAGGTCTTCCATAATATGACCGTTCTGGAAAACGTAATGGTGGGGCTGCATACCAGGACCCGATGCGGTTTCTTGAGTGGTTGCCTGCACGCTATCGGACACCGGCGGGAAGAACGGGAAGTGGAACGGAGGGCCACAGAAGTTTTAGGCCTTATGGGCCTCCGTGAACAAAAGGATTTGCCGGGAACTGCGCTGCCTTACGGGCTGCAAAAACGGCTTGAAATGGCCCGGGCATGGGTCAGCGGTCCCCGAATACTTCTTTTGGATGAGCCTGCCGCCGGTCTCAACAGCAGAGAAACGGAAGAAACCGCTGAGATGATTGCCAGGATTCGAAATGCGGGTACGGCCGTGCTGCTGGTGGAACACAACATGGATCTGGTTATGGGGATATCCGATCGCGTCATCGTCCTGAATTACGGACGAAAGATTGCCGAGGGCCGTCCGGAGGAAGTTCGGGGTTATCCTGAAGTGATCGAGGCCTATTTGGGGAGCGATCGTGATGCTTGATCTGGACGGCGTCACTTCCTGCTACGGACCCATCCGGGCCCTCAAAGACGTCTCGATCATGGTGGGAGAGGACGAAATCGTCGCCATTATCGGCGCCAACGGTGCGGGTAAGAGCACGCTGCTGAATACGGTCAGCGGGCTCGTCGTTCCGATTAGAGGACGGATTCTTTTTCGTAATCGGAACGCCACCCGGTTGTCTCCTGAAAAACGTGTGGCCCTGGGGCTGATCCAAACGCCGGAAGGTCGCCAGTTGTTCCATTCTATGTCCGTGCGCGAAAACCTTCAAATGGGTTCCTACCTCCGGTATTGGCGCGGAGAGAGCCGTGAAATCGAAAAGGATCTCGATCGTGTTTTGTCGCTGTTTCCCATTTTAGGCCAAAGGACCCGGCAGTTGGCGGGCACTCTGAGCGGCGGCGAACAACAGATGCTGGCCATCGGCAGGTCTTTGATGGGACGTCCAAGGCTGCTTCTGTTGGATGAACCGTCTCTGGGACTGGCGCCTCTCGTGGTCCGCGAGATATTTCGAATCATCGCTCGTCTCCATCAGGAACGAAAGGCGATCCTCCTCGTAGAGCAGAACGCCCGGGAAGCGCTTCGCGTATCCGATCGCGCCTACGTGCTCGAGACCGGCTCGATCCGTCTTTCGGGCTCAAGCGAGACACTGAGCGGGGACGCCCGCGTGAAGGAGTCATTTCTAGGGAAGGGAGTGCGCGCGAAAACTTCAGGATGAAAGAGAGATCATCATGCCCACTACTCTTGGTCGATTGAGGACAAAAAAAGCGAAACCTCTGGGTCAAGAGGTGTACGAGGCCCTTCGAACGTCGATCCTGGTGGGGGAGTTGGGACCGGATCAACGCCTGATCGAGGAGCAGTTGGCGGCGGAAATGGGCGCCAGCCGGACTCCGGTTCGAGAAGCGATCCAGAAACTCGAGGCCGAAAACCTGGTAACACGCAAACCTAAAGGCGGCTTCATTGTCCGGCGTATGAGCATAAAAGATGTTGAAGAGGTCTTCGGCATTCGGGCGGTTCTCGAAGGCTACGCGGCGTACCTGTCGACCAAAAACCTCAATCGCCAGGCGGTAAGAAAAATGGAGGAAATCCTCGACAAGTATGACGACTGCCTTCAAAAAGGGGATAACGACGGGATGATCAAGATGGCGACCCTCTTCCACGATCGGTTTTATCGGACTGCCGGGAGCAACATCCTGCACCAGATGATCGCTCGTCTCAGAGACTATTTTTTTCGTTATCGCATGATGCTCCTCGATCTTCCGGGCATGGCCGGGGAGTCTTCTTCCGAGCATCGCCAAATGCTCGAGGCCATGAAACGTGGGGATGCGGAAGGAGCGGAGCGGATGGTGAAGGAGCATATTTTGAAAGGACAGGAAGTGCTGCTTCTTGAAGCGAAGGCCGGTAATCTGGATTTATGAAGCATCTGTCGGGTGCGGTATTCCTTTTGGCCGTATTCCATGGACCATAGAACAGAAGGCGGATCATGGCGGGAAAACGAATTCGGATATTGGTAGCCAAGCCCGGTTTGGACGGACATGACCGTGGAGCCAAGGTTGTTTCGTTTGCGCTCCGCGACGCCGGCATGGAAGTCATTTACACCGGCTTGCACCAGACAGTGGACAAGATCGTGCAAGCGGCCATTGAGGAGGACGTAGATGTCATCGGTCTTAGTGTGATGAGCGGCGCCCATTTGCCGATCTGCGAAAAGCTGATCAAAAAGATGCGAGATCGTGACATGGATGATGTTTTGGTGGTGGTGGGTGGTGTCATACCCAAGAAAGATGTCCCCAAGTTGAGATCTTTGGGAGTACGGGGTGTTTTCCCGGGGGGAACTCCGTTCGACACTGCGGTCAACTTTATCCGGGAGAACGTGAAACGCTAAAGGAGAAGCGGTCATGGGAGTGGCCAAATACGTAAAGGACAAGAAAGGCGTCATCACGGACGTCGAGTATCAGTCCGGGATCCACGTCAAGCCGCTTTACACGCCGGAGGATCTGAAGCGTGTGGGGTTCGACTATGACCGTGATCTGGGAGACTCGGGCGATTTTCCGTTTACTCGGGGTATCCACCCATTGGGCTACAGGAGTCGAGCGTGGACCACGCGTCAGTACACGGGCTTCGGAACGCCCGAAGAGACGAACGAGCGCTTCAAGCTGATGATCGGCCACGGTCAGACCGGTTTGAACGTGGCCTTCGATCTGCCGACCCAGATGGGCTACGACTCGGATCACGAATTGGCCGAGGGGGAAGTCGGCCGCGTAGGCATGGCGGTGGACACGCTGAGGGATTTTGAAATCGCTTTCAAAGATATTCAACTGGATCGTATCGGGTCCGGTCTGACCATCAACGCTATTGCTTCAGTAATGCTGGCCATGTATCAAGCGGTTGGAGAGAAATACGGCTATGCCCGAGAACATATCAGCGCCACTCCTCAGAATGACATTTTAAAAGAGATCATCGGCCGGGGAGCCTGGATCTTTCCGGTTGAACCATCGGTGCATCTGATAGCGGATACCATAGAGTACTCCATGAAAGAACTGCCACGATGTAATCCGGTGAGTGTCTGCGGGTATCATATCCGCGAATCGGGCGCCACGCCTGCTCAGGAAATTGGCTACGCTTTCCAGATTGCCAACGCCTATATCGATAGTGTGGTCCGGAGAGGTTATTCCGCATCGGATTTCGTGGGGCGGTTTTCATTCAACTTCAATGTAATGGGCAACCTATGGGAACAAGTGGCCAAATTCCGGGCCGCGCGCAAGTTATGGGCTATAAATCTGAAGGAGCGGTACGGAGTTACGGAGAAAAAGGATCTATTCCTTCGCGGTCTATTTGGAGGCGGCGGCAGTGGACTCACCAAGGAGCAGCCTGAAAACAACATCATTCGAGGGGCCTACTACGGTTTGGCCGCAGCCTTGGGCGGAGCACAGACCACGGCCTTGTGTTCGTATGACGAGGCTTATACCATCCCGACGCCGCACGCGGCTCTCCTGTCTCTCCGAACCCTCGAGATCATCATGGAGGAGGTGGGACTCAGAGACACGGTGGATCCTTTGGCCGGATCGTATTTCATCGAATCCATCACAAAGGAGATGGAGACCAAGATAAGGGAAAGAATGGATGAAATCGATCGCCTGGGAGGAATGGTGAACGCCGTTTCGTCGGGTTTTGTACAGAAAGAGGTGGCCGGACAGGCCTATGAATACGAAAGAGGCATCCAACAGGGCGTCTACACCAAAGTGGGAGTCAACAAGTTCACCGAAGGCGAAACCCGGGAAGTCGAGCTGCACGAGTACGATCCGGTATCCGCCGAGCGTAAGATTGCGGACCTGAGGAAACTGAAGGCGGAGCGGAGCAGCAGTGAGGTGCTTTCCTCTCTCAGGGAACTGGAAGGGGCTGCGAGAAATCGCACAAACGTAATGCCCTTTTTGGTGAATTGCTGCAAGGCGTACGTAACCATTGGTGAAATAACGGATGTGTTTCGGCAAGTATACGGCGAGTTCACCGAGCCCGGCATCTTTTAACTCAGAAGCGGCGAAGGATTTCATGCATTGTCCGGGATAGAAGGAACGCGAATGAAGTACAAGATCGGCATTGACGTGGGCGGAACCTTTACCGATTTTTTATTGACCGCGGAGGACGGATCGAGCAGGATTTACAAGGTCCTTTCCACACCGGACGATCCATCCGTCGCCACCATGAAAGGCATCGAGGAGATGGCTCGAGATCTGGACCTCGATGTGAAGACGTTCCTCGATCGCGTGGCCGTGATCGTCCACGGTACCACGGTGACCACCAATGCCGTGCTGACTTACACAGGAGCAAAAACAGGCCTTCTTACCACCAGCGGAGTGCGAGACGCTCTCGAGATGCGAAGAGGCGTCCGGGAGGAGCAATACAATAACCGGTACCGGAACGCGGAGCCGCTGGTGGAACGCTATCTTCGATTACCGGTTCGGGGTCGGCTCGATTACAAAGGGGACGAGATCGAGCCTCTCAATGAGGAAGACGCGAGAGACGGCGTCCGGCTGCTCGAGAAAGAACAGGTAAAAGCCGTGGCGGTCTGTTTCATGAACTCGTTCGCGAATTATGCTCACGAAAAAGCGGTGGGAGAGCTCGTTCGTGAGTTGCTGCCGACGGCCTATTTGGCCGTTTCTCACGAGGTATTGCCATCCATTCGTTTCTACGACCGCATCAGCACCACCGTGCTGAACGCATACGTCGGTCCTATTCTAAGTCAATATCTGGACGCGCTCAGAAAGAAGCTCGAGGCTGTGGAATACGGGGGCGTTCTCCTGATCATGCAGTCCAACGGGGGCGTCATCAGTCCCGATATCGCACGAAAACAAGCGGCTTCCACATTGTTGTCCGGGCCTGCCGGCGGGCCGGTCGCCGGTATCGCGTATACATCCATACAGGGATATCGTGATTGTATTACCATGGACATGGGAGGAACGAGTTTTGACACGGCCCTGATCAAGGACCGGACGCCGCTGGTGACGACCGTAGGAGAGATCAATCGACTGCGTTTGGCCTTACCCATGCTCAATGTGGTCACCATTGGGGCAGGGGGCGGCAGCATCGGGTGGCTCGACGAAGGCGGGCTGCTTCGAATGGGACCCCGGAGTGCGGGATCCAAGCCCGGACCGGTGTGCTATGATTTGGGCGGCGAAGAACCTACGTGTACGGATGCGGATTTGATTTTGGGTTATCTGGACCCGGGCTACTTTGCCGGAGGACGGATCAAGCTCAATTTGGACAAAGCCGTGGAGGCCGTCCGGCGGGATATCGCGGATCCCCTGGGTATGGACGTGATGGAAGCCGCCGCAGGCATGTACAGTGTCATCAATGTGAACATGGCCGCCGCTGTCCGGGAGGTGTCGGTTCAACAGGGACAGGACCCGAGGGACTTCCCTCTCGTCGTAGCGGGAGGTGCAGGCCCCAATCACGCGTGCATGATCGCAAAAGAACTCGAGATTCCCGCCATGCTGATTCCGAGCGAATCCAGCATCTTCTGCGCGGCAGGGATGCTCATGAGCGACCTCAAACACGACTTTGTACGGAGCTATCCCACACTTCTCGATGAGACGGATCCGGAACGCTTCAGAAATCTGTTCGGAGAAATGGAAGACGAAGGCCGTAGGCTACTCGCCATCGAGAAAATACCGCACGAACGTATATCGTTTGTCTATGCCCTGGATTTACGCTATGTGCGCCAGTACCACGAACTGACTCTCGAGGTTCCGCGTTCGGAAATCGAAGGGGTGGAGGCGGCCTCCATCGGGAAGAGGTTCCATCCCAGGCACGACCGGATGTACGGGTATTCCCTCGAGGACGACGGAACCAAGATCGAATTGATCAATCTCCGTCTTACCGCTATCGGTCTCACGGACAAACCGCGTTTCACCGAGCAGCCTTTTGACGGGGAGAGTCCTGAAAAGGCGTTCAAGGGAACACGATCCGTTTATTTGCCGTTGGAGCGGCGGAAAAGCGAGACGCCGGTGTTCGAAGGCGACAGACTTTTCTTCGGCAATCATATGGTAGGGCCGGCCATCATCGAACAGGTAAATACCACCACCTTTATCACACCGGAATACAATGCTCTCGTGGACAGGTACGGCAGCTACACCGTATACCTGAAATCCAGGGAAACGGAATTCAAGAGAAGGGTTTTGGCATGAGTTCGATCCCTATCGACCCGATTCTGGTCTCCATACTGCAACGGCGTTTTAAATCCATTACCGAGGAGATGAGCATCGCCCTCACGATGACCACCCGGTCCCCGATCCTGTGTGAAGCCAAAGATTTTGTTACCGGGCTTTACGATTCGCAGGGGAAAATGCTCGAGCAGAAGGAGAACCTGCCGATTCTCAGTTTTTCGCTGGGGCCTGTCTGTGAATACATTATTCAGTATTTTGGGGACGACATCCATCCCGGAGACGTTATTTTTCATAACGATGTGTTTTCCATGGGGAATCAAAACAACGACGTGGCGGCGTACAAGCCCATCTTTTTTAAAGACGAACTGACGGGGTGGTCGGCCTGCAAAGGACATCAGGCGGACATCGGAGGCGCCGTTCGGGGAGGGTACAACCCTTTGGCCACCGAAGTCTGGCAGGAGGCGCTGCGGATACCGCCGGTAAAGGTGTACGAAAAGGGGAAACTTCGCAAAGATGTGTGGGATCTGATATTCGCCAACATCCGCCTGGACATGGTGGCTCAGGATATGCGGGCTCAGATCGGAAGCTGTGTGGTGGGCGAGCGGGGTCTTCTTGCCCTCATCGAGAAATACGGTCCGGACGTGTTCGAAGCTCACAAGGAATACCTGTTCGAATCCACGGAAAAAATGATGAAGGCGGAGATCCGTTCCATACCCAACGGCGTGTACACGGGCGAATCCAACGTGTATTATGACGGCCGGACACCCGGTTCCGTGTATACGATCCGGGTAAGGATTACGGTGGAAGACGAGCACATTACCTTTGATTATTCGGACACCGATACTCAAACGGACGGCTTTGTCAACGGGACCTACACGTCGAGCGCTTCTGCGACCATACTAACCTTCCTGCAGATGGTGAATCCGGATGTTCCTCACAACGACGGTATGGTCCGGCCCATTGACATCATCATCCCCAAGGGAACCATTTTGAACGCGGATTACCCGGCGGCCACCACCTATGGTAATCATCTGTGTCCCAATAACGCCGACGCCATCATGAGGGCTCTGGGCCCGGTCATACCGGATCGGGTAACGGCGGAATGGAACGAGCTGCTGTGCAGCCTGTCGACGGGGATCGATCCGCGACGAAACGAACCTTATGTGGACATCGGTTTCATGGGCCTCAAAGGAGGCTCCGGGGCCATAAGCGGTGTGGACGGTTATGACCATATCGGCATGATCGACGCTTCGGGCGGCGTTCTGGATCAGGATTACGAGATGTTCGAACAGCAGACTCCTCATCTCCTGTTGCATCATGAATACTGGACCGATTCCGCAGGAGCGGGCCGATGGCGCGGCGGGCTGGGGGTGGAAACCCGATTCGTGATCGGAGGGCAGAAGACAAAGGTCATCACGTTTGGGGACGGCGACGTGGAAGCGGCTCGGGGCGCCCACGGAGGCAAGGATGGGACGCTGAACAAGATCGAGCTGACGTATCCGGATGGGACCACCTACCAGGCCACCAGCAAGGATCTCATCGAGGATGTTCCGGAAGGGACCGTCTATTTTCAACAGGCAGGCGGGGGGGGCGGTTACGGCGATGCATTCGCGCGGCCTCCGGAGCGGGTCCGCAAGGACGTCCGAAACAACGTGGTTTCCATTGAAAAGGCCCGGTCCGACTACGGAGTGGTTATCCATCCTGAAACGCTCGAACCGGACCCGGAGGCCACGGCTCGACTCCGTATGGGTAAATAGCGGATGGATAGAATCTCGCTCACGTAGCTGTGAAACCGGGTTGAAACACGGCATGTCTTCACCCCATCCATCCCCGGGTAAGCGGCGGAGTCAAAGATTACAAATGTTCGGAGGGATGGCGCCGGATCGAGGCCCGGCATTGCAGGGGCGGGTTTGAAATCCGCCCTGAGGATGTGCGGTTCACCCGGTCGCCGAGGGGGAACGTCATGGTGAGGGGGCGCGGACACGCAACGCGCGCCGATCTGTAAATTTTCGATGCACTTTCGTACAATGGGAAACCTTAGTGCTAACTTAAGGAGATCATAGAGAATGCCGGCGCGTTTCATGCCTGAAATAGAATCCGAAGGGGAACTGCAGGCGCTCCAACTGAAAGGTCTGAAATGGACGGTGAATCATGCTTATCACGGGTCGGAATTTTACAAGCGTCGTCTGGACGACGCCGGCGTAAAGCTCGAAGGCATCCGGTCCCTCGATGACCTGAAACGGTTGCCTTTCACCACGGCGGACGACCTTCGAGACGGATACCCGTTTCCTTTGCGCTCCGTGCCCTTCGAAAGGATCGTCCGCGTACATGCCTCTACCGGCACTACGGGTAAAAGAAAAGTCCTCTGTTATACGCAGAAAGACATTGATGATTGGACCCATTTTTTTGCGCGTTGTTATGAAATGGCGGAGTTGACACCCCAAGATCGAATACAGATCGCCGTTGGTTATGGTATTTGGACCGCGGGGATCAGCTTCCAGATGGCTTGCGAACGATTTGGAGCCATGGCCGTGCCCGTGGGGCCGGGGAACCTGGACATGCAGTGTCAATTTTTGGAGGACGTTCAGAGCACGGTCTTCTGCTGTACCGCTTCTATGGGGCTTCTGCTGGCCGAGCAGGTCCGTGATCGCGGGCTCAGGGATCGCATCAAGCTTCGTAAAGTCATCATGGGCTCGGAGAGGTCCAGCGAAGCGATGATCCAGAAGATGAAGGACCTGCTCGGTGTCGAAGATGTCTTTGACATTCCAGGACTTACGGAACTTTACGGGCCGGGAACAGGCCTCGATTGCGTGTATCATACGGGCATTCACTACTGGGCGGATTATTACATTCTCGAAATCGTCGATCCGGATACGCTCGAGCCCGTGCCTGAAGGCGAGGTGGGGGAGATGGTGGTTACCACGCTTCGCAAGGAAGGAGCGCCCCTCATTCGCTACAGAACAAGGGACCTGACTCGGTTGATTCCGGGACGGTGTGCGTGCGGAAGCGTATTGCCGCGTCACGATCGTCTGGCGGGACGGTCCGACGACATGTTTATTTTCAGGGCCGTAAACATCTACCCGAGCAATATTGACGAGATCCTGTCGGGCATCGAGGGGTTGGGGAGCGAGTATCAGATCGTACTGGAACGCCGTTCCGATGGAAAAGACCATATGACCGTGCGCGCCGAACGTGACGCTGCGATTGCGGCCGAGGAGGTCCCGGTTCTTTCCGACAGGGTCAGAGCGGAAATCAAAGCGGAAATGATGGTAA
>Ga0068714_10002783_pt1 | contig 21873 bp, 12 predicted proteins | sample MTBNYHSulfiMetaG_FD_62988 | JGI IMG/M metagenome (GOLD analysis project Ga0068714, IMG submission 62988) | Enrichment culture microbial communities from rom New York Harbor, USA that are MTBE-degrading - MTBE-NYH (New York Harbor Sulfidogenic)... | ecosystem: Environmental > Aquatic > Marine >... | reverse complement strand
GGGTTCCGAGACACATCTCGAACCTAGTCCCTTGCCCCCTCGCCGAGAAGAGCACTTTCTACCCGGAACCAACGCCGCGGATCAGGTAGAAAGTACCCGGCCGAAACCCGAGCTCGACCTCCGGCCTCACGAGACGCTCGGGGAGATCACGTCCTCGGCTGCACCGTCGGCGGCAGAGGCCCGCCCCTTCGGGTCATGGGACCGCCGGAGGATCCACCTGGTGGACCCCTGGCGGACTCGAGGGGCCAGCAGCAGCGCCACTGTTGCACCGGCGACCGCGCCGCCGACCACCGAGAGGATCACCGTACGACCACTGAAGCCATTCTCACAGGTGCTCATGATGGGTTTTCCTTTCTCAGCACTCTCGTGTCGGCTACGTCAGACTTGTGCCCCCTGTTGACCCAACGCCTCTCGGCTCAGGGGGAAGCCGGCCGCGTGCGGTCGGGCTCGTCGGCGGCTGCGGCCGCAGCCCTGATGTCATAGCCCATCCACACGACCACGTGCCATCCCGAGGCGGCTGCCAGCGGCATGGCCAGCTCCAGGGTTCCGTCCGCGTCGCCCGGGCGGGTCTGCAGCTCGGTCGCCGTCAGGGCCCACCCGTCACGCTCGCCCACCCTGCCCGCACCCACGAGCTTGCGATCGCTGCTCGCGACGACCACCCCCTCCGGGGTCACAACGTGTGCGAAGAGGACCTCGGGAACCTGGATGAGGTCGACCACGGCGGCGTCGACCGACTCTTGACGGTTCACCTTGACCGCCGGGTGGATGCCGGCTGAGAAGGCACGGAGCACGGCCTCGGCCTCGCGCATGACGAGACGGTCCCTGGTCTCGAGCGCCCGGCTTTGCACTGTCTCGAGCTCACCGAGAAAGCGGGCCTCGGCCGCGGCGAGCTGTGTGCGTCGCCCGTGGTCCCCCCACCACCAGGTGAGGAGCACCGCGATCATCGCCAGCCCTACACCGACGATTTCGAGGAAGGTCCTTGAGGGGGCTCGCATCTGTCACCTCCGTGTCTCGGGGTCAGGGCTGTCGGGCGTGCGGCGACCGGGAGAGCCCATTCCTGTCTCGAATCTAGGTTGCGCAAATGCCGACGTGAAGCGCAGTTTCTACCCGAGAGCACGACCTCGGCGTGGGTAGAAACTACCCCTCCAGCAGCCGCGCCTGATCGCCGACCGTGCCGCGGGTCGGACGAGTGCCGACGCTCCCGGCGATCAGCCTCGTGCCACGAGGGAGGTCGCCGAGAGAGGCGGCCCTACGCTCGGCCCGCGGTGAAGCTCGAGGGGCGGGGGCGTCTCATCGCGCCCCCGGCCCCGGCTGCGGCACGGTCCCCTCGCGCGGTGCGTCGTAGAAGCGTTGGGTCGGGTAGGCCAGGTCAACGTCGGGGCGGGCGGCGAAGGCGTCGAGGATCGCCTCCCAGATCGCCTCCTCGCTGCCGCGCCGCTTGCGGGGGTCGCACAGGTAGCGCACGGTGAGCAGCACCCCGCTGTCGCGGACGCTGGTGTAGACCCGCGGGGTGAGCACCGAGAAGAAGATCATGTAGCGGGAGCTGGCCTCGCGCAGCCGCCGCTCGGCGTCCTCGCCGAGGTGCTCGGCGTGGCGGTTGACGATCTCCTCGAGGATGCCCTTGGCCCCCCGCCAGTCGCTCTCGAAGGTGACCAGCACCGGGATCTCGTTCCATATCAACCGGAACCCCTTGGTGTAGTTGGCCTGGGGCTCGGAGAAGACCTTCCAGTTCGGGACGTGGATCACCCGACCGGTGCTCTGGTCGGCGTCCACCCAGTTGCCGATCTCCAGCAGGGTGAACTGGAAGACCCGGATGTCGATGACGTCGCCGGCCCAGTCGCCGATCTGGACCCGGTCGCCGACCTCGAACGGCTTGCGCCAGAGGATGAACACCCAGGCCGCGAGGTCGGCGACCAGGTCCTTCAGCGCGATGGCGAGGCCGGCGGAGAGGAGGCCGAGGTACGTGGCCAAGGAGTGGACCCCCTCGAACCAGATCCGGGCCACCACCAGGCCGGTCACCGCCACGGTCACGTAGGTGAGCCGTTTGCGCCAGAGGTAACGCTGCCGAACGTCGGCCAGGCGGCGGTCCGAGGACTGGACCGCCAGCCGCCGCACCAGCCAGCCGAGGAGGAGCACCAGCAGGGTGAGGAGCAGTCGCCGCTGGGCCGTCGAGGTGAGACCGAGGGTAACCTCGGCCCACAACGAGAGGTCGCTGATCCAGCTCATCGTGTTGGGCCGATTGTACCAGTGGCGCTCACAGGGTCGGCGGCTCGAGCGCCCGCCGGAGGAGCAGCTCGGCGTCCCGCAGCGCGGCCTCGCCCCAGACGTGCAACCGCACCGCCAGGGCGGTCGGCCGCTGGTCGGGGGAGCGGACCTCCACCTCGGTCCCGAGCACCCGGAACGGGCACAGTATGGCGGCCCGGCGGGCGGCCTCCCGGTCGGCGACCGTGAACGGGAGCTCCCGCTCGAGCCGCACCTCGAGTGCGCGGGAACGCTCCCGGTGGGCCACCGTCAACGGCTGGGCGTGGAGCAGGCTGGTGGGCAGGAAGACGGCGGCGCCGTCGGCGCGGCGGAGCTGGAGCCGGATCAGCCCGACCCGCTCGACCGTCCCCTCCACCCCACCCACCGTCAGCCGGTCCCCCTCGCTCACCCGGCCGCGGACCACCAGCAGGACGCCGCCGGCCACCTGGTGCAGGCGGAGGGCGAGGCTGAGCAGTGCGCCGCCGACGAAAACCACCGTCAGGACCAGGGACAGCAACGGGGCGCGCGCCAGCAGGATGCGGGCGAGGAGGGCCAGGGCCCACAGCGCCAGCGCCGCGGAGACCGCCACCTGGACCCGCGCGAACCAGGGTCGGCGGCCGCCGTACCCGGTGCGGCGGGCGAGCCGGAGCAGGCGGGCGGCCCCTGCCGCCAGCACCCAGGCCAGGAGAACCACCGCCAGGGGCAGGAGCAGCCCGCTGCCGGCGAGTACGTCCCGGAGGGCGGCGACCTCGTGGAGGAGCGGTTCGAGCGGGGCGCTGAGGACGGGCGCGGCGGTGGGAGTCGGCTCGGGTTCCGCCTGCAGGGCCGTCCACCAGGTGGTGGCGAAGAGAGGGTTGATCACGGTGCTACCCCCACGTGGAGCCCGAGCTCGGCCAGGGCCATGGCCAGCGGCGACTCGAGGTGGACCGGCACCGCCAGCGGGGCGGAGGGTCCGGGTCGCAGCGGTGCCAGCGCGCCGCAACCCAGCAGCAGCGTGGTGGCGTGACGCAGGGCTGCCGGCGGCATCGCCAGGGCGGCGGCGAGGGCGTCCTCGTCCATCGGGCCCCAGCGCATGGCCTGGGCGAGGATCGCCACCGCGCTCGGCGGCAGCTGGTCGAGGAACGGCAGGGGAGACAGCTGCGGCTCGGTGGCGAGGAGCGTTGCGTCCCCGTGAGGTCGGAGTGACCTGGCGTGGGCGAGCAGGGCGGCGCGGAGGTTGCCACGGGTGGCGCGCGTCAGGGCCCGGAAGTGGGCCTCACGCTCGTCGCGGCCGCGCAGCCCCAGGACGAAGCGTTGCAGGGGGTGAGGGACGTAGGTGGTCTCGAAGCCGGAGAGCCTCTCGCGGGCTGCCATGACCTCGGCCAGCTCCTGCCAGCCGAGGGCCCGGGTCTCGAGGATTCGGGTAAAACCGGAGCGCACCGGGACCAGCTCGCCCAGCACCGCGAGCGGTGTCGCCCCGACCGACACCACCCACAGCACCTGCCCGACGGTGCCCACCACCACCTCGAGGAACGCCTCGAGCTCCTCCACGCCGGCCGCGGTCGGGAGGAACCAGTGCTCGAGGTTGTCGACCACGACCACGGTCCGGCGGCTGGTGAGCGCAGCCGCGACCGCCGGCGCGGTGGGGGCCGCACCGGCCTCGACGGCGAGGGCCCTGAGCAGCCCCTCGCTGCGCCGGGCGAAGGTGTCGTCCAGCCACAGCAGGTCCTGGGTGGCGAGCTGGAGGCGGAAGACGTTGAGCAGCGAGCTGCGCCCGGTGCCGCGGGGTCCGGTGACCAGCATGGCCGGCGCCTGTCCGCGGTCCAGGGCCTCCACCCCCTCCTGCAGCTGGTCGAGGAGCGGGCGGTGGGCCACGAACAGGCGCCGGTCGTCGAGGGGGATGGGGGCGAACAGCCGACGGACCACCGCCGGGAGCGGGAGGTCCGCGCTGGTCGGGTGGCGCAGCTCGAGGTAGGCGCGGACGGAGGCGGTGTCGAGGCGCTCCTGGCCGGAACGGATGCGCAGGTCGCGGAGGGCGCTCTGCTCGCCGAGGCCGCGGGCCGTCGTCACCAGCTGCTGCCACCGGGCCCGGAGCCTGTCGCGGTGCGGCTCGAAGCGGGCGAGCAGGCGACGGCGGGTCACCCGGACCGAGGAGCGGGCGCGGGCCGAGGCGGACCGTGCCTCCTCGCCGAGCACCCGATGGAGGCGAGCTGCGGTGCCCGCGGCAATCTCCTCGATCTCCCGCTCGGTCGTGTCCAGAGCGGAGGCGAGGTCGTCGTGGACGGTGCGGCTGCGGGCGGCGGCGCGGCCCAGCGTGTCGGCGATGACGCGCGCCCGTCCCCCGGCGGTCACGTGGCGGTCGTCCAGCGCGAGCTCGACCCCGAAGGTGGTGGAGTCCTGAAGGTCGCGGGTCCGGCCTTCGGCCCGGTTGACCTCCTCGACCACTCCCGACAGCAGGTCGTTGAGACGGGGCACGAGCTCGTCCACCAGGACCGTCTCCAGGTGCTCGGAGAGGTCGATGGCGTGCGCCACCACCGCCGAGGGTCGGGCCGCGCGCGCCACCTCCGCCTCCGACGCCATGACCTCGGCGCCCGACGGGGCGTTGGCGACCACCTCGCGGAGGTCGGCCACGAGGCGGTGGCTCTGGGTCTCGCGGCGAAGCCTCGCCTCGGCGCGGCGGTGGCGGAGCTGGGTGGCCTTGGGGTAGAGCTCCCTGATGCTCGCGAGCAACGACTCGAGCTGCCCGGGATCGCGTTCGGCCGCCGCGGGCGCCTCGGACGCGACCCTTTCCAGCCGGTCGGCGAGGGCCGCGAGGTCCGACACCAGCGCCTCCCGAGCGGCCTCGAGCGGGGCCAGGGCCCTTCGTTCCAGCACGCCGCTGACCGCCAGCGCCGACAGCTCCAGGTGGAGGGTGGCGCGAAGGCTGGCCCGCGCCGCCTCGAGCCGCGCCCGCCACGGCTCGGCGTCGGCGGCGATGTGGTCCCGAGAGGCGCGCACACGCCCCTCCACCGTGGAGAATCGCAGCCGTGACTGCGGCAGGCGGGGCGACCCGGCCACCGCCAGGGTCGTCGCCGCCTCGGCCAGGGCGCTGCGGAGCGCGTGGTCGAGGTCGGAGCTGGCCCGCTCCACCCACAGCGCGAGCACCCGCTCCACCTCCCGCGCCGCGTCGGCGGCGTCGCGGGTGCCCACGGCGGTGTCCTGGAGCAGGGCCAGCACCGCGGCCCTGGCGCGGTACCAGGAGCCCGACACGGCGGCGGCCGCCTCCGCCAGCCGGGGCTCGAGGGCGACCCTGGCGGCCCTGCGCACCGGCGCGCGTCGAGTCACGGCCCGGCCGCGCAGGCGGGCCAGGCGGAGGCCGAGGCGGCGAACGAGCAGCCTGGTCCTGAGGAGCAGGGAGTCGTTTGGGCGCGGTTGCAGGAGGTCGGGTGCGAACGGGACCAGGGTGACGGTGGGCAGGTCGTGGACCCGGCCCACCATCCGGTCGAGAAGCTCGACCACGCTCGACTCCCACCGCGGCTCGGCGTGGGGCTCGCCGCCGTCGACGGCGGCACCGATTCCCCGCAGCATGGAGGTCCGGTCGGGGGATGGGGCGAGCGCCGCCGTGGCCCAGGCGCGGGTCGAGGAGACCATCGGGGAGAGCCGGGACACGGCCATCCCGTGGACGTCGGCGGTGAGGTCGTCGGCGAGCCGTCGCAGGTGGGCGGCGAGCTGCGGCTCCCCCACCAGCGTGTCCAGCTCGCTGACCGCGGGTGGCTCCGCGGCCTGCGCCTCGGCGACGTCGCTGGCGACCTCGTCGGGCTCCGGCGAGGGCGCGGGTGCCCGGTCCGGGGTCTCGCCGGCCCGCCGCAAGGCCGTCGCCAGGGTCACCGGGCCCACCAGCAGGTTGACGGCCACGAGCGCCATTCCCAGGCGGAGGATCGGCTGGCTCAGGGTGGGCAAGGCCTGGGAGGCGAGCAGGACCAGGCCGAGGGTCACCCCGGCCTGGGGTAGGTAGGCCAGCCAGGCGTTGCGGCTCACCTCGGGCTTCTCGCCGCCGATGCGGCAGCCGACCCAGCCGGCGACGGCGAAGGCCGCCGCGCGTCCCCCCGCCAGCAGGAGCGCCAGGGGCAGCAGGGCGAGGGTGGTGGCGAGGTCGACCCCCCCGCCGGCGGTGGTGAAGAACACCACGTAGACCGGCACCGAGATCCGCGACAGGGGCTCCAGCAGGTCGTGCTCGTAGTCCGACAGGTTGCGGACCACGAAGCCGGCGGCGATGAACACCAGCAGGAGCTCGAGGTGGAGCACGTGGCTGAGCTCGGCCACCAGCAGGATCATGACCAGCACGGCGAGGAGCATCTCGGTGTGAACCCGCCGGATGTACTGGATCAAGATCAAGCCGACCGCGGCGCCGACCGCCAGCGACCCCCCGAGCTCCGCCGCCAGGTCGGCCAGGATGTGGGCGTCGAACCCGCCGCCGGCCAGCAGGGCCCGGCCGACGGCGACCGCGGCCGCGATGAAAACCACCACCACCAGGTCCTTGACCACCGCGATGGCCAGGGTCAGGTCCGAGAGCCTGCCCCGGGCGCGGCTGTCGCTGACCACCGCCAGGGCGATCGCCGGCGAGGTGCCGATGGCGAGGACCGCCACCAGCAGCGCCAGCACCAGCGTCGGTGTCCCCCCCTCCACCGGCAGCAGCGGGTGGAACCGCTGGAGGAGGACCAGCGGTGCCCCCACCAGGAGCGGCAGCAGCAGCAGTTTGGCCCCGACGGTGGCGAACAGGGTCCGGGAAATGCGGCGGATGGCGCTGAGGTCGAGCTCGAGCCCGGCGTTGGTGGCGATGAGCCCGAGCGCCAGGGTGTTGAACATCCCCATCTCCGCCACCACCCGCTGCGACAGGATGTCCGACACCGAGGGGCCGAGGACGACGCCGGCGACGATGTAGCCGGTGACCTTCGGCAGACCCAGGCCGGCGCCGAGCTCGCCGACGGTGAAGGCGGCGAGGACCACGAAGCCGATGGCGGCCAGGGTGAGGGGGTCCGCCGGGCCGGTGGCGACCTGCACCCGCACCAGGTGGAGGCCCCACATCATGCCGAGGGCGGCGGCGAGGACCAGCAGCCGTCTCATCGGCGCCAGCACTCCGGGTTGAGGACCGCGAGCAGGGTGAACAGCTCGAGGCGACCGGCGATCATGCACAGGCAGAGCAGGACCTTGCCCGGCCCCGGGATGAATGCGTAGCTCTGGGCCGGTCCCACGGCGTCGAGGCCGGGTCCGATGCTCGACAGGCAGGCGACGGCGGCGCTCGAGGCGGTGACCAGCTCGAGGCCCATGCCCATCAGGAGCGTGGTCGCGGCGGCGAACAGGCCGAGGTACGTGGTGGCGAAGACCAGGACGCCGGTGAGCACCGCCGGGGGCACGACCTGGCGGCCGAGACGGACGGCCGTCACCGCCTGCGGCTGCACCACCGACCGGACCTCGCGCAGGGCGAGCTTGCCGAGGAGCAGGATCCGCGAGGCCTTGATCCCGCCGGCGGTGGAGCCGGCGCAACCGCCCATGAACATCAGCAGCAGCAGCACCCAGCGCACCACGTGGGGGTAGGTGTCGAAGTCCTCGGTCATGAAGCCGGTGGTGGTGGTCACGGCGAGGACCTGGAAGGTCGCGTGGCGGAGGGTGTCCAGCACTCCTTCGTGGCGGGGGAGGATGAGCAGGGCGACCAGGGCCACCACCGCGACGTTGACGCCGAGGTAGAAGCGCAGCTCGGCGTTGCGCAGGACCTCCCTGACCCGGCCGTGGAGGAGCGCGTAGTAGAGGCCGAAGTTGAGGCCGGCGATCAGCATGAACAGGGCCACCACCCACTGCACCGCGGCGGACGGGAAGGCGCCCACCGAGGCGGTCCGGGTGGAGAAGCCGCCGGTGCCGAGGGCGGACATCGCGTGGCAGACCGCGTCGAACGGGTCGAGCCCGAGCCCCCACAGCAGCAGCCCGCAGAGGGTCGTGAGGGCTGAGTAGATCCACCACAGGGTGACGGCCGTGGTCCGGATCCGCGGTTGGAGGCCCTCCCTGGTCGGACCGGGCGCCTCGGTCCAGAACAGTTGCTTGGCGCCGACGCCGAGGGTGGGGAAGATGGCCACGAACAGGACCACGATGCCCATGCCCCCAACCCAGTGCATCTCGCAGCGCCAGAGGTTGGTGGCCCGGCTGAGGCCGTCGACGTCGGCGACGACGGTGGCGCCGGTGGTGGTGAAGCCCGACACCGCCTCGAACAGGGCGGAGCTGAAGCTGGTGATCGACCCCTCGACCAGGAACGGCAGGGCGCCGAAGAGGCCGAGGAAGACCCAGATGAAGGCGACGATGCCGAAGGCGTCCTTGCGGTGCAAGGCGCGACGGGCGCCGCGGCCGAGGAACCGCAGCAGGAGCGCGCAGGCGGCCACCAGGACCGCCGAGGTCGCAAAACCGGAGAGGGCGGCGACGTCGCCGTCGCGCGCCGCCAGCAGCAGCGGGGCCGCGAGGAGCCCGGCCAGCACGTACAGCAGCAGGCCGATCGAGGCGCAGACCACCCGCGGGTCCACTCAACCCTCCCGGGCCACTGAGCGGAGCTGACGCTCGAGCCGTGAGCTGTCGCGGGCAGGGCAGGCCACCACCAGGGCGTCCCCCGCCTCGAGCCGGGTGCCGGGGCGAGGCACCAGGGCCTCGTCGCCCCGGGCCAGGGCGAGCAGGTGCGCGTCGGTCGGCAGGGGCAGGTCGGCGACGGTGAGGCCGCGGCCCGAGGGGGTGGCGGCCTCCCCCAGGCGGAGCTCCGCCACGGCGAACGACGACCCTGGTATCGGGCGCTGTCCGAGCAGCCGGCCGGGCGGGGTGGTGGCCTCCACCACCGCGCGGGCCAGCACCTCGAAGGTGCTCACCACCCCCTCGATGCCGAGGTTGCGGCACAGCTCCGCGTAGCCGGGGCGGTGGGCGACGAGAAAGGTGTGGGCGCTGGTGGCGAGCCGGGCGGAGAGCTGGCGGACGAGGAGCGTGGTGACCAGGTTGACCTCGTCGAAGCCGGTGCAGGCGACCACCGCGTCCACCGTCTCCACCTGGAGGTCGCTCAGGAAGGCGGCGTGGGAGGCGTCGCCGGCCAGAACCCGGACGCCGTCGAGCTCGGCGGCGAGCTGCTCGCAGCGGTCCCGTTCCGCCTCCACCAGCTCCACCCGCAGGCCGCGGCCGGTCAGGCCCCGTGCCACCTGCGTGCCGACCTGGCCGCCGCCGGCCACCAGGATCCGGGTGCTCCTCGGGGACCGGGCGACCCGCGACCGACCTCGGGCCAGCGCGACGGGGTTGCCGGCCACCAGCACCCGGTCGCCGGGCTCGAGCCGGACGATCTCCTCGGGGCGGCGGAGAAACCCGTCCCGGACCACCGCGCCGAGGCCGGCGCCGTCGGGCAGGGCGAGGTCCGCGCCCGGCCTGCCGGCCGCGGCGGCGTCCTCGTCGACCTCCCACAGGGCCACCCGCACCCGCTGGTCGGCGAACCCCTCGGCGAGAGGGTCCTCCACCCGGTCGAGGTGACAGAGCAGCTCGGCGGCGGCGAGGCGGGTGGCGCAGAGCACGTGGTCCACCCCGAGCAGACCCTGCTCCACGGCGGCTCGAGAGGTGTAGAACTCGGGGTCGTCCGCCCGTGCCACCGCGACTCGGGCGCCCAGGTTCCTGGCCAGGGCCGCGCTCAGGAGGTTGGCGGTGTCTGACCCGGACACGGCGATGAAGGCGTCCGCTCGGCCCACCTCCGCCCGCTGCAGCACCCGGCGGTGGGTCACGTCGCCGAGGAGCGTCATCGCGTCGAGCTCGCCCTCGGCGGCGGCCAGGGCGGCGGGATCGCTGTCGATGAGGACCACGTCGGCGCCCCGCCCGGAGAGCAGGCCGGCGAGGTGGCGCCCGACCTCGCCCGCGCCGGCGATGGCCACCCTCATGCTCCGGCCTCCCGCGGCGCGTCGGCGGGCTCCGCCTGGTCGAGGTCGTGCCGGATCTCGCCGCTGTCGGCGAGCACCCGGCGCAGGGCGCGGGCGCTCACCAGGTCGTTGACCAGGAGGCCGAGAAGCACCGCCGTCAGGATCACGGACGAGGTCTCCGGCTGGACCTGGCCGGAGTTGACCGCGATGGCTGCGGCCAGCCCCCCCTGGGCGAGCAGCGCTTCCCCGGACCGGGCGGGGGCCTCCTCGTCGCCCACCGTCCGCAGCGCGAGGGGCACGGCGAGGCGGAGGGCGGCGTAGCGCAGCACCAGGTAGGCCACCGGGATCAGCCAGGCGATCCCGACGGGTGGCCGCCAGGTCGCGCCGGCGAACACCAGGATGATCACCAGGGCCGGGCGCTCCAGCCGCTCGAGCGCCAGCGCCAGCTCGTCGGCCCGCGGGGACACCAGCGAGACGGTCAGCCCGGCGGCGGCGCAGACCAGCAGCGGCGACACCTCCATGCCGGCCGCGAGGCCCGCCGCGAAGGTGACCACCCCGACGGTGGCGAGGAAGGTGCGCTGGGTGTCGTCACCGCGGCCGGTGAAGAGGGCGAACAGGAGCCCGCAGGCGCCGCCCACGGCCAGGGTCAGGGCCAGCCACTCGGTCTCCGACAGGCCGAGGAGGTTGGAGACGTCCCGGGCGCGGGCGAGGTCGAGGATCACGCCGAACGCGCACAGGGCGACCAGGCTCGAGGCGAAGCTCACCCCCTTGAGCAGGTCGGTGACCGGGCCGCGGGAGGAGAACAGCTGGGCGCCCCGGTCGACCACGGACACCTCGCACACGGCCGCCGCGCAGCCGAGGCTCAAGGCCAGCCACAGGGCCTCGGGTGGGAGGTGCGACGGCTCGTGCGCCAGCTGGAGGCCCCAGACGCCGGCCGCCACCACCCCGCCGATGATGGCGAAGGCCAGTACTCCGCCCCCGAGCACCGCGCTGCCGTGGACCCGCCGGCGCAGGTCGATGCCAATGCCGAACCCGACCAGGCCCAGAACCAGGGACAGGAACGGGTCGAGGGCCTCGAGCGCCTCGTGGCTGGCGACCCTGGTCACCAGCGGCCCCAGCAGCAGCCCCACCAGCACGTACTCCGAGCCGGACAGAATGAGATGACGCGAAGCGACACCCCGCGCCAGCCGGCTGGCGGCGAAGCTGAAGACCAGGATCAGGACCAGAACCAGGGTCGTCGACATCAGGGCCCTTCAGGAGGTGCGCACTGACCCAGATTGTACCGCGTCCGGCTGGCCTCACTCGCCGCGGAGCACCTCGAGCGGGTTGACCCGTGACGCCCGCCAGGCGGGGATCGCGCTGGCGGCGGCGGCGGCGGCGAGAAGCACGGCGGCGGTGGCGAGCAGGCTCGCCGGGTCGCGGGCCGCGACGCCGAAGACCATGCTCTCCATGACGCGGGCGCCGAGGAGCGCGCCGATGAGGCCGAAGACCACGCCGAGCCCGGCCAGGGCCATGGCCTGGCCGAGGACCGAGGACAGGAGCTTCCCAGGTGTTGCACCCATGGCGAGGCGGATGCCCAGCTCACGCCGGCGCAGGCCCACCAGGTGAGCCATCAGCCCGTACAGGCCGACCGCGGCGAGGAGCAGGGCGAGGAGCGAGAACGCCACCAGCAGGGCCGCCTGGAAGCGCTGCGGGCTCAGGGAGGAGGCCACGACCTGGTCCATGGTCTCCACGCTGGAGATCGCGAGCTGGTCGTCGAGCTCCCAGATGGCGGTCCGCAGGGTGGTGCCGAGACTTGCCGGGTCCACCGCCGTCCGCAGCACGACGCTCACGGAGCGAGTCACGCCGCGGATCTCGGTGAGGGCCTGTGGCAGCGGCAGGTAGACCTGGGGACGGACGTCGGTCCCGAGGCCGGCGGTGGGCACGTCGCGGACCACGGCCACCACCTCGAAGGTCTGCTCGGGAGGGGTCGCCTGCCGGATGCGGAGCGGTTGCCCGAGCGGGTCCCGGTCGCCGAAGAAGTGCCGGGCCGCGGTCTCGTTCACCGCCGCCACCCTGGCCCCCCCGGGGCGGTCCTGCTCGTCAAAGGGGCGGCCGCGGAGCACGGGGTTGCCGAGGGCGCGGAGGCAGTCGCTGCTCACCATGACGACGTCGGCGCCCACCGGCTCGGCGTCGGGCGCCTGCCACGGTCCGCCCACCAGGATCATGCGGATGCTGTCCCGCAGGGGCAGGGAGTTGACCAGGCCCGCCGAGGTGACCCCCGGCACCGCCTGCAGCCGCTCGACAAGGCGCTCGTAGAAGGAGAGAACCTCCTGGGGGGTGGGGTAGCTGGTGGCCGGGAGGGAAATCTGGGCGGTGAGGAGGTGGTCCGTGCGGAGGCCCGGGTCGACCAGTTGGAGCGACCACAGGCTGCGCAGGAGAAGCGCCGCGCCGGTCACGAGGACCACCGCGGCCGCGGTCTGGGCGACCACGAGGGCGCTGCGCAGGCGCTGCCGACCCGCGGCGGAGGCGGTCCGCTCCCCGCTCCCGCGCAGGATGGCGGACAGGTCGGGGCGGGAGAACCTCAGCGCCGGGACAACGCCCGCGAGGAGGCCGGCGAGCAGGGTGATGGCCGCGCTGGCGAGCAGCACCGGCGCCTCGAGGCCGACCTCCTCCAGGCGGGGCACGTTGCCCGGCTCGAGGGCGACGAGCAGGGCCAGGGCGACCTTCGCCACCACCAGCCCCAGGACACCGCCCAGGGCGGCCAGCGCCAGGGTCTCGCCGAGCAGGGACCGGACCAGGGACCGTCGACTGCCGCCGAGGGCGGCGCGGACCGCCAGCTCGCGCTGGCGGGCCTCGCTGCGGGCCAGCAGCAGGCCGGCGACGTTGAACGCGGCGATGAGCAGGACCACGGTGACCGCCCCGAAGAGCAGGCCCAGCGGTCTCCTCACCTGGCCGAGGAGCTGATCCCGGTAGAGCCGGGCGAACATCGGGTGGGCGTGGTCGTAGAGCGTCGACCAGCGCTCGACGATGGCGTCCATCTCGGGCTGGAGCTGATCCACCGTGACCCCCTCCGCCATCCTCGCCAGCACCGACAGGTGGTGGTTGTCCCGCCGCAGGGGGTCGAGGGTGATCGGAGTCCAGACCTCCACCTCGGGAGACGGGAATGCGAAGGTGGGTGGCATGACCCCGACCACCCTGTACTCGTGACCGTCGAGGCGGACGGCGCTCCCGACGACGCCGGGGTCGGCGCCGAACCGGCCCTGCCACATCCCGTGGCTGAGGACCGCGACCGGCGCGGCCCCTCCCTGGTCGTCGCCGGTGACGAGGGGGCGTCCGAGTGAGGGGGCGACGCCGAGGACCGACCACAGCGAGACCGTCGTGCGGGCGACGGCGATCCTGGCCGGCTCGCCGGCCTCGGTGAGGATCGCGGGTTGCACCCAGTAAGCGCCGGCGTCCTCGAGCAACCGGCTCTCGCTCCGGTAGTCGAGGTACTCGGCGTGGCCGGCCGGGAGCTCGGGAATGCCCGCGTCCGGCATCCGGGTCCAGACCTGGACCAGGCGGTCGGGGTCGGGGTAGGGGAGCGGTTTCAGCAGGACGTGGCCGACCACGCTGGAGAGGGCGGTGGTGGCGCCGATGCCGAGGGCGAAGGTGACGAGCACCACGGCGGTGAAGCCGGGCCTGCTCCTCAAGGACCGGACGACGTGGCGCAGCTCGGTACCCATGACCACAACTGTATACGGCCGACTTGCCAGCGGGTTCACTGGCGGACGGATGCCTCTTCACCCCTCCCCGTTTCCGATCGGATGCGCTCGCGCATCCGCAAGGGGCGCGTGCCGCGCAGCCCGTGGAGCGCCTTCGGGAACCGAACCCAGCTCAGGGGCTGCGCGGCATGCGGCCCTACGGGAAGATCCCCCGGTTCTGGTACGCCGCCGCGACCTTGTCGATGGCCACCACCATCGACGCGGTGCGGAGGTCGACCCCGGCGCCGAGCCGGGCCCGGGTTTCGCGGATCTCGTGGTAGGCCTCCACCATGGTCTGCTCGAGCCCGGAGTTGACCAGGTCGATCTCGTCCGGTCCGTGGGTGAGCCCGCGGATCTCCTCCTCGCTGAACGAACGTCCGGTGGAGACCTGCACCGCCTCCAGGATCTGGCGGTTGGTCTTCTCCTCGAAGCGCTTCTCCATCCGCCCGAAGCGGACGTGGGAGAGGTTCTTCAGCCACTCGAAGTAGGACACGGTGACGCCGCCGGCGTTGATGTAGGCGTCCGGGAGGATCATCACCCCGCGCTCGAAGAGGTGAGTCCCGGCGTCGGCGCTGACCGGGCCGTTGGCGGCCTCGGCGATGATCCTGGTCCGGATGCGGGGGGCGTTGTCCATGGTGATGGCGTTCTCCAGCGCCGCCGGCACCAGGATGTCGCACTCGAGCTCGAGGCCCTGGTCGCGGGTGGGGAGGTCGGTGGCGCCGGGGAAGTGGAGGATCGAACCGGTCTCCCGGCGGTGCGCCATGAGCCGCTCGACGTCGATGCCGCGCGGGTCGGAGATCGCCCCCTCGTACTCCACCGCGCCGACGATCAGCGCGCCCCCCTCCTCCTGCAGGAACTTGGCGGCGTGGTAGCCGACGTTGCCGAGCCCCTGGACCACCACCCGCTTGCCCTCGAGCCCCGGCTCGAGGCCGAGCTGCCGCATGTCGTCGGTCAGGCTGCACGCCTCGCGCAGGCCGAAGAACACCCCGCGGCCGGTGGCCTCGGTGCGCCCGTGGATGCCCCCCTCGGCCACCGGCTTGGCGGTGACGCAGGCCATGGCGTCAATCTCCTGCGGGGCCAGCGAGGCGTAGGTGTCGGCGATCCAGGCCATCTCGCGGGGACCGGTGGCGAAGTCCGGCGCCGGCACGTCGAGACCGGGGCCGATGTAGTTCTTCTTGAACAGCTCGAAGGTGTAGCGGCGGGTGATCCGCTCCAGCTCCGCCACCGAGTACTTGCGGGCGTCGATCTTGACCCCGCCCTTGGCGCCCCCGAACGGCACGTTGACGATGGCGCACTTGTAGGTCATGAGGGCGGCGAGCGCCATCACCTCGTCCTCGTTGACCGCCTCGGCGTAGCGGATGCCCCCCTTGGTGGGGAGCTTGTGCTGGCTGTGCTCGGCCCGCCAGGCGTGGACCACCTCGACGGAGCCGTCGTCCCGCTTGAGGGGGAAGGTGACGTGGAGGACGCTGTTGATCTGCTTGATCTGCTGCAGGATGCCCGTCGGGTGGCGGGTGAGGGCCGCGGCGCGGTCGAAGTTCTTGCACACCTGGTCGAAGAAGCTGAGGTGGGTGGTCACGGGAGGCTCCCCCTTTCGAAGCTGGTGACACCTTCTGTAGCACGGGCGGCGACGGGGATCAAGGGCGCGGGGCGAGACCGTCGGGAGGAGCGGCAGGATCAGGGACAGGGACAGCAGCCAGCGCCAGCGGCAGGAGTCAGCGTCAGCGACAGGGGCAGGGGCAGCGTCGTCGCGACCCCGCTGGGTGGTACCGCTCACCCCCTCGGATGCAGCAGCCGCCAGGTCATGGCGCGGACCTGGTCGAAGAGGTCGAGGGCCTTTCGGGCGCGTCCGGGGTCCACCGCTGCCGCTCCGACCAGGAGCCGGAGGTGACCATGCCGACCGGCACGGTCAGCCCCACCGCTGCTCGCTGCCCCTGCCCCTGTCGCTGCCGCTGCCGCTGCCGCTGCCGCTGCCGCTGTTGCTGCCCCTGCCGCTGCCGCTGCCCCCGCTCGCTGCCCCTGCCGCTGTCGCTGGAGTGAAATCACTCGATCCGCCCCCTCGGCGCCACAGCCATCCCCGTCACCACTGCCTCTGCGCAGGGTGAGAACCTCCCGCTACTCCTCGCAGGTCTCTCTTCGGCAACGGCGTTTCGACATCGCGACGGCCTCGCGGCGAGGCCGCGATCGGGTGCAGGCTCACCCGGAGCCCTGGTCCTCGTCCGGCCCCCCGTGGGGGGACCGTACCCTGACCACCCGGAACGCCGGCGCCTGGTAGCTCTCCGGCAGGCCCTCGGCGGGGATCGTGACCGGGTTGCCGTCGCGCAGGGCGTGATAGGCGGGGGACATGATCTCCACCCCGGCGCGGTTGAACGCGTCCTGGATGTTGGCGTGGAGGTCGGAGTAGATCGTGGCCATCCGCCACGGGTCGTTGGTGGTGGCGTTGAGCTCGTAGCTCGGGTAGTAGTCGTCGAGGGAGAGCTGGAGCACGAACGGCGCCGGCTCGGCGAGAATCCCGTCGGTCGCGAGCGCGGCCTCGACCAGGAGCTCGTGGACCTTCCGCCACGGGGCGTCGTAGCCGATGGTGACCTTGGTGTGGAGGAGGATCCCGGTGGTGGCGGCGGCCGAGGAGTAGTTCACGATGTGGCTGCCCAGCACCATGCTGTTGGGGATGGTGATCTCGATCCTCTTGGTCGTCCGCACCCGGGTGACCAGGAGGGTCTTGTCGACCACGTCGCCGACAGTGTCGGCGATCTTGACCCGGTCGCCGAGCTTGAAGGCGCCGGTGTAGGTCAAGATCACCCCGGCCACCACGTTGGCGATGGCCGAGCTCGAGCCGAGGGAGAAGAGCAGGCCGAGGAACAGGGAGATGCCCTTGAAGGCGGGGCTGTCCGAGCCGGGCAGGTAGGGGAAGGCGACCACTGCGGCGAACACCAGGACCAGGAAGCGGGCGATCTTGTAGGTGGGCCGCGCCCACTCGGTCTGGAAGCCCGGCAGGGTGATCGTGCCCCGCTCGACCTCGGTGAACGCCACCCTGACGATTCGAATCCCGTAGTAGGTGAGAACCCCGATCACGCCCAGGAAGAACAGGTTGGGGAGGAACTCGAGGAAACCGCTCCAGGCGGCTCGCAGGGGGGTGAGGGTGTACCCCACCAGGGTCCGGGACAGGCCGCGGGTCCAGGGGAAGAAACCGAACACCAGGGGCAGGTAGAAGTAGAGCAGCACCACCACCGACACCACGCGGGCGAGCCTGACCAGGAACACGAGGAAGTCGGTGATGCGGTCGGCGGGGAGGAGCTCGAGCCTCTGGATCCGGATCGAGCGGATGACGGTCCCACGCAGTGAAGTGATGTACCGGATCAGTGCCGGGAAGAACCGGGAAAGGAGCCTGAGCAACACCAGGAGGACCGCGGTGACGAGGAGGGTCAGCAGCCCGCCGATCCCGAGGCTGCGCAGGCTGAAGCTCTGGTGGCTGCGCTCGATGGCCCGTTCGATGGCGTCCGCGAAGCCGCGGGCCGCCTCTTCGGCCGGGGCGCCGGCGACTCGAGCGTCCTCATTCGTGACCGCGGCCAGAACCCGGTCCCCGAGCAGGATCACGGCGCCGTCGTCGGTGGGGCTGACCGTCAGCTCGGGGTCCTCGAGGAACGGGTCGCGCGCGATGCGGTCGACGCGGTCGACGATGGCCGCCGCCCGCTCCTGGGGGGAGAACGCGCCGACCCGGCTGGTGAGCGTGAAAAGCGTCTCCCCGCCGAACACCACCGGCACCCCGACGGCGGCCGGGGTGGGGGTGGCCTCCAGCGGCGCGGTGGAGGTGGGTGGGGGCGTCTGCGCCGCGGCCCCGCCGGCAAGCCCCAACGCCACCACCAGGGCGATCAGCAGCCAACCCCGCGGCCCGTTCCTACGCATGGCTCCTCCTCCTCGGCAACCCGAGTATACGTGCCGCGGGATCCGGGGCTCACCCGGTCGGGTGCAGGATCGCCTCGTACGCGGGGAGGCCCTCGAGGGGCTCGAACAGCACTCGTTCCTCGTCGTGGAGGAGCCAGAACCTGCCCCAGCCCTCGGCCTGGGCGCGCTGCAGCAGCTCCACCGCCCGCTCCCGTTTCCCCAGCCAGGCGGCGATGGCGGCGCGGTAGTAGGTCGGCACTCCGCGGAGGTCGGGCTGACGGACGCCGGCCAGCTCTGCGTCGGCCGCCCTCGCGACGGTCAGGTCGCCGCGCCGGGCCGCGACCGCGCCCAGCCAGCCGAGGCCGCTGACCTCCCTCTCCGACGGCGCCGAGCCCGGCTCCGGCGCCAGGGTCACCAGCTCCCCCTGCGCCCCCTCGAGGTCTCCCAGCAGGACCAGCGCCTCGGCGCGGAGCAGCGCCTCGCGCTGCGGGTCGCCGTCCCCGTCGTTCGCCTCGAGCAGCTCCCGGGCGTGACGGGCGAGGCGACCCGACAGGGCGGGTCGACCGTGGGCCCTGGCGGCGGCGGCGGCCTCGACCAACAGGTTGGCGGGGGGCATCCTCGACGGGGTCGCGAGGACCGCGGCGATCACCGCGTCGAGATTCGACTCCTCGCCCAGGGCGGCCAGGGCCTTGCCTTCGATGACGTGAAGGGTGTGGTCGGTGGGGTAGCGCTCGAGCCCGGCTCGGGCCGCCGCGAGGGCACCCGCCAGGTCTCCGGCCATGTAGGAGGCGAGCGCCTGGGCGCGGTAGTTGTTGACGAGCATGGGGTGCCGGGCCAGAAAGTCGGGCGGGTCCCACGTCAGGATTCCCGCGAGGGCTGCGACTGCCTCCCGCGGCCGGTTGACGGCGAGCGCCGCGTTCCCGATGAGCAGGTGGAGAACGGGGTCGGAGGGAATGCGCGGCTCGATGCGGCGCAGGGTCACGAGGGCCTCCTCGCGCCGGCCGTCGAAGACCGCCAGGGCCCAGTCGAGCCACAGCCGCTCGAAGTCGTTGAGGTCCGCGCGCCGCTCGTCGAGCCTGGCGAGCACCGCGCGCCCCTCGGCGGCCCGATTCAGGTTGCGCAGCCCGACGGCCAGGCGGATGGAGGCCGACGTGTACTGCGGGTCGATCTCCACCGCCCGCTCGAGGTGCTCGACGGCGGTCGGGAGGTTGGTGGCGAAGAGGTCGGAGCCGACGATGAACTCGCGGTAGGCCTCGAACCTCGGCGGCTGGGACAGCAGGGTGCTGTGGGCGTGGGCGGTGAGGTGGGCGGCGAGGGCGCCGAGGGCGCGGGACTCCGCCTCGCCGAGGGCCTCGGAAGCGTTGACCAGGGGCGCGCGTGCCGATGGCACACCGTACAGGAGCTCGGCCCGGCCCGCGTCCACGAGGCGCGCCTGGACCTCCAGCTGCCCGTCGCGCAGGAAGAGGTCCCCCGCGATGGCGAGACCGGCGCCCGCTTTGCGCGCGTGGCTCGAGAGCAGCGCGAGGTCGTCGCCGGAGCCCGTGGACGGGCCCGGAATCGCCCGTGCCAGGCCGCTCGCCGACAGCCGGCTCACCAGGTGCTCGCGGGCGAGCAGGCCGAGGGGGTCGAGGGAGGGGTTCCCCGTCCGGTTGGCGAAGGGGGCGACGAGGACGGTCTGCGGATCGGGGCTCGGTGGCCCGAGCAGGAACCAAGCCATGACCCCCGCCGCCGCCACCAGCACCGCGACTCCGGCCAGCAGCGGCCCCCTCCTCCCGCCGGGGGCTTGACCGGGTTGTTCGACCGGTTGCTCGTCGGCTGGAGGCAGGGGCTCGGACGAGACCATGAGCCGGTAGCCCCGCTTGGGGATCGTCTCGATGAAGCGGGGAGCTCGGGCGTCGTCGCCGAGGGCCTGGCGCAGCTCGGCGACGGCGTTGGTCAGGGTGCCCTCGGCGATGATGCGGGACTCCCACACCGAGTCGGTGATGGTCTCCTTGGAGACCACCTCGCCGCTGCGCTCGGCCAGGAGCACCAGCACGTCCATCACCTTCGGCTCGAGGTGGCGGGTGCCGTCGGGGCCGACCAGGAGGCTGCGGGCCGGCTGGACCTCCCAGTGGGCGAGCCGAAAGGGGCCACCGCCCCGTCGTGCCGGTGCCTCGGCCGGGTGCATGGTGGTGCCATTGTAGCCTGGAGACGGCCGCCCCCGAGCCGGGAATGGCACGACGACGATGTCGGGGTGGCTCTGCCGCGGCGAGGCGAGACGTCGCGTGTGTGACATGGCGGCCCCCGGGGACCCGGGAGCGGGAGTGCAACCCGCTCCCGGGGGGTCGGCGTGGGTGCTACCGACCCGGGATGAAGACCGGGTCGTTGGTGCCGTTGTCGACCACCGAGGCGTACGCGAAGAAAGCTGCGCCGGGGGTGGCGGAGGTGACCACGGCGTAGGCGTCGTCCGCGGTCACGGGCGGCTGCCCGCCGCCGAGGCTCGAGAAGGCATCGTTGACCTGGACGCTCTCGAACGGCTCGAGCTCGACCGACAGGCTGCCGGCCGGGGTCCCGTCGGCCAGGGAGAGCCCGACGTCGACGGTCGCGGGGATCCCGCACGTGCTGACCAGGCCGATGTTGGTGCGCGCCGCGGCCGAGCTCTCGAGCTGGATCAGCCGGATTTCCTGGCCGCCAGCGGCGGCAGCGGCCCCGTCCATGGCCTCGATGTACTGGCCGTAGAAGCCGGCGCCGGCGCCGGCGTCGGTCCTGGTCCGGGCCGACGCCATGATCTCGCCGCGGACCGAGGTGAGCCGCAGGGTCGCCGCCCCCTCGAAGCCGAACAGCTCCTCGAGCACGTTGGCGTAGCGAATGCTGGTCTGGGGGGCGAGCTCGAAGGACACGGCGGCCGGCGCGGGGTTGGCCTGGCCGCGGACCAGGAGCTCGACGGTGTAGGAGGCCTGCACGTCCCCCCGGTTGTGGAGCTCGAGGTCGGTGGTCCAGAGGCTGTTCTTGAGGCCGTCGTTGTTGGCGGCGCCCGGCAGGTAGAGGGTGCGGGGGTCGAGCTTGTAGACCAGGTTGCCGAGGTCGCCCGAGACGTAGACCGCCCCAGACGAGCCGACGGCGATGCCGTTGATGAGGCCAAACGGCGGCAGCATCCCGGCGCCGACCAGCGACAGCTGGAGTCCCCCGACCACCGGGGTCACCGCGCCGGTCTGGAGGCGGACCCGGGAGACCCGGCCGGCGGTCCCCTCCACCACCAGCAGCGAGCCGTCGCGGTCGAAGGCCATCCCCTCGGGGCCGCTGAGCCCGCTGGCGGCGGGGATCGGCTGGGCCAGCTCCTGGCCGTCCGCGATCAGCTGCCAGATCACTCCCGTGTACCAGTCCCCCACCCAGAGGTCGTCGTCTCGCGAGACCAGCCCCAGGGGGACCACGACGTTGTCCGTGATGTCGGCCAGGACCGTGGTGCCGCCGGCGGTCACCCGCAGCACCCGCGCCTGCCCCTCCCCCATTCCCAGGTCGACCACCACCAGGTCGTCGCCGAACGCAATGGCGTTGGCCGGCACCGGGATGTCGGGCAGGTCCCGCACCACCTCCCCGGCGACCGGGTCCCACACCTGGACCCGCCCCTGGCCCGGGGGGAAGAAGTTGGTCAGCACGAGATTCTCGCCGGCCGTGGCGACCGAGACCGCGCCGCCGAAGGCGACCGGCGGGAATCGGAACCGCTCGACGCCGAGCTCGGCCCCGGTGGCGCCGTCATACTCCCGGAGTGCGAAGAGGTTGCCGACGAACACCGACTCGCCGTCGGGACGCGGCACGACTGCCAGGCCGCTGGGCACGGTGAGGCCTCCGGGCACCACGGTCTGGACCGAGCCGTCGGGGAGCGCCACCGCCACGGTGCCGTCGGTGTAGCTGGAGACGAACATGGCCCCGGTGGGGGCGAAGGCGACGTTGTCCGGCCCGAAGGGCAGGGTCGCATACGTCGTGTGGTCGCCCGTCGCCGGGTCCATGCGCTGGACGGTGAAGCCGGTGCGCTCGACGACGTACAGCATGCCGTCGGGGCCGAAGCGGGCGGTGAAGGGCCCGGGGATCCCCTCGGCGACCGTCTCCACCGTGACCGGGTTCGTGTTGACGTCGATCCGGACGACCCGGCCCTGCCACATCAGCGCGCCGTACAT
>Ga0068714_10002781_pt1 | contig 21897 bp, 21 predicted proteins | sample MTBNYHSulfiMetaG_FD_62988 | JGI IMG/M metagenome (GOLD analysis project Ga0068714, IMG submission 62988) | Enrichment culture microbial communities from rom New York Harbor, USA that are MTBE-degrading - MTBE-NYH (New York Harbor Sulfidogenic)... | ecosystem: Environmental > Aquatic > Marine >... | reverse complement strand
CGCCCGCCGCCCTCCGCGGTCAGAGACCGGTCACGTGCTCGGCGACCGCCGAGATCTCGGCCTCGCTCAGCGACTCCTCGAAGCCGGGCATGCCGCCCCCGCCACTGCGCACCTGGCTCTCGATCTCGACGAGGTCGTCCTCGCCGCGAAGGTCGGGGCCGATGCCGCCGGAGCCGTCCTCGTTGTGGCAGCCGGCGCACTGCCCGGCGAAGACCGCGGCGCCGTCGGCGTCTCCCGCCGGAGCCGTCGCCGCCGGGGTCGTCGGCTCGACCGCGCCTCCGTTCTCCTCCTCCCCGCAGGCCGCGACCGCCAGAGAAGCGACCGCCAGGAGCAGGACGAGGAGCAGCGTGCGTCCGTTCATGGGGCTCCTTTCGTCGGGGGCTCGCTCGTACGTACCCCGGCAGGTGCCCGCCCACGCCACGGTACAATGCCGGCCGGGGACGACGGGAGGGAAGGAGCGAGATGCGGGGCGCGCGACGCGACGCGACTCGACGACCGCCGACAGCGAGGCGATGCGCGACGCGGCGGCCACCGGCCGCCGGGCGGTCGCGTGGCTGTGGTCGTCGGCTCGCCGACGCCGCCGCGTCGCGACTCGGTGCCGCGTTGCGATTCGCCGCCGCGCCGCGACGCGCTGTGGGTGCCGCACTGCCGGCGGCTACGGCCCTCGTGCTCGCCGCCCTGCTCGCGGCTCTCGCCGCCGGCGCCTGCGGCGGCGGGGAAGAGGCCGCGCCGGCGCCGGCCGAGCCGCTCCTCGGCCGGCGGTTCCCGTCGGTGGTCGGCGAGGCGCTGTCGGGTGCCGCCGTGCGGCTGCCGGAGGACTTCGCCGGGGCGCCGGTCCTCGTCGTCGTGGCGCCGGCCGGCGAGGCGCAGGAGGACGCCGACCGCTACCTCGTCTCCCTGCGCTCCCGCGGAGTGGCGTTCGTCGAGACCCCGGTGCTGGCCTCGCTCGTCACCCGTCTGACCCAGCGCTACCACAACGGCAAGCTCAAGGAGACCGAGCCGCGCGACATGTGGGGGCGCATCGTGCCGCTCTACAAGGACGGCGCCGTGCTCGCGGAGTTCATCGGCGATTTCGAGGACGAGACGCGGGCGCTCGTCCTCGTGCTCGACCGCGACGGCGTCATCCGCTTCCTCGACGACGGGGGCTACGACGCCGCGACGCTCGAGGCGGCAGTCGCCGCCTACGAGAGCTTGCGTCCCTGAGCGGCCGGCCCGGGCGCACGGAGCCCCGCGGCTCCGGGCCGTCGTCGGCGGAGGCGCGAGTCGCGCGGCCCCTCCGCCTACGAGAGCCCGCGGTCCCGGGGCAGCTTCCGCTGGTACAGCAGGTACTCGTGGGCGACGTGCATGCCGGCACGCTCGTACACCTCGAGGGCGCGGGTCGCGGCGTCGGCGTCGACGCCGAGCTCGACCCGCGGCTGACCGCGCGCCCGCAGACCGGCGAAGGCCCGTGACAGCAGCGCGCCGCCGACGCCGCGCCGGCGCCACGGACGAAGCACCCCGAGGCCTTTGACCCAGCCGAGGTCGCCGTGGTCGTAGGCGATGATCCCGCCGACGGCCTGGTCGGCGGTCTCGTCTCCGGCCCCGTCTCCGGCCCCGGCGGCCCAGGCCAGGGACCAGAGCCCCGGGTCGAAGTCGGGGTGCTCGACGAGTCGCCGTCGCCAGGCTTCGTAAGGCTCCTCGCTCTGGCGGAAGTGGTCGGCGAAGGCCTCATTCATGACGTCGCGCATCGTGCGCTCGTCGATGTCGACTCGGAAGGGGCGGATGTCGACGCCGCCCGGAGGCTCGAGACACGGGGTGGTCTCGTCGAGATCGGCGGCCATGCGCAGCACCCGGCGCCTGAGGTCGTAGCCGCCCTCCTCGAGCAGGCGCTGCTTCGTCGCGTTGCCGCCGAAGGCGAAGACCGAGAGCCGCGGTTCGGGGTAGCCGCGCTCCGCGGCGAGCTCCGTGGCGCGCCGCTCGACGAGGTCGAGCAGGCGGCGCGCCAGCCCCGGCTCGCCGCCCTCCGGGTGCACGAACACGTCGCCCTCGAGCTCGCCGGTGCGGAACTGGTCGCCGGCGTACGCGTAGCCCCTCGGCAGCGCGTCGGGACCGACGGCGAGCCACGCGTCACGGGCGAGGTCGAAACCGGCCTCGCCCCAATCTGTCTCGAGGTCCTCGGCCGTGCTGTCGGGGTGGCCGACCTCGGCCGTGTCGATCGCGTTCAGCAGGTCGACGACCTCGGGCAGGTCGCCGCGTGTGGGCGGGCGGATAACGGCGGCTCGCGGGTGCATGGAGGGAGTCTACCGCGGTGCCGCGTGGGGCTTCGGCGCGGCCGCATCGGCGGCGGCTACCAGCCAGGCGCGTCGTCGGCGCGGCGGCACAGATGGATCCCGTACAGGTAGGCAAGGGCGCCGAGCAGGTAGGCGGCGGTCAGGAGCAGGACGGGGCCGGCCGTCGGTCCCGTCACCAGGCAGACGGCACCTAGGATCGCCATGGCGACGCCGATCCATCGCGCGAGTCTGCGGCTGCCATCCTGCTCCGGCGTCGCGGCGCTCATGCCCACGAAGAAGGCGACGAAGGGCGCGAGGAGGTAGGGCACGACGAGGAGGGCGCCGCTGAGCGGCAGATGGAAGTACCGCCAGTCGGGATCGGTCCTCGCGAGACCCTCGAACACCAACAGGGGCACGAAGACCCAGGCCGAGAGCGCCGCAACGACGTTGGCGAAGAGGGCCGCACCCAGCACCCACCAGCGCGCGCGGCGCCGAAGCCTCGGAGCGGTCTCCCGGCCTTCCTGATAGGTCGCCTCCGGGATGCGTACCCCGGCGTCGCCGGCGTCGTAGAGGTAGGTGAGCACTCCGTCTGGCCCGGGGCCGGTGGCCGCGTGCGGGAACATCTCGCGCGCCGGCTTGACCTCGCCGGGCGAGGGCTCTCGGTACGCGCCCAGGTAGGGCGTCACGGCGGTGGCGCCGAGACGGGCGTCCCGCCGGCCACGCGGCGCGGGGCTTGCCTCGAAGAGCCCGTCGCCCCACGCGGCCGCGTCCGCGGCGCGCACCCGGCGCACGCCGCCGAGCACCTCGAGGCCGGCCAGGCTGTAGGCGATGACGAGGACGTAGGCAAGGAACAACCCGATGTTGTACGTGAGCGTGATCAGGGCGCCGGCGAACATCCAGAAGGACAGGACGCGGAGGACGCCCAGGGTGCGCAGGAGCAGGTCCCGTTGCTGCACGGCCAGGGTGAGGACACCGAGGGCAGGAAGGAGGAGCAAGACGACCCAGGCGACGACCGGCCAGGGCTCGGCGTGCAACTGCGCGCTGGGCAGCCACAAGGTCAGCCAGAGTGCGAGGCCCGACGCGACCGCTCCGGACCCGACCAGGATGAAGCGGGCCCGTGACCACAGTCGCCGGCTCTCGTTCATGCCCGGGCGTCTCCCCGCCGTCGCAGGGAGGGCGGCGCCGGCGCTCGGTGCAGACCCGCGCGGCTCAGAACGTCAGCCCCTCGAGCCGCCCGAAGATCACCTCGCGCCCGGCGCGGTACTGCTCGGGGTCCATGGCGGCGTCGACCTCCTCGGGGCTCAGCACGGCCAAGGCCTCGGCGTTCTCCTTGACGAGCTCACCGAAGTCGATGCCCTCGCGCCAGGCGCGCATCGCCGAGTCCTGCACGACGCGGTAGGCGTCCTCGCGCGACATCCCCTTGTCGACGAGGGCGAGCAGGACCTGGCCGCTGAAGACGAGGCGCTGGGACTGCCCCAGGTTCGCAGCCATGCGCTCGGTGTCGACGACGAGGCGGTCGAACATCGTGGTGCTCTTCTGCAGCATGTAGTCGAGGAGGATGCAGCTGTCGGGGAGGACGATGCGTTCGGCCGAGCTGTGGCTGATGTCGCGCTCGTGCCAGAGGGCGACGTTCTCGAGCCCGACCATGGCGTTGCCGCGCAGCACGCGGGCGCAGCCGGCCATGCGCTCGCTGAGGATCGGGTTGCGCTTGTGGGGCATGGCCGAGGAGCCCTTCTGCCCCTTGCCGAACGCCTCCTCGGCCTCGCGCACCTCGGTGCGCTGCAGGTGCCGGACCTCGACGGCGAACTTCTCGAGGCTGGCGCCGATGACGGCGAGGCAGCTGAGGAAGCAGGCGTGGCGGTCGCGCTGCACGACCTGGTTCGAGATCGGCTCGAAGCCGATGCCGAGCTCGGTGCAGACGAGCTCCTCGACGCGCGGGTCGATGGCGTTGTAGGCGCCGACGGCGCCGCTGAGCTTGCCGACGGCGGCGCCGTCGGTGACGCGGCGAAGGCGTTCGAGGTGGCGCGCCACCTCGAACGCCCACATCCCGAGCTTCATGCCGAAGGTGATCGGCTCGGCGTGGATGCCGTGCGTGCGCCCGACCTGGACTGCGTCCCTGAACTCGAAGGCGCGCCGCTTGAGGACCTCGCCGAGGGCGAGCAGGTCCTGCTCGAGCAGCGCCCCGGCGCGCTTGATCTGGAGGGCCAGGCCGGTGTCGAGCATGTCGCTCGAGGTCATGCCGTAGTGGACCCACTTGGAGGCCTCGCCGACGTGCTCGGCGACGTTGGTGAGGAAGGCGATGACGTCGTGGTTGGTCGTCGCCTCGATCTCGGCCACGCGCGCGACCTCGAAGGCCGCCTTCGCCGCGATCTCGACGACCGCGTCGTCGGGCACCTTGCCCAGCTCGTTCCAGGCCTTCACAGCGGCGATCTCGACCTCGAGCCAGGCCTGCATCTTGGCTTCTTCGGTCCAGACGGCGCCCATCTCGGGCAGGGTGTAGCGCTCGATCATCGTCCCCTCCGGTGCGACGGCGTTGACGGCGCGCGTGGTCACGCGAAGTGCGCGCCGATTCTCTCACAGTGGGCGGCAAGCCGGGGACGGCCGGCGCGGGCTCGCCCTCGCGTAGAGCGGGGGTAGGATGCTGCCGACGGCGGTCACGAGAGGAGGCTGGGATGCAGTCCGAGGAGGAGCTTCGCAAGCGGGCGCTCGAGCGGGTCAAGAAGCGGCGCGACCTCTTCGGCCACCTCGTCGCTTACGTGATCGTCAACGCCTTCCTCATCGGCATCTGGTACTTCACCGGGGCCGGCTACTTCTGGCCCGGGTGGGTGCTGGGCGGCTGGGGGATCGGCGTCGCCTTCAACCTCTGGGACGTGTACGGGCGGAGCGAGATCACCGAGGAGGACATCCAGAAGGAGATGGAGCAGCTGCGCCGGCGCTGAGCGCCGGCGCCTGCCGGCGCGGTCCGTTCGGTGACCGCCTCACTCCGGCTTCGGCCGGGTGAAGCGCACGAGCTGGGTCTCGCCCTCCTCGGGCTCGTACCGCGCCACGAGCTGCCGTCCGCCGGCGTCGAGCTCGAAGGCGATCACCCAGCGCTCGCCGTCGGCGCCGCCCTCGGCGTAGAGCCGGCCGCCCTCGCTGTAGACGCGCTCGGGCGAGGCGCCGGCGACGCGCAGCCCCTCGATGCGGTAGGTCTCGCCCTGCCGCTCGATGGTGAGCCGCGTGTCACCGAGCAGGACGCAGGAGCCGGCCCACTCGCCGGTCAGGTCGTCGCCGCGACGCGGCAGGTGGGCGGCGCTCCAAACGGCGAGCCAGACGACGACGACGAGCACGGCGAGCGCGACCAGGCGCCGCCGCCACGCCGTCCGCCTCTCGATGCGTCCCACGTCCGCCCTGGCCGCCGTCGTCTGCCCTGCGCCCGCTGTTGGGTGGGTCTGGCGTTCCCTGATCGGGCGTACCCGGTCCGGTGTGCCCCGTCAAGCAGGCGCCGTCGGGATCCTACCGGCCGCGCTCAGAGTTCGTCGAAGGGTACCGCGCACGCCGCGGGCTCGGGGCAGAGCTCCCTGGGTTCGTCGAGCAGCCAGATGCAGCCCATGGCGGCGACGCAGCTCACCGCCAGGGTGAGCCAGGCCAGCGCGTACGAGCCGGTGACGTCGACGAGGGCGCCGAAGCCGGGCGGGCCCACGAAGACGCCCACGTTGACGGCGGCGGCCGTGAGGCCGGCCACCTGGCCTGCCGCCGCCCGCCCGCCGATCTCGCCGGCCGCCGTGCCGAACAGCCCGCCCCAGCCGATCGCCGACAGGCCGAGCAGCGCGACCACGACGTAGACGGCGGCGCCGAGATCGCCGCCGAAGGCCGCCAGGGCGAGACAGGCGACGAGGGCCAGGGCCGCCATCGCCAGCAACGCCGGCCGGCGACGCCCGCCGAGCCGGCGGTCGCTCAGGAGACCGCTGACGGGCTTGCCGACGGCCCCCGACGCTTCGGCTAGGGCGAGGACGGCTCCGGCGGCCACGGCCGTGAGCAGGAACTCACTCTTGAGGTACAGCACCAGGTGCGCGAGGGCGGAGTACTCGACCACGCCGAGGAAGAAGCCGACGAGGGCGAGCAGCCAGACGTCGCGGGCCGAGAGGAGCGTCAGGATGCCGGCGCGCGCCGGTGCGAGCGACGACGCCGACGTGCCGCCCATGACGCCTGCCGGGGGGCCGGCTCCCGTCGCCGGTCCGGCTGTCTCGACCGGCGCGGCGCCGGGCTGCTTCGTGCCGGTGGCGGCCGCGGCCGCACGCGGGCCGCCGTCGTCTCCCGGCGGGTCGCCGTAGCCGAGGACCGCGACGGCGAACACGGCGAGGCCCAGGGCGCCCACGGCCAGGAACCCGTACTCCCACCCCAGGCGCACCGCGATCGCCGGCAGGGTCACCGCGCCGAAGATGCCGCTGATGTTGATCGCCGTCTGGTTGACGCCGATCGCCGTCGCGCGCTCGCCGACGGGGAACCAGAGGAGCACGGCGCGGACCGCGGACGGGTAGATGCAGCCGGCGCCGATGCCCGAGAGCGCCAGCAGGCCGAGCACGACCCCGTAAGAGGGGGCGAGGAAGAGGGTCAGGACGCAGAGCGAGGCGACGAGGGTGCCCGCCGCCAGCATGCGGCGCACGCCGACACGGTCCACGAGCCAGCCGGCGGCGATGAGGGTCGGCGCGTACGTGAACGCCGTGGCGCTCATCAGGCCGCCGACCTGCGCGTTCGAGAGGTCGAAGGCGTCCTTGAGGAAGGGCGAGAGCGGTCCGACGCTGAGGCGCGCCAGGTAGACGAGCAGATAGGAGACCCAGACGACGGCGAGGATGCCGAAGCGGCGGCGGTGGGCGGCGCCTGTGGCGCCGCCCACCGCCGCCGCTTCGTCGGCACCGTCTCGCATCAGCGGACGGCGATGGCCTCGATCTCGAAGAGGGCGTCCTTCGGGAGGCGCGCGACCTCGACCGTCGAGCGCGCCGGGAACGGCTCGGCGAAGAACTCGGCGTAGACCGCGTTCACGTCGGCGAAGGCGCCCATGTCCTGGAGGAAGATGGTGGTCTTGACGACCGCGTCCAGGCCGAGCCCGGCGGAGCCGAGCAGGGAGCGCAGGTTCTCCAGCGCCTTGCGCGCCTGCTCGGCGGCCGTCGCCCCGACCATCGCGCCGCCGGCGTCGAGGGCCAGCTGGCCGGAGATGAAGACGAGGTCGCCGGCGCCGACCGCCGGGGAGTAAGGGCCGACGGCCGGGGCGCCGTCGGCTGCTGCGTAGGTCGAGCGGTCCATGAGGGTCTCCTTCGATCGGGCGGGGTCAGGCGAGGCGTCTGCGGCACACTCAGCCGAGCGCGGCCCGGATCGCGACGTACGCGAGCAGCAGGCCGATGACGGCGACGGCCACGTAGATCGCCGCCGAGATGCGCTTCGGGTCCATGGCCTCTCTAGTACCGGATCGCGAGCGCGCCGACCTGGAGCCGGGCGCCCTGCGGCACCCATGCTACACCGACGACGGTGCGGGCCGGGCGCGGCTCGTCGAAGTACTCGGCGACGGCGTCGTCGATGGCCGCCACGTCCTCCTCGCCGACGGCGTAGACGACGAGCTCCGCGACGCTGTCGAGGCCGAGGCCCAGCGAGCGCAGCTGGTGGGCGAGGTTGTCGAGGCAGCGTCGCGCCTGCTCCGCCGGGGAGCCGTCGACCACGGCGCCCTCCACGGTCAGCGGGAGCTGGGCCGAGACGAGGACGAGGTGCCCCGCGGACACGCCCGACGAGTACGGGCCGTCGGGTCGCGGCGCCCGAGCCGAATCGAAGCCGTACCTGCTCATGCCCGGACTGTTCCCCGTCGGCGGCGAGAGCGACCGTCGAGTGGGGGTCGCCGCGACGGTCGGGTGGCGGCCTGCGGCGGTCGCGGGCGGCCCGCGGCGGGCGCGGGCGCCCCCGGGGCGGGCCGCGGCGCTCGCCTACACGTCGAGGATCTTCGCCGCCAGGATCGCGGCGTTGCGGGCGCCGTTGATGGCGACGCAGGCGACGGGGACGCCGGGCGGCATCTGCACGATGCTGAGCAGCGAGTCCAAGCCACCGAGGTCGCTGGTCTTGATGGGCACGCCGATCACCGGCAGGTTGGTGTAGGCGGCGAGCACGCCGGGCAGGGCCGCCGCCTTGCCGGCTCCGCCGATCAGGACCTTGAGACCGCGTGCCTGGGCGCCCTTCGCGTACTCGGCGACCTTGTCCGGCGTGCGGTGCGCGCTCAGCACGTTGACCTCGTAGGCGATGTGACGCGCGTCGAGCTCCTTCACGGCGGCGTCCATGACCTCGCGGTCGCTCTCGCTCCCCATCACGATGCCGACCAGCACGGGGTCCATCTGGATGCTCTGCAGCAGCGCCTCGACCTCGGTGCTCGTCTTCTCCACGTCAGACTCCTCTCATCGCTCGGCGCGCACGGACGTGCGGCCGGGGGGACGACGACGGGCGAGGCCTCAGGGCCTCCACCCGTCGGGGAACAGGCTGATCTCGCCGGCCTGGGCTCGCACGGCGCGCTCGGCGATGTCGGGCCGCGTCTGGGCGCCGTCGAAGCGGATCGCGCCGATGCCCTCGTAGGCCCGCTCGCGGGCGGCGGCGAAGCCGTCGCCGAGCGCGCTCACGGCGAGGACGCGGCCGCCGGCCGTGGCCACGGCCGGCGGCCGCGCGCCATCGCCGCCGTCGGCAGCCGTGGTCCCGGCGTGATAGATCGTCACGCCAGGCAGCGCGGCGGCCGCCTCGAGACCCTCGATCACGTCGCCCTTGTGGCTGCTCGCCGGGTAACCGGCCGAGGCCATCACGACGGTGACGCAGTCCTCGGGCGTCCACGCCGGGGTCACGCCGGCGAGCTCGCCCGAGGCCGCGGCGAGGCAGAGCTCGAGCAGATCGCTCTCGAGACGCGGCAGCACGGCCTGCGTCTCGGGGTCGCCGAAGCGGCAGTTGAACTCGAGGACCTTGAGCCCGTCGGCGGTGACGATGAGGCCGGCGTAGAGCACGCCGCGGTAGGTGATGCCCCGTCGCCTCAGGGCGTCGAGCACGGGCTCGACGACGGTGTCCATGGCGGCGTCGACGGCCTTCGCGCCGAACCCCGGCACCGGGCAGTAGCTGCCCATGCCGCCGGTGTTCGGCCCCTGGTCGCCGGCGAAGATGCGCTTGTAGTCCTGGGCGGGGGCGAGCGGCACGGCGGTCTCGCCGTCGCAGAGCACGAGCAGCGAGACCTCGCTGCCCGTGAGGTGCTCCTCGATGAGGGCCACCTCGCCGGCGGCACCGAACGAGCGCGCGACGAGCATGCTGTCGACGGCGGCTCTCGCCTCGGCCTCGTCGGCGGCGATGATCACGCCCTTGCCGGCGGCGAGGCCGTCGGCCTTGACGACGACCGGGTACGCGGCCCGGGCGGCGAGCGCCGCGAACGCCGACGCGGCGCTCGTGTGCCGGCTGTAGGCGCCGGTCGGCGCCCCAGCCTCGCCCATGACCTCTTTGGCGAAGACCTTGCTGCCCTCCATCTGGGCAGCCCGCGCGTCGGGGCCGAACACGAGCAGCCCGCGCTCGCGAAAGTGGTCGGCGAGGCCGTCGACGAGCGGCGCCTCGGGCCCGACGACGGTGAGGTCGGGGCGCTCGCGCGCGGCGAAGTCGACGAGTCCCTCGAGGTCGTCGGCGCCGAGCGGTACGCAGTCGGCCTCGGCGGCGATGCCGGCGTTGCCCGGCGCGCAGAACACCTGAGGGCGCAGCGACGAACTGGAGAAGGAGTGGACGAGGGCGTGCTCTCTGCCCCCGCCGCCGACCACGAGCACCCGCATGCGCCCTCCTTCTCTTGCCGGGGCCGCACGCGCGCGGCGCGGCGCGCGCACGGAGCGACTCGGCGGCCGGCCGGCATGCGTCGCCGGCCGGTCGCCACGGCCTCAGAGTCTATCTGCGAGCCGGGGGGCGGACAATGGCGCCCCCACCGTTCGCCCTCACTTGACCGACCCGGCCAGCAGGCCCTGCACGAAGTACCGCTGAAAGGCGAAGAAGACGATCAGCGGCACGACCAGCGAAAGGAACGCGGCCGGGGCGATGACGTCGATGTTGGCCCCGAACTGGCGCATCTGCGAGAAGATCGCCACGGTGATCGGCTGTGTCTCTCTGCCCAGCGTCAGGGCCACGAGCAGCTCGTTCCAGATCCAGAGGAACTGGAAGATGCCGACCGAGGCGATAGCCGGCAGGCCGAGCGGCAGGACGAGGCGGAAGAAGATGCCGAGCTCGCTGGCCCCGTCGATGCGCGCCGCCTCGAGCAGCTCCTTGGGGATCCCGATGAAGAAGTTGCGCAGCAGGAAGATCGCGAACGGCAGCCCGAAGGCGGTGTGGAAGAGGATCAGCCCGGCGACGGTGTCGAAGATCCCGAGCCGGTTGTAGAGCGAGAACATCGGGATCAGCGCCATCTGCAGCGGCACCACCAGCATGGCGATCACGCCGATGAAGAGCCAGTCCCGCCCTGGGAAATCCATCCAGGCGAAGGCGTAGCCGGCCAGCGCGGCGATGAAGATCGGCAGCACGGTGCTGCCGATGGCGATCCACAGCGTGGTGAGCAGCGCCGAGGTGATGGCCGGGTCGTCGAGGACCTTCGCGTAGTTCTCGAGCGTCATCCTCGAGGGCTCGGTGAAGACGTGCCACCACCCGCCGGCGGCGATGTCGGAGGGCAGCAGCAGCGAGGTGAAGAAGAGGCCCAGCGTCGGCATGAGCCAGAGCACGGCGATCACGACCAGCAGGATGTGCACGGGCAGCGTGCCGATCACGCGCAGGATACGGGCGGCGAGACCGCCACGGGGGGGCTGGGCCTCGCCGTTCGGCCGCGGCCCGGCCTCGCCGTCTTGCCGGGCCCCGGCCGTGTTCTCGTGCGACGGGCGCGGCGCGCCGGCACGTTCGGGTGCGGTCGCCATCACGCCTCCCTTCTGAAGCGCCGGATGTTGAGCAGCAGGACCGGGATCACGAGCACGAAGAGCAGGACCGCGATCGCCGACCCGAGGCCGAAGTCGTTGACGCCGCCGAAGGACGTCCGCCACATCGCCAGGGCGATGACGTTGGCGTCGTCCTGCACCGAGGCGGGCGCCACCGACAGGACGATGTCGAAGACCTTGAGCACATTGATCATCATGGTGATGAAGACGACCGAGAGCACCGGGGCCAGCAGCGGCACGGTGACGCGGCTGAAGACCTGCCACTCGCTGGCGCCGTCCGTGCGCGCCGCCTCGAGCACGTCGCGGGGGATCGCCGCCAGTCCGGCGCCGATCACGACCATGGCGAAGCCGGCCCAGACCCAGGTGTAGGCGATGATGATGGCCGGGGTGATCAGCTGTGGGCCGAGCCAGCTCACGCCCTCGAAGGGCTCGGCGAAGGCCGCAGCGGCGACGGCCACGCTGTAGGGACCCTGCTCGAGCTCCCCGAAGGCGAAGGCTCCCCGGGCGTCGGTCTCGACCGTCGCGACGACGCGCCCGGCGGCGTCACGCAGCTCCACCTCGACGCCGGGCAGGCCGAGTTCGCCCTCGTTGACCCGACCGGGTTCGCCGCCGCCGGGAGTGAAGTCGCGCCACACGACCCCGGTGATGCCGCCACGCAGAGGCTCCGGCGGCACCGCCGGCTCGGCCTCGTCGGGCACGTCGGCCGGCGCGATCGCGGTGAGGCCGACGAGCGCCACGTCGCCGGGGGCGAGCGGCGCCGCCGGCCCGACGGAGCCGTCCACGCGTCGGTCGAGAGTGTCCGTCGAGGGCCGTGCCCCGTGGAGCATACCGGTGTCACTGAACACGTCGTGCACGGTGGCGATGGCGGCGTTCGCCGCGCCGCGCTCGGGGTTCCGGTCGTACACGATGCGCCAGATGATCCCGGCGGCGAAGAGCGAGATCGCCATCGGCATGAAGACCGCCGTCTTGAAGGCGACCGACCAGCGGATGCGCTCCGTCAGCACGGCGAAGATGAGACCGATGGCGGTGACGAGCACCGGCACGACGAGGACCCAGACGGCGCTGTTGCGGATCGCGGTGAGGAGGATGTCGGTCGTGAAGATGGTGACGTAATTGTCGAACCCGACGAATTCGTCACCGCGGCGGCCGTAGAGGCTCCTGACGATCGTCGAGACGGTGGGGTAGACGATCCACACGGCGAGGAAGACGAGAGCCGGGGCGAGGAACCCGAGGGCGATGGCGTAGCGTCTCCAGCGCCCGGGGTCGCTCGTCGACCCCGGAGCCTCGGCCTCCGCCCCGCCAGGGGGAGGCGCCGCCGGCCGGGCGGCCGGCGGCGCCTCCGTCGCGTGTCCCGCCTCGTCGCGCATCCCGGCGTCCTCTCACTCTGGCGGGGCGGTCACCGGCCGTAGGCCTGCACGGCCGCGCTCTCGAGACGCTGCTGCGTCTGTTCGACCTGGTCCGGGCTCTGCAGGAAGTCCTGCAGGATCTGCCACATGCCCTGACCCGGGGTGCCGCCGAACTCGGACGGCGTCAGGTCGGAGAGGTCGAAGCGGAACGTCTCGGCCTCGGCGAGATCGGTCGCCGTCTGCCGTGTCAGGTCGTCCGGGTAGACGGCCGGGTCGACGTTCCGGTTGGGCGAGCTGAAGCCGCCGCGGGCGGCCCAGATCTCACCCGCCTCGGGGGTCGCGAGGTACTCGATCAGTGCCCTCGAGGCGTCGCTGTCGCGGAACATGACGGCGAGGTCGCCGCCGCCCATGACCGATGGCGCGGAGCCCTCGATCGACGGGAAGGTGAAGACGTCGAAGTCCTCGCCCGGCATCGCCTCGCTGGCGTCGAGGATCACGCCCTGCACGAAGTCGCCCTCGAAGACCATGGCGGCGTCGGGACTCTCCTTGAAGACCTGGGTGACCGAAGTCGGGAAGTCGGTCTGCAGGGCGCCCGCCGTCCCGCCGGCGATGTTGGCCGTGTCGGCGAACAGGTCGGCCATGCGCTCGAGAGCCACGGTGACCGAGGGGTCGGTCCAGGGGATCTCGTGGGCGGTGAGCTGGTCGTAGAGCTCGGGACCGGCCGTCCGCAGGTAGATGTTCTCGAACAGGTCGGTCAGGGTCCAGCCGTCGGCGCCCGCGATCGAGTACGCCGGCACGCCCGAGGCGCCGATCTGCTCCGCGACTTGGAGCAGCTCGTCCCACGTCGCCGGCGGTGCGACGCCGGCGTCGCTGAACACGTTGACGTTGTACCAGACGGTCGACTTGTTGGCGCCCTTGAAGATGAGGCCGTAGAGCGTGTCGTCCACGGTGCCCAGATTCACCCAGTCCTCGGCGAAGTGCTCGTCGATGGTCTCGCGCGCGAAGTCGATGGGCTGGAGTTCGCCGCGGTCGGCGTACTCCTTCATGAGCCCGGGCTGCGGCAGGACGGCGATGTCCGGTGGGTTGCCGCCCTCGACCGCGGTGCCGAGCACGGTCGGCAGCTGGTCGCCGGCCGACGTGTAGGTGACGGTGACGTTGGGATAGGCCTCGTTGAAGCCGTCGAGGACGGCCTGGAACGAGGCCTGCTCGGCGCCCGTCCACACCGCCATCACGGCGACCGTGCCGCTCACGTCTGTGACCGGTTCCCCGCCGCCTCCGCCTCCGACGCCCTCTTCGTCGTCACCCGTCCATACCACGACGCCGATCACGACTGCGGCCACCACGACGATGGCGATGATGATCCAGAGTGCCTTGTTCATGATGTGGTCAACTCCCTTCTCGCTGACGAGATCTCAGGCCACCCCGGCGGGCGACCGTTGGGCTGCTCCGACCTCGTCGTAGACTGCGAGTCCCGAGTCCGGGTCGAAGAAGTGCAGCGCCCGTGTCTGGACGACGACCTCGACGACTTGGCCCTCGCGGACTCTGGAGGCCGGGTCGAAGCGCCCGACGAGTGTCGAGACCCGGTCCTCCTCGGTGAACGCCGGCATGTCCGGCGCGATCGATCTGTCTTCGAGCAGCTCGCGTGCGTCCTCGGTGAGGACCGGCGGCGCGTCGACCTCGAAGTGGACGACGAGCTCGGAGCCGAGCGCCTCCCGCAGCAGCACCTTGCCGCGCAACCGCAGGTCGGGTGGCGCGTCGTCGACGAGGGCGACGTCCTCGAGGTCTTCCGGCCGGATACCCATGACGACGTGCCGTCCCTCGTAGGCGGCGAGCGCGGGATGCGCCGCCAGGACGCGCTCGTCGAGACACAGCGCCTGGCTGCCGGTCCGCGCCGTCAGGTGACCGTCGCCGCGCTCGAGCGCCACCTCGATCATGTTCATCGTCGGGCTCCCGATGAAGCCGCCGACGAAGAGGTTGACGGGGCGGTCGTACAGCTCCTGCGGCGGCGCCACCTGCTGGATCTCTCCCCGGCGCATGACCGCCACGCGGTCGCCCATCGTCATCGCCTCGACCTGGTCGTGGGTGACGTACACGGTCGTGGTGCCGAGATCGCTCTGCAGGCGGCTTATCTCGGCCCGCATCTGTACGCGCAGCTTGGCGTCGAGGTTCGAGAGCGGCTCGTCCATGAGGAAGGCGGCGGGCTGCCGCACGATCGCCCGCCCCATCGCCACCCTCTGGCGCTGGCCGCCGGAGAGCGCCCGCGGCTTGCGCTTCAGGAACGGCTCGAGGCCGAGGATCCTGGCCGCCTCGCGCACGCGCTCGTCGATGACCTGCTTCTTCTCGCCGCGCAGCTTGAGGCCGAAGCCGATGTTGTCGTACACGGAGAGATGCGGGTACAGCGCGTAGCTCTGGAAGACCATGGCGATGTCACGGTCGCGGGGCGGGACGTGGTTGATGACGCGCTCGCCGATGCGGATGACGCCGGCGGTGATCTCCTCGAGGCCGGCGAGCATGCGCAGGGCGGTGGTCTTGCCGCAGCCGGACGGACCGACCAGTACCATGAACTCGCCGTCGTCGATGCCCAGATTCATGTCGCGGACGGCGGTCGTCCCGTCGGCGTAGGTCTTGGTCACGCCTTCAAAGCTGACGTCCGCCATGGCGGCACTCCCTGCGTCACGCCTCCCGGCGCGTCGGTCACCGCCGGGCCTTGAGGCTCCTATTCCTCGTCCTTGCAGCCGAAAACGGCGGCGCCGTTGCCGCGCGACAGGGCGTGGGCCGGGGCGCGAGGTCGCCGGGTGAGGCGGACGGTGGGGCCGGGCGGGGAGCCGGGGCCTCGGCCTCGGCACCGGCGTGGGCCGCGCAGCGCCCCGCCACGGAGCGGGTCGGTGGCGTCTGCGGTCGCCGCCCCGACGACCACAGCCGGCTCAGCGGGGACTACGGCCCCGGCCGCCGGCTCAACGGGGACTGCGGCCCCGGCCGGCGGCCGCCGGCTCAGCGGCGGCCGGTCAGCAGGGCGTAGGCGGGGCGGGCCCAGCGGCGCAGCGCCCACCCCGCGAGGAGACACGCGGCGATGGCCAGGATCGGAGCCGCGAAGTAGACGATCAGCACGCCCGCGTCGCCTGCGGCCGGTCCGCCGGCCCAGCGCATCAGCACGCGCTTGGCGATCATCAGCGGGGGTTCGTGGGCGGCGTAGACGAAGAAGGAGAAGCCGGCCGCCCACATGACCTCCGGCCGCCGGGCGAGCGGCGCGAGGTACGCGTCGTAGCCGAACCAGAGCGCGGCCACCGCAAAGCACATGAGGGCCTTGTGCAGCCCGCCGGCCCACCAGGCGGTCTCGGCGCGCAGCAGCCAGGTGAAGAGCAGGGCGGCGACCACGAACGACGGCAGCACCACGTGCCCCAGCGCCCTCGAGCGCTCGGCACCGCCGGGGCCTGTCAGCGGCACCCGCCGGCCTTCGCGCAGCCGCACGGCGATGAGGGCTCCCAGGGTGAAGAACAGCAGGGCCTTGAAGTTGACGTAGTTGGAGGCGCCGACCCCGACATTGAAGAGCCAGAGGGCTGCGAACGGCAGGAGCGCGGCCGCCTGCAGGGAGCGCACCAGGAGCCACAGGAGCGGCGAGACGAGCACGCAGAAGAGGAGCGCCTGCAAGAACCAGAGCGGGTAGGCGACGGGGCGGACCACAAGCATCTCGAGAAGCGTCGTCGGCGTGAGCCGCTCGAGCGCGCCGGTCGACACGTAGCTCGAGTCGAGAGGCAGGGCGTGGAGGGCGACGTACAGGGCGACACCCCATGCGCTCCAGAGCAGGAAGGGGACAGCCAGCGTGCGCGCCCGTCGCCTGTACTTGGTGAGGAACTGGTCGGCAGCCGGCACCAGGGTGCGGAAGAAGAGGAACCCGGAGATGGCGAACAACAGGGCGGCCGGCCAGCGCGCCAGCGCCTGCGAGAAGAAGTACTGCACGAAGCCCGCCACCCCCGGAGCGCCGGACATGTCCGGCGCGTTCTCGCCGAGGCGCGCCCGGCTGCCGAGGTTGTAGGCGTGCACCCAGACGACCGCGACGACGGCGATCCAGGTGAGCAGCCGCAGCTTGGTGCTCAAGAAGGACGACAGCGGGGCGAGGCCGGCGGACGGCGCTCCCCGGGCGGGCCCGTCGGCTGCCGGCGGTGGCGGGGCGGCCGCGGCCGGCCGGCGCTCTGCGCCGGTGACGGGCATCGACCGAAGTGGTGCGTCTGCGGTACCGTGCGGAGGCACGGGAGCACAGTAGCGCACGCCGCGCTCGCGGTCAGCCCTCGGTCCAAGTGGCGGCGAAGCGCGCGGCGCCCTTGTACGAAGATGTTCCGACGCTATAATGAGTGTCGGAGCGAACTCAACCAAGGGGGGACCATGGGGCAGGGCAGGCGGCCGACAAGGCCGATGACACGGTGGAGTCTCGTCGCGCTCGCGGTGGTGGCCGCCGTGCTGGTGCTGGCGCCGGCCGCTCTCGCGGACGGCGGGGTGGCGCCGCTGTGGAGTACCACGTGGAACGCGAAGACCCCGGGGGTCGTCACGAACGTGCAGGTGGCCAGGACGCCGTTCGGCGAAGTCTACACGGCGTGTTCGATCCTGCGCCCGACGACCGGCAAGTACGACGTGATCGTCGCCCGCTACCGGGCGGACGGCACGCGGGTGTGGGTGCACTCGTGGAGCAGGGGCACCGCCTACGACGACTGGGTCGAAGCGATCTCGTCCGACCCCGACGGCCGGCTCGTCGTTTGCGGCTGGACCGACAGCGGCAAGGGCGGCACCCCCGACTGGTTCGTCCTCAAGTACGGCCGCAACGGGACTCTCCTGTGGACGAAGACCGTCGGGGGCAGCTTCGGCGGTGAAGACAAGGCCGTCGATCTGGCCGTGAACGCCCGCAGCTACATCTTCGTCACGGGCTACATCACCCAGAGTACCGGCGGTACCGACTGGCGCACGATGAAGATCACGCCGAAGGGCGCCACGTCCTTGTCGCTCAGCTACAAGGGCGCGGACAAGCTCGACGACAAGCCGTCCGCCATCGCCATCGACGTCGACAGAAACGTCTACGTCACGGGTATGGAGGGCACCGCGGACCACGTGCGCAGCGACGCGGTCACCGTGCAATACACGAAGGACGGTGTGCGCAACTGGGTCGCGAAGTACAACGACAAGGGTGAGGACGCCGGGGTCGACGTCGCGGTCCGCAGGAGCGGGGTCGTCGTCGCGGTGGCGACCATCGACCAGGACGCGGTCGCCACGCGGGCCACGGCGCTGCAGTACACGTGCGCCGGCGAGCCCGTCTGGGCCGCGCCGCTGGACGACGCGAACACCGTGACCGACAAGTTCGTCGGCGCCGGGATCGACGGTCTCGCCCGGGGGGTCTTCGGCGGGTTCTCCGTCATGGCGGCGAACCCCGACTCCACCGCACGACTGATGCAGTACAACGCCACGGGCGTGTCCGAGTGGTCGGTCAGCCAGTCGGCCGCCGGCGATCTGCTCGGCGACCAGTTCAACGACCTCTTCGTCGCCGTCGACGGTACGGTCTGGGCGACAGGGGCTGTGGCCGGGCAGGCCGTCACCTGGTCCTTCGACGCCGCCGGCGTGGCCCGCTGGTACGGCTGGAACGGGGTCTACGACGCGGTGATCGCCGACAGCGGCGATGCTCTCTCCGTGACCGGGAAGGTCGTCTACGTCGCCGGGCGCAGCGGCGACAGCCTGGTGCTCATGCAGTACGCCCGCTGAGCCGGGAGGCTTCAGGCCCGAAGGTCGTCGTGTGAAGGCCGCGAGGCCCGGCCGCCGTCAGGCGGCCGGGCCTCGCTCCACGCGCGGGACCCTTGCCGCGCGGGCCTCGTCGCCGTCCGTGCCCCCTGTCGCCGCAGTCCCGGTTCCGCGGCCCGCATCGACCTGGCGCGAGTCGTCGCCGCTGCCGCGACGGGCTCCGGACCCACGACGTCCACGTGTCGCAGCCTCCCGGGACCCGATGCCCTCCGGGTGGAGGCGGGCAGGGCAAGAGCCCGGCCCCGGTCTCGGGGCGCCGGCGGTGTACAATGGTTCTGATGTTCACCGTACTCGCTCGCGGGTACGGCGAGGGTGTGAGGCGCGCGCCGTCGGGGCCCCCGGCGTCGGCAGGGCGCCGCGTCCGAAGGGGGAGACCATGGGTCAGGACCGACCGACCGCGCGGGCGGCCGCCCGCGCGGTGCTCATCGTGCTCAGCGCGCTTCTGCTCGTACTGCTGTTCGTGCCGGCGGCCGGCGCGACGGCGGCGCCGGGCACGTTCCTCTGGCGCGACATCTGGAACGCCAGGGTCCCGGGGGTCGTCGCCAACGTGCACGTCGCGTCGGCGCCGACCGGCGACATCTACGTCGCCTGCTCGATCCTGCGCCTCGCCGCCGACAAGTACGACGTCATCATCGCGCGCTACCGCCCGGACGGCACGCGCAAGTGGGTCCGCTCGTGGAGCCGCGGGGTCGAGGTCGACGAGTGGGTCGAGGGCATCGCCGCCGACGCCGACGGCAACCTCGTCGTTTGCGGCTGGTTCGCCGGGGGCCGGGCCGGCACCCCCGACTGGTTCGTCGTCAAGTTCGATCGCGGCGGCGACCGGCTCTGGACGAAGACCGTCGCCGGCCTCGCCGGCGGCGACGATCGCGCGCTCGACGTCGTCGTCAACGGATCCGGGCGCATCTACGTCACCGGGTTTGTGGCCAAGAACGCCGGCGGCAAGGACTGGCGCGTCACCAAGCTGGCGCCCAACGGCACCACGCGCTGGGCGCGCGCCTACGCCGGTCCCGAGGGCCTCGACGACCGGCCGTCGGCGATCGCCCTCGATGTCGACGGCAACGTCTACGTCACAGGCTTCGAAGGGACGGTCATGCAGACGCGGCGCAACCTCGTGACGCTGAAGTACACGCCGCTCGGCGCGCGCTCCTGGGCGCGGGTCTTCGACATGGGCCGGGAGGAGACCGGCGTCGACATCGCCGTGCGGCGCAGCGGCGTCGCCGTCGCCGGGCACACGGTCGATGCGGCCGGCGTCGACCGCGACTCGCTCGCCGTGCGCTACACACGGTCCGGCGTGCTCGTCGGCGGATCCGCGTTCAACGGGCCGGTCGGCGGCGCCGACGCGTTCGCCGCCGCCGGCATCGACGGCACGGGGCGCAGCGTCTTCGGCGGCTACATGACCAACGACCTCACGAACCAGCGCGACGCCGAGCTGCAGTGGTTCGAGGCCGACGGGAGCACCGGGCTGCACTGGAGCTGGGCCGGCGACGCCGCTCGTGACGACCAGGTGACCGACCTTCACGTCGCCGTCGACGGCACCCTCTGGGCCACCGGCTGGACCGACACGCTGCTGACCGGGCGCGACGTCGTGACCTGGTCGTCGGGCTGGAACGCCGCCTATCGCTGGGACGACCGCTGGTCCACGATGGCCAGCGACACCGGCGACGACCTCGTCGTCACCTCGTCGGCGGTCTTCGTGGCCGGGCGTCGGGGCAACGATCTGCTGCTGATCAAATACGTGCGGTAGGGCGGCGTGCCGGCACGAGCCTCCTGCGGCGCGCCGGCACGCGCGTCCTCAGAGGCGCCGGCACGAGCGTCCTAAGAGGCGCGGGCAGCGGCGCGCTGCGGCAGAGCGCTGGGCGGCTGAGTCGCGCGGCGCTCTCGCCGGCGGTCGCCGGCCTCTGCCTCAGACCGCGCCGCCGCGCCCGATCGAGCGCGGCAGGATGATGGTCTCGTCGCGCGCCGGGCCGACGGCGATGAACTTCACCCGCGTCTGCGTGAAGGTGGCGATGTACTGGACGTAGTCGCGTGCCGCCTCGGGCAGGTCCTGCCAGCTCTCGCAGTCACGGATGTCCTCGCCCCAGCCGGGGAGCTCCTCGTAGAGCGGCTTGGCGTGGTGGAAGTCGGTCTGCAGCAGCGGGAACTCCTCGTGCACGCCCTGGCCGGCTTCGTAGCGCGTGCAGACCTTGATGCGGTCGAAGCCCGTCAGCACATCGAGCTTGGTGATGGCGAGATGGGTGATGCCGCTGGTACGCACCGCATACCGGAGCGCGACGAGGTCGAGCCAGCCGCAGCGGCGCTTGCGCCCGGTCGTCGTGCCGAACTCGTGGCCGACCTCGCACATCGCCGCCCCGACGTCGTCGAAGAGCTCGGTCGGGAAGGGGCCCTCGCCGACGCGCGTCACGTAGGCCTTGGCGACGCCGACCACGTGGTCGATGCGCGTGGGCCCGACGCCGGCCCCGGTGCAGGCGCCCCCGGCGATCGGGTTGCTCGACGTCACGAAAGGATACGTGCCGAAGTCGATGTCGAGCAGCGCGCCCTGAGCGCCCTCGAAGAGCACGTGCTTGTCGTCGTCGAGAGCCTGGTTCACGAGCAGCGAGGCATCGCAGATGAAGGACTCGAAGCGCTCGCGGTACCCCAGCAGGTCGTCGGTCACCTGGTCGGGGTCGAGCGCGCCCAAGTCGTAGTGCTGCAGGAGCCAGTTCTTCTCTTCGAGCGCGGTGTGGATCTTGCGACGCAGGATCTTCTCGTCGAGCAGGTCCTGCACGCGGATGCCCGTGCGCATGTACTTGTCGATGTAGCACGGGCCGATGCCGCGCCCGGTCGTCCCGATCTTGAACTTGCCGAGCCGGCGTTCGCTGGCCCCGTCGAGCAGCAGATGGTAGGGCATGATCAGGTGGGCGTTGCCGGAGACCTGCAGGTTGTCGCCGGGGATGCCACGCGAGCGCAGCGCCTCGAGCTCCTCGAACATGATGCGCGGGTCGATGACGACCCCGTTGCCGATCACGCAGGTCTTGCCGGCGTAGAGGATCCCCGAGGGGATGAGGTGGAGCTTGAACTCCTCGCCGTCGCGCACGATCGTGTGGCCGGCGTTGTTGCCGCCCTGGTAGCGGGCGATGACGTCGGCCTTCTCGGCCAGCAGGTCGGTGATCTTGCCCTTGCCCTCGTCGCCCCATTGGGCGCCGATCACGATGGTGGCGGGCACACTGCCTCCCCTCAGGACGCCGCGCCGCGACGTCGTTCGTTCGCGCGGTCGCCCCGGCCGGCGGGGCCGCTGCCGCCGAGCACCGCACGAGCGGCGATGATACCGGCGGCCGACGCCTGCACCAACCCGCGCGTGATGCCGGCGCCGTCGCCCACGGCGTAGAGCCCGCGGACCGGCGTCTGCAGCGTGTGGTCGAGCTCGGGGCGCGACGAGTAGAACTTGACCTCGACGCCGTACAGCAGCGTGTCGCGGGCGTTGACGCCGGGCGCCAGGGCGTCCATCGCCTCGAGCATCTCGAGGATGTCGCGCAGGTGGCGGTAGGGCAGGATGAAGCTCAGGTCGCCGGGAGTGGCGCCCTTGAGCGAGGGCTCGACCGTGCC
>Ga0068714_10002773_pt1 | contig 21927 bp, 18 predicted proteins | sample MTBNYHSulfiMetaG_FD_62988 | JGI IMG/M metagenome (GOLD analysis project Ga0068714, IMG submission 62988) | Enrichment culture microbial communities from rom New York Harbor, USA that are MTBE-degrading - MTBE-NYH (New York Harbor Sulfidogenic)... | ecosystem: Environmental > Aquatic > Marine >... | reverse complement strand
TGAAGCGGGCTCGCAGGCAGGAGGGCGATCAGGCGGTCAGCCAGGCGCAACCGGGCGGGGTCGTACTTCCCGACGAACATCACCGCCGCCACCGGCCGCAACCAGGCCAACGACCGGACCTGAGTCGCCTTTCTCACATCCACGCCGTGTCCCAAGTCGGCAAGCCGGGCGCCGATAGCCTCCGCGACCTCTCCGGTGGAACCGTACCTGGTTGCGTAGGCAATTGAGAAGCGAGTTGCCATCGTTGTTTCTACCTCCCGTTAGGCGGTCCGGCCCGCAGCCCTATTCCGGGCCTCACGTGGGACACAACGGACGGGTCGGGCCGGCAACGTCGTACTTGTGAACGGTCCAACCCCACCGGTTTTGCGCGGTGACGGATCGCCAGGAGACGTCCGGCCTCTTCGCGGAAACCTCGAGGAAGAAGAAACCGTTGACCGGGGCCGCGCTGAACTTTTCTCCTTCGCTGGTAATGCTGACCACCTGTGTCACACGGCTGTCGAAGGCATGGCCTACCGCTCTGAAAAGGTACCTCGGCTGGTCCGTCGTTGAGTCAGGGGTCTGGGGCAGGCACTGCGATCTACAGGAGAAATGAACCCCGGGTTCGATGCTGCAGCCGGTGGTGGATGACCACGTATAGAGGGGTTCACCGTTGGCGGCGAGCCGCCGCAGCGTTACTTCGTACAAGGGCACCCGCGTGCCGTGTGCCGTGGCCACCGCCCACACCAGGTCGCGCTCAGTCACGTATACCCGCCAGGCGAATCCCGCATCGCTTTCCGGCCGGAGGTAAGTCATCAGGCTCCCGTCGGCCGTTGGCGGCGGCGCAATTTCCGCGAGCTGAAATGCGTCCCGGCCCCCATCACACGCGCCCATCAAGACAATCAGGAGCAACAGAAGGACGGCGGCGCAGCCGCGCTGGCCAACAAGGCCCATGCCACGGCCCGAGGCCGGCTTCGGCCGGGTCAGGTGGGGGGGAGCTCGTGGTCTTGCTCTCGATGGGTTGTGCCTTCTCCAATCCCGATATTCCCATGGCAACATGCACCCAGGCAAAGGGGCGGAGATTACATTGACACGCAAGCCACCCTTGGCCATGCTTGGGCTTAAGCGGTACCTATCCCGCAGAAACGACACTATCCGCAGGGGGAACAGGGAATATGGCGATGTTCTGCTTTCAGTGTGAACAGACGGCACAGGGAAAGGGCTGCACCGCCGGCGGCGTGTGCGGCAAGCGGCCGGAGACCGCGGCGCTGCAGGACCTCTTGATTCACGTGGCCGGAGGCGTCTCCCAGTACGCCCACCGGGCGGCGGCCTTGGGCTCGCGCGACCCGGAAGTGGATGTTTTCGTGGTCGAGGCGCTGTTCTCGACGGTCACCAACGTGAACTTCGACCCCGAGAGGGTCGCCGGGCTGGTCAGAGAGGGCGTCCAGGCAAAGCGCAAGGCCCGCAGGATGTACGAGAAGGCCTGCTCCGCGCAAGGAAGGGAGACCGAAGAGCTGACCGGCGACGCCGCGATCGAGCTTGCAGGCGACATACCCGGTATGGTGCTGCAGGGACAGGCCTTGACGATCGCAGACCGGCTCAACACGTTCGGACCTGACGTCGCGGGGCTGCAAGAACTCATCACGTACGGCCTCAAGGGGATGGCCGCCTACGCGGATCACGCCCGCATCCTTGGGGTGGAGGACCCCGCGGTCTACGCGTTTTTCCACGAGGCGATGGACTTCCTCTCGGGCGACCCTGACGGCGTCGACGCCCTCACGGCGATGGCCCTGCGGGTCGGCGAGGTGAACTTGCGGGCAATGAAAATGCTCGATCGCGCTAATACGTCGGCCTACGGCCACCCGGAGCCGACCGCCGTGCGGATCACGCCGGTTAAGGGCAAGGCGATCGTGGTCTCGGGACATGACCTCCTGGACCTCAAGATGCTGCTTGAGCAGACCGAGGGCAAGGGGATCAACGTCTATACGCACGGCGAGATGCTGCCGGCACTCGCCTACCCGGGGCTCAGGAAGCACAAGCACCTTGCGGGCAACTACGGCGGAGCGTGGTACGAGCAACGCAGGGAGTTCGCCGCGTTCCCGGGCGCGATTCTCATGACCACGAACTGCATCCAGAGGCCCGCTCCCGGCTACGAGGCGCGTATCTTCACCACGGGCCTGGTCGCCTGGCCAGGCGTCCGGCACATAGCAGCGGGACCAGGCGGTCGTAAGGACTTCGGCCCGGTGATCGAGGCGGCTTTGGCGGCGCCGGGTTTCGACCGGGATGACGAGGAAAAGACGATCACGATCGGCTTTGCGCACAACGCTGTCATGGGCGTGGCGGGCAAGGTCATCGACGCCGTTAAGGCAGGGGACATCCGCCGCTTGTTTCTCATCGCCGGGTGCGACGGGGCGAAACCGGGGCGCAGCTACTACACCGAACTCGCCAAGGCGGTGCCGGACGACTGCATCATCCTGACCCTGGCGTGTGGCAAGTACCGCTTCAACAAGCTGCCGTTCGGCGACATCGGGGGTATACCGCGGCTGCTGGACATGGGGCAGTGCAACGACGCCTACAGCGCGATCCAGGTCGCTACGGCGCTGGCGCAGGCCTTTGGGTGCGAGGTCAACGACCTGCCGCTGTCGCTGGTCCTGAGCTGGTACGAGCAAAAGGCGGTCTGCATTTTGCTGACCCTTCTGCACCTTGGGATCAAGAACATCAGGATTGGCCCGTCGCTGCCCGCCTTTGTCGGGCCCGAGGTGCGGGAGGTGCTTGCGGGGGAGTTTGGGCTGAGACCGGTGACCACGCCGGAGGAGGATCTGAGGGGGATTCTCGGCTAGAGGGCAGAAGGGGGGAGGAGCCTGCGCGCTCCTCCCCTGTTAGGCGATATACCTGACTTTGCAGGTGTTGTGGGGACTCGGCCCTACGGGAAATCGATCTCCATGTCGTACCAGCTTACGGTAGACGTGTCGTCCGCGCCTGCCTGGGTGGAGGCCCAGAGGATCGAGTAGAACTCGACCTCGTTGAAGTTGAACGTACCGGGCCCGGCCGTGATGGTGCCGATTTGGAGCCATCTTGCTTCGTCGTACATGTTCTGCTTGGGCCATGCGGCCGGCGGGTTAGCCGGGGCGCTGGAGCCCTTGCCCAGGACCTCAAGCGTGAATGTGCGTGCCTCGGGATCCACAATCAGCTGGAAGAAGTAGACCCGGCTGCTCGGGTAGACGGTCGCCCCATTGCCGGCGCTGACCCATATGCCGTCCATGTCGTAGCCCAGCACGCCTCCCTGGGTGGCGTAATGCTGTTGCGGCTGGGCGAGCCCGAGATTATTCTCCAGCCGGATGCGGTCCCACTGCTGCGCCGGCAACTCGTACCACTGTCCGAGCCAGTCGTTCCCGAAGACGACCTCGACGGTCTTGCCGGCGCTGTCGCGGATAGAGAACTTCGCATAGTATTTCGACCAGTCTCCTGTATTGGCCAGCTCCGCCGCGGAGGTGTCCACGTAGCCCTGCAGGGCGATGGGCTCACCCGCGCAGTCCAGATTATAGGAATGCCTGTCTGCCGCGAAGTCGTAGCCGTACGGGTTGAGCCACGCGGAGACCGCCTTCCAACCCGTGCCTGTGACTGTGAGCTCGCCGTCGGCGATCGCCCTTGGCACGCACAAGGAGACCTCATAGCCGAAGTACGTCGCCCAATCGCCCTTCGGGGTGAAGCGGGTGACGGCAGGGGCGGTGGCGCCCCAAGCGGTCTCGGTATAGGTGGTGCAGGTCGTGATCTCAACGTTGAGCGTCAGTCCTAGCTCGTGCATACCCCCGCCGGTCCAGAACTCCTCCGCGAAGACGTCGAGCACGTTAGACCCTTCAACGAAGAGGCTTCCCGAAACCTCCGGAATGGCCCCGCTCATGTGCCAGCCATCGGTCTCCGGGAACAGGGCCTTGTTTTGCGGCTCGGTGGGCCGCCTCTCCATACCGAGGAAATGGGTCCTGGGCGGGTCCAGCACGGAGATGGTGCCGCCCCAGAAGACGAGTTCCTCGTTGACAAAGATATAAATGTTGTCGTTCATCGGGATGACGCCGGCATAGCCCGGATTCACGGAACCGATGAAGCCGCCGGTCACCGTATATCCTGAGGGAATGTCAAACGTCGTCTGGAAACGGCGCAGGTCCGTTCCCGTGGTGGACTTGCCGGTCGGATTCTGAGTGCACGTCCATGACGCCCAGCTGATGTCGCCTCTGGTGCTGTAACCGGTATAGTACTGGCCGGCCTGGCCGCCGTCCCAGACCAGGACCGCGGGGTCAAGCGGGATCGCGAGCCCCTGTTCCTTGGTCCATTGGGCGCCGTAGCCAGGGAAGACCGCGACATCGCTCTCCGAACTGCGCTGCCAGGTCAGGGTGGGCGTAAGGGTGCCCGGAACGGTCTCGAACTCTGTCTTCTCAATCACGGCATGTGCCGCAATCAGCAGGTCGTCACCGGCGACCCAATCGCCGAGCGGGATCACGTACTCATACTCGGTCACGTTTCCGTGCGGGTCGCTGTAGTCAAACTGGCCAGGCACGGGGTTCAGCTGCTTCTTGCCGGCCGTCGGGAAGTCCGAGGGTTCCTCACCCACGTGGAGGTGGGTCTGAACCAGGTACCAACCCTCGTCGATCGCCCACTGGTCCAAGACGTACTTGACTCTCAGGTGCTCCCAGGTATTGCTCACTTCAACCCTGCCCACTGCCAGGTCCTGGTCGGCGTATAGCGTAATGGTGCCATCGCCGTCCGCCGCCGCCAGCGCTGGCATCATGCCCAGCAGCAGCGTTGCGGAGAGCAGGACCGCCAGCCATTTCCACTTCCTCACGGAATATCAGCCTCCTCTCGCATTCGGACCAACAAGCTGCACCTCACGTTCCTGACGAAACCCGAGCCGGATACCGACCCACATCACCTCCGACGGGTCCGTTCTTGGGAAGCAAAGGCCGGGCCGCCCTGGTGTGAACCGGCAGCCCGGCCGCCATAGCTTCCTGCTAAGGCCCTCGGCTTTGCGCCCTCGCCTTTCGGCGAGTTTGCCTTTTTCGGAAGACTTCGAATGGCTGTGGTAAACTAGATTGTACCACTGATTCGCATAGTTGTCACAAATGGAAGCGCTAGCTTGTGGCCGTCCTTTCAACTGCAGTGAGGGTCATATGGCCTAATCCTGACAGGAATCCAAGCAACTGCCTGCGAATAGCCTTCTCTGGTTACCACACCGTTCCCTCAGTCATTCTCAAATCAAATAAGACACGAAGGAGTGATCTGGTTTGGGTCACGTTAACAAAGCGGTGCTCCGTGCCCTGCTGGTGGTTCTGGTCTTTGCGCTGCTGGTCTCCGTGGCCGGGTGCAAGAAGACCGACCTGGGGGTCATAAAGCAGCGCGGCAAGATGATCGTCGGCACCTCCGCCGATTACCCGCCGATGGAGTACGTCGTCGACGGGAAGTTCGAGGGTTTCGACATGGACCTGATCCGCGAGATAGGTAAGCGAATGGGCGTTCAAGTCGAGATCCAGGACATGGCGTTTGACACCCTTATCGCGGCCCTCAAGCAGGGCAAGGTCGACGTCGTGATCGCCGCGATGAGCGCCTCGGAGGAGCGCCGGGCACAGGCCGACTTCAGCGACGTCTACCACGAGAGCATACATGGTTTCATCATCAAGGCGGGCTCCGCTGTCGAGCTGAGCACCGGAGAGGACACCGGCGCGTACAAGACGGGCGTGCAGACGGGGACCACCCATGAGGCGTACGTTATGGACCTCGTCGCTGCAGGGAAGATGGAAGAGAAGAACATCTACCGCTATGAGAAGGCCGACATCGCGGTCCTGGACGTTGCCGCGGGGCGCATCGACGTGTACATCGCCGACCTCCCGGTGGCCAAGTCGTTTATCAAGACGATAGAGGGGCTGGAGATCGGCCTGGAGTTCAACGTGACCCCGGAGGAGGGCGGCGAGAGGATCGCCGTCAGGAAAGACTCCAAGGAACTGCTGGACGAGGTCAACAAGCACCTGAGGGCCATGATCCAGGAGGGCTTCATCGAAACCCTTGAGGAAAAGCACCTGTCCGAAGTCTGATGGCGATCCGCGGACGCCCGGTAAACGCAATCTGCCCGGAGACGAGGTAGCGGGATGCCGGCTCCCGAGATCCTGTTCCTAAAGCAGGAAGAGGTCATCGAGGCCGGAGTCCTCGACATGGGCCTGGCGCTCGGCGACGTAGAGACGGCCCTCGCGATGCTGGGCAGGGGCGAGATCATCAACCCGGCCAAGACGTCACTCAAGATCCACCACGAGGACGGGTCGTGGCGGAGCATGCTCAACTGCATGCCCGTGTACATCGGGGGGGCTCTTGACAGGCCGGGCGTGAAATGGGCCTCCGAGTCCAGCAGAAACCTCAAGGCCCTGGACCTGCCGATGGGCATCGACGTCCTCGTGCTGAGCGACGCCACGACCGTTCTGCCGGTCGCGATAATGGACGCCACGCTGATCACGGCGATGCGGACCGCGGCGAACGCGCTGGTGGCCGTCAAGTACCTGGCGAGCCCGAAGGCGCGCGAGGTCGCGGTCATCGGCGCCGGGGTGATCGGCCGCACTCTGCTTATGGCCCTGTGCGAACTGGGCAGGGAGTTCGGCGAGGTGCGGCTGTACGACCTCCGCCGCGAGAAGGCAGAGGGCCTGGCGGCGGATTTCACGGGCAAGCTCGACCTCGCCGTTGCCGAAACCGGGGAGGCGGCGGTCCGCAGCGCGGGCATCGTGCTGACGGCCACGACAGCCAAGCAGCAGGTTCTATCGAACGAGTGGCTGGACGGCTGCACCTTGGGGGTGCAGGTGGGGGCCAACGAGTTCCCCGGGGAGGCCATCCTTGCGGCCGACAGGGTCACGTTGGACGACTGGGACCAGGCGCTCGGCGTGCCGGATTCGCCCTTTCGGAGGCTGTTTGACGACGGCCTGGTGGCACGGGACAAGGTCACGCCGCTTTGCGAGATCGTGGCCGGGTTGGCCCCAGGCCGGGCGTCCGCGAATCAGAGGATCCTACACATGTCGCGCGGGCTCGGCTGCCTTGACGTGATGGTCGGCGAACGTATCTATCGAAAGGCCCGGGAGCTCGGTCTCGGACAGACACTGAGACTCTGGGACGCTCCCAGGTGGCTCTAGTTTGTGGGCAATCGTTGAGGGGGCGATACCGAACCTCCTGAAGGGCCTTCTTGTGACCCTCAGGATGGCGGCGGGCGGTCTCGGTATCGGCCTTCTTTTGGGGTTGCTCCTCGCCGTCGCCCGGATGTATGGCGGCCGGGCCGTCGCCGGGCTCGCGGTTCTTTACGGGCGGATTGTCCGCAGCGTGCCGCTCGTGGCCCTGCTGCTGATGATCTGGCTGCTCGTGCAGGAGATCGCGCCGCTGTCCGCGGTCGCCTCCGTTATCGTCGCACTCGGCATGCACAGCGCCGCGTACCAGGCTGAGTTGTTCCGAACGGCGATCGGCGCGGTTTCTACCGGGCAGGTCAAGGCCGGCAGGACGCTGGGGATGACCAATGCCCAGGTGTTCATGTTCATCATCCTCCCCCAGGCCGTCAGGAACGCCATTCCCCCGTGGTCGAACGAAGTGGCCATCGTCCTGAAGGAGACGTCGCTGGGGTACGCGGTCGGGGCCACCGAGATGCTCCGCCAGGCTAACTACATCGCGGCGCGGACGCACAGGCCCCTCCTGCTGTACACGCTGACTGGCCTTATCTACCTGTGCCTGGTGTACGGCGCCGTCCGGGTCCTGGGCTACGTTGAGAAGAAGTACGCCATTCCGACCGCCGCAGAAAGGGCGAAGACCCGTGCCGGAGCCCGAGTGCATTATCAGTATTGAGGACCTGAGGAAGTCCTTTGGCCCGACGACGGTGCTCAGGGGCCTCTCCCTGGAGGTCTCGCGCGGCGAGGCCGTGGTCATCATCGGGCCGAGCGGCTCCGGCAAGAGCACCCTGCTGCAATGCATCAACCAGCTCACCCCGGCGGACTCCGGGCGGATCGTGGTCGACGGCATCGAGATGACGGGCTCCGGGATCGACCTCAACGCGGCGCGCCAGCGAATCGGCATGGTGTTCCAGGACTTCAACCTCTTCAAGCACCTCACTGCCCTCGGGAACGTAACCCTCGGCCCGATCCGGGTGCGGCGCATCCCCCGGGAGGCCGCGCTTGAGCGCGGCAAGCACGAACTGGAGAGGGTCGGTCTCGGGCACAGGCTGGACCACTACCCGGCCCAGCTTTCGGGCGGGGAGCAGCAGCGGGTGGCGATCGCCCGGGCGCTGGCCATGGACCCCAGCGTTATGCTTTTTGATGAGCCGACGTCTTCTTTGGACCCGACCCTGACCGGCGAAGTGCTCGACGTAATGCGCAAGCTGGCCCAAGAGGGCATGACGATGATCGTGGTCACGCACGAGATGGGTTTCGCCAGGCAGGTAGCCGACAAGGTCATCTTCATGCAGGACGGGGTGGTGGTCGAGCAGGGCCCCCCGTCGGAGCTCTTTGTCAGGCCCCGGGATCCCAGGACGGTCGCCTTTCTGGCCAACTTCGAGGCTCTGTGGGGCGGGGGTGAGGCAGGTAAACGTCCCTAGCGTTTTCGGCGGACCTCTGGAGCCCCTCGGCTACATGCTGGGGATAGTGCCGTTCTTGCTCCGTGGCGCGCTGATTTCCATAGGGCTATCGGCGGTCGGCCTGGCGATGGGCCTGCTCCTGGGCATCCCGACGGCCCTGCTCAAGACGTACGGGCGCGGGATACCGAGAGCGGTCGCGGTGTTGTACACCGAGATCTTCCGCGGGACGCCCCTCCTGCTGCAGCTCTTCATCATCTACTTCGGGCTCCCCGACGCCGGAATCGTGCTCGACCGGTTCACGGCGGCCTGCCTTGCTCTCGGGCTGAACAGCGGCGCCTACCAGGCCGAGTACTTCCGCGGTGCGCTGCAGTCGATCGACGCCGGGCAGATCACGGCCGCCCGGGCGATTGGAATGACCCAGACCCAGTGCATGAGGCACGTGCTGCTGCCGCAGCTGTTGAGGATCGTGCTTCCGGCGTGGTCCAACGAAGCCGTCTACATCGTGAAGTACGCGGCGGTGGCGTTCACAATCGCCGTTCCTGACCTCCTCGCCAGAGGAAAGATGCTCGTGAGCTGGCACTGGCGGCCCATCGAAGTCTTCCTGACCGTGGCGGCGCTGTATATCGCCATCCTGGGGACGCTGGCCCACGTCATGGAGAGGGTCGAAAAGCGCGTCCGCATTCCCGGGCTGCTGCTGGAGGCGGGGCGGGAGAGGTAGGGCAGGGGCGACGGCCCAGAGCGGAGTGCGGTAGCCTCCTTCCTGGTAGCCCAGGCGATTGACCCTTTCTTCGCTCCCAGCCCCAGATGGCCTAAAATCCCAGCCGGCAGCACCTCTGTCCGGGGAGGGCCTTCCTCCGACAAGGCAGAACGCCGATGTATACTTGAACCCGCTTTGCCTGGGTTCACTGGGGTGGGAAACCGATCCCGTACAGGGGAAAGCACAGGCGCAGGTCTTCCAGGCCCGGCATCGTGCGATCGGCCCGCGGCCCGCTGGTGAAGGGCCAGTCCACCATGCTGTCCGCCATCCTGGTATTGCTCATCGGGTGTTGCATCCTGCAGACAGCCGGTCCCCTTTCTCTGGCAGAGATGGCTGCCCATCTTGGGTTGGGCGGAGCGGGTCCCGGAGGTCCGCCGGACGCCGGCGCGGGCCGGGTGGTCATGGCGGAGGACGCAGAGGGTGCGGAGGGCCGGGACGGCGCGGGGGACGCGGACGGCGCTGTGCTGGGGCCGGCACAGCTGAAGCTCATCCAGGACTACATGGACGCCTACTTCGGGTCGCTGGCAAAGCTGGAGGTGGACTTTCCGGATGCCCTGTTTGCCCTGGGGAACGGCGCGCAGGCGGAACGCGACCGGGCCGTCTGGGAAATCGCGGTCGGAATCCGGAAGATGCAGGTCGTGGACCTGCGGCTTGCCCGGTACTCCTACAAGATGGTCTGCACCCGCGTCGACCAGGAAGGTGACGGCGACGTGACCGTGCACCTCGTCGAGAACAACGTCCAGAACTTCAGGGAGTATCCGGGCGTCGACTCGGAGTCGCGGAACATCGACCACCGCTTCACGCTGACACAGGAGGATGGGACCTGGTACATCGCAGGGCACGGCGGCGGCGGCGCGGTTTCCCGGCTTGTGGCGCGCAGGCCGGGGCACCCGACCGACATCGACGTTCTCGACGAGGTAGAGAGCGTGCCGGAGATGATCGAGCTTGTCCTCGGCGACGCCGAGGAGAACGTCGTCCAGAGGGTGCTCCAGGACCATTTTGCCGAAACCACGGCGCCTGCCGTGATGCATGCCTACGACCGGGAGGCGGCGGTTGCTTATGCGGTCGAGTGGTGCTTTACGCGTAACCCGAAGTGGCCCGTCTACGACGATGAAGGCGGGAACTGCGCCAACTTCACTTCGCAATGCCTGTTGGCGGGCGGCATCCCGATGGACTACAGGGGCCCGAGCGAGAGGCAGTGGAAGTGGTACGGCGAAACGGCGAACTACTCCCAGCGGCCCCGGGGCCGCTCCCCGTCGTGGGCCAGCGTAGATTGGTTTCACAGGTATGCCACGTCGAACATCGGGTTTGGCCTGGTCTGCGAGGCGGACGCGCCGTATTACAGCGGCGAACCGGGCGACGTGCTCCAGCTCGGGTTCCTGGGCGACTGGCGCCACAACGTCTTGATCACGGAGGTCATTAGGGGCCGCGACGGGAGCGTGATTGACTATCTCGTCTGCTCGAATACAGCGGACCAGCGGGATTTCCCGGCGAGCGCGTACCTATACACGATGCAGAGGGTCATCAAGGTGTGGGGGTGGAGGGAGTAGGGGGGCGGGCCGTAGCGGAGCCCGGGTAGTGGCCTGGTTTCGACGTGGTTTCGGCGGGAGAGGTTCACGCGCGTACGGTGGTTGGAACGTGGGCAGCGCCGTCTCCCCAAAGAATTGACAATCATGGTATTCCGATACCCTGCAAGGATGATATAATGGTCCGGGAATCAGTCTATGGATAGGAGAGGTTGACTTCCAGATGACAGGTGCAAGGTTCCCGGCACACACCGGATGGGCGCCAATTGCCGTACTGTCGATCCTACTCCTGCTGGCCTCGGCCTGCACGCCCAAGTTCCAGCTGCAAGTTTTGGACCCCGAGTCGATTCCGGCTGAGGTCCGGGACGACGTCATGCTTCCGTCGATCGCCACGGGCCTCACCTGGCGTGACTTCCACGAGGAGTCCGGATGGTTGGTCGTTGCATACACCTATCAGTTGACTCCGGTGCCGGGAAAGACAGGCTATGAGGTACGCTTTTTCACGCGCGATGAGGACGGGACGCTCCAGGGTCACGGAGGTGGGGGCTCCGACATCTCCGACCGGACCTTCACGGGTAGCGGTGGCCAGGGTCAGGCGCGTATGGATGACGGTTCCCTTAGAAACCACTTTGATGCTCATGGAATTGCCTTCGATACCCGGGCCGCCAAAGTTGTGGGAGTCACCTCGACCGGGCGGACGGTGGAGGGTAGAGTCGTCAACGGGTTCTGGGGACTGCTCGTTGCACACGGTGAGCCGAAAGAAACCTGGACCTCCATCAAAGCTCTAAGAGCCGACGGTCGCGTGCTGTTTCAGTACTTCGATGGTAAGGCCTGGCACTGAGTTCTGTGGTTTGCCCCAATCGGGTGGTGAGCCGGGTGTCCTGACCAGATAGACCTTGCTGCTGCATACGATCTTGAACCGCGCCGCGGCTGCCATTGCGCTATTTCTGTCGCCTGCCTAGGGGTGGACACCCACGTAGACAGTGTAGTGGAAACCAGTCTATGGACAAGAGAGGTGGCCTTCCAGGTGACAGATACAAGGTTTCCAACACATATCAGCTTGGTGCCAGTTGCGGCGTTGACCCTGCTACTCCTGCTGGCCTCGGCCTGCACGCCCAAGTTCGACCTGCAGGCTTTGGACCCCGAGTCGATTCCGGCCGAGATACGAGACGGGGTCATCCTCTCGTCATTCGCGACCGGGCTGGTCTGGCGCGACTACCATGAAGAGTCTGGTTGGTCCGTCTATGCGTACACCTTCGAAATATGCTCTGTCGAGGGGAAAACTGCTACAGGTTTCCACGTCAACGTGTTCACGACCGACTCCGGGTATGGCGGAGGCGCCGACTTCTCCGGAACCTTCATGGGTACCGGTGGTGGTGGCACTGGTCGGAGAGATGACGGGTCGCTGTTTTACCACTTCGATGCAATAGGATATGCCCTCGACCCTCGGGCCGCGAAGGTCGTCGGAGTCACCTCGACCGGCCGCACGGTGGAGGGCAGGGTGGTCAACGGGTTCTGGGGATTGCTGGTGCCAGACGCTGAGCGGGAAGAAAGGTGGACATCGGTCAAAGCTCTAAGAGCCGACGGTCGCGTGCTGTTTCAGTACTTTGACGGCAAGGCCTGGCATAGACGGTGAGGCCTGGCACGGCGATTCCGGCAACCCTACGAAGGCACCTGGATCGATCCCCGTGCGGACGTGTATCTCCAGCAGCTATCTAACCGGGGGCTTTTTTCCCCCACAGGCCCGTCATTCTCCGCCGCCCCACCTCAATCTCCGGTAGAAACCTCAGCGAGGCCGTGCTCTGGGCCTCGGCGATGGAGGCCCTGGCCGCGGCGGTCGCAGCATAGATCTGTCGGTGGCGGCTGCCCTGGAGGAGAAGCGCGATGGCCTGGCCTGTGAGGGCACCCTGCTCAATCGCGACGGGGGCGCTTTCAACCCCGGTGATGTTGCCGGCGACGAAGATGCCGGGTACGGTTGTCTCCCCAAACGGACCGTGTAGCGGGACGTGCCCGCACCAAACGCAGCAGGGCCGACGGGGCCAGGCGGCGGGTTCGCTGCTCCGGCGACCTCGACGCCGGCCAGCAGCAGACCGTGGATGGTCGTAAAGGTCAGAGGGTCCATGCCGACGACGAAGGTTCAGTTGCGCCGGTAGCGATGAGGACCGCTCTGGCGTCGATCTCCGGTACGGGGTCACTGCCGTACCGGTAGCCGCTCTCTTGGACCATGACCCGCAGCTCGCAATATCACCCGCGAAGATGCCCCACACTAACGTTGAAGTGCGGAATTGCACACCCACTGCCCTGGCCCTGGCCTCGTTTCCCGGCCCCCGGTCGAGGCGCCGGCCCCGGGCGCAATCCGCTGCTGCGACTCCACGACCATTTCCTCGCGAAGGGGGGTCAGGCAGGAGCGGAGGTTGCGCTCGCCGTTGACCTTTACCCTGCACTCGAAGCAATGGCCGATGCCGCAGAGGACTCCCCGGGGCTGCCCTCCGCGCTCGGAGTGGCGGATGACGCGCACGCCTGGGCGGCAAGGGCCTCGACCGTCACCGGGCGAACGGGCGGCCGCCGGACGACCGCCTGGACGGCCGGCGGGGACGCCCTGCGGTTTGGGCGCGGGGCCTCGCGTTCCCGATGAGGATGTTCCCGTGTAGGGTCTGCTCCATGCCGAAACCCGCGCCGATGGAATCTGGGCCGGCGGCAGGAGCGCAGGGAGGTCGATGCCGGTGGCCAGGACGACCACAGGGGCCTGGATTGACGTTTGCTCCTGGCGGAGTTCTCGTCGAGGGTCTGGCAGACCTTGTGGGGTAATAGGGGGACGCCAAACGCGGCTCTGAGTCGGACGCAACCCATTCAGACCTGGAGTTCAGGAGGATTGATCAGACGTCAATGCCCATCACGTATATTGGCACCTGTATTGCGCTCTTGAAATGCGGCAGATACCTTGCCACCTTCTCGAACGACAATGATCCGTCCCAATTCAGATCTAGCGCCTTTCCCATGTAACTCTGAAACTCCCTGGTTGTGACGATGTAGACCCCCACGTCTATCTTGTCTAGGCCAGAGTACGACGCCACCTGGAACTTCAAGAGATCAATGCCAATGAAAGATGCATGACCGAATTCGACCTCTACCCCGATTCTGTCTTTGAGAAAGTCCATCTTTGCACTGGGGTCTTTCGCTTCATTAAAGACTGGTGGTTGAGTTTCCCAGCCGTCTTCAGCGAACCGTTGATTGAGGATCTCGTTGAAGTGGGGCCTGGATAGAGCCTTGAGGTCTACGGGAGCCATCAGGATGTCCTCAAGCTCGCGTTTGACCGCAAGCCTGCTGTTCAGAACTTGGTCCGCGAAGCGATAGCTATAGATCCTGAGACGGAGGTGGCTCGTCATCAGAGGGACCCTCCCAGATGATGTCGAGTAGTGTTTAGAGCATTATTCTGGATTTCCTTTCCTCACAGCTGAGGGTCCGGCGGGCCGACCGACCAGGGGTGCCATGTTGCGGGGTTCGGGTACCAATAGATGATACCGCCCGGCAGAGCGCGAGGCCGGTGCCTTGCTCGAACATGTTTTCTCACGCAGAGACCGCCACGGCCGCCAAGCAGGAGGCGGCCCGCGCTTCTCTGGAGAAACGCAAGCCCGGCTTCTCAGGGAAGGAGACCTAGCTGGGTTTCCACGGTTAATGTGCGGCCGGGGAACGGCTTCCGCCCTACGGCTTATCGGTCCCCTTGACGACCCTCCGCCCCGCCTGGATTGTCACGGGCAAGCCGGGGCGGAGCATCCACATCAGTCTGCCGAGCCGTTCCCAGGTATACGATCTGTCGCCCGACTTGACGACGGGGCCGTACCAGCCAGCCGCAAGCGTGCCGGTCAGCCCGCGTCCGACCAAGAAAAGGTCATAGGCCAGGTTCACCCCCACGTGCGTGGGGACGGCAGTTACCAAGACTAGCAGCTCTTTGTCGGTACCAGTTCACCTTGCACGTTGTCCTCGCGTGCGTGGGCCAGCCTCCTGTTGATCTCGGGCAAATAGAAGTACTCCGGGTCAAAGAGCCTGCCGCCGGTGTCCTTTTCGGCCCAACTCAGCATCTCCCCCCTCTTGGGGTTCTTGGGGTTGCTGATGGTTCGGAGGAAACTCTCGTATCCACCGACTCCACCGACGTCCTCCGGCGGCCGGTGCCTGGCCCCGCCGAGGCAGATGGGTACGCTGCCTCTCTTGCTCCTCTTCAGGCGCTTCTCGACAACCACGTCGTGCCGCCAGCCGTCGCCGAAGTCGTATGTGTAGAGGCATGCATCATGGGCCTCAAGCAAAGTGCTAATGACGGTTTTCTCCGGATCCCTGTAGTCGAGCGGATTGCCCCAGTAATCATGGGTCGACATGTCCTCGGTCTTCATGACGAGGAGTCTCTCCGGGAACTCAAAACCGAAGAGATGATAGCCAAGCCAGCCGAAGGCAGCCTGGATGACGTCATGCAACTGGGCAAACGTGATGGAGCCGGGCACGAGTAGCCGCCGCCAGACAGGCGGGTCGATTTCCTGCAGGGTGATCTTGAGCTGGTAGGTCAAGGGATGATTCCTCCCCAAGCGGCGAGATGACTTCGCCCGGATTGTTACGCCCTTTGTTTGGACAATTCCTCGCTCGCCCTCCGAGCTGAGAGCGCGACGTGATACGCTCTGAAACCGGCATGGCCTCGCCGCCCGCGCCCTAGAACCGGAAATACACAAACGGGCTTGGAGCGGCGAGCTGCGCTATGCACACAACGAGCAGCAGCCCCAGGGCCACGGCAACGGCCCATCGCGGGCGCGCCGTAATCCGGTCGTCAAGCTCCCACGTGTCCAAGGTGAACCCGATGACCAGTCCCAGCCCCAGCAGGGCCAAGGTCCACGCCAGGGTTGCCGGGGGCAGTTCCAGCAACTGAGTGTTCAGCCCTGGACCCCGCAGTCCGGCCATGCCCTTGAGGACCGATGCCGCAACTCCTATGTTCGGTGCCCGGAAGATAACCCATCCTGCCGCCGTAAATGCGAAGGTCACGGCTATGCCCGCCAGCCTGAGCCACCTTTGGCCTCGCCCGGCGCTCCGCGGCCCGACCTGCGTCCCGCTCGCCATCCCGGCTGCCCCCGCCCCCGCCGCGGCACGCCCTCGTCCCCGCCGCCCGGTTTCCGCCAAGAGCCAGCCCCACCAGTGGTAGACGACCAGGGCCACACCGTGGTACGCCCCCCAGAGGACAAACGTCCAGTTGGCCCCGTGCCAGAGGCCACCCAGCAGCATGGTGACGAAGTAGTTAAGCGAAGCCCGCCCGCGGCTGCACCGGCTCCCGCCCAGGGGGATGAACAGGTAGTCGCGCAACCAGCTCGACAGGGTGATGTGCCACCTGCGCCAGAATTCGCCGGCGCTGGCCGCGGCAAAGGGCAGCCGGAAGTTCCGCGGCAGGCGAAACCCGAGCAGCAGCCCGAGCCCAACCGCCATGTCGCTGTACCCGGAGAAGTCCATGTAGATCTGAACCGTGTAGGCCAGGGCGGCTATCCACCCGGTCACGAAACCCAGCCTTCCGGCCTCCGCGAAGAGCGGGTCGACCAGCCGCACGGCCAGCGTATCGGCTATCAGCAGCTTCTTGGCCATGCCGAGGGTGAAGAACCGTGCGGCCCCGGCGGCCCGTTCCCAGCCGACGCGCCGCGGCAGGCCCGCCACCTGTCCGACGATGCCCGTGTACCGGGCGATCGGGCCGGCCACCAGCTTCGGGAACATCGTCACCAGGTAGGCATAGTCGAGGAAACGCGGGGCCGGCGCGACCTTCTCGCGGTAGACGTCGACCGTATAGCTGATCGCCTCGAAGGTGTAGAAAGAGATGCCGATGGGCAGGGCCCACCGCAGCAACGGTAGCACGGGTACGCCTGCGGCCGCGTTCAACGACCCGGCCAGGAAGTCGTAATACTTGAACAAGGCCAGAGCGCCCAGGTTAAGCCCGACGGACAGAGCGAGCCACCCACGCCGGGACCGCTGCCGCTCCGCCCTGGCGACGAAGCCGGCAAGGACGTAGCTGTTGCCGGTTACGAGAAGCATCACAGCTGCGGATGCTGGGCTTACGACCCCGCAGAAGAAGTAGGCGGCAACAACGGACGCAAGCTTGCGCCTGCCGGGAGAGGACGCGGTCCAGTACAGCCCCAAGGCCACCGGCAGGAACACGAACAGGAACCCGTAGCTGTTGAAGAGCAAGCGCCCGCCTCCTACTCTGTCATCCGGTAGAGCGCGGCCAGAAGCCGGTCCCCGTTGCTGCTGAAGTAGTGGACGCTGTCGAAGAACTCGTCGCTGGCCCCCCCGAAGGCCTCGATGTCCGTGAAGTCGTCAAAGGTGAAACCGGGATACTGCTTCTCCAATCCTTGCAGATACCCAGCTACCGCCGCCCGGCGCTCGCCAAACCAATCGACCTCGTCGACGGCGCGGTAGGCGAGAACGGCAGGGTGGTAAGGGGTGAGGAAGGCCCGGACCCGTACGCCGTTCTCCCGGGCCAGCGTCAAGAAGCGCTCGAAACAGGCTCGCCTCGCATCGTCAAGCTCCTCAAGCCGGCCGCCCCCCACGTCCGGGTTGATCTCCGGCACAAAGGTCCCTTGAGCGATGCCGATCTCCCACTCAACGTAGTGCAGGAGGCCGTCCGCATCGAAAGCCACCGGCCAGGGCTCCGGAGGCTTGCGGCCTGCGTTCTGCAAGAGCAGGTCAACGCCGCGCCGCGTCTGCCCGTACGACAAGAGAGACTTCGCGCGGGCCACAAGTCCCGGCAGGTAGGAGTCTCGTGGCAGGCTCGATGCCAGCTCCGGGGTCAGGGCGGAGAACTGGTTCACCGGCCCCGGGTCGAACGCGATGATGTCGATCCCCAGGACGATCTCCTTGGGGGGCGTCCCGCGCCGTATCAGCTGATTGAGGACGGCATAGTAGTCCTCGGGAAGGGCGTCGCTGAAACCGGCGTTGAACGTACGCAGCCCGGTAAGCTCCCGCAAGGTTTCCGGAGCAAGGGTCATCACCCGGCTCGAGCCAACAATGATGGCGTCGACCGGACCTCCGCGGTCCTCCGCCGTGCCGTAGACGCCGCTGTACTCCCGCAACAGGTCCATTTTCACGCGCCTGTCTTGCCCGGTCGCCGGACGCCTGACGAGAAGCGTTGGGTAGTAGCCAAAAGGGTTGACGGCGAAGTTGAAACCAATCAAGGCCAGCAGGCCCAGGGAGACGGTAAGCAGGAACGTGAGCGCAAACCGGCTTTGGGCGTGGCGGCCGTGTTCATTGCCCGCCGTTGAATCAATCAACTTTCAGTGCGACCTCTCCGCATGCAAATCCTGCCTTGGCAGGATACTACTTGCCGGGGGCGACGGGTCCTGGGAGGGTGAGGCAAGACCGACGCCACTCCCACGAGAGCTTCGGTCGCAGGTTGTTCATCACGCTGAACGGTACATGCCCGTCGTGCTGGAGTCTCCCGACGACAACGCAGGGATGGACCCCGATCTCCCGGGCAAACCTGCGTACGGAGGTCTGGGTGATCTCCTGTGCGTTGAGATAGCGCCGGTATGGCCTGCCTGGAACCAGCTGCTCAGACGCAAACGTGTTGGCCTCCTGCTCAGCCTTGTCCCCAGAGTCCCCGGCGACCGGAACGTCCTCGGATACGTAGACCTCTCTCTTCCCGTGAAGCAGAACGTGAGCCAGTTCGTGAAACAGGTTGAACCAGATGATGTCCGCGAAAGGACGCCTGAGACTGAGCTGCACGAGGACCCTGTCAGGTGTAAGCCAATGGGTGGCGCCGCTAACGTAGGTTTTGGGAAGGTGAGGCACAAAGGTCAGTACGACACCGCAGGTAGCGCACAATTCACGCAATCTTGAGGGAAGGTCACTGGCCTCAAGCTCCATCGTCAGGCTTCTAAGCGATGGCAGCAACGATCTTAGCTTGTGCTCGTCAAAGCGGGCGGTTCGAGCTTTGCCCGCCATGGTTTCGCCGATTCTAAGCCAGGAAGCCAAGGCCAGGGAGGATGCGGTATCCCGGTCATCCCGCCTGAATGCCACGGGAACCACCGTCCGGACAAGTGTGAGTGAAGCCACCCCGAAGAAAGACCTTAGGTTATGGACTCTGTCTTGGACCTTCCTGACACGAGGGACAACGCCCAGCTTTACAAGCGAGGAGTATGGGACTTCCTTGGCTATCAGTAGCTCGTCGTCAGTGAAGCGGTCCCTCTCCAGGCGCGCTTTGGTTTCCTGGAAGTTTGCCTCGAGCGAGATCCAGAAACGAGCGGGAATCCCGAACACTGGTTCGAGCGAAAGAGCAGTCTCAGGAGTGATTGGGGCTTTTCCTTTGATGATCTCGTTCACCGTCTTGGGCGCAAGGCCAAGTCTCTTGGATAGCTCCATTTGGGTCATTTCCCGGGCGTCAAGATACTCCTGAAGGGTCTCCCCAGGAGGTATCGCGATGTCGGGATTGTAGCCTTCTCTAATCATGGTAGTCCACTACCTCCACTATCCGGACCCTCGTGACCCGCGATGGGGCGCTTGTCAGGTCGGGGCTGCCGTCAGCATGCAGTGGCTGCAGGATTAGCCGAAGCCCGTCACAGATGTCCATGGAGTACTGGCCTTCTCTTTTGCCCGAAAGGCGGTGTCTTCTTAGTGGCGGCTCATGTGTCAAATCGCAGAGGCACTGTGCCGCGGCAACCTGGACAAGTCTTCTCATGATGATCGCGGCCGACCGCGACCCCCACCTCGCCCGGGCTCGGGATGAGTCTTCGCAGTCCTTTTTGAGCCTCGTTGTACGGAACTCAATGTCCAAGAACCGCCCTCCCAGAGACTCCTTGCGGGATGATCATAGCATCGTCGGGTGCTAAATGCAATAACCTATTGGGTAAATATGAATCCTCAAAGCGGCAGCTACTACCGGTGATTGGTGAAGTATCCACCTGTTTAAACCATAAACCACACGCAATGCAATCTGACGTAACTGCTATACATTTGCGTTAATACTATGGGTTGGACGTGTTTCTAGTCAGACGACGGGCCAGATGAAGGCGAGCCCCGCGCCGCGTCGAGCCGGCCTGAAAGGTCCTCGCCTGCTGTACGTCACTACTCATGTGGAAACCCTGAACGACCCACGCGCCACCCCCTGGCGCTGATGTGCCAAAGACCGCGATGGAGGTGTCCCGGCCATGGGTTGCCCCCGACGTCTACGTTCTCCGCGCGATCGTATGCTGGTCATGCTCGTGGTGGTGGCCTTCGCACTAGGTCTCACCGTCGTTGCAGTGTACGGGCCAGGTTTCCGCGGGCGTACGGCGGACCTCGACTGGCTGGCGAACAAGCTACCCCAGCTGCACAAGAACCTCTACTTCCGGTTGCCCGAGGCGGAGTACCGCCAGGCTTTGGCGGAGCTCGGCGAGCGGGCGGACCGGCTCGACCGCGAGCAGTACTTCGTGGCTTTGTCGGAGATTCTGGCCGCGGTGGGCGACGGGCACACCGGCGTCCGCTTACCGTACGACGTGCAGCAGGGTTACGGGCGTTACCCGCTGGAGCTCTACTGGTTTGAGGACGGGCTCTACGTTATCCGGGCGGGGACGGAGCTGGCCGGGACCGTTGGCTCGCGCGTCGCGGCCATAGAGGGCAAGCCGCTGGACGAGGTGATGGAGCGGGTGGCGGCGATGATCCCTAAGGAAAATGACGTCTCGGTCCTGGTCAGGAGCCCGGACCTGCTCGTCCGCCCCGAGGTGCTGTACGGCCTGGGCGTCGCGGAGCACAAGGATCGCGCCAGCTTCACGTTGGAGCAGGCAGACGGCGGCGAAATAGAAGTGAAGCTTCAGACCAGCGCATCCAAGCCGTTTGCCTGGTCACCTCCCACGGTGACCCGTCCGCTGTGGCTATCCCACGCGTCGGTGATCTGGCACCGCTACCTGGAGGCTGACCGGATGCTCTACATCCAGTACAACTCGTGCCAGGGAGACCTCGAACAGGCCACGAGGGCGATCGTCGCCGTCCTCGACTCGGAGCCCGTCGAGAAGATCGTGTTTGACGTGCGGCGCAACGGCGGCGGTAACTCCTTGGTCGCCCGGGGGCTCATCAACACCATCGCCGCCCGCCCGGAGGTGAGCGAGCCCGGACACCTGTTCGTTGTCGTCGGGCGCGGCACTTTTTCCTCCGCCATCCTGAACAGCTACGACTTCCGGAGGCGGACCAACGCGATCTTTGTCGGCGAGCCGACCGCCGGAAAGCCAAACTGCTACGGAGAGGTCAAGACCGCCCGGTTGCCGCACTCAAAGCTCACCGTGCAGTACTCGATCAAGTACTTCGAACTGGTGAAAGCCGAGGACCCGCCGTCGTTCATGCCCGACATCGTGATCGAGCAGGACGCGGAGTCCTACTTCGCGGGCCGCGATCCTGTACTGGAGGCGATCCTGGAGTACGGGCACGGCGGGCCGAGGTGAGGGGTTGTCCAAATGCGCCCCGTTGTCGCCGCTATCCCACTGGAAACTGCACTTCGGTCACGTACTCGCTCTCCGGGCGCTTGGACTCCGGCCCGACGAGGTAGACTTCGCGCGGCGGCCCGATCATCTCCCGCCCGTTGGCCTGCAGCCATTCCGTCAGGGCCTGGTAAACCTCGCCGAACTTCGAGTAAGACCCGACGAGGGTCACGAAGGCCACTTCCACTGCCGGTAGGGTCCCTGTCCCGCGCGCCGTTACCGGCACAGCCACCTCAATGTCGGCCTTCTCCGGGTCAAACTCCGGGTCGTGGTAGATCGTCACCGGCGGTCCGGCCGGACGCGCCCGCAGTTTCCTGAAGGCCTGCCCAAAGAGTTCCCCTATCTCCGTCAGGGGAATGTTCTTCCTGACGCTGACGACCTGCATCTCCGGTACCTGCTTGACGCCGACCTCGTACTGTCCCATGTCTTGGATCTCTCCTTCCGCCCGCATGCGCGCGAGCACGATCTGGATCCGCCCGAGGAGAGCCTCAAGGGAGGCGATCTCGTGGCGCGTGGTTTCGGCCCGGTGAGCCAGCGCAGCCTCTAGCATCTTGGGGTCGTCCAGGGCGCCGCTGCCCTTGAGGTACTTGAGAGCCTCCACGCCGACGCCCAGGCTGCGCAGGAAGA
>Ga0068714_10002770_pt1 | contig 21950 bp, 24 predicted proteins | sample MTBNYHSulfiMetaG_FD_62988 | JGI IMG/M metagenome (GOLD analysis project Ga0068714, IMG submission 62988) | Enrichment culture microbial communities from rom New York Harbor, USA that are MTBE-degrading - MTBE-NYH (New York Harbor Sulfidogenic)... | ecosystem: Environmental > Aquatic > Marine >... | reverse complement strand
CGGCCTGGAAACCGAACTGGCCCTCGTCCATCCCCAGGCGATGGGTGATCAGGCTCTCCACCGGGATGGACCCGGAACGGATCAGGTTGAGGGCCGTCTGGCAGTCCTCCGGCGCCCCGGCATAGGTGGAGGTCAGGGTGACCTCGGTCCGCCAGAAGATGTCGTTGATGGACCTCTCCAGCCGGGCCCCCTCCCCGGCCCCGGCAAAGAAGAGGACCGTCCCGCCCCGCTCCACCGCCGTTAGCGCCAGGGGGATGAACCCCTCGAAGCAGATGATGACCAGGTCGGCCAGGTAGCCCTGGTTGGCCTCCTTAAGCTTTTCCGGGAGCCGCCGGTCAGCCGGGAGGGCCAGGTGGGCCCCCATCTCCCCGGCTTTTTCGAGCCTTCCCGGGATGGTGTCCCCGGCCGCCACCAGGCCGGCCCCCAGGGTCCGGGCCAGGGGGATATGGAGAAGCCCGGAGATGCCCGCCCCCAGGACCAGGACCGTCCGGCCGGGCCTGATCCCGGCCCGGCGCTGGCCCCGGACCACGCAGGCCAGGGGCTCCATGAAGGAGGCCGCCTCAAAGGAGACCCCCGGGGGGATCAAAAAGGACCCCCGGTCGACGTTGATGGCCGGGACCCTGATGAACTCGGCGAACCCGCCCGGGTGGAAGGTGGTCCCCTTGAGCAGGGTCGGGCACATGGTCTGGTTGCCCTTGAGGCAGTAGTGGCAGGTGTTGCAGGGCACGTGGTGGGTCACCGCCACCCGGTCGCCCACCCGGAACCTGTCCGTTCCCGGGCCCAGCGCCACCACCTCTCCGGCCACCTCGTGGCCCAGAACCAGGGGGACCTTGTCCCGCCGGTACCACTCCATGACGTCGCTGCCGCAGATCCCGCTGGCCATGACCTTGACCAGCATCTCCCCAGGACCGGGCTCGGGCCGGGGAAGCTCCTCCACCCGGACGTCGGAGTTGCTGTAGTACATCAGGACCCGCATGGGTTATCGGCCGCTCTCTTCCACCAGCTCCTGGAAGAGCTCCAGGGCCTGCTTGGGGGTCAGGCCGTCGTGGATGATCCCGTTGAGGGCGGCCATGGTCGGCCGGGGATGGGGGGCCTGCCAGACGTTCCGGCCCAGGTTGACCCCGATGGCCCCTTTTTCCAGGCCGTCATGGACGAACTCGAAGACCTCCAGCTCGGTCTCGCACTTGGGGCCGCCGGCCATGACCACCGGGACCGGGCAGCCGTTGGTGACCTTGTCGAAGTCCTCGGGGCAGTAGTAGGTCTTGACCACCCTGGCTCCCAGCTCGGCGCAGATCCGGCAGGCCAGGGCCAGGTAGCGGGCGGTCCGCTTCTCCATCTCCTTGCCCACGGCGGTCACGGCCATGACCGGGATGCCGTAGTCCTCGCAGAGATTGACCAGGTCGGCCAGGTTCTCCAGGGTCTGGGTCTCGTACTCGGTGCCCACAAAAACGGACAGGCCCACCGCGGCCACGTTGAGGCGGATGATCTCCTCGATGGAGGTGGTGATGATCTCGTCGGCCAGATCGGGCCCGACCACGCTGGGCCCCCCCGAGACCCGGAGGATGATGGGGACGCTCAGGTCAGGGTCGATGGCCGCCCTTAAAACCCCCCGGGTGACGAACAGGCCGTCGGCATAGGGCAGCAGGTCCCTAATGGTCTCCTCCGGCCGCTCCAGGCAGCGGGTGGGTCCCTGGAAGTAGCCATGGTCGATGGGCAGGAACTGGCAGCGGCCGTCGGGCTTGATCAGGCTGGAGAGGCGGTTGCGCGACCCCCAGCCCAGGTTCCCGGCCCCCTTGATATATTTCCCCGGGCCCTTGGCCCCCTGGGGGGCCATCTCGTTTACGCCTCTAGCCTCCAGGATACCCTCAGCATCGGCCATCAATGGACTCCTTGTCTCTTTTTGGGAGCATTTACCAGGTCTTACGTCGCCCGATCGGTCAGCGGCCAGGCCCGGCCGCCGGCCCCCGGTCCAAGACAATTAGTAGGATAGACACCAAGGCAAGTCAACCACAAGCCGGAGATTGAAGGAGGCCGGTCCGGGCCGAGGAAAGGTCCGGGTTAGGAGATGCTCCTGATCCGGTCGATAAGCTCGGTGTTGGACTCCCCGGTGACAAAGGGCAGGCTGTAGACCCGCCCCCCGGCTTCCCGGACCAGGTCGGCTCCGACGATGGTCTCCGGCGGCCAGTCGCCTCCCTTGACCAGGATGTCGGGCCGGACGAGCCTGATCAGCTCCAGGGGGGTGTCCTCCTCGAAGATGGTCACCAGGGAGACGCTCTCCAGGGCGGCCAGAACCTCGGCCCGCTGCTCCTGGCCGCGGACCGGCCGGCCGGGGCCCTTGCCCAGCCGCCGGACGGAGGCGTCGCTGTTGACCCCCACCACCAGGAGATCGCCCAGGGCCCGGGCCTGGGCCAGGTAGCGGGTGTGGCCGGGGTGGAGGAGGTCGAAGCAGCCGTTGGTGAAGACCGTCAGGCCGCCTCGGCGGAGAGGTTCGAGCCTGGCGGGGAGCTCCGACCGGCCGGTGATCTTGGCCAGATAGGAGGGCGGCTGGGGTCTCAAGGCTTGGCCTTCATCCCCGCCAGGTAGGCCTCGGCCAAAAGCTCCGGGTCCAGATCCAGAGCCCGGGCATAGGCCTTGAGAAACCCCTTGATGTAGATCAGGGCCGGCAGCTCGCCGTGCCTGTCGGACTCGAGCTGCTCGATGATCCGCTTGTTGATCCTGGTCCGCTGGGCCAGCTCCTGGATGCCCACCCGCCGGCTCTCCCTTAAGCGGGCCAGCTCCTGGCCGCTGATGGGCTGGCCGGGGTTGAGGTCCAGGGGCTTGCCTTCGGAGCGGACCAGGGAGGGCAGGGGCGAGCGCTTGACCGTCATCACCGCCACCAGCCGCGGCCCTTTGTCCTTGCCCTGGCCGCCGTTGGTTCCCCGGCCGGGTTTTCCGCCCCGGGACGGGCCCTCCAGGCTCCGGTCATACTCCCGCCTGGTCCGGCCGTTGGACAGGGTCCGGTAGGCCTCCCTGATCCTGGCCAGGAGAAGCTCGCGGTCCTCCTCCCGGTCGAAGAGAGAGTAGGTGGCCACCGAGTCGGGGTTGAAGGCCTCCTGGGCGGCCTGGTAGGCCAGGGTGATCTCCTCCTGGGAGGCGGTGGGCTCAACCTCCAGGAGCTCGTAGTAGTTCTGGTTGATGAAGTGCTTCACGCCCGTTGCTGAGTTTCGAGCTCCGGCCGGCTGAGGGGACTGAAGAGGGCGTCGCTGTTGGACCTGAGGGAGTCGCAGATGGCCCTCATGTTCTGGGCGGCCATGGAACCCGGGAAGTGGTGGACAAAGGGCTGCCGGAGGCGGATGGACTGCCAGACCTTGTCGTCGAAAACCACCGAGCCCACGAACTCCATCTGGAGACCGAAGTACTTCAGCAGGGCGGAGCGCATGTAGCGGCCGATCTTGAAATCGTTGGCCGTCCTGACCTGGTTGACGATGAGTTTGAGCCGAAAGGAGGCCAGCTCCTTTTTAATGGACCGGCCCACCTCCGGGGACTCCAGGGAGATGGCCTCCAGGAGATCGATGGGGCTGTGGATGGATCGGCCCCGCCTGCCCCGAAGCGCGTCCTCGACCATCTCCCGGAGGTTGTGATTCTTGATGGAGCGGGACAGGACCCGGTAGTAGAAGCTCTTGATGAACCGGTAGGAGTTCTCCACCGCGGTCGGCTCGGGGGAGGTGACGAAGATGCCGATGTCGGTGATGAGGAAGAAATCGACCACGTTGAAGCTGGTTCCCGCGCCCAGGTCGATGAGGACGTAGTCGAAGTCGAGGTTCTGGAGATGGCGGAAGAGCTTGACCTTCTGGACGAACTTGAGGTTGGCCACCTCGAAGATGTCCCTGGCCCCTGAGATGAGCCCCAGGTTGCGGTGCTCGGTCCAGACGATCAGGTCGTGGATGTCGGGGACCTTCCGCTCTAGGAAGTCGGAGAGGGTCTGCTTGGGGGCCTCCATGCCCAGGAAGGTGTGAAGGTTGGCCGTGCCCAGGTCGGCGTCCACCAGGCAGACCCGGTGGCCCAGGCGGGCCAGGCAGAGCCCCAGGTTGGCCGTGGTCAGGCTCTTACCGGTTCCGCCCTTGCCGCCCCCGATGGCCCAGAGGCAGTTACCCCTCCCGCGGTCCGGGACCCGCCTGTTTGTTACCCCTTCAAAATACAAGTCAACCCCTTACAACCCGATTTTGAAGTAATATCACTAAGACCGAGCTTAATCAAGAAAAAAGTTGATCAATGACCCATTCCCCTGGCAATTGTCAGAATATAAATCCCCCTGGCTCCGGCCCGGCGGAGAATCCGGGCGCACTCGCCCACGGTGGCCCCGGAGGTGACCACGTCGTCCACCAGGAGGACTGTCCGGCCCCTGACCCGGCCCGGGTTCTCCAGGGCAAAGGCGCCGGCCACGTTGATCCGCCTGGCCCGGCCGTCCAGCTCCACCTGGGGCCGGGTGGGCCTGGTCCGGAGAAGGAGGTTCTTGACCAGAGGCCCCCGGCCGGTCAGGCGGGCGGCCAGAAGAGCGGCCTGGTTGAAGCCCCGCTCCCTGATCCGGGAAGGGTGGAGGGGGACCGGCAGGATCAGATCGAACCGATCGGGCCAGCCGTCCGCGGGGAGCAGGCCGGCCAGCAACCTCCCCAGGGGGATGGCCAGCTCCACCCGGCGGTTGTACTTGAGCTCCTTTATGGCCTCGGCCAAAGGGTCCTGAAAGGGCCCCACCGCGGCGGCCTTGGTAAAGGGCGGGGGGGTGAGCCGGCAGGAGGGACAAAGCCTCTGTCCCCGGGGGGACCGGTCAGAGGGGCCGCCGCAGCGGGGGCAGAGCTGGCTTGTCCCGAAGGCGGCCTCCTCCAGGCACCTGGGGCAGATCCCCGGGCCAGGCCGCTCCGGGTCCAGGAAGGCCCGGCACAGCCCGCAGCGGGGGGGGAGGAGAAGGCCACCCAGGCTCCGGCCCAGGTTTACCAACCGTAGCCGGAGCTTCATCTCCTCCGCCCGGCTCAGGCGTAGGAGTGGAGGCCGGAGAGGAGGAAGTTGACCCCGAAGTAGGTGAACAGCACGGCCCCGAAGCCGACGATGGAGACCCAGGCGATCCGCCGGCCCTGCCAGCCCCTGACCAGGCGGGCGTGGATCAGGACGGCGTAGATGAACCAGGTGACGAGCGACCAGGTCTCCTTGGGGTCCCAGGACCAGTAGGAGCCCCAGGCCTGGTCGGCCCAGACCGCGCCGGTGGCGATGCCGGCGGTGAGGAGAAGGAAGCCGATCAGGACGGTCCGGTAGATGATCACGTCCAGGAGCCCGGTGGCGGGCAGCATCCGGGAGCCGGCCTTCTTAAGGACCAGGTAGATGATGGAGGCCCCGCAGCTCACGGCAAAGGCGGCGTAGCCCAAAAAGCAGGTCACAACGTGGGCGATCAACCAGTTGGACTTGAGGGCGGGGATGAGGGGTCTGATGGCGGTCTCGGTGCCGAAGGAGGCGTAGGCCATGGCCAGAAAGGCGAAGGGGGTGATGGCCGCTCCCAGGCCCCGGTGGGGGTACCTGACCTCCAGGAGGAGGTAGGCCAGGACAATGGCCCAGGCAAAGAAGATCAGGGACTCGTACATGTTGGTCATGGGGGCGTGGCCGATGCCCAGGCGGTAGCTCTCCACCCAGCGGAGGGTGATGGCCGCGGTCTGGAGGGCCGTGGTCAGCCAGGCCAGGTAGGAGGACAGCCCGGCCGTGCGGGGGCTCTTGAAGACCAGGGAGGCCAGGTAGCCCAGGGCCACCAGGAAGAAAAGAAAGGTGGTTACGGAAAGGATGGCTGAGCTGGTCATGATCCCTTTCTCGATTCGGATTGGCTTAAGGCGGCCTCCAGCCTGGCGGCCAGATCATCGATCCGCTTCTCCAGGGCCGGCTGGTTGCGGTGGGCCGAGGCGGCCAGGGTGATCCGGGAGCCTTGGCCTTGGGGTCCGACCTCTATCCACAGCCGGCGATGGGACCAGAACAGGGCCACGAGCAGCCCCAGGAGCATCACCGAGCCGCCGAGCCAGAGAAGGACCACCCCGGGGTCGCGGTTGGCCTGCAGGCCCGAGGCGTAGTGGATCGAAAAGTCCTTCAGGCGGAAGACCTCGGGAGCGTCCCGGCGCATCTGGTAGGGGGGTTTGGAGAAGATGATGAAGCTCTCCTCCTTTTCCGAGCCGGTCCTGATCAGGCGGAGCTTGGCCGCCGGGCCGATCCCCCGCCATTGGGCGGCGAAATCGAGCACCTCCAGGCTCCCCAGCCCCTCCACCTGGATCCGGCCCTGGTTGGGCAGGGTCAGGGTCCTGCCGCCCCCCTGACCCTGGTCGAGCTCCACCGTAAGCGAGTCCAGGACCATGGGATAACCGGACTGATAGAAGGTGATCCCGCCGAAGGTCACCGGAGAGTTGACCTCCACCCGGGCCTGCCTGACCACCTGATCTCCCTGAAGAAAGCTCAGGTTGGAGCGGAAGGTTTTGGGGGTTCCGTCCGGGTACTTTTCGAAGATGAACTTGTCCAGCCGGATCTTGAAACCCAGGGGGAGCCGCCGGCCGTCCTGCAGGCGGAGGGTATCGACGATCTCTCCACTGTCAAACTCGAAGTAGCTCTTGAACCCGGCCAGGCCGGTCACCAGGCCGGCGGCAAAGAGGATCAGGATGGCCAGGTGGACCACGTAGGCCCCCAGCCGGGATAAGCGCCCGGCCTGGACAAAGAGGACCCTCCTCTCCGGGGAGGAGCCCTCCCCGCCCTCGATGATCCGCTCCCCCCAGCCCCGGAAGGCGGCCGCCGCTTCCCTGGCCGCCTTCAGGGCCCCGGCCGGGTGGAGGGGGCCGGTGAATGTTTTTTTAAGCCGGAGGTTGGGCAGCTTCAAAGCGGCCGGGTCAGGGGTCCGTCCGATCTCCTTGACCGCCCTGGGGAGCCGCTCAAGGGAGCAGACGATCAGGTTGAGCCCCAGGGCCGAGACGAGGGCGATGAACCACCAGGAGGTGTAGACGTGATCGAGCTGGAGGGCCAGGGATATCTTGGCCCAGAAGGCGGGGAAGTAGTGGAGGTAGAACTCCTGGGGCTGGCCCTGGGGGAGGACCGTGCCCAGGACCGCCGAGGCGGCCAGGATGATCAGGAGGGCTACGGCCAGCTTGACCGAGGCCAGGGTCTGCCAGAGGGAGGAGAGGGGGGAGGTGGTTTGGGGGGGCATGGCCTTCCTTGTTTGAAAAGCAATGGGGATTTCTTACCATAGCTTCCGGGGGCAGGCAAAAATATTCCCGGAATCCCGGGTCCAGGGGGTCGGAGCCGGCCCGGGGAGGATGATCCGTCTCCCACCGGCTTCTTCCCCCCGGGGGCGAAAAAGCGGCCCCGGACGATCGCCCGGAGCCGCTGGTCAACCCCGTGGGGGCCGCTGATCAGTCCGCGGTCAGCTTTTCGTAGAGCTCGCCGAAAAAGTCGGCCATCCTGATGACCCCGATCACCCTCTGGTTCTCCACCACCGGGATCCCCCGGACCTTTCTCTCCAGCATCAGGTCCACGGCCTGGCCCACGGTGTCGTAAGGCTTGACCTGATAGATGTGCTTGGACATGACATCCTTGACCTTGACCAGCTCGGTCTCCTGGCGTAGCCTGGAGTGAAGTTCTGGTATTTCCCAGAAATTTAAACCCTTATCAACCGGCAGGCGACCCAGCGATTTTCTCAGGCCCTCCAGGATACGACGGAGGGTGATCACCCCCTTGAGGGCCCCCGTGTTGGGATCGGCCACAATCAGGCTCTGGACGCCGGGGATGTCCTTGTTGAGCTTCCAAAGTAAATTCAGCGCCTTGCCAACGGAATCAGAAGGCGCCACGGTGGGCGGCTCCTTGACCATGTACTCCCAAACCTTGCGCGTTAAAGGCATGAGCGACCTCCTCACGGGGGGGCGGAAGGAATAAGCACAGGATTACAGGAGAAGTCTAAGAGATGGGCTCTAGATCGTCAAGAGTGGGGCGGGGGTTGGCCGGGGGACTGGCCTTGGGCCTGTTGGTCACCCTGGTCTTTGGAGTGGTTCTGGCCGCCGGTCGCCCGGTGATCTTCTCCGACCCTTACCGGGAGGAGCAGCTGGCCTACGCCAACGGGTTCAAGGACGGTCTGCTCTATGTCTACGAGGAGTTGAAGCAGGGCCGGATGGACATCCGGGAGCTGGGGCGGCTGGCCGGCAACAAGGGCGGACGGCTGGAAGGGCTGATTGTCAAGGTCGCCAAGGACTATCAGGCCACCCTGATCAGGCTCAACCCCGGCCGAGGCAAGACCGGCGGGGAGGGCCAGGGCTCCACCACTCAGCCCTGAGCCGCCGGAAACGGCGGGCCGCCGGGGGGTTCGAGCCTGGACGGCCGTCTCAGGGGGCCGGATAATCCCGGCCGGCCGGAGGCGGGTCAAGATCCCGGAGGTACCTGACCAGGGTGACCTTCCTCCCCCCCTGGCTGAAGTTGTACTCGTCCCCCAGCTGGCGGAGGAGGAACAACCCCCGCCCGCAGGGCAGACTGGGGCTGGGGGCGTTCAGGCGGGCGCAGATCTCATCCACGTTGAAGCCGGGGCCCTGGTCGAGGACGGAGAAGGTCACCCGGTCCGTGGTGTGCCGGGCTGAAACCTCAACGGTCCGTCCGGCCAGGGCCGGGTCCTTCAGCCGCTCCTCCACCAGGTGATCGAAGCGGCCCGCCTCCAGGGCCTCCAGCTTCTCCTCCAGGGTGATGGCCAGGGATCCGTGCTCCATGGCGTTGGTTATCAGCTCGGAGATGGTCAGGCGGAGCTGGAAGACCCCGTCGGCCGGCATCCGGCCCCCGGCCTTGAGATCCCTGGTCAGAATGTCGGCCACCGGGGCCACCAGCCTGAAGTCGGTGGGCAGATCTAAGCGGGCCGAGTAATCGGTCATCCGGCCGCTGGCCCGGTTGTAGAGCTTGGTGACCTCCAGCCGCCGCCTGGCCAGGCTCAGCCGGTGATCGAGCTCCTCGGCCTTGAGGGGCGCGAAGAGGAAGTCCTGGAGCCCGGCTTCGATGGCCCGGCCCAAGACCTTTGACTCCGGCTCCACCAGCCCCAAGACCGGGACAGTGTCCAGGATCCGGTGGAGGCTGAGAAAAAGACGCAGTTCGGTCTCGCCTCCCGAGGCCAGGTTCAGGAGGACCAGATCAGGTTCCAACTCCTCCACCAGCCGTCTGAGGTCAAGCTGGTCGGGGTGGTGGTGAAGCCTGAACTCCTCCGGAAGGTTCAAGCTTCCGGCCGGGGCCGGGCCGACCCACAGAATGTGACGGATATTATCTCTCAAACCGAGCGTACCTTCTCTTCCCGGGGATAATACCAGACCGCCGGCCTATGATAAACCCCGACCAGCCTTGACCAAGGCCGAAGACCCTGGCCGGAGCGGCCTTGGGCCGGGGGGGACTTCTCCCGGGGAGGGAAGGCCCCTCCCGGTCCGAAAAAAGGACGGCCCTCAGATCTTCTTATAGATCGTGCTCTGGCAATACCTGAAAAGATCCTTGACCATCATCAGGGACTCCGAGTGCCCGACGAAGATGTGCCCCCCCGGCCTCAAGACCCGGTGGAACTTTCGGAGGAGGGAGATCTTGCCGGGCATATCGAAGTAGATCATGACGTTGCGGCAGAAAATGAAGTCCAGGGGCTCCTTGAAGGGGAAGGAGGACTGGTGGAGGTTGACCCGGCTAAAGGTCAGCAGGCGGCCGAGGGCGGGGCTGACCAGGTAGGCCGGGGCGCCTGGGCCGGGGGCCTGTTGAAAGTACTTGTGGAGGATGGTCTTGGGGACCGGGGCCAACCTTTCGGCGGGGTAGCGCCCCCTTATGGCGAAGTTGAGGACCTCGGTGTCCAGGTCGCTGGCCAGAATCTTTATCTCCCAGTCCCGGCGGTCCTCGAAGAACTCGGCCAGGGTTATGGCCAGGGTGTAGGGCTCCTCTCCGGTGGAGCAGGCCGCCGACCAAGCCCTGAGCCGACGATCCCCCCTGGCCTCCTTCTCGGCCACCAGCCCCGGGAGAACGGTCTCGGAGAGGTACCTGAAGTGATGCGACTCCCGGTAGAAATCGGTCTTGTTGGTGGTCATCCGGTTGACCAGCTGGCCCATCTCCTCCTGACCCCGGGGGTCCTGGGTCAGGAAGTCGTAGTACTCCCTGAAGCCACCCAACCCCAGGGTCCTCAGCCTCTTGGTCAGCCGGGAGACGATCAGCTCCCGTTTGTGCTCCGAGAGACTGATCCCCGAGACCCGATGGATCAGGTCCCTGAAGAGGATGAAGTCCTCGTCGGTCAGGGCGAACCTGGAGGAGATGGCGAGGTCCTGGGCGGGGTCTCTGGGAGTTGCGTTTTTGCTCATCACCGAGAATCGTTCCCAACTCGTCTAACTTTTTTTATTCCATCGTTGCGACCTTGGCAAGTCCGGTGAGCAGGTCCTTATTCGTAAAGCACGGGACCGGGCCGGGAGAGGGGTTAGCCCGGATATTTCACGAGTCGAGTTGGCCGCAGATGCGAGGCGCGGGACATGAGGCTATAGCCACCCTATGCCGATTGTCACGCAACGAAGCAGATGCGGCCAAATCGGCTCGCCCGAAGGGTGAAGGCCGCCAAAGATTTCTCACCAGGCGAACGGTACAAACTGTCACCCGCCAAAACCATCTCAAAACAACCCTAACCGATTGAATTACCAGCCTATTATCCTTGCCTTTTGGCGGCCTTCATGAAATATTCGGGTTAGGCCGGGCTGAAGGTGGAACCGGGGAGGGGATCAGACGTAGCTGGGACCAAGGAGGGAGGCCTGATGGAGATCATGAATGCGGGAGACCAGCCAGGGAGGCCGGGCCAGGAGGGCCTGAACGACCTCCTCGGTCAAACCGGCGGCCTGGGAGGGGGAGACGGCCGTCCTCCGCTGGAGGGGCTGAGCCGCCCCGGCCTCCTGCTCCGGTGAGGAATCCCTGGCCTGACCCGTTTCCGGTCCGGCCTGGTCAAGGCCGGGAGGGAAACCGGGGAGCCCCCGGTCCAGGTAGGGGTTGACCCCGACGATGGTCGCGGCCGGGACGGTCATTCTAGATGAACTCTCCGCGGTGGTACTTGGCCACCTGGACCTTGGCCACCACGGCCGCCTGGTCCATTATCTTCCGCTCCGGAGAGCCGGCGGGCAGGTCCTCGGCAGCGGAGGTGAGCCTGTCGGCCTGGTCATCCAGGGCCTGGATCAGGGAGAGCATCCGGCGGGGGGTGACCGAGGGGTTTAAAAGGTCCGAGCTCAACTTCTCCAGGAGGCCCAGGGTCTCGTCCACCGGGGTGAGCTGGTCGATGACGGGCTTGAAGACCAACCCGGACACGGAGCCGGGAGCGGCCAGGGGGAGGCTCGATCCTGCCGGACCGGTCTGCTCGGCCCCGGCCATGGCCTGGTCTAGGATCTGGCCGAAGCCGCTCCCCGTCCGAATCTCGTGGACCTTGGGCTGCTCAAGGGGCTGGGTCTGGTTTGGATTGATCCGTTCTACCATTGCTGCGACCTCTTTAAGTCGGTCCCGGCTGCCCGGGCTTTATCTTCCTCGGTCTGAAGGGCAAGCAATCGGCGTGCCACCTCCTTGGGCTCCAACCCCGGCTGGAGGAGGTTGATCTCAACCAATTGTAAGGGCTGACTTTATCCGCCGCAGGTCCCAGGAGAGCCGGTCCCGCCGCCCCGGGACGGAAGGGCCGGGGAACCGGAAAACGTCAATTCCATGACCTTTCGGGCCGGCAAAAAATGCCCATCTTCCAAGACCGGATATTCCCCGAGCCGATCCCCTCCGGGGGCCGTCTCCCGGCCGCGAGGCTTGAACCTGGTTTTTGATCCTCGCCGTCAGGCTCAAGGACGGCTCCGGACAAAATTCCGGGCAAACCCCGGCCTCATCGGCGGATCCGGCCGCCTCGCCGGAGGGGCCGGGGAAGCCTCCGGCTTGGCCGGGTGCGGTCCGAGGAAGGTCGAGGGAATCCCCCTTTCCCCTCGGCACTGATCTTGCAAGTGAAAAAGCGGGGAAGACAAGGAAAGGAAAGGCCATGTACCCTTATCTAATCAGTCTTTCGGTCTCGGTCCTGGTCGGGGCGGTGGTTTACGAGGTGGTCAGGGAGAAGGCCGCCTGGCGCCGGTTCCAGCACTCCCTGGAGCGGCTGACCGAGTCATAGCCCTTCCCTTCCAGCCTTTGAACCCCGTGGGCCGGGAAGGTGTATCTCAGGCCTATCTTACTCGAGACGTGGTTACCCCCATGGCTCAGCCTTCCACCAGCCGGACAAAGGAGCCCTGGTCCTGGCAGAGCAGGACCCGGTCGGCTCCTGCGGCCAGGGCCTCCAGCGCCGCCTCCTCCGGCGGCTGGTCCAGGGTGATGGCCCCCATGTCCAGATCGTCGGTCAGGACCAGGCCGTCAAAGCCCAGCCTCCCCTTGAGAAGGCCGGTGATGATCCTGGGGGAGAGGCTGGCCGGCCGGCCGTCCTCCAACCTGGGGTAGACCAGGTGGGAGGTCATGACCGCCTCCACCCCGAGCTCCAGGGCCCGGATAAAGGGGATCAGCTCCCAGGCATAAAGCTCCTCCAGGGACCGGTCGGCCTCGGGCCTGAGCTTCAGGTGGGGGTCCAGGCGGGTCTGGCCCATGCCCGGAAAATGCTTGACGCAGACGGCCACCCCGCCCTGTCTTAGCCCCCTGACCGCGGCCAGGCCCAGCCTGGTCACGGTCTCCGGGTCGGTCCCGTAGGACCTCTGGCTCATGATCCCCTGGTCGCCCAGGGAGTTGATATCCAGAACCGGGGCCAGGTTCATGGTGATCCCCAGCCCGGCCAGCTCCCGGCCTTGGCTGAGCCCCCACTCGAAGACCCCGGCCTCGCCCTCCGGCCCGTAGCTGGCCGCGGCCGGGGGCTGGCTGAAGGGCGGGGGCAGCCGTTTGACCGGGCCGCCTTCCTGGTCGATGGCGATGACCAGCGGTCTTCCGGCCTCCCGCCGGCCCACCTCCTGGAGCCCGGAGGTCAGGGCCCTGATCTGGCCCGGGTCCGGGCTCAGGTTGCGCTTGAAGAGAACCACCCCCCCGGGAGGGTAGGCGGTGACTATCTCCCTGGTCTGCGGGTCCAGCTCCAGGCCCGGCAGCCCGATGAAGGTCCTGGCGGCCAGCTCCCGGCCGGCCATGGTCGTCCCGGCCATTAACCCCTTCCTCTTTTCTTCTTCCTCCCGGCCCCGGGGGAGCGATTCCACCCTCCCGGGGACCGGCTGAAATCCCTTGCCCCGCCTGCCCAAGGATGGTATAAGCCTCTTCTCCGGCGGTGGGTGTAGCTCAGTTGGTTAGAGCGCCAGGTTGTGGCCCTGGAGGTCGGGAGTTCGAGTCTCCTCACCCACCCCATCCCGCCTCGGCCGTCCACCCTTAAGCCCGCCCAGGGGAATCGTCCATTCCGGCCGTGCGATCAACCGCCGGACTTCATTCTCCGGTTGACCTGGCGGTGAAAGGCCGCCGTCCGGCCCAGGAAGAGATGGACCGGCATCTCCTGGTCGGCCGGGTCCACCAGGCCCAGGTTGAAGGCCCTTTTAAGCCCGCCCCCGGGACCGGCCCGGAGCCCCAGGCCGGGCTGGTCCATGAACCTCAAGGCCGCGCCGACCAGGGACCTTATCTCCCCGTCGGCGGCCAGAAGGGCCACCCGGGACTGGACCGGCCCCAGGTGGTCCGCCCGGAAGGACCTGGCCTCCCGGTTCGGCGGCTCGACCCCGAAGACCTCGTTGACCACCGTGGCCGCCAGCCGGCTGGCCCAATCCCGGTCCCCCTCGGCGCACAGGTCCAGGTAGAGGTTGGTGTAGACCGCTTCCTTGAGGGCGTCCACGGCCTTGATCAACCTCTGCCGGTTGAGCCGTTTCCGGTAGAAGAGAAGGTAGTAGGCCACCAGGGCCAGGCTGAAGAGGATCGCCCCCAGGCTGGTGAAGTCAGGCATCCGGCCCCAGGTAGCAGACCCTGGCCGTATCCGACTCCCAGGCGGTGACCTTGACCACCCGGGCCCGGCCGCCCAGCATCTCCTCCAGACGATGGAAGACGTGGTGGGCGATGTTCTCCGAGGAGGGGCTGCGGCCCCGGAAGGCGCTGAGCTCGTTGAGGTAGGTGTGGTCCAGGTCCTGGAGGATTGAGCCGGTCAGCCGCTTGATCTCGCCGAAATCGATGACCATCCCGGCCTGGTCCAGCTCGCTCCCGGCCACGGTCACCTCCACCTTCCAGTTGTGGCCGTGGAGCGACTCGCAGGGACCCTGGAAGTTCTTGAGGTTGTGGGCCGCGGCAAAGGTGCCGGTGACGGTCAGCTCATACACCGGTTCAGTCGTCCTCCGCGCCGGGCCGGTAGGGCTTGCCGCACTCCTTGCACTTGCCGTCCGGTCCGATGACCCCGATGCAGGTCCCGTCGGAGCAAAGGACCCGGTTGGCAAAGGAATCGTCGCCCTCCTCCTGGGGAGGCAGCTCCATCAGCCCGCCGCATTGGCCGCAGTAGACGCTTCCTTCGAGAACCTCCTCCTCGCAGTGGGGGCACTTGGCGGCCGGCAGCTTCTCATGACAATGGGGGCATTCCACAGGTCTTTTCCCTTCCTTTTAAACAGGGGGCTGTTTCCATAAGGATCTCGTCGCGAGGGCGGGCTAAAACCGGCCGCAGCAGGAAGCTATTTGGAAACAGCGCCTAATGCCCTATAGCCCTTGAGCCCTTGGATTGTCAAGCCGGGGGCCACTGGCCCCGGGCCTTAAGGACCTCCCGGAGGGCCCTGAGGGCCGAGTTGACCACCGGCACCCCGCCGTAGGTGAGCATCTGGAAGATCACCTCGGCCAGCTCCCGGGGAGAGCAGCCCACGTTCAGGGCGGCCTGAAGGTGGAGCTTGAGCTCCTCGGTCCGTTCCAGGACGGTCAGGGCGGCCACGGTGACCAGCTGTCTTTCCCGGTGGGGGATCCTCTCCCGGGCGTAGAGCCGTCCGGTGACGAAGAGGGACAGCTCTCTGGCCAGCTCGGGGTCAAAGGCCCGCCACAGGTCGTAGGGCTTCTCGCCGGAGAACCCCTCGAAGTAGAGCCCGGCCGTGGCCGCGGTTCTGGCTTTGAGATCGTCGGACATGAGACCTCCCGGATTAATGACCGGGCCCGCCGGAACAGGTCCGGCGGGCCCGGGTCCCACGAAATGGGTTACGTTCCCTCTAACCCCTGATAATCCGGGGCAGCATCATGTGATGGTGGGGGCAGATGGAGCGGGGGTTCTGGTAGACGCAGTTGACAAAGGCGACCATGTAGTCCCTGATCTTGGCAAAGGGGACCACCTCGTCCACGAAGCCCCTCTTGGCGCAGTAGTCCGGCCGGGACTGGTCGTAGTACTGCTGGGCCAGGGCGTTCATCTTGTCGATCACCGGATCCAGGGACTTGCCGGCGTCCTTCTCCTTGACCAGGCGGCGGGAGTGGGCCGCCGCGGCCGCGGTCTCGCCGTGCATGACGTAGATCTCGGTGGTCGGGGTGCCCAGGGTGAAGGCGTTGTGGTTGTTGGCCGTGGGCCCGCCCATGATGTAGTGGGCCGCGGCCGTGCCCTTGCGGAGAACGGTGAGCATCTGGGGCACGTCGGTCTGCTCGATGGAGTAGATCAGGGACTGGCCCAGCCCCAGGAGCTCGGCCTTCTCGGCGATGTCGCCCACGTCGATGCCCGAGGTGTCCTGGAACCAGATGATGGGGATCCGGTCCCGGCCGCACAGGGTCACGAACTCGTTCATCTTGATCAGGCCCTGGCGGTAGAGCTTGCCTCCGATGCCCATGTACTCCTTGGTGTACTCGGGGTAGTCCTTGCCCAGAAAGCCCTGGCGGTTGCCGATCACCCCGGCCAGGAAGCCGCCCACCTTGACCAGGCCGGTGTAGACCTCGGGGCCGTAGTCCGGCTTGAATTCCAGGTGCTCGGAGTTGTCCACCAGGCGGGCCAGGACGTTGTCAAAGTCGTAGACCAGCTTCTGGTTGAAGGGGATCAGATAGTCGATCTCCTCCGGGTCCAGCTTGGGCTCGGCCGGGTCGGCCACCCTGAAGAACCTGGGGTTGTAGGCCGGCATGTCGGCCATGTACTCCATGAGCCCGTCCAGGACCCCCTGCTCGGTCTCGTAGACCCGGCGGAAGAACCCGGTCTCGTTATAGTGGATCGGGGTCGAGCCGGGGGGGACCTCCTTGAAGTGGCGGGTGGCCTCGATGAGCTGCTCGGCCCCTTCCAGGTCGAAGTAGCCCTTGGGGCTCATCCCGCCCACGATCCCGCCCCCGCCCACGGCCATGTTGGCGTCCTTGTGGGCGAAGAGGATGGTCGGGCTGATGGCCTGGTAGCCGCCCCCGGCCGGGTTGGTCCCGTAGACCCCGGCCAGGATGGGGACCCCCATCTTCTCCAGCTCGGCGTGGCGGAAGAAGGTGGTCCCGTTGCCCCGCCGGTCGGCGTAGACCTCCTGCTGCTCGGTCAGCTTGACCCCGGAGCAGTTGACCAGCCAGACCAGGGGCACGTTGAGGCGCTTGGCCAGGTCGGTGATCCGGAGCTGGTTCTCGGCCTGGCCGGAGATCCAGGCCCCGGCGATGACCTTGTTGTCGAACCCGGCCAGGACGCACCACTTGCCCGAGATCCGGGCCAGGCCGTCGATGACCCCGGTGGTCCCCTCCTCGTTCTGGCGGGGGTTGTAGAGGATGTGGAGGGGGAAGAAGAGGCCCTCGTCGACGAGGTACTCGATCCGGTCCCAGATGGTCATCCAGCCCCTGGCCCGGACCTTCTCCGCCGGCAGACCGGCGTTCTTGACCCGCTCCACCTCGGCCGCCACCTTGGCCTCGACCTCCTTGATCTGGTCCCGGTTGCCGGCCATCTTCTCCTTGATCTTGTCGCTGATGGGCTTGCCCAGGGAGGCCATCTCCCTGAAGTAGCCCGGCATGGAATAATCGGACATGGCGATCATCTCCCAGTCATAAAGGGGTTGAGTCCACTTAAACTATGGTAACTCGGGACCGGCCGGCCCGGGGCCGGCCGGGGTTTGGGTTTCAGCGGTTGGCCTTGCGCAGCCCCAGTTCATCCATGCCGACGATCATCTTGCAGATGTTGGCCGAGCCCTCGACCATGTAGTAGGTCGGAGCGTCGCGGTAGTAGCGGGCCACCGGGTACTCGGTGGAGTAGCCGTAGGCCCCCAGGATGCGCATGGCGTAGTTGGCCGCCTTTTCGGCCACCTGGCCGGCCAGGTACTTGGCCATGGCCACTTCCTTGGTGTTGCCGTAGGCCCCGTTGTCCTTTTGGACCGCGGCCTTGTAGACCACCAGCCTGGCCGCCTCGATCTCGCAGGCCAGTTGGGCCACCAAATCCTGGTTCATCTGGAAGGCCCCGATGGGCTGGCCGAACTGCTCCCGGTCCTTGGCGTAGTCGACGATGGCCTCCAGGCAGGCCTGGGCCAGCCCCACCCCGCCGGCCGCGGCCGAGAGCCTGGTCTGGTTGAGGGAGCCGAAGACGATCTTGGTCCCGTCCCCGGGCTTGCCCAGGATGTTCTCCTTGGGAACCCTGGTGTCCTCGCAGTAGACCTCGCCGGTGGGGCTGGAGCGGGAGCCCAGCTTGTCCAGCACGGTGGTGGAGATGCCGTTGAAGTTCTTGGGCTCGATGACAAAGGCGGAGAGCTTCCTTTTGCCCTCCACCTCGGTGTAGGCGTAGTAGATCAGGACGTCGGCCACCTGGGCGTTGGAGATCCAGGTCTTGGAGCCGTTGAGGAGCCAGTGGTCGCCCTTGTCCTCGGCCAGGGATTTCAGGGCCATCACGTCCGAGCCGGCGTTGGGCTCGGTGATCCCGAAGCCGCCCATGTACTCGGCCGTGACCAGCTTGGGGATGTACTTTTTCTTCAGCTCCTCCGAGCCGTAGGTCAGGATAGTGTAGGCGCAGCCGAGCATGTTCATGTTGATCTGGACCCTCAGGGAGGAGGATCCCCGGGCCAGCTCCTCGGTCAGGATGGCCGCGGCCAGGTGGCCCATCTCATTGCCGCCGTACTCCTCCGGGATGGTGCAGCCGAAGAAGCCCAGCTCGCCCATGGGCTTGATCACCTCCTCATAGGGGAAGTAGTGCTTCTCGTCCCACTCGTCGGCGTAGGGGGCGATCTTCTCGGCCACAAAGTCCCGGGCCATCTCCCGGAGCATCTGGTGTTCTTCTGAAAGCTCGAAATCCATCTCTCCACTCCTTCTGTCCGGCCCGCTGCTGACGGGCCGGCGCCCTCCCGGGCCGATCAGGTCAGGACGTGGCGGGCGACGATCATCCGCTGGATCTGGTTGGACCCGTCGAAGATCTGGACCGCCTTGGCGTCTCGAAACATTCTCTCGATGGGGTGGCCCCGGCTGACCCCCAGCCGGCCGAAGATCTGGACCGCGTCGGTGCAGATCTCCATGGCCTTGTCCGAGGCGAAAAACTTGGCCAGGCTGACGAACTGCTCGATCTCCTTGGCCGTGGCCCGGCCCCGGTCGATCATGGCCGCACCCCGGAAGACAAGGGACCGGATCGCCTCCAGCTTGGCCTTCATCTCGGCCAGCATGAACTGGACCGACTGGTAGCGGCTGATCTTGTGGCCCGAGGCCGTCCTGGTCCGGGCGTGCCCCACGGCCAGCTCAAAGGCTCCCTGGGCGATGCCTAGGGACATGGAGGCCGCACCCCAGAGGCGCATGGGGTTGGCGGCCGAGGTCAGGACCGTCCAGCCCAGCCCCTCGCCCAGGAGGAGGTTCTCGGCCGGGACCCGGCAGTGATCGAAGATCATCTCCTGGGTGACCGAGCCGTGGAGCCCCATCTTTTTCTCGATGTGCCCCGCCTTCAGCCCGGGCCGGTCCTTCTCCACCACCAGGGCGCTGACCCCGGCCGTTCTGGTCCCCGGTCCGGTCCGGACAAAGACCAGGTAGAAGTCGGCGTGCTGGCCCAGGGTGACGTAGGCCTTGGTTCCGGAGACGACATAGTCGCCGCCGTTCCTCTCCGCCCGGCAGGACAGGGAGCCGGCGTCGGAGCCGAAGTTGGGCTCGGTCAGGCAGAAGGCCCCCAGCTTGTCGCCTTTCCCGAACTCGGGCAGCCAGCGCCTTCTCTGGTCCTCGTTGGCCGTGGTGCAGATGATCCGAACCACGGCGTTGGTGGGAAAGGGGATCAGGGCGCAGGCCCCGGAGACACGGGCGATCTCCGAGGTGACCAGGGCCAGCTCGGTGGCCCCGGCGGCCTGGCCGCCGTACTCCCGGTCCAGGGCCAGCTTGAAGAAGCCGGCCTCGGCAAAGAGCCGGTAGGCTTTTTGGGGGAAGACGTCGGCTTCGGCTATCTCCTCGGCCAGGGGCCTGAGCTTCTCCTCGATCAGGTCCCGGACCCTTTTCCTAAGCGCCTCTTGTTCGGTCGTCAGATCTAGCATCGGCCCGCCGAAAGCAGTTCCAGGTAGGTCAATATAGAAGAACCGTCCGGACCTATCAAGCGCAAAGGGGGGGCCGGAGCCGTGGTTTCAGGGCCTTCCGGGCCCCTTGGAGGGCGCCTCCGGGAGAGCCCCCACGGGCCGGTCAAGCCCCCCCGGACCTCAACGCTCGAAGATGATGGTCATCCCCTGGCCTCCGCCGACGCACATGGTCACCAGACCGGTGGAGGCCCCGCGATCCTTCATGGCGTGGAGGAGCTTGGTGATCAGGCAGGCCCCCGAGGCGGAGATGGGATGCCCCAGGGCGATGGCCCCGCCGTAAATATTGACCTTTTCTGGGTCCATGCCCAGCTCATCCACACAGTACACCACCTGGGAGGCAAAGGCTTCGTTTAACTCGATAAGATCGATATCGGCCAGCTCCATTCCGGCCCGCTCCAGGGCCAGCCTGGTGGCCGGAACGGGGCCGATGCCCATTAATGACGGCTCCACCCCCACGTACCCATAGGCCCTGATCCCGGCCAGGGGCTCAAGCCCGAGCTCCTTGGCCTTGGTCCGGGACATGAGGACCAGGGCCGAGCCGGCGTCGTTCATCCCCGAGGAGTTGCCGGCGGTCACCGTCCCCTGGTCCCGGTCGAAGACCGGGGGCAGCTTGGCCAGGGTCTCGGCCGTGGTCCCGAAGCGGGGGTGCTCGTCCTGATCAAAGACCGCGGACGTCTTCCCCTCCTTGATCTCCAGGGGAAGGATCTGGTCCTTGAACCGGCCCTCCTTGATGGCCGCTTCGGCCCTCTGCTGGCTCATGAGGGCCCAGTCGTCCTGGGCCTGCCGGCTGATGCCGAACTTCTTGGCCACGTTCTCGGCGGTCTGGCCCATGGTGTCGCCGGAGATAGGATCGAAAAGGATGAGTTGGTCCTGAACCTGCTGGTGGCCGAGACGGTACCCCCACCTGGCCCCCCGGAGAAGGTAGGCCGCCAGGGACATGTTCTCCATTCCCCCGGCGACGATTACCTCCGCGTCCCCGGCCTGGATGATCTGCTTGGCCAGGACCGCGGTTCTAAAGGAACCGGCGCAGGCCTTGGAGATGGTGAAGGCCGGTTTCTCGATGGGCAGCCCCCCTTTGACCGCCACCACCCGGGCCCCGTTGATGGGCAGATCGCCGGTCCTGTACCCCGAGGCCATGATCGTCTCGTCGACCATCCGGCCGTCGATCCCGGCCCTTTTGACCGCCTCGCCGATGACCGCCCCGCCGAGCACCATGTCGCTGGTGCTCTTCAGGGCCCCGCCGAACCTTCCGATGGCGGTCCTAACCGCGCTGACAACGACCACGTCCTCCATACCGGCTCCTTTATGACCTGATGTGAATGGGCAGTTTAATGCTCTCCAGTGTAGAGGGGCGAGGGAGCTTTTGTCAAGGAAATGTAGCTACAATGAAGCTATTTTAAAGCTACGGGGACGGCTCCGAAAACCACGGTCCAGGCCTTGCCGACCGGCCGAGCCGGGAACGGATCAGAGGTAGCGGTCGACAAGGTGTCCTCTCAGCCCTTGGGGGGCGGGTGGCAGGTAGTCCCGCCCCGGCGACCGCAACACAGGGGGAGGGGAAGGGGCGGGGGGGAGGAGGGGTGGCGCCGGAGGCCGGGGGCTGGGCGGGGTGATCATCACCGGGCTCCCCTTTCACGGCCGCCGCCGGCGGGCTTCGATTCCGGCTCGATATTCAGCAGGAGATCTCCCTTGGGACCGCCGTACCTGATCTGGTCGCCCTTGCCGGCCACCCTGAGCCTTGCCCCGGTTCCCGCCGCCCGGGGAAGGCGGACGATCAGCTCGCCGACCCGGCGGATGAGCCCCCTCGACCCGCACCGGCCGCAGGCCCTGGTGACCGGGTTGAGACGGGCCCAGGACCAGTTGACCATCCGGCCCCGGCCGCCGCACTCCGGGCAGGGCTCCCAGCACCGTACGGGCAGGGTCAGGCGACCGCCCGCAAGGCAGCCGGCGGGGTTGATCTGGAGATGGTAGACCACGTTCAGGCCGTCCTTCTCGATCTTTTTCAGCCGCCAGGGAATCTCCGTCTCGATGACCTCCTCCCCCTTCTCCCGGCCGCTTTGGGCCATCAAGAGCTCATAGGCCCGCCTGATCCGGATGAACCGGTCCAGCGAGCCGGGGCGGTCGGGGTTGAGATCTGGGTGCAGGCTTCGGGCCAGGGCCCGGAAGGCGGACTTGAGCTGAGCCGGTCCCGCGCCTGGGTTGACGCCCAGAAGGTTACAGCATTCGATCAGGTTCCTCTCCATGGCCAAGCCCCAAAAATCGAGTTAGGTTTCAGGAGCTGATTTTCAGATATAGCAAAGACCGTGCCTTTGCTTAAGCAACCTTTATTATTAGTAAATTTAAGTATAAACCATGACCCGGGGGAAGCTGGGTGCGCAACCAGGTTGGATTTCAAGGTTTTAAATGAACTAAATATCAAGTTTGATCAAATAGATATAACGGCAATGCGCAAGCTGGTTCGCAGCTCCGGCAACCACCTTCACATCCCCGGCCGGAGACAGAATAATGTGGCTGGGTTATAACCCAAACAAAATAAAAATTTATTTT
>Ga0068714_10002769_pt1 | contig 21959 bp, 15 predicted proteins | sample MTBNYHSulfiMetaG_FD_62988 | JGI IMG/M metagenome (GOLD analysis project Ga0068714, IMG submission 62988) | Enrichment culture microbial communities from rom New York Harbor, USA that are MTBE-degrading - MTBE-NYH (New York Harbor Sulfidogenic)... | ecosystem: Environmental > Aquatic > Marine >... | reverse complement strand
CAGGCCCAAAAAGTTCTCGACGTAGCTCCACTACGCCTGCGAGCTTTTTGGACCTTCCGCCTGGCATCCAAAAAACACGCTCGCCCTCGCGACGAAATCTTTTTAGAAACAGCCCCTAGGCAGCGCCGGCGGGCGAAGGGCCGGGGGTGATCCTTCCCTGACCCGGCTCGGCCGGCTTGCCGGGGTCCTGTCCTTGGTCCAGAATAGTGACTATCCCAGGCCGCCGACCCCCGCTCCTTGGGCTGCTCCAGGGTTGGAGGCGACAACCACCCCCGCGAGGGAGGATTAATGGGGCTGAGCTACTTCACCAGAACCGACCGGGAGATCAGGTTCCTTCTCTTCGAGCACCTGGGGGTGGAGCGGTTGCTGGAGTACCGGCCCTTTCGCTCCTTCACCGTCGACTCGTTAAAGGAGGTGATCGGGCGGGGGCTGGAGTTCGCCTCCCAAAGCCTGGGGCCGACCCTCCAGGACGGCGACCGGGAGGGCTGTCTCTACGAGGATGGTCAAGTCAAGGTCCCCGGATCGTTCCACGACTGCTGGCGGACCTACCGGGAGAAAGGCTTCGTGGCCCTGACCGCCGACCCGGCCCTGGGGGGGCTGGGGCTGCCCCTGACCGTGGCCGGGGTCCTGACCGAGATGTTCTTCGGGGCCAACCTGGCCCTGGCCATCTTCGCCATGCTGGGCTCGGGCAACGGCCGGCTGATTGAGCTCTTCGGCACGGACCAGGACCGGGAGCTGTTCGTCCGGAAGATGTACACCGGAGTCTGGGGGGGGACCATGTGCCTCTCCGAGCCCGAGTCCGGCTCGGACGTGGGCTGGCTCAAGACCGCCGCGGTCCGGGACCCGGACTCGGACGACCCCAGGCTCTACCGGATCCAGGGCCAAAAGAGGTTCATCACCTGCGGCCAGCACGACCTGACCGAGAACATCATCCACTTGGTCCTGGCCAGGATCGAGGGGGCGGGCCACGGGACCAAGGGGGTCAGCCTGTTCATCGTCCCCAAGATCCGGGTCAACCCGGACGGCTCCCTGGGAAGGGATAACGACGTCTTCTGCCGCCGGATCGAGCGGAAGATGGGGCTCCACGGCTCGCCCACCTGCCGCCTGGACTTCGGCCCCAACGGCAACTGCCAAGGGATCCTTTTAGGTCAGCCCCAGACCGGGATGGCCAAGATGTTCGAGATGATGAACGAAGCCCGCCTGGCCACCGGGCTGATGGGCCTGGGCACGGCCTCGGCCGCCTATGACAAGGCCCTGGAGTACGCCAAGGTCCGCCACCAGGGACCGCCCTTCACCGACCGGCGCTCGGCGAGGGTGCCGATCATCCGCCACGAGGACGTGAGGCGGATGCTGATGAACCTTAAATCAGGGACCGAGGCCATGCGGGCCGTGATCGGCTGGGTCTACCTCCTCCAGGACACCGCCCGCCACGACCCGGACCCGGAGCGCCGCCGCCAAAGCCAGCTCAGGCTGGACCTCTTCACCCCGGTGGTCAAGGCCTCCTGCACCGACCTGGGCTTCAAGCTCATCAGGGAGGCCATCCAGACCCTGGGCGGGACCGGGTACTGCTCCGATTTTCCGGTGGAGCAGTACGCCCGGGACTGCAAGGTGACCTCCATCTGGGAGGGGACCAGCTACATCCAGTCCCTGGACCTGGTGGGCCGGAAGCTGCCCCTGGAGGGCGGGGCGGTCTTGCGGGACTGGCTGACGGAGGTCATGGGCTGGGCCAGGGAAAGGGAAGGGGACCCGGACTTAGGATCCGAGGCTAAGACGCTCCGCCGGACGGCCGAGGCGGTGGGGGCCATGGCCCTGGGTTACGCGGCTTGGGCCGGCTCGGGGAAGATCAGGCTTATCCCCCTGACCTCGACCCGGTTCCTGGAGTCCCTGGCCGAGGTCCTCATGGGCCGGCTCATCCTGGAGCAGGGGTTCATTGCCAGAGACAAGACCAGGGACAAGACGGCTGCGGCCGGTGGGGAGGACCGGCCCTTCTACCAGGGCAAGACGGCCGCGGCCAGGTTCTTCTGCCGCAACATCCTGCCCAACGTCCTGACCAGGCGGCAGGTTTTATCGGCCGAGGACACCTCGGCCCTGGATATCCCCGAGGAAGGTTTTTAGGCCCTTGACCCGCTCCCCGGACAAAAAGAATGAACGTCCCAGGCTGTCCTGGCTGATCAGGCCGGCCGGGTTCTGCCTGGGGCTGGTCCTGGGCTCGGCGGCGGTTTTGGCGGCCGGCCTGGCCCTGGTCTCGGCCCGGCCCGGGCTGGCCCGGCCGTTCTTGGAGCGGGCCCTGACCCCGGGGGACGGGCAGGCCCGGATCCAGGACCTGGGCCTGACCGTGAGCCCCCTGACCCTGACCCTGAGAAGGGTCTCCGTCACCTCCCCTGGGCGGCCGGAGCCGATCCTGGACCTGGAGGAGATCCGGCTCCAGGCCGACCCCTGGGCCGGCCTGACCAAAGGGCTCTGGCTGAAGCGGGTCTCGGTCAGCCGGCCCCGGCTGAGCCTCAGCCAGGCCTTTTTCACCCCTGGCCAGGCGGGCGGCCCGGAAAAGGGAGCGGCCGGGCTGCCGGACCTGTCAAGGCTCAAGCTCCTGCTGGGGATGGAGGAGCTTCGCCTGGCCCAGGGGGGGCTCCGCCTGAGCCTGGACCAGGGGGAGCTGGAGTTGGACCAGCTCTCGGTCAGCCTCATCCCCACCCCGCAGGCCGGCGAGCAGGCCGCCTCCGGGCCGGGAGCCCCGCCCCAGGCCCCGGCCTCGGCCCCAACCCAGGCGCCAACCCAGGCGCCAACCCAGGCGCCAACCCAGGCGGTAGTTGAGCTGGAGGGCCGGATCTCGGCCCGGGCGGAGGCCGGCAAGGGAGGGGAGGGGGTTTCCGTCCAGGGCCGGCTCAGGGCCCGGGGCCGGCTCAAGCCGGGGCCGGTCCTGGAGCTGGAGGTGGCCCTGGAGGAGGGCCGGGTCCAGGGTCCGGGGATGGGAGCCCGGCTGGGGATGAGGGCCGACCTGGGGCTGGACCTGGCCAGGCTGCGGATCATCGACGGCCGGGCCTCCCTGAAGGGGGTCTCCCTCCCCCTCCTGGAAGGCCGGCCGAAGCTGTCCACTTCCCTGGGAGACCTGGACCTGGACCTCCGGGTCCGGGGTTGGGTGGACCTGGACGGCCAAAAGGGGCACCTGGAGCTGGACCGGGGGGTGGTCTCCGGGTTGGAGGGGCCGGAGGGGAGGGAGGTCTTAAGCCTCTCCGGGTCCGCGGAAAAATCCCGGGCCGGCTTGGCGGCAGGGCTGGAGGGGGGCTTGGAGGTCTCCGAGGCCCTCTGGGGAGTAGTTGCCCCGCTTTTGCCCGGGTCATTAAAAGGGGCCGAGTTCCAGGGCCGGATCCCCTTCAAGGCCGGTTTAAGCAAGGACGGTTTTGAGCTGACCCTCAACCCCCAGGGTCTGCTCCTGGGCCCCGCCCCGGCCGAAAACGGGGACAGGGCCGGGCTGCGGCTGGAGAAGACCGAGATCAGGCTGGAGAAAAAGGCGGAGGGACCCGGCCTGGTCTCCCTCCAGGGCTCCCTTCTGGACCGGGCAGGGGAGGAGGTGCTGCATTGGGACGGCGGCCTCCAAACCCCCTCCCTGGCCGGGCTTTGGGAAAAGGGTCTGGCGGAGCAAGGGCTCACCGGCCGGGGGCTCACCGGCCGGCTCGGGGGCGGGCTGAACCGGGCCGGGCCGGTTCTGGCCTGGCTGGGGCCCCTCCTGTCAGAACCTCTCCGCTCCCTGAGCCTCCAGGGGCCGATCCCCTTCGAGGCCCGGCTGGAGGAGGGCCGCCTTAACCTGACGGTCAACCCGGCCGGGGCCAGGGTCCGGATTCCTGAAACGTCCCTGGGGGTGGACCTGGACCTGGGCCTGGAGGAGACCTCCCTGGTCCTGGAGGGTCCGGCCGCGGGTCCCCTGGAGCTCAGGGGGAAGCTCCAGGCCAGGGGCTCGGCGGCCGGAGAGGGGTGGCGGCTGGGCTCCCTGGAGGTCTCCGGAGAGCTGGCCGGGAGCCCGTTTTCGCCCGGCGTGGAGGGGCTTAGGCTGACCCTTCCGCCCAAGGGGGTGGTCTGGCGGGGGAAGGAGCAGCCCCTGGGCGCGGTGGAGCTGCGGGGCCGGGCCGGGGGCGGGGCCAAGACCGGGCTGTGGGCCGAGATTGAGGCCCTGACCGTGGGCAAGCTGGGCACCTTCCAGGGCCGGCTCAGCCTTGAACGCGGCCGGCCCGAGGCCGGCCTGGAAACCGGGGAGCTGGATCTGGCCGGGGTGGCGGGCCTCCTGGAGGCGGCCGGCCTGGTTCTCCCGGGCTGGAGCGTGGACGGCCGGGCCGGGCTGAGCTTCAACCTGACCCCGGGCAAGGCCGGCCCGGAGGTGGAGGGGCGGATCGGGCTCAAGACCCTCTCCCTGTCCTCGGGGGACGGCGGAATCCTGATGGACAAGCTGACCGGCGAGCTCTCCTTCCGGGCCGGGCTGGGCCAGGCGGGCGAGGCGGACTCCAGGCTGAGCTTAAGCCAAGGGGAGATCCTGGTGGGGACCGTCTACCTAAGCTTAAGCGGAAACCCGCTGGACCTGAGGGCCAAGGTCCGACCCCGGCCGGCGGCCCAGGGTTCCGGCGGGTACCGTCTGGATCTTTCCGGAGGCTGGGGGGGAATGGGTCAGTTCAGGGTTCAGGGCCAGGCTTCGGCGGATCCCCGGGGCGGACCGTACCAGGGCCGGCTGGACCTGGAGAAGGCCGACCTGGCCTTCCTCTACCAGACCCTGGTCAAGGGTCCCCTCTCCCTGACCAACCCGGCCCTGGCCGCCCTCAAGATGAAGGGCCGGGCCTGGCTGGGGCTGGACTTCCGGGGGCAGGGAGCCAACCTCTCCCTCAAGGGCCGCCTGAGGCTGGAGAGGGTGGGGCTCACCCGGGAGCCCGGTCCGGCCGCGGCCGGATCGCCTTCCGGAGGGGAGGTCCTGGTGGACCGGCTGGACCTGGACCTGCCCCTGGATTACCGGCTGGGGGCGGAGGGGACGGCCGTCCCGCCCGAACCAGGGGAGGGGGAGTGGGGCCGGCTCACGGTCCAGGGGCTGATGCTGCCCACCGGGGCCCGGGTGGGGCTGGAGCTGCCGGTCTGCCTCAAACCCAACCGTCTCTACGTGGGAGGGGGGGTGGAGCTGGACCTGTGGGGAGGGCGGCTGGGGCTCTCAGGAATCAAGGTCGATCGACCCCTGTCCGCCGATCTCCTTCTCTCCTGCGCCCTTAGCTTAAGCGGCCTGGACCTGAGCCGGCTGGAGACCGGGGGGCTGCCCCTGGAAGGGAGCCTGAACGGCCGGTTGGAGCCCCTGGAGCTGAGCCTCAAAAGCCTCAAGACCAGTGGCCGGATCAAGGGCACGGTCTTCGGGGGCCAGGTGGAGATCGACAACCTCTCCGCCCAGCGGCCTTTAAGCCCGGGGCGGGTCGTGGGGGCCGACCTGACCTTTGACCGGCTCCACCTGGAGAAGCTGAGCCGGGCCCTGGACCTGGGCCTGGTCACCGGGCGGATCTCCGGCGGGCTCAAAGGGCTCAGCGTGGCCTACGGCCAGCCGGTGGCCTTTGATCTCAGGCTGAGCTCGGTGGAGGAGAAGGGGGTCGACCAGCGGGTCAACCTCAAGGCGGTCAACTCCATCTCGGTCTTAGGCACCGGGGCCGGGCTCCAGGGGATGGGGGTCAAGATGATGACCGCCTTTTTCCAGGAGTTCCCCTACAAGAAGATCGGGATTCATTGTAAGCTTAGAAACGATGTCTTTCAGGTCAAGGGGTTGATCAAGGAGGGGGACAAGGAGTACCTGGTCAGGAAACCGCTTTTCTCCGGGATCAACGTGGTAAACTCCAACCCTGACAACAGGATCAGCTTCTCGGACATGAGGGACAGGTTGAAGAGAATCACCAGCTCCGAAGAGGGACCGAAGGTTGAGTAGTCCCGGCCCAAGGGAGGAGAAGGAGAAATGGGGCGAGTCGTTAGTTTCAGACCAGGGGTGATTAAGCTCGTGGTGGCGGCCGGTCTGGCGGTCTTGGTCGTGGCCTGCGTCACGGTCAACGTTTACTTCCCGGCGGCCAAGGTGGAGAAGACGGCCGAGAAGATCGTGGGTGAGGTCTACGGCCAAGAGGAGGGCGGCCAGGCCCCGGCCGAGAAGAAGAAGCCGGACTCTTCCTCCGGCTCCTGGCTGGGCGGCTTCCTGGCCTGGCTGGGCCCCCGGCCGGCCCAGGCCCAGGACGCCACCACCGTCTCCAACGCGGCCATCAGGGGGCTCAAGGATCAGATCGCCCAGCGCCACCAGCAGCTGGTGCCTTTCTACAACCAGGGTCAGGTGGGTATCCAGCCCGACGGGTACTTGGCCGTCCGGTCCACCTCCGGCCTTTCGGTCCAGCAGGTGGCCCAGCTCAAGAGGCTTGTGGCGGCCGACAACGCCTCCCGGGGCCAGCTCTACAAGGAGGTGGCCGCGGCCCTGAACCTGAACACCCAGCAGCAGGTCGGCCAGGTCCAGGAGATCTTCGCCAAGCAGTGGCGCTCCCAGGCCCAGCCCGGGTGGCTCATCAACTGACCAGCCTGGCCGAGGAGCTTAAAGGTCTGGCCCGGGCCCAGGGGTTGGACGCCCTGGGTTTCGCCCCGGCCGGGCCCTTTGAGGGCTACTCCGTCCCCGGCTCTTCCCGGCGGGATCCGGCCCTGACCCTGCCCGGGGCCAGGTCGCTGGTGGTGGCCGGGATCTACATCGGCGGGTTCGGACTCCAGTGCTGGGAGAGGCCGGACCGGGCCCGGTTGAGCCGGCTGGTCCTGGCCGGATACTTTGCCGACGTGGTGGAGCCGCTCAAGCCCCTGGCCGGGCTTCTTAGAAAACGGGGCTTTCGGACCGAGATCTGCGACGGGCTGGAGTCCGGCCGGTCCATTCTCCCCCTCAAGCTGGCCGCGGTCAGGGCCGGCCTGGGCTGGCAGGGCAGGAACAGCCTCCTCCTCTCCCGGAGGTTCGGAACCTTCCTGGCCCTGGGCGGCCTGGTCACCGAGGCCGAGCTCAAGGAGGAGGCGGCCCCGGAGAGGGACCGGTGCGGAACCTGCCGGGCCTGCCAGGAGGCCTGCCCCACCAAGGCCCTGGAGGAGCCCTACCGGCTGGACAAAAGCCGCTGCCTGTCCCACCTCCTGGACCGGAAGGAGGCCGATCCAGCTCTCCTGGGGCTGGCCGGCAACCGGGTCCTGGAATGCGAGACCTGCCAGCTGGTCTGCCCCTGGAACAGGAAGCACTTGGATACACCGTTGGCGACCCCGGGAACGGAGGCCTTTCTCCAGGCCAAGCCCGAGCTAGAGGACGGTTTCAGGCTGGAGGAGATGATCGCCTGGTCGGAGGCCGACTACCGGGCCTGGGCCGGACCGCTGAGGCTCCCGGTGGACTTTGAAATTTTCCGGCGCAACGTGATCGCCGCTTTTGAACGTTCCGGCCTGGGAAGATAGTCGACCCTGATGGAGAAGAGGGTCCGGGAGCAGAGGAGATGGGGAGGGCCGGAAACATGAGGATCTTCCCCCCGGAGCCCGGAGAGCCGGGGAGGCGGCGGGCGGCCTCCAAGGACTAGCCGGTGAGGGCCTGGATCTGGTATTATGGGCCGGCCGGCCGGCGCTCGACAGTCCGAGGTTGGGCCAACCCGGGGCCGGGCCAGGAGGGGATGAGCTTGGGCAGAGGCGGTCGATGAGGAGATGGCTGCTGATCGGGGGCCTGATTCTGGTCCTTCTGGTTGCCGGCCTGGCCATCGGGATCAAGGTTTTCACCAAGCACGTGGGCCAGATGACCCTGGGGGAGGCCGTGGTCAAGGCCGGCCGGTTCCTCAGGATCGAATACCAGGAGGTCAAGCCCAACCCCGCCTCGGGGACGACCAAGTACCGGAACCTGACCATCACCCCCCGGATCAAAAAGAGAACGGCCCTTCAGATCGAGGAGTGCGTGGTCGCCCTCCGGGCCGGGGGCCGGCCCGGGGACCTGCCCCAGCGCTTAAGGCTGCGGTTGACCGGGATCAGGCCGATCCATCCGGAGGCCCTGGAAGGGCTGGCCAGGTTGGGCTACCACGACCTGACCCTGGATCTGGACCTGGACCTGGAGTACAGGCCGGAGGAGGAGAGGTTCACCGTTCACGAGATCAGCCTCAACGCCTCCCGGGCGGGGGATCTTTGGCTCTATCTGGACCTGACCAGGCTGGGGCTTACCTTGGAGACCACCCTGGCCGAGGCCCTGGAGCGGTTCCACCGGGCCGGTCTGGTCCTGGCCGAGCTGAGATACAGCGACGACTCCCTGGTGGACCGGCTGATAGCGGCCAGGGCCGAGGAGGAGAAAAAGAAACCGGAGGAGGTCAAGGGGGAGCTCCTCGGCCACCTGGGGGACAAGGCCGGGCAGGAGGGCAACCCGGCCCGGGCCGAGGCCCTGGCCGCCCTGGCCCGGTTCATCGATCATCCGGGCCGGTTGTCGGCCCGGGCTAGTCCCAGGGAACCCACCTCCTTCTATGAGCTCCTCCACCTGCCCAAGCTGGTCCGCGGGGACTGGCCCGCGGATATAGACCTGGAGGTAAAAACGGAGTAATTGCCAAGGCTGTTTCTCAGGCCTGGAAACCAGAATATTTCATGAAGGACGCCAAATTTTTCTCTCGCCGCCGCGGATCCAAACCGTCACCACCCAAACCCGCCCCAAAGTCATCGTAACTATTTAAATTAATTTCTCTATTCCCTGCTTTTTCAGCGGTCTTTATGAAATATCCGGGCTAGTCCTGAGTTATGGGGTCCCATTCTATTCTTGGGTTCGGCCCTGTTCAAGCCCCGGTCGGCCATGAGGTCGGGGCCGGCTGGGCAGCCTGACCGGGTAGGGCCCCTTTTCATGGGGGTATACCAGGGCAGGCCGGACGTTGACAGTCACCCCCGCCTGGTGCAAAAATAACCATCCGGCCGGCGGCCGTCTTTTTGGGTCATCACTTACAGACCAGGTAGACCGATGAAAGAGCTCAGCACCAATATCAGGGAGTTCATCTTTTCCTCCTCCGCCAACCCCGCCAGCCAGAGCGCCAGGGCCGACTCCCGGGTCTTGAGGATAAAGCAGGACCAGAAGCTGTGGGAGAGCGAACAGCTCATGGAGATGTTTTTCTCCGAGAGCATCGAGGGGATCTGGTTCATGGAGGCCGAGGAGCCTTTCCTGTGGGACGATTCCGTGGATAAGGAGAAGGCTCTTGACTATGCCTTTGAGCACCAGCACATCGTTCGGGTCAACAACGCCATGTTGGAGCAGTATGAGGCCAAGCTGGAGGACTTCATCGGGCTGAACCTTAACGACTTTTTTGCCCACGACCTTCAAAAAGCCCGCCGGATGTGGAAGCAGATCTTCGACAAGGGCAAGCTGACCTGTGAAACGAAGGAGCACAAGTTCCGGGGCTCGGAGAAGTTCGCCGGGGATCCGGTCTGGTTCCTGGGGGATTACTTCTGCATCTACAACTCCGAAGGGAAGATGGTCGGTCATTTCGGGGCCCAACGGGATATCACCGCCCGCAAGCTGGCCGAGCAGGGGTTGAAGGAGAGCGAGGAAAGGTATCGATTCATCGCCAAGCACATGGCCGACGGCATCCTCCTGGCCCAGGAGGACCGGATCCAGTTGGCCAACGAAGCCCTGGTGACCATGTTCGGTTACTCTGATTTCAGACAACTGGTGGGCAAGGATATTTTCAGCCTTATCTCCAAGGAATCCCGGGAGCAGCTCAAGTCCTTCATCCAAGAATTAAAGGTCGTTGACGACAAAAAGGGCGGGTTCAGGGGTGGAAGCAAGATCTACCAGGGTCTCTTCCTGACCCGCGAAGGCCGGAAGTTTTGGGCCGAAAGCAAGTTCGCCCCGGTCAATTGGAGCGGCCAGCCGGCCCTGTTGTGCACCATCAGGGACGTCAACGAACGAAAGCTCAAGGAGATCGCCGCCCAGGAGAAGGCCAGCGAACTGTACCGGGAGAACATCAAGCTGAGGGGGAGCATCAAGGAACGCTACCGGTTCAGGAACATCATCGGCAAAAGTCCGGGCATGCAAAAGGTCTACGAGCTGATCATCAGGGCGGCCAGCTCCGACGCCAACGTGATGATCTACGGCGAGTCGGGCACCGGCAAGGAGCTGGTGGCCCACGCCATCCACGACCTGAGCCACCGGTCCGAGAAACCGTTCGTCACGGTCAACTGCAATGCTATCCCTGAGTCGCTTCTGGAAAGCGAGTTCTTCGGACACCGCAAGGGGGCCTTTACCGGAGCCTATATCGACAAGAAGGGCTTTTTGGAGCGGGCCAACGGCGGGGAGGTGTTCCTGGACGAGGTGGGGGACCTGGGCCTGTCCCTGCAGGGCAAGCTGCTGCGGGCCATCGAAGGGGGGGAGTACTCGCCGGTGGGCAGCAACGAGGTCTGCTACTCCAACTTCCGGATCATCGCCGCCACCAACAAGGACATGGGACGGGCGGTCAGGAACGGGACCATGCGGGAGGACTTTTACTACCGGATCCACATCATCCCCATCACCCTGCCCCCTTTAAGGGAGCGGAAAGAGGACATCCCCCTGCTGATCGATTACTTCCTGGCGGCCATGGAGACCGATCACTCCTCCCGGACCATCCCGGGCAAGGTCCTGGAGGCCCTGTACAACTATGACTGGCCGGGCAATGTCCGCGAGCTGAAGAACGCCATCCATCAGTACATGGCCGTGGGACGGCTGGACTTCATGGCCCTCAGCCAGATTCAGGAGCCGGCCCAGGGGCCCTTCCTGAACCCCAAGGGGGGACCGATCCAACCCGGGTTCGACTTCAGGACCAAGGTGGAGGCCTTTGAAAGGGATTTGATCGTCAAGGCCCTGAACCAGACCAGGTGCAACCGGAACAGGTCGTGCCAGGTGCTGGGGATACCCAGACGGACCCTCTACCATAAAATGAAAAAGTATGGGCTGATTTAGCTCAATTTGGGCCATAAATTGCCCAAAAATGGAAAAAAGTAAAATATTGACGGTGATAGCAATGGCGGGTGGTTCTTGGTTGGGCAACAATTGCACATTTGTAACCTTTTCTTTCCGGCCAATCCTCTTTCAGCCGCCTTTAGACAGGCCCGCCCCGGGGGAGGTTTGGAGGCGGTCTCCAAGATGGGTTCCGGCCTGCCGGCCCAAGGCTTTCCTGTCTGGATAAACTAAGAAATTACTGAGCCTTATCGTTGGTCTGGGGTTTGAGATCGGACCCTTGGCGGAGAGGTTCAGAGTGCCTTCCCGCCGGATGAAACGGTTCCTCTTGGTACACAAATTGCCTTCTATAACGCTGAATCGGGTCACTTTCGGGCTCTAACCCTCATCCACTCTTTCGTTCAGACGCTGGGATCCGGGTCTCCACGATGGGTAATCGAGGCGGTCCGGTTTTTTAAAACAGGTTTTCGGCGGGGTCTCCCGGGTTACCGGAATACCCGCCGGAACCACCTGCGGCCTCCAGATCTCCTCGGGGTCCGGGGGGCCTGGACCGGATAAGGGTTTATCTGGGAAAAGCCAGAAAAATTATAAAGATAACATGATCGTGGTGGGAGGACCGCAATGAGAGAAATTGGAGGGTTGCAATGAGTAAAGAGAGAGTTGTTTACCCCTATGTCCCCAATTCCGTGCCCGAAATAAAAGCGGAGATGATGAAGGAAGTCGGCGTCACCGACATCATGGAGCTCTACGAGGAGATCCCCGAGCATCTGAAGTATAAGCAGAGGTTGAACCTGCCCGAGCCCCTGGTGGACGAGTACTCGGTCAGGCGGCATGTCGAAGGCCTTTTGAACAAGAACAAGAACTGCTCCGAGTACACAAGCTTCCTGGGGGCCGGCTGCGCCCGGCACTTCGTGCCCGCGGTCTGCGACGAGATCAACGGCCGGGGCGAGTTCCTGACCGCCTACGTGGGCGAGTCCTGGGCCGACCACGGCAAGTGGCAGTCCCTTTTCGAGTACGCCAGCTTGATCGGCGAGCTCCTGGACATGGACGTGACCTCCTGCCCGGTCTACGACGGCTACCAGGCCGCCGCCTCCGCCCTGCGCATGGCCGGCCGGGTCAACGGCCGCAAGGAGGTTCTCCTGCCCGAAAGCATCGACCCCGACATGCTCAAGGTCATCAGAAACTACCTGGGCGGGGCGCCCAACCCGATCCTGGATATCGTCATGGTGGGTCTGGACAAGAAGACCGGCCTGATGGATCTGAAGGAGCTAAAGGCCAAGCTCTCGGCCAAGACCGCGGCCGTGTTCATCGAGAACCCCACCTACCTGGGCTACTTCGAGACCCAGGCCGAGGAGATCGGCAAGATGGCCAAGGCCGCCGGGGCGGACTTCGTGGTCTCCTGCGACCCCATCTCCCTGGGCGTGGTGGCTCCGCCGGCCCAGTACGGGGCGACCATCGCCTGCGGCGACTTCCATCCCCTGGGCATCCACATGCAGTGCGGCGGCGGCCAGGGCGGCTTCATCGCCACCCATGACGACATGAAGTACATCGCCGAGTTCAAGGACCTCATGTTCGGCCTCACCGAGACGGTCAAGGAGGGCGAGTGGGGCTTCGGCGAGGTCCTTTTCGACCGGACCTCCTACGGCTCCCGGGAGAAGGGCAAGGAGTTCACCGGCACCACCACCGGGTTGTGGGCCGTGACCGCGGCGGTCTACCTCTCCCTCATGGGCCCCAAGGGCATGGCCGAGGTGGGCCAGACCATCATGCAGCGTTCCCAGTACGCGGCCGCCAAGATCAGCCAGCTCAAGGGGGTGGAGCTGGCCTTTCCCAAGAACCCCTTCTTCAAGGAGTTCGTGGTGGACTTCACCATGACCGGCAAGACCGTGGCCGAGATCAACAAGGGCCTCTTGGAGTACAAGATTTTCGGCGGCAAGGACCTCTCCTCCCCGGGCTCCGATAAGGCCCAGAGAGCACTTTTCTGCGTCACCGAGGCGACCACCCAGGAAGACATCGACAAGCTGGTCTACGCCCTGGCCAGCGTCATCAGGTAGGTTCCGCCAGGCGGCTGGTCAAATCCAGAGGCAGAGAAAGGAATAAGCAAAATGGGAATGGATAAAAATACGCTGCTTCGTAAGTTTCATCAGGCCCGGTGGGACGAGGAGATCATTTTCGAGCTGAGCGTGCCGGGCGAGCGGGGGATTTTGGTGCCCCGGGCCGAGCCGGGGGTGGTCGCCGAGGTGGGCGACGGCCTGGCCGCGCTCCCCAAGAGCCTCAAGAGGAAGAAGCCCCCGGCCCTGCCGGAGGTCAACCAGATGAAGGTCAACCGGCACTACATGCGGCTGTCCCAGGAGACCCTGGGGACCGACGTGAACATCGACATCAGCCAGGGCACCTGCACCATGAAGTACAGCCCCAAGGTCCAGGAGCACCTGGTGGCCCGCCATCCGGGGATAACCGAGATCCATCCCCTCCAGGACGAGGACACCCTCCAGGGGATCCTGGAGATGTACTACAAGTTCGAGCAGTTCCTCAAGGAGATCTCCGGCCTGGACTACTTCAGCATGCAGCCCGGCGGCGGGGCCCACGGGGTCTTTACCAACGCCTCCATCATCCGGGCCTATCACGCCTCCCGGGGCGACAGAAAAAGGGACGAGATCATCACCACCATGTTCTCCCACCCCTGCGACGCGGCCACCCCCTTCACCGCCGGCTACAAGGTCATCACCCTGATGCCGGACGAGAACGGCTACCCCGACCTGAGGGCCATGAAGGCGGCCTTGAGCGAGAGGACCGCCGGCATCTTCATCACCAACCCGGAGGACACCGGCATCTACAACCCCCGGATCGAGGAGTACGTCAACGCGGCCCACGAGGTGGGGGCCCTGTGCTCCTATGACCAGGCCAACGCCAACGGCATGCTGGGCATCGCCAGGGCCCGCGAGGCCGGCTTCGACCTGTGCCACTTCAACGTCCACAAGACCTTCTCCTCGCCCCACGGCTGCATGGGCCCGGCCATGGGAGCCCAGGGAGTGCGGGCCGTCCTCAAGGACTTCCTGCCCGTTCCCCGGGTGGAGTACGACGGCAAGAGGTACTACCTGAACTACAACCTTCCCCACAGCATCGGCAAAACCAGGTCCTTCTACGGCAACGCCCCCATCGTCGTCCGGGCCTACGCCTGGATCATGCAGCACGGGGCCGAGGGGCTGCGGGAGGTGGCCGAGTGCTCGGTCCTCAACAACAACTACATGGAGAAGAAGCTGCGGGCCATTCCCGGGGTGGTGGTCTGGTACGCCGAGGGCAAGCGCCGCCTGGAGCAGGTCCGCTACTCCTGGGAGAAGCTGCAGCAGGACACCGGGGTGGGGACCGGCGACGTCATGCGGCGGATGGCCGACTACGGGATCCAGCACTACTGGACCAGCCACCACCCCTGGGTGGTTCCGGAGCCCTTCACCCTGGAGCCCTGCGAGTCCTACTCCAAGGCCGATATCGACGAGTACTGCGCCGTCCTGGCCCAGGTCTCCAAGGAGGCCTACGAGGATCCGGAGTTCGTCAAGAACGCTCCCTACAACCTGCCGGTCCACAACGTCCCCGCCCCCGAGATCAACGAGCCGGAGCGGATCGCCGTGACCTGGCGCCAGTACCAGAAGAAGAAGGCGGCCAAGAAAGGTTGAGGAGAGATACCCTGCCCGGTGCTTTCCGCCCCCTTAAGGGGGGCGGAGAGGGCCGGAGATGGAAAGGGCATACGGAAATCGTTCATGAAAAAACTAGGCTTCATCGTCAACCCCGTGGCCGGGATGGGCGGCCGGGTCGGCCTGAAGGGCAGCGACGGGGCGGAGATACTAAAGCTGGCCAGGGAGCTGGGGGCCAAGCCGGAGGCCCCCGGCCGGGCCCTGGAGGCCCTCAAGATCATCTCCGGGCTCAAGGACAAGATCGAGATTATCACCTACCCCCATGAGATGGGCCAGGAGGAGTGCCGGGAGGCCGGGTTCGAGCCCCGGGTGATCGGGGCCATCGAAAGCGGCCGGACCACGCCTGAGGACACCATGGAGGCGGCCCGGCTGATGGCCGCCGAAAAGGTCGACCTGATCCTCTTCGCCGGCGGGGACGGCACCGCCCGCAACATCTATAACGCCGTGGGGGAGAGGGTTCCCACCCTGGGCATCCCGGCCGGGGTCAAGATCCATTCGGGGGTCTACGCCGTCAACCCCAAGGGGGCCGGCCAGGTCTGCGCCATGTTTCTGGACGGCAAGCTTTTGAACATCCGTGAAGCGGAGGTCATGGACATCGACGAGGACGCCTTCCGGGAGGGCGTGGTCACGGCCAAGCTTTACGGCTACCTGAGGGTCCCGGAGGAGCGGCGCTACGTCCAGAGTGTCAAAAGCGGAGGGGTCCTGGCCGAGAAGGAGGCCCTGGTCTCCATCGTCTCCGAGGTCGTCGACCAGATGACCGAGAACCCGGAGACCTACTTCATCATCGGACCGGGCACCACCACCAGAAACATCATGACCGACCTGAAGCTCCAGAACACCCTTCTGGGGGTGGATGTCGTCAAGGGCAAGAAGCTGGTGGCCAACGACGTGGCCGAGGCCCGGATATGGGAGCTCATCCAGGGCCAGCCGGCCAAGATCGTGGTGACCATCATTGGCGGTCAGGGGCACGTCTTCGGCCGGGGGAACCAGCAGCTCAGCCCCCGGATCATCCGGGAGGTGGGTAAATCGAACATCGTCATCATCGCCACCAAGGAGAAGCTGACCTCCCTCCAGGGCCGGCCCCTCCTGGTGGACACCGGCGATGAGGAGCTCAACGACGAGCTGAGCGGCTACCTGAGGGTCACCACCGGATACGGAGATTATGTAATGTATCAAGTTGGTTACAACTAATCTGGGACGGCCCTGGAGGAGGGCCGCCCAACCGGCCTAGGCCCGGGCAGGGTCCTGGAAAAGGGGACCCGGCCGGGAGCGGCTCCCTGAGCCGGAAGACCGGAACACCAGCCGGCCGGAAGAAACCCGGGCGGAGCAAAAGGGAAGGGCGACAAGATCTGTCATGGGCAAGTTAGATGGCAAGGTAGCCGTGATCACCGGGGCGGCCATGGGCAACGGCGAGGGCATGGCCAGGGTCCTGGCCCAGCACGGGGCCCAGGTGATGCTGTGGGATATCTCCGAGCGGGTGCAACAGACCTCCAGCTCCATCGAGGCCGACGGGTTCAAGGTCCGGCCTTTCTTTGTTGACGTGACCAAGTTCGAGCAGTGCCGGGCGGCCGCGGAGGAGATCATCGCCGAGCTGGGCCGGATAGACATTCTCTGCGCCAACGCCGGGGTCATTCGCCTGGGCCGGTTTTTAGAGATGAGCGACGAGGTCAGGGACTTTCATTTCAAGGTCAACGTGATCGGCGTCTGGAACAGCACCAAGGCCATCCTGCCCAACATGATCAAAAACTCCTACGGCAAGATTGTGATCATGTCCTCGGTCACCGGCCCCATGGTGGCGGATGAGGGGGAGGTGGCCTACGCCACCACCAAGGCCGCCCTGTGGGGCTTTACCAAGTCCCTGGCCCGGGAGGTGGCGGGCGATGGAATCACCGTCAACGCCATCTGTCCGGGTTACATCCTGACCCCCATGGCCGAACAGATCGCCAAGGACTCCGATCCGGATAACCCTGCCGCGGTGATAGAGGGCATCAAAAGAGGGGTGCCCATGGGCCGGCTGGGCGACATCTGCGAGGTCGGCGAGCTGGCCGCTTTTCTGGCTTCCGACGAGTCAAGCTACATCAGCGGAACCCAGGTGGTTATAGACGGAGGTAGCACCCTGCCGGAGACCGTCTCGGTGGGGCTCTGAACTGGAAAAGGACGAACCTCGACCGGGCGATTATTGATGCCGGTGAGGTGGAGAGGCCTAACATGGACAGCACTTTGACCCATCCAGGCGGCGCCACGGTTTCAGGGACCGGGGCGGCGAAAAGACCCAAAAAACAGTCCTGGGCCAACAGGAACCCCGGGCCTCTGACGGCCCTGCCGACCGTTTTTATGCTCCTCCTTTTTTTCGTGGCGCCCCTGGTTCTGGTGGTTTTTTACTCCTTCCAGGAGCCCAACGCCTTTGAGATCACCAATGTCCTGTCCCTGGACAACTACCGGGACTTCATCGGCGAAGGCTACTACGCCACCCTGCTCTGGTCGGTCCTCATCGCGGTGGTGACGACCGTGGTGGCCTTTCTACTGGCCTACCCCTGCGCTTACGGGATGGTCAAGGTTTTCCCCAAAATGAACATGTGGATCACCCTCCTCCTGGTGATGCCCATTTTCGTCACCAGCAACATCAGGCTCTTCGGCTGGACCCTCATCCTCCTCAAGGGCGGGTACCTGAGCTTCCTGACCTCCTGGATCCCCGGGATGGAGGAGGTGGAGTTCCTCTACAACTTTCCGGCGATCATCATGGGGATGGTCTATATCTACTTCCCCTTCATGCTCTTCCCCCTGGTTCTGGGCCTGGAGATGGTGGACAACACCGTGGTCGAGGCGGCCATCGATCTGGGGGCCAACCGCTGGCAGGCCTTCAAGGAGGTGGAGTTGCCCATGGCCGCGGCCGGGGTGTTCATCGGGGGGCTCCTGGTTTTCGTCCTCTCCCTGGGAGCCATGGTGGAGGCCCAGGTCCTGGGCGGCAACGTGGTGACCCCTTTCGCCGACGACATCCACCATGCCTTCTCCTACCAACAGAACTGGCCTTTGGGAAGCGCCCTGTCGGTGATCCTGCTGGGCATCACCGTGGTCCTGATCGTCATGGTCATGCGCTACGTGGACCTGGACAAGCTCCTGGGGACCAGGGCCAAGCTGGGATAATCGGTCGATGCGGTTAACCATACGGATTAATAGGAGTTATTAGCCATCATGTCAGGTGCCAAGAGCAGGACCAGTTGGCGTAAACCGCTCATGGGGGTCTACATCGGGACCATCGTTCTATTCATGCAGGCTCCGGCCTTAAGCCTCCTGATTAGCTCCTTCTCGGCCGACAAGTACTTCCATTTTCCCTTCGCCCAGCTCACCTGGCGCTGGTACTTGGAGATGGTCGAATCCGGCGGGATTCAAACCTCGGTGGGTAACAGCCTCCTGACGGCCCTGGTGGTCACCATCCCGGCCACGATCCTGGGGTTTTGGGGGGCCCTGGCCTTTGCCCGGTTCAAATGGAAGGGGCGGAGTCTTTATCAGAAATTTTTACTCCTACCGATCTTCTTTCCCCAGATGGTCCTGGCCCTGGCCCAGCTCTTGCTTTGCAAGCAGCTGCAGATCAACACCTCCTGGATATCCGCCGGCCTGTCTCATCTGGTCTGGCTGCTGCCCATCGTGACCATGGTCATCGCCATCCAGGTTTATGGGTTCGACCGGACCATGGAGGAGGCCGCCTATGACCTGGGGGCCAGCTCCTGGCAGGTCTACCGGGAGGTCACCTTGCCGGTGCTCATGCCGGGCCTGGTCTCCGGAGCCCTGTTCGCCTTCCTGCTGTCCTGGAGCGACTTCGAGCTCTCCTTGTTCCTGCAGGGGGTGGATCAGATGCTGCCGGTCTACATCTACGGCAAGATGACCGGGGGCTTCTCCCCCACCGCCCCGGCCTTGTCGGCGACCATCTACCTGCTCTCGGCCGCGGCCTTGTTCGTCCCCTTCTGGATCCTGACCAGGGGGGAGCAGTAACCGCCGCGGGCGAAGGGTGGGAGCCTGAGGAAGGTTGATGGGTTTTTTATTGGATCATGGGTTCGGCCGGGAGGAAAGCCTCGTTGAAAGAGACCTCGACCTGGGCCGGGAGGAGATAGGGCATGCCCGAGTATGACATCGTTTGCCAGGACCTGTGCAAGAAATTCGGTAACTTCGAAGCGGTCAAGGACTTCAACCTGAAGGTGGAGAGGGGCGAGTACATCGCCTTTCTGGGGCCCAGCGGATGCGGGAAGAGCACCACCCTCCGGATGATCGCCGGTCACGAGGAGGTGACCGCCGGCCAGGTCCTCTTGAGGGACCGGGTGGTCAACGATGTTCCTCCGGGGCAGCGGGACACCTCGATGATGTTCCAGAACTTCGCCCTGTTTCCCCACAAGTCCGTGGCCGACAACGTCGGCTTCGGCCTCAAGATGAGGGGCATGGGCCCCGACGACCGCCGCAAGAGGGTCGGCCAGATCCTGGAGGTGGTGGGCCTGGAGGGCATGGAAAGCCGTAAGCCGGGCGAGCTCAGCGGCGGCCAGCAGCAGCGGGTGGCCCTGGCCCGGGCCCTGGTGACCGAGCCGGCGGTCCTGCTTCTGGACGAGCCCCTGGGCCACCTGGACGAGCTGCTGCGGATCAAGCTTCGGGGAGAGCTCAAGAACCTCCAGCGCAAGCTGGGCATCACCTTCATCCACGTGACCCACAACCAGGACGAGTGTCTGACCATGGGCGACCGGCTGGTGGTCATGAACGAAGGCATAATCGAGCAGATCGGAACAGCCCAGGATATCTATATCCGGCCGGCCACCTTTTTCGTGGCCACCTTTGTGGGCGACAACTTCATCCTCCAGGGGGAGATCGCCAAGGCCGAGGGGACCCTGGTAACCCTGGAAACCCCGGCGGGCTCCTTCCTGGTGGACACCGAGCGCGAGCTGCCCAAAAAGGGAGAGCCGGTGGGGTTCAGCATCCGGGCGGACCTCATCAGGATCCTGGCCGAGGGCGAGACCGAGGACAACATGCTCGATGGTCTGGTGAACTTCGTGGAGTACGTGGGCTATGTGGTCAAGGTTCGGGTTCAGACCGAGAACGGGAACGAGGTGATCATCAAACAGACCCAGGACAGGTACTTTGAAACGCTGCCCCGGGAGGGAGACCGGGTTCGGCTGGGCTGGACGGCCAAGGACACGGTCCTTCTGACCGGACCTTACACGGTCAGAGGCAAGTCCATCTACGGGGAGTGAGACCGGCGCCATTCGGGCCAAGGGGGGTTAAAGCCACCCCTCAAGACCTTGCCGGCGAAAACAAGGCCCCTTTCTCGGCCGGGGGGATGAAAAATAGAGTCGCGAGGGGGAGGATCGAGTCCGCGGAGGCAGGAGGTTGGGAAGTTAACTTTTAACCCGAACCATGGCGATATTTCAGTGATTGAAAACATTAGAAAAGGAGGAGATGCGGTGTCAAAAGGAAAGAATGTCGATCGACGCAATTTTTTAAGAAAGGCCGGCATCATCGGAGCCGGCGGCCTGGGCGGCATCGCATTGGGTCCATACCTCAGCCGGAAGGCCCTGGCCGCCCCAGCGGATATCCAGGGCGGGGAGGAGATCCACACCGTCGAAGACAACGAGAAGGGCGGAACACTCAACTACATGACCTGGAACGGGTACGACGCCGACGGCGTCCTCAATCCCTTCCGCAAGAGATACGACTGCAAGGTCAACTGCGAGCTTCTGACCTCCGATCCAGACGCGATCATGAAGCTCAAGGCCGGGGCCACGCGGCAGTTCCACCTCATCACCCTCAACAACTGCTGGGCCAAGGGCATGTACAAGGACAAGCTGATCACCGACCTGGACGTGGAGACCTACAAGTCCTACTTCGACAAGATGATTCCCCGCTACAAGTGGCCCTTTGAGTGGGCCATCGCCGACGACGGCAAGCTACTGGGCATGCCTCAGCGTTACGGCCCCTTCAACTTCGTGATCAACAACAAGGCCATCTCCAAGAAGGCGGCCGAGGACGAGGGCTGGAACCTGTTCATTGACCCCAAGAACAAGGGCAAGTGGGCCCTCCTGAACTGGGACAACTGGGTCCTCTACCACATGTGCCAGTCGGCCGGGGTCTACCCCTTCAAGAAGCACAGCGCCGATGAGATGAAGAAGGTCGAGGAGACGGCCTTCACCTGGTTCAAGAACGCAAAGTTCGTGACCGAGAGCGAGGTCGAGGCCAACAACGCCCTGATCAACGGCGAGATCGACTTCTACTGCTGCGGCGGCAACTACACCGCCTCGCCTCCCCGCCGCGAGGGGCGGCTGGAGGTCGAGGCGGTCACCCCGCGCAAGGGGGCCATGAAGGACGGCAAGGGCGGCATCGTCTGGATCGAGCTGACCAGCGTGGTCAACAACCCGGAGCCCTCCCCGCTGGCCGATGACTTCCTGGCCTACATGCAGGAGCCCGAGGCGGCCTACCTGATCGCCATGGCCGACTCCACCCACAACCCCATCGCCAACATGGCCGACCCCGAGGTGCTGGCCAAGTTCTCCAAGAACGACCTCCTGTCCATCCAGTACGACGACCTGGCAGAGGATCTCAAGTACTGCGAGGACTACAACGACAACCCGGACTACCTGAAGATGATGCGCTTCTACCGCAAGGCCAAGACGGCCAGGTAAGCAGACGGTTCCAGGGCGGCGCCCCCTGGCGAAGGGGGCGCCGCGGTTTAAGCCCGGGAACCCGGGCAGCCGTAAGGCAGACCTTATAACCACCGCGGGTGATGGAAGATGAAAAGAATACTCCTGGCCACCGACGGCTCAGAGGCAACCAAGAAGGCCCTGGCTTTTGCCACCGAGATGGCCCAACGCTACGAGGTCCGGCTGGATATTCTCCACGTGGTCACCAGCACCGAGGTGCCCCCGGAGATTCTCAAGCTGATCGAATCAGAAGAGATCGGGGAGCCCCCGGCGGCGGTCTACCTGGAGAAGGTCGGCCGGAAGATCGTCGAGGTCTGCGGTGATGCCTGCCGCTCCTTGGGTCTCCAACCGGCCCAGATCAAAACTTTCATCCTCAGCGGCGATCCGGCCCACCGGATCATCGAGTTCGCCGAGGAGAAGCAGGTCGACGCCATCGTCATGGGCAACCGGGGGATGGGGATTATCAAGGGCCGGCTTTTGGGAAGCGTCTCCCGCAAGGTCACCCATTACGCCAAATGTACCTGTATCATCGTTAAATAGGCCTATCCCTGATATTTCATGAGTCAATCTACTGTGGGTGCCATCTCCTGGTTACGACGCTTGAATTTGGCATTTTGGTCCTCGACATACGGTTTTCAAGTATGCCTG
>Ga0068714_10002766_pt1 | contig 21984 bp, 17 predicted proteins | sample MTBNYHSulfiMetaG_FD_62988 | JGI IMG/M metagenome (GOLD analysis project Ga0068714, IMG submission 62988) | Enrichment culture microbial communities from rom New York Harbor, USA that are MTBE-degrading - MTBE-NYH (New York Harbor Sulfidogenic)... | ecosystem: Environmental > Aquatic > Marine >... | reverse complement strand
TTTTTTTTGGGGGGGGATAGGGGGGCATCATTCCTATCAGACAGCCGGAAAAGCTTAATATCCCGAAGGCCAAATCTCAAATGATCGATTTGGCATATATGAATTATGTCCTCCCCACTTCATGGACCTTAATTTTTAAATTGCCCACTCATTACCTGTTCCTTGACATAAACAATGGCACTCATAAACAACTGATTGCAATATAATTACTTGGGCCCGACCCTACATGCTGCCTACTAAATTCTGCCCCTACATGCTGGCCGCATGTCTACATGGGGATTTTGATGCCGTTCTTGCGGGCGAAGCGCGCGGCCTCCTCATAGCCGGCATCGGCGTGACGGGCTACGCCCAGGCCGGGGTCGCAGGTCAGGACGCGCTCCAGGCGCCTGGCCGCCGAAGCGCTTCCGTCGGCGACGATGACCATGCCGGCGTGGATCGACAGCCCGATGCCCACTCCGCCGCCGTGGTGAACGGACACCCAGGAGGCGCCGTTCACGGCATTGAGCAGGGCGTTCAGTATGGGCCAGTCGGCGATGGCGTCCGAGCCGTCCTTCATCCCCTCGGTCTCCCTGTTGGGCGAGGCTACGGAGCCCGTGTCCAGGTGATCGCGCCCGATGACGATCGGCGCGCTGATTTTGCCCTTCTTCACCAGCTGGTTGATGACCGCGCCGAAGCGCGCCCGCTCGCCGTAACCCAGCCAGCAGATGCGCGAAGGCAATCCCTGAAACTTGACCTGGGTGCGGGCCTTGCGGATCCAGCGTCCGAGGGCCTCGTCCTCGGGAAATTCCCTGAGCACGGCCTCGTCCGTGGTGTAAATGTCCTGCGGCCGCCCCGAAAGAGCCGCCCAGCGGAACGGCCCCTTGCCTTGGCAGAAGAGAGGGCGGATGTATTCCGGGACGAAGCCCGGGATGTCGAAAGCATCGGCGACGCCGGCCTTCTGCGCCTGGCCGCGGATGTTGTTTCCATAGTCGAACGCCCGGGCGCCCATTTTTCGGAGATCGAGCATGGCCCTCATGTGAACGGCCATGGCCTCGTAGGCCCGCCGCTTGTAGTCCTCGGGATCGCTCGCCCGCAGCCTGAGAGCGTCCTCGCAGCTCAGGCCGTTGGGCACATAGCCGTTGAGCTCGTCGTGAGCCGAGGTCTGGTCGGTCAGCACGTCGGGCGTCACGCCCCGTTTCACGAGCTCGGGCAGCACGTCGGCGGCGTTGCCCAACAGACCGACCGATAAAGCCTCACCCCTCTCTTTGGCCCGAAGGGCGAGACTCAGCGCTTCGTCCAGGCTGTCCACGGCTTTGTCCAGATAGCGCGTCTCGAGCCGCCGCTTGATGCGCGCCGGGTCGACCTCAACCACCAAAGCCGCGCCGTCGTTCATGGTCACGGCCAGAGGCTGGGCGCCGCCCATGCCCCCCAAACCCGCGGTGACGGTCAGCGTTCCTTTCAGGCTCCCGCCGAAATGTTTCCGCGCCGCGGCGGCCAGCGTCTCATACGTTCCCTGCAGGATGCCCTGCGTCCCGATGTAGATCCAGGAGCCGGCCGTCATCTGGCCGTACATGGTCAGCCCCTTGGCCTCGAGCCTTCGGAACTCGTCCCAGGTGGCCCACTGGGGAACGATCATGGCGTTCGAGATCACGACCCGCGGGGCCTCAGGGTGGGTCTTGAACACGGCCACGGGCTTCCCCGATTGCACGGCCAGCGTCTCGTCGTTTTCCAGTTTCTTGAGCATCTTGACCAGGGCGTCGAAGCACTCCCAGTTCCGGGCGGCCTTGCCCGTCCCGCCGTAGACGATGAGCTCCTGGGGCTTCTCGGCGACATCCGGATCGAGGTTGTTCATCAGCATGCGCAGCGCGGCTTCCTGGGCCCAGCCCTTGGTGCGCAGCGTCGTTCCGCGCGGCGCCCTTACCGTTCTCGCTCCTCGCCGTGCTCTCATATCACCCTCCTTTAATAGGGGGACATCATACCTATTTACCTAATTTCCCAAGCTTTCAAATTGAGAAGCCTTTATGAAGAAAATTAGGAAAATGAGTATTTTGTCCCCCTTTTAACTCTTTAAATTCTTTAATATGTGCGACATCGGAGTGAACAGGAAATAAGGTAAATAGGTATTGTGTCCCCCTATTTGCGGATGTTGCGGGGATCGAGGCTGGAACGCTGGAAGCCCTGGGCCGCCACGCGGGCGATGTCCTCGTGCGTGGCGAACCACACCCGGCCGCGGCCGATGATGTGGCGGATCAGCTTCTCGAGGAGGGCGATGCGGCTGCGGTGGCCGATGTACTTCGGGTGCATGGTCAGGATGAGCATCGTTCCTTCCCGGTGGGCCCTGTCGAATTCCTCCTTCCAGACTTCATAAACTTCCTTGGGAGTCATGTGCGGCCTGACGGCCGTGTAGCGGTCGAATCCGAAATAAGGATAGTCGTCCAGCAGCCACTCCACGGGCAGCTCGACGACACCCGTCGGCCGGCCTCCGTCCAGGATTTCGTAGGGCCGGTCGTCGGCCATCAGGCTGCTGTCGTAGAGCAGGCCCAGCTCGCGGATGAGCCTGAGCGTCGCGGGGCTGAAATCCCAGGAGGGCGTGCGGATGCCCGCCGGCGGCTTGCCCATGATGCTCTTCAGCAGCTCGAAGGATTTGCGCATCAAGTGGCGCTCCTCCTTTTCGCTGAGCAGGGAATTGCGCTCGTGAATCCAGCCGTGCATGCCGATTTCGTGCCTCCCCGAGGCCAGGATGGCGGCGATCTCATCGGGATGAAGAAGGGCCGTCACGGCGGGCACAAAAAAGGTGGCCGGCAGCTTGTAGCGTTCGAGCAGAGCCAAAATGCGCGGCAGTGCCGCGCGGGCGGCGTATTCCCCCTGGGACAGCACCCCGGGCGAAAGCCGGCCGTCCCTCAAGGCGTTCGTCTCGGCGTCGAAATCGAACGACAGGCCCACGGCCACCCGGCAGCCGTAAGGCCACGCGACCGGCGTCAGGTCGCGGCCGGCGCGGACGGAGTTGACCGTGGTCCGGATCTTCTCCACGCTCCACTTCCAGGGCGGATCGTCCGCCTTTTTTTGAGCCGTCAACAACGGCGCGGCAAACGCAAGAATCAAGGCCGCCGAGCACACCGCAATCGTCTTTTTCATCCTTTCCCTCCTTGAGCGCTTCTTATCTCCTGTATCATAATTTCCTTGGCTCGTCATCCTCGGCAGGCTCACTCTTCCACGGATAAACCACCTCTGCCTTCGATCCGGGCCGCGCCCGCATTCTCCCCAGCCTCCCGGCCTGTCTCGTTGCCTGTGGCGGAGTCAAGCAACGCAGAATGCGGCTTCAAGCGGCCGACAACGGCCCGGGGCAAACCGCCCAGGTCGGCATAACATTCGACATCGCTCCACCGTCCGTCGAACATGCCCAGAACCGCGTCCCTCTGTCCGGAGCCGATTTCCAGGACAAGCCATCCGCCGGGCTTGAGATGGGCGGGGCTTTCCCCGATGATGCGCCGCAACGCCTCCAGGCCGGTCTTCCCCGGCACGAGCGCATCCCTCGGCTCGAAATCCCTGACTCCGGCCTCAAGGCCCTCCCATTCATCCTCGGAGACGTAGGGGGGATTGGAAACGATGACGTCGAAAAGCGCTCCGCGCTTCCTTCCGGCGAAAGCGGAAAAAAAATCGGACCGGATGAACGTCGCCTTCCCTTCGCTCCCCAGCCTCCGCGCGTTGCGCCGCGCCGTCCGAAGCGCCCGCCTCGAAACGTCCGCGGCCGTGATCCGCGCCCCGGACCGTTCTGCGGCCAGGGCGAGGGCGATGCAGCCCGAGCCCGTGCCCAGGTCGAGGATCGAAGGCCCGGCGGCGTCCGTCCGGGCCAGAACGAGCTCGACGAGCAGTTCCGTTTCCGGGCGGGGAATGAACACCTCCGGTCCGACCGCAAAAGGCAGAGACCAGAACTCCCGGATCCCGGCCACGTAAGCCAGCGGCATCCCCGCTTTTCGCCTCCGGATCGACTTCAGGAAGCGCGCCTCCTTCCGCCGCCCGACGGGACGTCCCGGCTCCCGCGCGTATTCCAGCGCGGAAATCCCCGCCGCGCCGAGGAGAAGCGCCCTGGCCTCCAGGGCGGACGGCACGCCGCACTCGGACGCGCTCCCCGCCCTCAAGCGGGCCGCCCCTTTCCTAAACAGCTCTTCGAGCGTCATGTTGCGAAGCCTGGGCGGACAGGATCAGCTTCTCGATGAGCTCGCCGATCTCGCCGTCCAGGATGCCCTGCAGGTTATGGAAGCTCTGCCCCAGGCGATGGTCGGTAACCCGGGACTGGGGAAAATTGTACGTCCGGATCTTCTCGCTCCTCTCCCCCGTTCCCACCTGAGAACGGCGGTCGCTGGCGATGCGGCTGTCCCTCTCCCTCTCGGCGACGTCCAGGAGGCGGGAACGGAGGATGCGGAGGGCCTTTTCCTTGTTGCGGTGCTGGGACTTTTCGTCCTGGCAGGAGACGACCATTCCCGTCGGCCGGTGCGTGACGCGGATGGCGGTGTAATTGCGGTTGACGCTCTGCCCCCCGGGGCCCGAAGCGCCGAAGGCCTCGATCTTCAGGTCTTTGGGATCGAGCTTGACGTCGAGCTCGTCGGCCTCTGGCAGGACGGCCACCGTGGCCGTCGAGGTGTGGATGCGCCCGCCGGCCTCGGTCTTGGGAACGCGCTGCACGCGGTGGACGCCGCTCTCGAACTTCAGCCGGGAATAGACCCTCTTGCCGCGGATGTTGAGCACGGCCTCTTTGAACCCGCCCACGGGAGACAGGCTCGTGCTCAGCACCTCCGCCTTCCAGCCCTGCGACTCGGCGAAGCGGACGTACATCCGGAACAGGTCCTGGGCGAACAGCGACGATTCGTCCCCTCCGGCCCCGGCGCGGATCTCGAGAATGACGTCCCGTTCGTCCCGCGGATCCTTGGGCAGGAGCAGCGTCCGGAGCTCGGCCTCGAGGCGCTCCAGGCGCTGCCGGAGTTCGGCGCGCTCGGACTCGGCCAGATTCCTGAGCTCGGGCTCGGTCCGGGGATCGGAAAGGATGTCTTCGGATTGCTCGAGCGCGCTCAGGGTCCGCTTCCATTCTCCGTGGGCGCGGACGAGCGGCTCGATCTCGGCCTTCTCCTTGGTCAGGCCCTTGAGTTTCTGGGGGTTGGACAGGACGGCCGGATCGGACAGCGATTCGAGCAGAAGGCGGTATCGTTCCTGGAGGCCTTCAAGCTCTTGAAACATGGAGCCTATTTCTTGGGCATGCCATATTTCTTGCGGAACTTCTCCACGCGGCCGGCGCTATCAATGAACTTCTGTTTACCGGTGAAAAAGGGGTGACAGCTCGAGCAGATCTCCACCCGAATCTCCTTCTTGGTCGACCGGGTCATGAACGTGTTCCCGCAGGCGCATACGACCTGGCATTCCTGATAGGCGGGATGGATGCCTTTCTTCATTCTCGCTTCTCCTGAGGGGGCATTATACCAGAAAACGGGGCCGCTTCTCCAGCCTTTCCCCGCCCCTTATTTGAGCAGGCCGGGGATGCCGGCGGCCTTCGCCCGGAAGCATTCCCAGTCGATGGCGTAGTGATGGCGCCTGAAACTGTAGCGGGCTTTCATCTTGTAGATCTGATGCCGGAAGTGGCGCCGCAGGGGCCTGGACAGGGGGAAAATCTGCTCCTCGGCCGTCCATTCATAGGGCCGGCCGGCCTTGTCCCTCAGGCATCCCCAGTGCACGATCCAGGCCAATTTCTTCAGCGACACCCTTCGGAAATCGCGGCGGATGCTTTCGATCTCTCCGGCTTTGTCCGGATTGACGAAACAGAAGAACTTGGAAAAAAGAACGGCGTTGTGAAAATAGGCCGGGAAGGCCAGCATCCCGTCCATCTTCATCAGCCGCGCCAAGTAGGTGAAGATGTCGATGACCTTGCGGCTCAGACCCAGCCCGGGGTGTTCCTGTCCGGGCAGAGGGGTGCGGTTCGGGCCGAAGTCCAGAAGCGGGTTCTGAAGAGTGAGCCAGTCGAAGACCAGCACCCTGTACTGCCGGCTCGACAGCCCCAGAGTCAGGTGATTCTTGACCTGGAGCCGGCCTTCCTTGATTTTCAGGTCGACGATGACGTTTTCCGGGGCGGAGCGCTTGTAGAATATTTGGAACCGCTGCAGCGGATACTCGCTGGAGTCGACGCTGTAGTCCAGGGGCCAGAGATCGCGTTTCTTGGCTTCCTTGAAAAAGTTTTTGTGCGCCAGAACGGCGATCACCTCGGCCAGGGAATACCGGCCCAAAAAGAGCGACGATCCCTGAAGGCGCCCCACTCCCGAGAACAGGTCCTCCTCGGCCAAGAGAGGCTGGGAGCCGGGATTGGGGCGAGGCCCTTTGCTGGGGTCGGTCATGTTCCTGGAACCGCCTCTATTCTATTTTATTGCTTTTTCTTTCTCAAGACGCGCCGCGCCGGTCCGGACGTCTTTCCGTCCCCGCCGAGCCTCTCCCGGCCGTAAAACACCAGCGTGTCGTCCCCCAGATCGAGCCTCTTCTCCTCCGTGAAAAACCTCGGCTCGAACCTTGTCTTTCGGTGACGCCGAAGAACGATCCGCCCGCCCGGGGCGAGGATCTCCCTCTTCCAGATCACCTTGAGGGGATCCCGTTCGTCCAGGAGCCGGTAGGGCGGATCGAGAAAGATGAGGTCGAACCGAACCCCGTCCTTTCCGAGCCGGATGACCGCCCGGTTGAACTCTTGGACGACGATCTCCCCCCGCTCCGCGGCGCCGCAGCGGTCCAGGTTGCGGCGGATGACGTTCGCCGCGGCGGTCAATTCCTCGACGAAGACAACGAACTCCGCGCCGCGGCTCAAGGCCTCGATGCCCACCGAGCCCGTGCCGGCGAATCCGTCCAACACCCGCGCCCCGCTCACCTCGGGCTCGAGGACATGAAACAGCGCCTCCCTGAGCTTTTCGGGCATGGGACGGACGCGCGGGTCGGGGCCGCGCTTGAGGCGCTTGCCCTTATAGATTCCCCTGACAATTTTCAGCATAGAGGCGCTTCCGGAATTCGTCTTGAAAAAGGGAGGATACGGACGACGTACTCAGTGCCGGTGAACCGACACTTCAGGAGGAGGATTGGTCACGGTATAGACGATTCCTGTAGAACTGGCCAATACCGTGGCCATGCCGATGGGAGTCAGAAAGAGAGCCCCCAGCCCGCTCTTGTCTTTCAGGTAAACCCAGTCTTTCTCCAACACCGGCTTCTCCAAAAAAAGGAAGAAATGTTGTCCGGCTACGACTTTGCCGCGGAGTCGGCCGTTCTGTTTGATCTCCCTGGCTGTCTGATAAAAATCCGTTTCGCTGCCCTTCTCTTTATCGCCGAAGAAGTGAATGTTGTCTCCTAGGCGAATCTCTCCCTGCTCGACAAATATTTGGGCCTCCATGGTGGATGTGTCGAACGTCAACACCCGGCCCAGGAACCTCTCGCCGCGGATGGCGGGAGGCTGATTGGGAGTGCGGGCCGCCGTCTGCGTTTCAGACTGGATATCCAGGGAGATCGCGAGCCGCGCCGAGCCGTCGCCTTCTATGCCGAGGATGTCGCGGCCGTTGAACTCTCCCTGTTCGGTCATGGCGCCGAAAATATAGAGGCCCCGTTCCAGATTCTCCATCCGGAAAAAGCCCTGTTTGGAGGCCGGCTCGCTTCGGTACATGTTGCCGCTGGCCAGATTCTTGAGCACGACCACCGCGCCCTCAGAAGGAGTGGTGCCGTCGCTTCCGTAGACGTATCCCGTCAGGCTTCCCGTCGGGAGAGGCTTGGCCCAAAGACCGGACAGCGCCCCGAACAGAAAAAAGGAAACCGCCAAGGCAGCGCCAACTGCGATGATACTCTTTTTTTCAAACATCGAAAGCCCTCCCTACCTAGATGCATCCAGTATTATCGTCTCTCCCGCGCTCCTTGTCAATAGAAAATTCTAAGCCCCAGAAGACGGACGGGACGGTTGATGACCGCAATCTCCAGCCGGTTCGGCCCTTCCCGCGCTTCGATTCCCAGGACGAGCTCCGACCCGTCGAGAAAATTCTCCCAAATCACGCGCCCGCGGAAGAATACGGCGATGAGCGGAGCGAATTCCTCTTCGAATTCCTCGAAGTTCAGCGTCAGCCCGGCCGGCCCGGACTCGAGCACCAGGTCGAACCGGCGCGAATCCCCCTTGAAGATCAGGCCGTCGGCCGGCGCCAGGGCGGCGGGCGTCAGAACGTCGGCGAGAGCGCCGTCGATTTCGGCGACTTTGTCTTTTTCATTGAGCCGCTCATAATACCGCCGGAGCTTGAACAACGTCTTCCAGTTTCGGGGTTGAAGCTCCAGGGCCTTGAGGTACAGGCTCTCCGGCTCATAGATGAAATTCAGCTTGTCGTAAGCGTCGGCGATCAGCGTGTAGATCTCGCTGAGATACGGCTTCTCGGCGTTCTTCACGACGAACACTCCGCCCTGGATGACGCTCCCCAGCGCGGTGATGTTGTTGTATTTGTTCAGCCTGAACATGAGAAACATTTCGAAGGCCAGCCTCCTGAGGTCCTCGAAGGTCGGGCGGAGGAACGTCTCCTCGCCCAGGATGTTCATCTCCTTGAGGAACGTCTCCAGGGCCAGCCTCTTGCCGTAATCCTCCTCCAGGGCAAGGTAGGCGCGCAGGGCGGCTTCGGCTTCCTCCAGGCGACGGGCCTTCAAGATTTGAGCCTTAGCTCGACTGAGCAACGCCTCCTTTCTCAGGAGATCGTGCTTGATGACCAGGGGGCCGATGTCGGCCCCGTCCTTGAGCGCACCGTAGTAGCGGATGCCGTCGAGAAGGTTCAGGCAACCGCCCGGATTCCCGCCGTCGAGTTCCCTGACGGCGCGGTTGTAGTCGATCGTCTCCGCCCTGGCGAGAAGCCGCTGCCGGGTCTCGAGAGACCGGGATTTTTCTCCCAAGAAAGCGGCATAAGCCCGGAGCAGCTTCGACGAGTCGGGCAGGGTCACCTCGAACAGCGCGCTGTCTCCTACGGTCAGGTCCCAGACCTGGAGAATCGTTTGAAATTGCCCGGTGTCCTCCCGGCCGAGCACTTGCCCGACGAGTTCCAGGGTCCACTCCTTTTGTTCCTCGTCGAGGGCAGCCCAGTTCTCGAGCAGTTCCCGGCTGAGGTCGAAATCCAAGGGCGACTTCCTGCCCGCCAGGCGGGCCGCCTTCCACAGCTCCGGAAGACTCTCCGGCACTTCGGACTCGGACACATATCCCAGATAGCGAAGCGTCCGGGCGTAAACCAGGTGGTGCGCCGCCGAGGCGGGGTTGAGCCTCAGGGCTCGGCGGAGAAGGACCGAGGCGCTCTCGAGGGAAATCCGCGCCGAGGCGACATCGGGCAAAGCATCGAGCGCCTGGTCGAGGCGAATCTTCCCTTCTTCGGCCAATGTCTGGTCCAGAACCGGCCATAAGCCGTTGGCCCGGCCGAGAAGCGATATTTTCCGCTCCGGGCTCAGGCCGGCCTTCTTGGAGGAGTAGAAGCAATGAAAATTGAGATAGATCGCGGTCGAGAGAACGGCGGCCGCCGCGAGGGCCGCAGCCGCCGACGCACGCTTCCAGCCTCTCATCTACAGCCCCGGCTCCGGCTCGAACGAAGCGGCCCGGCGGTGATGAACGAGCTTCACGGTCAGGGCCAGGATGACGGCGAAAAGGAGAGAGTTCGAGGGGATGTGAAGGTTGAAATCCGTGAAGCTGTGAACGAGCATCACGACGCAGGAGACGAGGCCCCCCATGGCCAATCCCTTGATTTCCAAGTTGCGCCTGGTCCCCCACACCCGGAAAGACTGGACCAGAATCCAGGCCACCGCCCCGGCCAGCAGGAAAAATCCCAGGAGACCCGTTTCGGACATGAGCTCGAGATAGTCGTTATGGGCATGAGTGAGAAGCATCTCCCCGCCCGTGCGGTCGTAAGAGGGATAGACATGGACGAACGTCCCCAGGCCCGTGCCGAAGACGGGGAAATCTCCGACGATGGGCGTGATGTTCTCCCAAAACACCGTCCTCCCTCCGCGGAAAATCGTGTCGTCGGCCGCGAAGCGATTCATGACCGCCGCCGTCCCCGCCGCCAACGAGAAAATCAGGATGACCAGGAACACGGCGTTAATCAGGTTGCGCGCCAGCCTTCTCCCCTCGCCCGCATAGGTCAGGTGGAACAGGCTCATCTCCAGAAACAGCATGAAGGTGAAAATCACCAGAAACACTCCTGCCCGCGACTGGGACTTGACCACGGCCACGGCCATGACCACGGTTGCCGCGATGAGCAGGATGTTAACCGCGAACGACCTTCTTGAAAAATGGGAGAGGATTTCGCCGAGCTCGCCCCGTGAGCCCCTCGTCCGCAGGGAGAAAAATCCCATGCGGGCGATGAGGAAGCCCAGGGCCAGGGGAATGATCATCTCCAGGTATCCGGCCAAGTGGTTGCGGTTGACGAACGTGCCGGTCACGGAATCCAGGTTGATCATTTTTTTATAAAAAAGAATGCGCGGCTGCTCTCTCGACAGCTCGAACAGACCGTAGAGCGCTTGAAAGGCGCCCAGGCCGACCAGGACGGCGACCAGCCGCTCCATTTTGAAGAAGCGGTCCATCACCCTGATGAGCAGAAACCCGGCCAGCACTAAGGACAGAAGCGTCAGGCCCTTCCACATCGTGGCCGCCGGCGCCAGGGAAATCGTGAGGAACGACGCCTCCGCGGCCCCGGGGGCGTAAGCGCGGTGGAAGGCGAAAGAGGCGGGGGAAAGGAGCTTCACCAGTCCGGCCGGCAGAGGGAGGACCTGAAAAACAATCAGGCCGAAAAAGCAAATGATCAGGATGCGCGGAATGCGCAGCGATGAACGCAGCGGCCCCTCGGCCGGCCCGCGGCTGAGGAAGACGTAGGCCGTCGTCATGGCCAGGACCGCCAGCTGGATGACCAGGACCGACCACTCCCAGACCGAGCCCTGGGGAAGGGGGCTGAAGACGAGCAGGGCGATGAGCCCGAACTCGACGTATTTCTTCCAGGCGGACTCGGGCGCGCCCGCCGATCCGAGGCCTGCCGCGAAGTCCCCTCTCCCCGGATACACCGGCCGGCGGCTCACGACGAGGGCCTGCCTTTCCGCCTCAGGAACGAGGGGAGCTTGATTTTCAGGTTCCTCTCTTTGGCCTCGGGATTGACGGCCTCGGGCTGGAAGGGCAGGGCCTTATCCTCGAGAACGGCCCGGGGATTGTCCTCGACGAGCGCCCGCGCGCGCTCGGCTCCCAGAAGCCCCTCGACGATCCTCAGCGCGGGGGTGAGCCGCGGCGGCCTGGTCACGGCGTTGTGGGCGTCCGAGCCCAGGAAGTGGATGAGCCCCCAGTCGAGCATCCTGAGCGCCGCGTCGTGCACGTTTTGCCCGTACAGGCCGGTGCAGCTCCCGGCGTTCGCCTGGGCGAAACAGCCCATCTCCACGAGCTCGGACAGCAACCCGGGCCGGCTCATGAACACCGAGTTGCGCTCCGGATGGGCGATGATGGGCACGAGGCCCTCGCTCATCAGCTCGAAGAACACGTCCTTGACGCCGGGAAAGACGTAGTCGAACGGAAACTCGACGAACAGGTAGGAACTGGTGTGGAGAACGAGCCGCCGCCTGTGCTTCCGGATCTCGTCGAGAAGGTTGTGGGAGAAGCGCACTTCGGCGCCGGTGAGGATCTCGACGAGGATGCCCTCCCGCTTGAGGGCGCGTCCGAGCTCGTCCCGGATCCGGCCGATCGCCTCCAGGTCCTCGAGGCCGATGCCCCCCCGGAAAAGATGCGGCGTGCCGACGATCGTCCGGATGCCGTCCTCCTGCGCCCCCCGGGCCATGGCCACGGACTCTTCAAGGCTCTGGGCCCCGTCGTCCAGCCCGGGCAGGATATGGCAGTGGAGGTCGATCACGTCCCGTCCTCAGGCGCGCAGGTCCCGGTCTTCCCTGGCCTGGCGCTCGCCGTAGCTGTAGCGGTAGTGGTAGCGGTAATGGTCGGCGTAATAGGTGTTCCGCCTGATGTTGACGTCGTTGAAAATCACGCCCACGATATGGGCTTTGGCTTTATCGAGCTCGGTGAGCATTTTCAGGAAGGGCTTGCGGTAGGCCTTCTCCGGCCGCAGAACGATGACCGTGCTGTCCGAGAGCGAGCCCATGATGGCCGCGTCGCTGACGAACAGCATGGGCGGGGTGTCGATGATGATGTGGCTGAAGGTCGAGCGCAGCGCCTCCAGGAGCTCCCGCATCCGGGCGGAGTTGAGGAGCTCCGCCGGATTGGGCGGGATGGGCCCGCAGGGGAGGATTCTCAGGCTGTCGACCATCGTGCTCTGGATGGCTTCCCGGGGCTGGACCCGGCCGGTCAGGATGTTGCTCAGGCCGACCGTGTTCCGGACTTTGAAGATTTTGTGAATGCGCGGCTTGCGGAGGTCGCAGTCCATGAGCAGCGTCTTCTCCTCGAGTTGGGCGAAGCTGACCGCCACGTTGACCGCGGTCGTTGTCTTGCCCTCCTGGGGAAAGGCGCTGGTGAAGCTCAGGATTTTTCCTCCCGACCGGTCTGTTTGGGAGAAGAGAATCGAGGTCCGGATGGTGCGGTACGCCTCGGAGACCGCGAGGTTGGGATCGTGGTGATTGATGAGCTCGATCGAGGCCGGTTGCTTGTCCGAGCCCTGTTGGGACGTCTTCTGGGGCTTGCCGTAAGAATAGTAGTGGAGGTAGGAGGACTTGGCGCCGCCGGCGTAGCTCGGGATCAGCCCCAGGGCGGAGAGGCCGGTGAGCTTCTCCACGTCCTCGGGCGACTTGAGCGACGTGTCCATGAACTCGACGGCAAACGCCAGCCCCAGCCCGAGAAACAGGCCCCACATGAGGGACATGAGGATGTTCTTCATGACGTTGGGTGAGACGGGGCGTCGGGGCAGGAGGGCTTTGTCGATGATGCGGATGTCGCTCGTGCGCTGGCCGGCGACCCGGGCCGAGACCTGAGTCTCCTGCTGCTTCGATTGCAGGAAGGAAAGCAGTCCCTGGGCGCCGTCCACTTCGGCCTTGAGGACGTTGTAGCGGACCTTGTTGCTGCTCGACTCCACGACCTCGAGCTTCTGCTGGTCCATCATCGCCTTGAGCGTCCCCTCCTCTTTTACGGCCGCCCTGTATTCCGAATCGGCCGCTTCCAGGGCGTTCCGGATCTCGACCTGGAGCTGGGCCTTCTGCGTGTCCAGGCGAGACTTCAGGCGCTGCATCTCCGGGTAGGATTCCTGGTAGAACTTCAGCTTCTCGTCGTACTCGATTTTGGTCTTCAAATAATCCGCCAGAAGGCCGCTGACCGATGCGTTCGAGATCCGGGTGGGGGTGCTCAAGGCGTCCAGGTTCAGTCCCCGAAGCTCTCTCAGAACGGTTTCCTTGTTGACCCGCTTGATCTGGGCCTGGAGGTAAGCGTTGTAGAGGTTCGAGAACTCCCCGACGGCCGTGTCCTCCTGGTTGCTGAGGAACATCAGGTTTTTCTGCTGGCCGTATCGCTGAAGCTCCCTCTGCTTGACCTCGAGATCGCTGCGGAGCTGGGCGATCTGCTCGGTGAGGAAATCAGAGGCCTGCTTGGTGGCTTCGTAGCGGGATTCGATCGAATAGCCGTAGAACTCCTCGACCAGGGTGTTGACGATCTCCTGGGCCAGCTTGGGATTGGAGGAGCGGTAGCTGATCTGCACCAGCCCCGTGCCTTGGACGATTGCGGTCATGACCCGGCCGATGACCTGGGAGGCGAGGACGGCGTTCCGCGCCTGGAGCGCTTCGGGATCGTTCAGCTCTATTTCTTCCGCAGGCTTGGGCCTGCCCCTGAGCCAGCGGAGGGTAACGAAATTCTTGAGCGTGCCGAGAATGCTCGGCGAGCCGCCGAGCTTTTCGCTGAACTCCGGCCGGTTGGCGAGGTCCATCCTCTTGACCACGCGCTCCCCAAGCCCTCGGCTCCTCAGCAGCTCGAGCTGGGTGTTGAAGAATCTGTCCTGGTAGCCGTACTGCCGGCTGCTGAAGAGGTCCTGGATACTCATGTATTCCGGCTGGGGATTCTCGATGAGGATCGTGGCCGTGGCCCGATAGATGGGCGTTGCGGTGAACGACAGGATGGCCGTGGCCGTCACCACGACCAGCAGGAAGGTCAGAACGATCCATTTCCGCTTAAGCAGGATACGCCAGAAAAAGAGCAAATCGATCTCGGTCTTTTGAGGTTTTATGGGCATGGATCCATCCGTTCCGCTCTAGAAGATCGATTCCTTGACGATGATGACGTCCTCGGGTTCGAGGGGAATGTCTTTTTTCCTTCCGTTGATGATGTCCCGGACGTTGACCTTGATCTCCCTCTCCACGCCCTGGTCGTCCGTCCGGCGGATGCGGACGGCCCGCTGGTTGGCCCGGTCGGTGAATCCGCCGGCCTTGGTGATCGCCTTGAGCAGAGTGGGCAGGCTGCTCAGCTTGACCTCCAGGGCCCCGGGGCTCTTGACCGCCCCGAGGATATAAACCGTCACGTTGCGGTCGGCCGGCACATTGACGACATCGTCGGGCTGAAGAGGGATGTCGAGACGGCCGTCCACGTTGTACATCAAGCCCTGCAGGGAAATGCGCAGCGACTGGCCCTCCTCGCCGCTCTGCCTGCGGACGACGATGACCTCCGGCCCCGCGGCCGGGGTCGGGCCGCCGGCGTTGACCAGCATCTCGAGGAGCGTCTTGCGACTGAGAAGCGGATAAATGCCGGGCTTCTGCACGGCGCCGATGACATAGACCACGCGGCTCTGGTACTGCTTGATGAGTACCGTGACCTTGGGATCGCGCAGGAACGACGCCTTCAGCAATCCGGCCAGCCTGACTTCGACTTCGGATTTCGTCAGGCCGTCGACGACCACCTCGCCGAGGAGAGGCAGGGTGATCCTGCCCACTTCGGAGATGGTCACTTCCAGGTTGGTCAGCGATTCCACGCCGTACACATCGACCTGAAGCACGTCCTTGGGGCCGACGCGGTATTCGGCTTCTTCCGTCGTTTGCCCGCTCAAGGCAAGCAGCCCCGCCGCCGCCAGCATTCCCAACGCCAAGCAAATATGTGATTTTTTCATGTAAATCCAACTTTATTTTCGCCTAATCGGCCGGCAATTACAAGTCCGCGAACCCTTTCATTGACAACGCGCCGGGGGATTGATTAGCATGAATGAAAAGGAAGCTTCTCCAAAAGTCCGGAATGGCCATAAAAGTACTCGTCATCACCGCCCGTCCCGAGGACTTCGACCTCCTCGGGCCGGTTGTAAGAGCAGAGGAAGGAGACGCCAAGTTTCTTCACCCCGACGACGAACCTTTGAAGGAGATTCGTACGGGGCATTACCGCGTCGTCTTTCTCGACGCCGGCGGCCTTGGGGGCGGAACCCGACGCCTCCTGAATGCGATCAAGAAGGCCGACCCCCTGGCAGAAGTCGTGATCTGCGCCGACCGGGAGACCGAGAGAAAGGGTATTGATTGGATCCTGGCGGGGGGTTCGGATATCTTATCCATGCCCTTGCAAGCCGAGGCCGCGCGCCTGGTTCTTCAGAAAGCGGCCTCCTCCCTGCGATTGCGTCGGGAAACCTATCTCCTCGAGAAAAAGCTCGAGAAGAAGTACGTCTTCCAGGGAATCATCGGCAAGAGCCCCACGCTGAGAGAAGCACTGAGCCTGGCGGCCAAAGTGGCCAAGCACTTCTCCATTCTGCTTATCTGCGGCGAAACGGGCACGGGCAAGGAGCTGGTCGCGGCCGCCGTTCACCGGCTCAGTCCCTACCGCCATAGAAAGATGGTTGTCTGCGACAGCACGGCCATCCCCGAGAATCTGTTCGAGTCCGAACTCTTCGGCCATGTCCGTGGCGCCTTTACCGGAGCCGTCAGGGAAAAGAGAGGGCTGTTCGAGGAGGCCGACGGAGGCATTTTATTCCTGGATGAGATCGGCGAGCTGCCTCTCCAGGTCCAGGCTAAGCTGCTCCGGGTTCTCGAGACGCACGAAATCCGGCGGCTGGGTTCGACCGAATGCCGCAAAGTCGACGTCCGCGTCATCACCGCCACGAACCGAAGGCTGGATGAGCTGGTCGAAGGGAAAGAATTCCGGCAGGATCTCTTCCACCGGCTGAACAAGGTCGTCATCCAGCTCCCGCCCCTCAGGGAGAGGCCCGAGGACATCATTCTGTTGACGCGTTTCTTCGTCGACCTGTTCAGCAAAAGGTTCGGCAAGCCCATGCGCGGCTGCTCCCAGCGGGTGCAAAAGCTCTTCGCCAGCCATCCCTGGCCGGGGAACGTCCGCGAGCTGAGGAACGTCATCGAGCGAGCGGTTATCCTATGCGACAAGGACTTCATAGACCTGGACAACCTGCCGGCCACGCACAGGGATTCCCCGGGAATTCAATGGAAGCGCTTTTCGGGACGACAGACCGGACGACCGACGCTCAAGGAGCTGGAGAAGGACTACATCTCCTTCCTTCTTGAAGAGAACAAATACAACATCCGGGAGACGGCCCGGCTCCTGGACATCAACCGCTCGACGCTTTACGAAAAACTCAGGGAATACGGAATTCCGATCAAGCGCCGGTCCGGCGTCCGCAACGCTCGTTGACCTTTCGGAATGGGCCGCGGCCGACATGTCCGGAATTCCGACACAAGCGGCGAACGCCCGGGCCCGCACGGCATTTTCATCGAATCGACCTGCTCCGTGACGGATAACCCGACACTTTTTCTCTCCGATTTTTAGCGGCCGTTTTCACCTAATTCTTTTGTTTTCTATTTTTTAGACATACCCATCCCCCTTGGCATCTTCCTTGCGCTTTAAGGGGACGCAATGAACGCCATAGGAGAAGATGCCATGAAATTAAAGAACACCAGCCTTGCCGGAGCAGCCTCGCTGCTCGCTCTCGTCCTTATCGTCTTCCCGGCGGGAGCCGAGACCGTGGCCGGTTCGCTCTTCGAGGCCGCGGACCGACCTGCCTTGGACGCGGAAACCGCCGGACCGTCCGCAGACGCCCCCCCGCCCGGTTTTTCGTTTCAGGTTAAGCCGGTCTATAAGCCCGCGCCCCGGTTCCAGTTCGAGAGCGCGGCCTTTACCGGCACCCTGTTCTCGCTGGCGGCGCTGAACGTGGCCGATTTCCTGTCCACCCGCGAAGCCCTCAAGTATCCCGGCGTGGCCGAGGGGAATCCGTTCATGTCTCTCGTCGTCAACAACGCCTGGGCCTTCGCCGCGGTGAAACTGGCCACGACGGCCTACTTCTACTACGGACTGAAAAAAATGCGCGGGCGCAACAAGACCACCGCCTGGGTCATGACCCTTGCCGCCAACGCGCTGTATTCCTTCGTCATCTACAACAATCTCACGGTCATCGACAAGATGAGAAACCGCTGATGTCGGCCCCTCTCCTCTCCCAGCAAATCGGCCTGGCTCAAAACCTGACTCAGGTCCGACCGCCGCGAAAAGCGCCGCCTTCGCCGGACAACGACGCCCGGCGCTCGCTCTCCGGAGAGGAAGTCCGCGTCCTCGTCGTCGATTACGCGCGGGATACCCGCCGTCTCATCGAGCGATGGGGCAGGAAGCGCGGCTTGGCCGTCATGACGGCGGAGGACGCGGGCCGAGCGTTCCGCCTGGCGTTGACCCATACCTTTCGGCTGATCCTCATCGACCTCCACCTGCCTTCCCTTTCCGGATTCGATGTCCTCAAAGGCTTGCGGAGCATCCTCAGAAGCCGGCTCCTTCCCCCCGTGCCGGCCGTTTGTCTGACCGATTCGGAGACCGAAAAAGAGAGATGCCTCCTCGCCGGATTCGAAGGAATTCTTTTGAAGCCTGTCAGCGAGAGCGCGCTCGGCGCGCTCACGACCCGCCTCCCCAATCCCGGATATCCCTTTTCCCGATAACGGGGCCGGATCGGATAAACGGAGTCTCCATCCCGACGCTGTTCTCCTTTCACTCCCGGATTCCAGATTGATTTTTTCTGTGGTATAACTTTAGCAGGAACGCGTCGGAGGGGGCCCCGGCGCGGATAAAGGGAATGAAGGGAAGTCGTCGCAAGCGAGAGACTCCCGCGGAGATTCGTACGGATCTTCGTGAAATCGTGCGGCATCTGGTCGTGGCGTATTACGATTGCACCATGGAGGGAATTCTCCTGGAGCACAACCCGGCCTTCAACCGCGTTCTCGGATATCCTCCCCACAAGGACCTGAGAGGACTCAAGCTCCCCGGTTTCTGGCAAGATCCCGCCGACTGGACGCGCTACCTCGACGAACTTGTCGCCCAAGGCTGCCTCGTCAATTACGAAGTCCGGGCCAAGACCGTTTCCGGGGCGCACATCGTCTGTCTCTTCAATTCCCGGATCCGCAAAGACGATGCCGGCCGCGGCGTGGGCATTATGGGAACGTTCACGGACATCACCTCCCTTAAGAGGACGGAGGAAGCTCTGCGCGTCTCCGATGAGAAATTCTCGAAGCTGTTCCGGTCGAGCCCCGACGCCGTTCTGGTCACGAGACTCGCCGAAGGACGCATCATCGAGGTCAACGCCGCCGTCTGCCGGCTCACGGGATTCTCTCGCGAGGAGCTCATCGGCCGGACGGTCCTCGATCTGGGATTGTGGGCGGACCCGACGGACCGAGACGAATACGTCGCGCTGCTCCGGCGCTCCGGCCGGGCGGACGGCATCGAAGCCCGATTCCGGGTCAAGTCAGGCGAAAACCTCATCGGGCTCGTATCGGGGGAACTCATCGAGCTGCCCGAAGGGCCGCACGTTCTGAGCGTCGTCCGCGACATCACGGCGCGCAAACGGATGGAAAAAGATCTGGCGGAGTCCGTATCCCTCCTCCAGGCGACCCTCGAATCGACCGCGGACGGCATCCTCGTCGTGAACCGCGCGGGAAAGATCGCCGGATACAACCGACAGTTCACCCTGATGTGGGGCATCCCCGAGGAGATCATGTCCCGGAGGGACGACGAGGCGGCCTTGAGCTTCGTTCTCGGGAAATTGAAAGAGCCCGAAGCGTTTCTTAACAAAGTCATGGAGCTCTACGCCCATCCGGAGGAGGAAAGCTTCGACATCCTGGAGTTCAAAGACGGCCGCATTTTCGAGAGGCTCTCCCGCCCCCAGAGGTTGGAGGGGCGGATCGCGGGGCGGGTCTGGAGCTTCCGCGACGCCACCGAGCGCCTGCGGGCCGAGGAAGCCTTGAGGATGAGCGAGCTGCGGTACCGCAGCCTCTACGAGAACGCCACGATCGGACTCTACCAGACTACGCCCGACGGACGGATCACCCAGGCCAACAAGTGCCTCGTCAGGATGCTCGGTTTCGATACCTTCGAAGAGTTGGAATCCCGTAATCTCGAAAACGAAGGTTTCCATTCCCAACACCCACGCCGCGAGTTCAGGGAGCGTCTCGAGCGCGACGGGGCGGTGACGGGACTGGAATCCGTCTGGAAGAAGAAGAACGGCGAAACAATCTTCGTTCGGGAGAGCGCTCGCCTCGTACGCGACGGGAAAGGCAGGTCTCTGTATTACGAGGGAACGGTCGAGAACATCACCGAAAGAAAAAAATCCGAAGAAATGCTTCGGGAAAAAGAACGCCTCCTCTCCGAAACACAGCGCATCGCCCGCCTGGGAAGCTGGAGCTCGGATCCCGCCGCCAACCGCCTCGATTATTCGGATGAGATGTACACGATTCTGGGCATCGACCGGGAGACGTTCTCCCACACCACGGCCGCGTTTCTGGATCTCATTCACGAGGGCGACCGGCCGGCGGTGGAGCGCTGGATCGCCGATATCCTGGCCGGCAAAAAGCCCGGCGAGATGACCTTCCGCCTCCCTTCCGCGGACGGATCCTTCCGCTACATACGGGGGATGGGAGTCGCCGAGTTCGACGCGGAGGGAAGGCCCGTGCGCGTTACGGGCAGCGCCCAGGACGTCACCGAGCGCGAGACGATCCTCGAACGGCTGCGCGAATCGGAGATCTATTACCGAACCCTGGTGGAGACTTCCCCCGACGCCATCATCATCGTCGACCCCGGAGGGATCATTACCTTCGCGTCGGAAAAAGCCTACGACATATTCGGCGTTCCCCCGAAGCTGTCCGGAGTCGGGGACTCGATGCTCAACTGGGTCGCTCCCGAGGATCAGGCGCGCGTCGGGGAGCGCCTGTCGGAAATCCTCTCCGGCCGCTCATCGTCCGAGACGAGGGAATACAGGCTCCTCAAGCGCGACCGCACCCCGTTCTGGGGAGAATTGTCATCGTCTCTGCTGAAAATCGCCCCCGAGAGAAAGAGCGGACTGCTGATCGTCTGCCGCGACGTCACGGCGCGCAGGGAGGCTGAAGTTGCTCTCAGGGAAAGCGAAGCCGGCCTGAAAGAAGCTCAGGCGCTCGGCCGGATCGGAAGCTGGGCTTTCGACTTGGCCACCGAAGCCGTGCAATGGTCCGACGAAGTGTTCAGACTCTACGGGCGCGACCCCGCGCTCGGCCCTCCCGGCGCCGAGGAAGAAGCGAAATACTATGATCCGGAACAGGCAAAAAAGCTTCGAGACATGGCCCGTCTGGCGGCTGAGGAAGGGCGATCCTTCAGCTACGACGTCGAGGCCCGTCTTCCGGACGGGAAATCCGTTTTTTTCGCCGCGACCATGCGCCCCGTCAAGGACGAAAACGGACGGGTCGTCAAGCTGTTCGGGACCGTCCAGGACATCACCGCCCGCAAGAAGACCGAGGATGCGCTGCGCGAGAGCGAAGAGCGTTATCGCCTGCTGCATGAGAGCATGAGAGATTGTTTCGTCCAGACCGCGATGTCGGGCGAAATCGTAAAGGTCAACTCCTCTTACCTGGCCATGCTCGGCTATACGGAAGAGGAAGCCCTGAGCCTGCGCTACCAGGACATCATTCCGAAGAGCTGGCATCAATTCGAACAGCGAATCCTCGAGACGCAGATCCTGCCCCGAGGCTATTCCGATATCTATGAGAAGGAATACATCAAGAAAGACGGGACGGTCTTTCCGGTCGAGCTTCGGACGTTCCTTCTGTACGACGCCGAGGGGCGGCCGTCAGGGATGTGGTCCATCGTGCGCGACATCACGGAACGCAAGAACGCCGAGAAAACCCTCCACGCCCAGCTCGAGGAGCTGAGGCGCTGGCAGGAGGCGACGCTCGGCCGCGAAGGCCGCATCCTCGACCTGAAGCGTGAGGTGAACGAGCTTCTGGCCGGGATGGATCGGCCGCCGCGGTACGCGAGCGTCGAGCCGGATAAGCCGCGGGAAGAGGAGGTGTGAGCACCGTGGCGGCCCTGATCGCTTCAGCGACGGCTTTTGTTTTTTCTATCAACGTCTTCCCGGAGCTCGCGATCACGGCCTTCGGATTCACCGGCCTCCTTATCGCTCTGGCCGTCTTCAAGTTCAAGTTCTTCAGGCTGTCCCCCTCGGGAGCCGTTGCGGAAGTCCCGCCTCCCAAGGCCGGAGCTGAGCGCTCGCCGGTCATTTACGTGCTCATTTTCATCCTCCTGGCCTCGGCCTTCTTAACTTTCGGATATCTTTCCTATCTGCATTACAAAAAGCGGTTCCTGACCGAAGCCTCTGCTCGGCTCGAAGCCATCTCCGCCCTGAAAGCCGCCGAGCTTCATGACTGGCGAAGAGAGCGTGTTGCCGACGCGGAAATACTGCGATTGAATCCATCCCTCCACCGCCTGGCGAGGAGGATCATCGGGAATCCGTCCGACGTCCGGGCGCGCGAGGAGCTCCGCGCCTGGCTCGAGGGATATGAAACCTACGGCCAGTACGACCGGATTTTCCTTTTGGACGCCGGCGGCGCGGAGCTGATGTCCTTTCTCGCCCCCGGCGAATCTGTCCCCGCATTCCTGGTTCAAATGAAAGCCGACGTTCTGAAAGCCGGACGGACGGAATTCCTCGATTTTCACCGGGATGCGGAAGAGGGGAACATCCATCTTTCCCTTCTCATCCCCATTCAGGCCGAACACCCGGCCGCCACCTCCCCGGGACTCCTTGTGCTTCGCATCGACCCTTTCAA
>Ga0068714_10002765_pt1 | contig 21985 bp, 24 predicted proteins | sample MTBNYHSulfiMetaG_FD_62988 | JGI IMG/M metagenome (GOLD analysis project Ga0068714, IMG submission 62988) | Enrichment culture microbial communities from rom New York Harbor, USA that are MTBE-degrading - MTBE-NYH (New York Harbor Sulfidogenic)... | ecosystem: Environmental > Aquatic > Marine >... | reverse complement strand
CACTACCACCACGTCTGCGACGACTGCGGCCGCATCGTCGACGTGCCGGCCCCCGAGATGCACGCCTGCCTGCGGTCGTGCGGGCAGGGGTGCGAGCCTGAGGGCGCAGCCTGCGAGAGCCCCATGAAGTGCTGCCTGCGGCTGCCCGAGCTCGCGACGCACGGCTACTCCGTCGACCGCGTCGAGATCGTCTACCGCGGTCGCTGCGGCTGCACGGCGAAGTAGCGGGCGCCCGCCGCGATGCGGCAGCCTGCCGTGATGCGGCGCCCGGCTGCGACGCGGCGCCCCGACTCGATGGGGCGCCCCGCGCCCGACACCCGCACGGGGGCGCCTCGCCTCCTCTGACCACTCCGCGTTCGCCGCGACGGCGGCGACGGGCGCGCCGTGCTCGAAGGCGCGTCTCTGACGTTCGGCCCTGCATCGTCTCCTCGGCGCGACGACAGGGGGAGCGGAGGGCGGAGCGTCCCACCGGGGCACTCGTGGCTGGAAAGGTTCTGACCCGGGCGGCCCGCAATGTAGACTACTTGGGTCCCACATCGACAGAAGGAGCTTGTGAATGCCGAGCATCAAGGGCACGCAGACCGAGCAGAACCTGCTCAAGGCCTTCGCCGGCGAGAGCCAGGCGCGCAACCGCTACACGTTCTATGCGAAGGCGGCGAAGAAGGACGGCTTCGAGCAGATCGCCGACATCTTCCTGCAGACCGCCGAGCATGAGCGCCAGCACGCGAAGCGGTTCTACAAGCATCTCGAGGGCGGCACGGTCGAGATCACGGCCGCCTACCCGGCGGGGCCCTATGAGGGGACCACGGCCGAGCACCTCTCCGCCGCAGCGGCCGGCGAGCACGAGGAGTGGGTCGAGCTGTACCCGGCGTTCGCCGATGTCGCCGAGAGCGAGGGCTTCAAGGACGTCGCCAGCACCTTCCGCATGGTCGCCAGGGCCGAGGCGATGCACGAGGCCCGCTACCGCAAGCTGCTCGCCAACGTCGAGAACGACGAGGTCTTCAAGAAGGCAGACAAGGTGAAGTGGATGTGCCGCAAGTGCGGGTACGTCCACGAGGGCCCGAGCGCGCCCAAGGTGTGCCCGACCTGCACGCACCCGCAGTCGTACTTCGAGCTTCCCGCCGAGAACTACTGATCGGCCTCAGGCGAAACCGCGGCGGGTGGTGACCCTTCGCGGCGGTCGCTGAGGCGCAGGTGAGCGACGCCGGCGGGGGCCGCTGAGAGCGGCCCCCGCCGGCGTCGCCGCTCCCGCCCCCGGGCGGCCTCGCCGTCCCTCCCGGGCCTCCCAACGCATCATTGTCGGCGCGGACGGGTAGGCCCGCTCCGTCGACTCTTGCGGAGGGAGTGAGCGCCATGCTGTGCAGTCTTGCGACGAAGCTCGGCGAGCGGGAACTGGGGGAGGTCGCGGCGCTCGAGCGCGAGCTCGGGGTCACCATCCTCGCCTTCTCGTGCCACGATGTCGACCCCGCCGAGGCGGACGAGCGTCAGCTCGGCCGCATCCGCGAGGTCGAGGAGGACCTGGGGGTCTCGCTGGTCGCCGTCAAGTCGTAGCCTGGGCCACCGTGCCCGCAGTGGGGGCGCCGCCGGCGCTCCACGGATCGGACGGAGGGAGGCTCATGGAGATCCCGACCGGCGTCGACATCGACGAGCTTCTCGTGCCGCGCGACGCGCCCTGCGTGTCGCTCTTCATGCCGGCACATCGCAAAGGGGCCGAGACGCAGCAGGACCGGCCCCGCCTGAAGAACCTGCTCGACCGGGCCGAGGAGCGCCTGCTGGCGCTCGGCCTGCGCACGCCGGACGCGCACGCGCTGCTGCAGCCGGGGCGCGAGCGGCTCGACGAGGGGGTGTTCTGGCGGCATCAGGGTGACGGGCTGGCGATGTACCTGGCCCCCGGCTGGTCGCGCGACTTCCGTCTGCCGTTCACACTGCGAGAGCTCGTCGTCGTCGGCGGGCGATGCCACCTGCGGCCGCTGCTCGAGGGCTTCTGGCTCGACCAGCGCTTCCATCTCCTCGCCCTGAGCCTGAGCGGCGTGCGCCTCTTCGAGGGGTCGCGACACCTGATCGAGGCGCGCGAGCTTCCCGGCGCCCCCAAGGGCATCGAGGACACACAGCGCTTCCTCGTCGTGGAGAAGCAACTCCACGCCAAAGTAGGCCCGCGACGCGACGTCTCGCGGGCGGCGATCTATCACGGGCACGGGGCCGGCCGCGAGGACGAGCGCGAGCGCGTCGTCGAGTACCTGCGCGAGGTGGATCGCGCCGTGGTGGGCGCGGTGGGCCGCTCCGGGCTGCCGCTCGTGCTCGCCGGCGTCGAGCACGTCCTCGCCGTGTACAGGGGACTGACCACCCACGGCCACGTCCTCGACGGAGCCGTCGACGGGAGCCCGGACGATCTGCCCGAGGACCTGCTGCACGCGGCCGCCTGGCCGCTCGTGGAGCCGGTCGTGGCCGGGCGTCGCGAGGCCGCCCTCGATCGCTATGCCCGGGGAGCGGCTAAAGATACGGCCGTCACGGGGCTCGACGAGGTCCTCACGGCCGCCGCGCAGGCGCGCCTCGACACGCTGTTCGTAGCCGAGGGTGAGCACCGCTGGGGCTGGTTCCTCCCGGACACCGGCGAGGTCCGCCTCCACGACGGCCCCGAGCCGGGCGACGAGGACCTGCTCGATCGCGCCGTCGTCGAGACCTACCGGACGGGGGGCGCGTTCTACAGCCTGCCGCTCGAGCAGATGCCGGCCGGGCGTCCGGTCGCCGGCCTCCTGAGGTACTGAGGGCCGGGAGACGGTCCGCCGGTCGGGTGCCGGCGAGTCACCCGGCGGCCGGCCGTGCCCGGCCGGCCGCCGCCGTCATCGCGCCTCGGTCAGAGCCCGGCGCAGCGCGCCGGGGGTCTTGCGGTCCGGCGGAGCCCGCGGCGGGGGCGGCGGAGCGGAGAGCTCGGCCGCCGCCTCGAGGACGACCGCGCTGGGGATCGCGAGACCCAGGGTGCGCGTGCCCTGCTCGACACCCAGGGTGGCCACGTTGATGCCGATGACCCGCCCTTCGGCGTCGGCGAGCGGGCCGCCGGAGAACCCTTGCTCGAGTTGCGTCGAGGACTCGATCAGGGTGTCGAGGCCGGGGCGCTGCGGGACAGCCGTGTTCTCGAGCACCTCGGTCACGATGCCGCTCGACACCGGCTCCGCGAACTCCCCGGGCGCGCCGACGGCGAAGACGGGGGCCGCCGTCTCGAGTGCGGCGAGGTCGGTGGCGAACGTCGCCGGGGTCAGCCCGGCGAGGTCGACCTCGATGAAGGCGAGGTCGAGGTCGGGCACGCGGGTGACGAAGCCGGCGACGGCCTCGCGGCCGTCGGCGGCGACCACCCTGACGCTGGCCGAGACCTGCCCGCCCGCCATGGTGATGACGTGGTCGTTGGTCACGATCAGGCCGTCGGCCCTCATGACGACTCCGGTGCCGAGCGCTGTGCGCACCGTCCCCGAGGCGTCGACGCCTTGCACATGGATCTCGGTCACCGAGCGCATCACCGTGTCGGCGGGGTCGCCGCCGGCGGGGGTGGACCCCGGGGCGTCGAGCGAGCCCGCGAGGCCGACGGCCAGCACGAGCAGGGCGACGACTGCGGCGGCAGCGACGAAGACCGAGCGCAGGAGGCTCCACGCGCGCAGCGCGGCGAAGCTCGGCGTGGGGCCCGCCGGTGCGAGCACCGGCGGCACCACGTAGGCGTACAGCGACGGCGCCGTGCAGGGCTCGCCCGGCATCGGTCCCCCTTCGTCCCCAACGGTGGTACCCGCTGCTCCACGTGTACCCGGCCGTCGGGCCTTCGTCAACTGCGCCCCGTCGTCCGCGGGGGCAACGTGGAGGCTTCGCGCTCGCCCGCAGCCCCCCGTTTGGCGCCCTCACCCGGGCACACCTGGGACCGCCGGCGCACGGCCCGTCAAGCCGGCGCCGCCGGCGTACGGCCCGTCAGTCCGCCGCTGCCGGCGCCGCGTGCTCCGCCGCGCTGGCGCCGCCGCCGCGCCCCCCGGTAGGCTGGCGCGGTGACGCCCGGGACCCTCCACGACAGCCGCCGTGCCTCGGCTTCGGCGGCGCTCCTCGTCATCGTGATCGCGCTGACGATGCAGACCGGCTCGGCGCTGGCCGCACGGCTGATCGAGTCGATCGGCGTGGTCGGGGCGCTGTGGCTGCGCACCGCGCTCGCCGCCGTGCTCCTGGGGGCGATGCGGCCGCGCTCCGTGCGCCTCCCTCCGGTCGGCGACCGTCTGCCCGTCGCCGCGCTGACGGTCACCCTTCTGCTCATGAACCTGAGCTTCTATGCGGCCATCTCGCGGGCGCCGCTGGGCGTGGTCGTCGCGGTCGAGTTCCTCGGCCCGCTGGCGGTCGCCGTGCTGGGCTCGCGGCGGCCCGTCGACTTCGTCTGGATCGGGCTGGCCGGCGTGGGCGTCGTCCTCCTCGCCGGCCCGACGAGCGACGTGAGTACGACGGGCCTCCTCTTCGCTCTCTGCGCGGCGTGTGCGTGGGCGGCCTTCCTCCTCCTGGCGAAGCGCGCCGTCACCACCATGGCTCCGCTCTCGGTCGTGACCCTGATGCTGATCGGCTCGGCCGTCCTGCTCACGCCGCTCCTCGCCGTCTCGGGCGCCGGCTTCTTCGCCGCTCCCGAGGCGCTCGGCTTGGGCCTCGCCGTGGCCCTGCTCTCGTCTGCCCTGCCCTACTTCCTCGAGCTTCTCGCCCTCAGCCGCGTACGCGCCGCGACCTACGGTGTGCTGCTCAGCATCGAGCCGGCCGTCGCGGCCCTGACGGGTCTCGTCATCCTGGGTCAGCGGCTGTCACCGGTCGAGGTGGCGGCCATCGTCGCCGTCGTGATCGCCGCCGCCGGCGCGAGCTGGGCGAGCGGGGCGGGGGGTACGCCGCCCGCCGACGTGCCGGTCGCCGCGTCTGAAGAGCCGCCCCTCGCCGGGTCGGCGGGCGGCCCCTGAGCGGCGCCCCCACCGGCCGGCGGCGTCGCCGGCGGCGCTCGGGCCTCGCCGCGGGGGGCGAGCGCCGCCCTCTGCGGGCCGCGCTGGCGCCGCGCCCCGGGGTCGACCTCAGGCCCGCCGCCGCCCTCCTCGCGGCGCCTCCGGCGCCAGCTCGCCGCGCTGGTTCATGACCTCGAGGCCGGCGTGGGCTCCCTCGCCCTCGAAGACCACGACCGGGCGCCCGCCGCGCAGCTCGCGCAGGCGGACCCGCACCCTCGCTCCGAGAGCCTCGTCGGCGCGGCCCTCCATGGCGCCGAGGACCGGCGCCTTGAGCGCGCCGGGAGCGGCGCCCTCGGCGTCGATCTCGAGCTCCTCACGCGCGTCGCGCAGCACCACGTGGACGCCGCCGGGTCGCGTCTCGACGGCCGCCAGGGCGGCGTCGGTGTAGGTGGCGAAGCGGTGGAGCCGGCCGTCGAGCAGCAGCCCCGCGATGTGGCCGACGAAGCTCCCTCGCGCCCACGGGATCTTCGCGACCGAGCAGGTCACCGAGACGCCGGGCCGGCCGAAGTGGTTGGACTGGAGCCACACCCATGAGCTGGGGAAGCTGCGACCCCAGTCCTTCTCGACATAGCCGCGGCCGCCCTCGAGACGCAACTCGTCGCCGTCGACCGTGAGTGTGCCGCGCAAGTCGTGGTCCATCGACAGCACCCCGTGGTAGCACTCCATGCGGGGCACGTAGCGGTACCAGCCCATGATGCCGGGCGCGCGCAGCGTGACGGGCCACGGCGACCACGATCCGAAGATGACCTCCCCGCGGACTGCGCCCTCGTCATCCGCGAGATCGAGCGTCATGCCCGCCTCCGAGAAGGAGCAACGGCCGACTGAGATGCGGAACGGCGGCGACGGCTCGAAGCGGAAGGCGGCCGCGGGGAAGGAGAAGAACCGCGTGCGGCCGCCCTCGCGCAGGATCTGCACGAAAGACTGGGCCAGGCGTCCGTCGGGCGAGTACGACACCCCGGGGATGACCGCCACCGCGCGCTGCGCGTCACCGTCGACGCACTTGAAGTACCAGCCCTCGAAGTAGCGCCGGCGGACGCGCCCGCCCTGGTACAAGGCGGGCGCCCAGACCCGGCGCAGCGTGTACGGCGTCCATGGCGGCAGGCTCACGGCCGTCATCCTACCGGGCGGTGAACGGGTTGTCCTCGCCCATGCGGGGCAAGCCCGTCTGGAGCGGTCGTGTCTTGCGTCACGGCCGCCTGACGCATACGACGCGGGCCTCCGGGAGGTGGCCGAGATGATGTGGGATTGGTATGGCTGGGGAGGAGCGGGGGCTTGGCTCATGCTCCTCTTCATGGTGCTGTTCGCCGCCGCGGTGGTGGTCGGCTTCGTCTACCTCGTGCGGACGCTGACCACAGGCACGGCCGGCAGTCATCAGGACGCGCCGCACACGCGGCGGGACGATGCGCGCGAGGTCTTGCGTCGCCGCTACGCCGCCGGCGAGATCGAGCGCGAGGAGTTTCTGCGCCGCCGGCAAGACCTCGACGACGACGTGTAGCCGCCGGCCGTCGGCGGGAGCTCGGTCAAGACGCGTCGCCGCGGGGCGTCGGCGGGAGCAGGGCCATGACGCGCCGCCGGGGTGCGGCCCCCGTTCTGCCGCGCCGCGAGGTACAATGGACGTCGCAGCGATGGCTACCGGGAGGAGGCGGACATGACGAAGAGTGCCACGGCAGCGCGGCTCAGCTTCGCCGCTCGTCACGTCTCCACACCGGTGCGCCGCGTCTAGACCACGGGCGGGGCACCTCGACGGGAAGGACCCCGCAGTGCCTGACATCTCCGGAGCCGACGCTCCGCTCACCCTCGACGACCTCGGCTACTCCGATCGCTGGCGCGCGCTCTTCGATGCCCACGCCGGGCCCGACCACGTGCCGGCCCGCGTGGTACGCGGCGACCGCGGCAGCGTCATGGCCGCGACGGCCGACGGTGCGGTGCGCGCCGGCCTCGCCTCGCGGCTGCGCCGCGAGGCCGGCGCGCCCGAAGAGCTCCCCGTCACCGGCGACTGGGTCGTGCTCGACCCCGCCCCGACCCACGAGACGGCTCTCGTGGTCGCCGTCCTGCCCCGCGCCTCGAGCTTCCGTCGCGGGGCGTCAGGGACCGAGTCGATCCTCCAGGTCGTCGCCGCCAACGTCGACGTGGTCTTCGTCGTGCACCCGATAGACCGCGGGCGCAACCCCCGGCGCCTCGAGCGCGAGCTGGCGCTCGCCTGGGAGAGCGGCGCCGTGCCGGTCGTCGTGCTGGCCAAGGCTGACCTCGCCGATGAGCCCGAGCCGGCCCGGCTCGAAGCGGAGGAGGTGGCTCGCGGCTCCGACGTGGTCCTCACCAGCGCGGTGAGCGGCCTCGGCCTCGAGACGCTGCGCGGCTACGCGAGCCGCGGTCGCACCGTCGCTCTCATCGGCCCATCCGGAGCCGGCAAGTCGACGATCATCAACGCCCTGCTCGGTGAGGAGCGGCAGGCGACCGCCGCCGTCCGCTCCGGCGACGGCCGCGGCCGTCACACCACGGTGACGCGTGAGCTCGTCCCGCTGCCCGGCGGTGGTGTGCTGCTCGACACACCCGGCCTGCGCGCCGTGGCCATGGTCGAGGCGCCGGCCGGCCTGGCCGCCGCCTTCGACGACATCGAGAGCCTGGCGCGCGGGTGCCGCTTCACAGACTGCGCTCATGACGGCGAGCCGGGCTGCGCGGTGGCCGCGACGGTCGCCGCCGGCGACCTCTCCGCCGAGCGCCTCGCGAGCTGGCACAAGCTGCAGCGCGAGGCACAGGTCGCGGCGATGCGCAACGACGTCCGCCTCCGCCAGGAAGAGGTGCGGAAGTGGAAGATCATCCACAAGAGCGCCCGCCAGTTCTACCGTAACAAGGGCCGCGACAGGGAGTAGGGGATGGCGCACGGGTCGGACCCGATGACGGACCGCGCGCCGGCGGGCGATGCCGGACGCGCCGCAGGCAGGGCCGCACGCGGGGCGGCAGCCGCCGCCGCGCCCGGCACGTCGGCCGGCGCCGCGCCCGCTCTCTCGCTCACCCCGATCGGCGTCATCCGCAGCCCCCATCGCGACCCGGGGGCGACTCCGATCCAGCCCGCCTGCGCCGAGGGCTGCCGGGGCGAGGTCGAGGTCTTCGCGCCCTACGCGGCCGGGCTGGACGATGTCGACGGCTTCTCCCACGTGCACCTGCTCTACTGGCTGCACCTGAGCGGGCCGCCGGCGCTCAAGGTCACGCCGTTCCTCGACGACACGCCGCGGGGGGTCTTCGCCACGCGGGCACCGAACCGCCCGAACCCGCTCGGGCTCAGCGTCGTCCGCGTGCTCGAGCGCCGGGGCCGGGTCCTGGTCGTCGGCGACCTCGACGTCCTCGACGGTACACCGCTCCTCGACATCAAGCCGTACGTCGAGCGGTTCGACGTGCGGGCGTCCACCCGCGGTGGGTGGACCGAGCGGGTCGACGGCGCGACCTTCCGCCGCCGCGGCGCCCGCGGCGGTGCCGAGGCGCCCGCCGCGGACGACGGCGCGACAGGCGAGGGCGCCTGAGCAGCCGGCGGGGCCTCATGAGGCCCCGCCGGCTGCCTGCTCCCTCACCCTGCTCCCGACCTCTGCTCCCGACCCCCTCCCCCCGACCCCCTTCCTCCCGACCCCTGCGCGCGGGTCGACCGCGAGCCGCCGCCGACGCGCCGCTTCGAGGTGCCCTCACTCTCCTGCGAGGCCCTCCCCCGGTCGCGCTGCCGAGTCGGGGGGCCGGCCCGTCGTCTGGTCCGCGGCGCCACGTGTCGAGTGGTTGACACCCGCCGAGGCGTGTCTATAATGAGCATATGCTCATAACGACACAGGGCGATCGCCGCTGCGACCGACGCGCGGCGAGACCTGTGAGGCCACACGAGGAGGCACGGAGATGCCAGGTGGAGACAGGACAGGACCGAGAGGGATGGGCCCCATGACCGGGGGCGGATTCGGCTACTGCGCGGGGAGCGACGTGCCCGGCTTCGGTGCGGGGGCCGCCCGCGGCGCCGGCTTCGGCCGGGGCATGGGCGGCGGTCGCGGTCTGGGCCGCGGCGCCGGCGTCGGCCGGGGCATGGGCGGCGGTCGCGGCTATCGCCACATGTACTACGCGACCGGGCTGCCGGGCTGGCAGCGCGGTGCGGCGTGGGGTGCCGGCTACGGCACGCCGTTCCAGGACGTCCCCGAGGACGCGGCCGCGATCAGGGCCGAGGCGCAGCGCCTCGAGGAGACCGCGGTCAGGCTGCGCGAGCGCGCCGCCGCGCTCGACCAGCCTGAAGAATGAGTCGACCGCGCATCGGGCGGTCCGCGCGGGGGGTCGCATGGCGACCCCCCGCGCGGACGCCGCGGTGCGCCGGCAGGACATGGTGAGGGTCATGGGACAAGGGAGCGGCAGCGGAGGCGGCAGGGGCGGCGGCGCCCGGCGTGGCGCAGGCCGCAGGGGCGGCGCCGGCCGCGCCCGTGGCGACGGCGCGGGCGCCGGCATCCAGCGTCGACGCCGCACGGCCGACGACGTCGACCGGCGTCGGCCAGGGCGGCGCGCATCGCTCGATGAGACGGCCGCCCGGGCGATCGCGCCTCGGGTCGCTGCGGGGACTGCACCTCCGGCCGCCCCGCCGAACGCTCAGAAGACAGAACCGCCGACCACGGCGCGCCCGCGCCCGCTGCGGGCCCGCAGACTCGCCGTGATCGCGCGACCGGAGGCGTGCACCGCGTGCGGCGCGTGCGTCGAGTCGTGCCCGCGGGGGGCGATCGAGGCAGGCGACATCGCCGCCGTCGATCCCGAACTCTGCATCGGCTGCGGTGTCTGCGTCGACGCGTGCCCCAACAACGTCATCGAGATCGAAACGAGGTCGCCATGAGGATCGCCGTCGCCAGCGGCAAGGGCGGGACGGGCAAGACGACGGTGGCGACGGGTCTCGCCGTCGCGCTGTCGTCACGCGGTGTACCCGTGCGGGTGCTCGACTGCGACGTCGAGGAGCCCAACGCACACCTCTTCCTGCGGCCCGAACTCGCGGCGCCGCAGGAGGTCACGGTCCCCGTACCCGAGGTCGACGAGGCGGCGTGCACCGGCTGCGGCGTGTGCGGCGAGGTCTGCGCCTTCAACGCCATCGTGCCCGTCGGCGGTACCGTCCTCCTCTTCCCCGAGCTCTGTCACGGCTGCGGGGCCTGCACACTGCTCTGCCCCGAGCACGCGATCACCGAGGTGCCGCGCGCCATCGGCGTTCTCGAGGCGGGCACGGCCGGCGTGGGCGGGGCGATCGGCTTCGCGCACGGGCGCCTCAACGTCGGCGAGGCCAAGGCGCCGCCCGTCGTGCAGGCAGTCACCGCTCTGGCCGACGTGCCGACCGGCGAAGTCACGATCATTGACGCGCCGCCGGGCACGTCGTGCCCGGTGATCGCCGCCGTGCGCGGTGCCGACCTGGTGCTGCTGGTGGCCGAGCCGACGCCCTTCGGCGTCCACGACCTGCGACTGGCGGTCGAGATGGTCGAGGCCCTCGAGCAGCGCGCGGCTCTCGTCATCAATCGCTCGGACGGTCACGACGAAGCGGTCGAGGCGCTCGCCCGCGAGCATGGTCTCGAGATCCTCGCGCGCATCCCCGACGACCGCCGGATCGCCGAGGCGTACGCGCGCGGCGACTTGCCGGTCACCGTGGTACCGGGGCTCTTCCGCATCTACTCAGACCTGTGGAGAGGGGTCCTGTCATGATCGAGGCGGCGGTGGTCAGCGGCAAGGGCGGCACGGGCAAGACGAGTCTGACGGCCTGCTTCGCCGTCCTCGCCGAGCGGCCGGTCGTCGCCGACTGCGACGTCGACGCGGCCGACCTTCACCTCGTGCTGCGGCCGACGGTCGAGACGACCGAGGAGTTCAGCGGCCGCTCGCTGCCGGCGATCGCGGCGGAGGACTGCACGCGCTGCGGGCGTTGCATCGAGGTGTGCCGGTTCGACGCGCTCTCGTGGGCGGCCGGCCACGACGAGGGGGCCGCCGCGGGCGGCGAGACGGCCGGGCAGGCGATCGCGGCCGCTGCCCGCCCGGCGGGCGCACCCGGCGACGATGCCCCTCCGCGGCTCGACGCCTTCAGGTGCGAAGGGTGCGGGCTGTGCATGCGCATCTGCCCGGCTGAGGCGATCGTGATGGAGCCGGCGGTGAACGGCGAGCTCTACACGTCGCAGACAAGGGTCGGACCGATGGCGCACGCCCGCCTCGGTATCGCCGAGGACACGTCGGGCAAGCTGGTCACCAAGGTGCGCGAACGCGCGCGCCAGCTCGCGGAGAAGAGCGGCCGCGAGCTCGTCCTCATCGACGGACCGCCCGGGATCGGCTGCCCGGTGATCGCCTCGATCGCCGGCGTCGACCTGCTGGTGATCGTGACGGAGCCGACGGTCGCCGGCCGCCACGACCTCGAGCGCGTCGTGCGGCTCGCCGAGCACTTCCGGCGGCGCATCGCCGTCTGCATCAACAAGTGGGATCTGAACGAGGCGCTCGCCGACCGCCTCACCGAGGAGGCGTGGGCCTCGGGGGCCGTCGCCGTGGGCCGGGTGCGCTACGACGGCGCCGTCACGGCGGCGCAGCGGGAGGGCCGCACGCTCGTCGAGCACGCGCCGGACGGCGCCGCCGCCGCCGACGTAGGCGCCTTCTGGGATGCGCTCGTCGGCGCCCTGGCAGCCCCGGCGCCGGCCGACCACCCCAATGACCAGAGCACTGCTGAAGGGAGAGCGTGACGATGAGCGCCGACGGACACGGGAAGACGGCGGGTGGCGGCTGCGAGTACGCAGGCGGTGCGCCCGACGAGATGCAGCTGAAGCTGCAGCACCGCATGGCCAGCATCCGCCACACGGTCATGGTGCTCTCGGGCAAGGGCGGCGTGGGCAAGAGCACGGTCGCCGCGAACCTCGCCGTGGCGCTCGCCGAGCGCGGCCTGCGGGTGGGGCTGCTCGACGTCGACATCCACGGGCCGAGCATCCCGAAGCTGCTGCACGTCGAGCACCAGCGGCCCGAGCCGTCCGCCGACGGCGGCATCGCGCCGATCGCCTTCGACATGGGCATCAAGGTGATGTCGATCGCCTTCTTCCTGCCCCACTCCGACGAGGCCATCATCTGGCGCGGGCCGCGCAAGCACTCGGCCATCGAGCAACTGCTGGCCGAGACCGACTGGGGCGAGCTCGACGTGCTCGTCGTCGACGCCCCGCCCGGCACCGGCGACGAGCCGCTCGCCGTCGCCCAGCTGATCCCCAAGGCCGACGGCGCGGTCGTCGTCACCACGCCGCAGGACCTGGCGGTCATCGACGTGCGCAAGTCGATCACCTTCTGCCGGGCGCTCGACCTCCCGGTCCTCGGCGTCATCGAGAACATGAGCGGACTCGTCTGCCCGCACTGCGGTGAGACCGTCGAGGTCTTCGCCGGCAGCGGAGGCGAGGCGCTGGCGCGCGACATGGGCGTCCCCTTTCTCGGGCGCATCCCGATCGACCCCGCCGTCGCGCGCTCCGGCGACGCCGGGCGGCCGTACTTGCTTTCCTCGTCCGACGCCCCTGTAGCCGAGGCGTTCCGCGCCGCCGTCGCGCCGTTGCTCGACCTCGACGCCGAGCGGGAAGCCGTCCCCGCATCCTGACAGGTCGTGGTATGGACTCCCCCGTCACACAGAGCCGCTACGCCTTCGGCCCCGTGCCCTCGCGGCGCCTCGGCCGCTCGCTCGGCGTCGACCTGGTGCCGCCCAAGACCTGCACGTTCGACTGCGTCTACTGCCAACTGGGCCGCACGACCGACCTGACGGTCGAGCGCGGCTGCCTGGCGCCGGTCGACGACGTGCTCGCCGACGTCGCGCGCCGGCTCGCGGCCGAGCCGGACTACCTGACGGTCTCCGGCTCCGGCGAGCCGACCCTGCACTCCGAGGTCGGTGAGGTGATCCGCGGCTTGCACGAGCTCAGCGACGTGCCGGTCGCCGTGCTCACCAACGGGTCGCTCCTGTATTTGCCCGAGGTGCGCCGCGCGCTGCGCGCCGCCGACCGTGTGATCCCGTCCCTCGACGTGCCCGACGCGGCGCTCTTCAGGGCGGTCAACCGGCCGCACCCGACGCTCACCTTCGACAGCCTCGTCGAGGGGCTGGTGCGCTTCCGCGAGGAGTACGACGGCTCCCTCGCCCTGGAGGTGCTGCTGCTCGGCGGCGTCACCGACAGCGTCGACGTCGTCACCCGGCTGGCGCCGCTGATCGAGCGCATCGCACCCGACGTCGTGCAGCTCGGCACGGTGATCCGCCCTCCTGCCGAGGCCGGCGTCCGGGCCGTGCCGCCCGAGGTGCTGCACGAGAGGGCCGCGCTCCTCCCCGGGGTCGTCGAGGTGACCGTCGATGTCGCTCCTCCGCCAGTGGACGCACCGCTCGCGGCGGTCGTCGACGACGCGGTCGAGCTCGTCGCGCGGAGGCCGTGCACGGTGGAGGACGTCGCCGCCGGCCTCGGGATCCATCCGGGGGAGGCGCTGAAGCTCCTGCGAGCGCTGAGCCTCGAGCAGCACGTCGCGACGCGAAGAGAGGGGCAGCGCACCTACTACGTCGCCGCCCGTACCGATGAGAAGACCGGAGGTACCGTGTCATGAAGGTCGTGGTGAGTGCTACCGACAAGAGTATCGACGCGCCGATGGACCAGCGGTTCGGTCGGGCGCCGTGGTTCGTCCTCGTGGACAGCGAGACCGGCGAGTGGTCCGCGCATGCCAACGCCGCCGTCGAGTCGGGTCACGGGGCGGGGATCGAAGCCAGTCGGGCCGTGGCTGGCCTGGGAGCCGAGGCCATCATCACCGGCGACGTCGGCCCGAACGCCCACCGGACCCTCGACGCGGCCGGTATCCCCGTGTACAGCGCCCGCGGGGCGACCGTGCGCGAAGCCGTGACGGCGTTGGGCGGGGGCTCGCTGCAGCAGCTCCTGGGCCCCTCGACGGCCGGCCACAGCGGCGGTGGCGGTGCCCCCGGAGGTGGGGTCGGCGCCGGTCGCGGCGGCGGCATGGGCGGCGGCGCCGGTCGTGGTGGTGGTATCGGCGGCGGCGCCGGTCGCGGTAGTGGTGTCGGCGGCGGCGCCGGCCGCGGCGGCGGTGGCCGCCCCGGCGGCGGCTCTCGGGGCTGAGGAGCCGAGCGAGCTCGGCACGGGAGAGGATGAGTCGCATGACGCCTCAGGAGTGCACAGACGGACGGCCGCGCAGGCGCCGCGCCCGCGACGGCTACGGAGACGGGCGCGGCGACGCGCGCCGCGACGGGCGCCGCGCGAGGCGGAGCGGAGGTGACGGGCGAGGCCGGGGCACGTCGCTCTCGCGCGGCGCGGCGGCGAGCGCGGCCGCCTTCGTCGCCAAGGACGTGCTCGACCCCGACGGGCTCGTGCGCCCCATGCTGCGCGGCGCCGCCGAGCGGCTGCAGAACTCCCCTTCGCGGCTGCTCTGTCGCGCCGGCGCGCGCTACCTCGAGCTCGACCCCCACCCCGTCGAGCTCATCGAGCCTGTGTCCGCCGCCGCGCCAGAGGGCGGACGGACCGGCGCCGGCCGCGCCTCACTGCCCGCGTACGAGGGCGAGATGGCGGAGCCGGGCGCGGCGGACGACGCGGTCTCGGCGGCTGACGTCGAGGCCGAGGCAGGCGCCGAGACGACGACGGAAGCCGACGCGGTCTGGCCCGCCGAGGAGGGCGCCCCGACGGCCGAGGGCCGGGAGGCGCCGCCGGCGTGACGCCGGCGGCGGCGCCCGGTCGACGGTCAGGGTGGCCGCTGCTACCATCCATGCGAGCATATGCCTGTTACCGACCGACCGACCGACCGACCGACCGACCGACCGAAGGATCTGCGTGCCCCGACGCCCGATACAACGGCTCGTGACCAGTCTGCCGCCGGCCGATCTCTACAAGCCGGCCGGTGTGCCCATGCGACAGCTCGAGACGGTCGAGCTCGCCATCGACGAGCTCGAGGCGATGCGGCTCGTCGACCACGAAGGGCTCAGCCACGAGGAGGCGGCGCACTACCTCGGCGTCTCCCGCCAGACCGCGGGACGCGTCGTGGAGAGCGCCCGGCGCAAGGTCGCCGAAGCGCTGCTCGGCGGCAAGGCCCTGGCTATCGGCGGCGGCGCCTATCGGGTGGCCGCAGCCGCGCGATGCTGCAGCGACTGCGGCACGCGCTGGGCGGTGGGCGACGACGCAGCCGGCGACGAGCGCTGCCCGTCGTGCGGCTCGACACAGGTCGACGTCTGCCGTGGCTTTGGGCCGGGTCACGGCCACGGCCGCGGGAGGATGCAGGGCGGCGCCGGCCATGGCGCCGGGCGCGGCGGCCCGAGAGACCGCGGTCCCGGCGACGGCCCGGTGAGATGACAGGCGTCCGGGGCTCGTCCCCAGGTCGCCGGCGGATCCCCAGTGAACAGTGAGAACGGAGCAGAAGATGCAGACTGAACCCAGCGCCAGCACCAAGACCGTGAGGGTCGCGGTCCCCTCGATCAGCCCCGGCGGGCTCGAGGCCACGCGGGCCGAGCACTTCGGCCGCGCCGAGTGCTTCACCGTCGTCGACATCGCCGATGGCGAGATCGTCGGCGCCGAGGTCGTCACCAACCCGCCGCACGTCGAGGGTGGTTGCATGGCGCCCGTCCTGCTGCTCGCCGAGAACTGCGTCGACGCGCTCGTGGTCAGCGGCATCGGCGGCCGGCCGCTGGCCGGCTTCCGTCAGGTGGGCATCCAGGTGCACGCCGGCGTCGGCGACGACGTGGCGACCGCGGCCCGCGCCTTCGCCGCCGGTCAGTTGCCGCAACTCGGGCCCGAGCACGCCTGCCAGCACTGAGGCGCACACCGGGCGCACCCGGCGCGGGCGGCGGTGGCCCGGCGGGGCGGCCGCCTGACGCGTCGCCGGGCGGCGCCTGAGAGAGGGGGTGGGGCCGCCCGATCGCGTGCCTGATCTCCCTTGTGCCCGAGGGGCCGGGGCCGCACAGCGGCCCCGGCCCCTCGGGCACCCTGCCTCCTCGGCCGTGCGGGAGCCGCGTCCTCAGACGCGTACGTCGCGGCGCTCGAAGGTGACGAAGGCCACGACCACGGCCACCGCGGCCACGGCGAGCAGCACCGCTGCGTGCGCCGGACGCAGGCCCGTACGCATCGGCTCGGCGCCGCCGTAGTAGTAGAAGAGCGACGCGTACCGCAGCGGCTCGAGCCGCTCGATCAGCGGAGCAAGGACGTTCAGCAGGTAAGCGACCGCAGCGAGGCCGGCCCCAGCCGTGATGGCGAGCGCGCGGCGTCCGGTGGCCGCTCCGGCGGCGAAGGCCACCGCGGCGACGGCGGCGACGAGCAGCCCGAGGTTGACGTGGGCCTCGATCAGCTGCGCGGCGGTGAGCCCCATGTCGGTGGCGAGCGACCCGAGGGCGAGCGCGCCGAGGTGGACGATGGTCACCGCCGCGATACCCGTGAGCAGGACGCCGAGCTTCTGGGCGAGCAGCCTCGTACGGGAGACCGGGTAGGCCAGCAGGAGGCTCAGGCTGCCGCCCTCTTCCTCCCCCGCTATCTGGGCGGCGGCGAGGCCGATGGCGAAGACGAGCAGCAGGAGCGGGGTCATGAGCGAGAAAAGCTCGGCGTCGAGAAAGGTCATGGGCTGGGTGAAGTCGGACGACTCGCCCATGAAAGCGTTCCTCACCGCCTCCGGCATGCTCTCGATGTAGCTCTGCATGTCGGCGCCGCTCTCGCGGATGCTGGGGAAGAGGAAGGCGAGCAGGAGCCCGTAGACGGCGATCGCCAGCGACCAGAAGAGAAGGGCGCGACGATGGTCGCGGAGGCCCTTGAAGTAGGCGTCACGCAGCATCGCCGGCACCTCCGTCGTAGTAGGTGAGGAAGAGGTCCTCGAGGTCGGGCTCGTGACTCGTGAGTGCCACCACCTCGTGGCGGGCGGCCGCCTTGACGACGGCGTCGAGGCGGCCGCTCGCCGTGAACGTGAGCGTGTGCTCGTTGGCGATGAGGTCCTGCACCTCGTCGAGCGCCGCGAAATCGTCCTTCGGCGCCGGCCCGGCGAACTCGATCTCGATACGGTGGACGGCACGCTCGCCGAGGGCGGCGACGTCCTCGACGGCGACGAGACGGCCCTCGCGGACGAAGCCGACGCGCTCACAGACCCGCTGGACCTCGGGCAGCACGTGCGACGAGAGGAAGACCGTCTGCTCGCGCTCGCGGGTCTCGTCGACCATGCGGTAGAACTCGCGCTGCACGAGCGGGTCGAGGCCGCCGGTCGGCTCGTCGAGGATCAATACCTCGGGCTCGTGCATGAACGCCTGGATCAGCCCGAGCTTGCGCTTGTTGCCGGTCGAGAGGTCGCCGGCGCGGCGCGAGAGGTCGAAGTCGAGGCGTTCGGCGAGCGCCTCGACCCTCGCCCACTCGACCCCGCCACGCAGGTTGCCGAGGTACTCGAGCGTCTCCGCGCCGGTGAGCCGCGGGTAGAGCGTGTACTCGCCGGGCAGGTAGCCGATGCGGCGGCGGATGGCGACGCTGTCCCGCCGCGCGTCGAGGCCGAGCACCCGCGCCTCCCCCGACGTCGGGCGGATCAGGTCGAGCAGGAGCCGGATGGTCGTAGTCTTGCCGGCGCCGTTCGGGCCGAGGAACCCGAAGACGGCGCCGGCTTCGACGGTGAGGTCGAGGTCGACGACGCCACGGTTGCCGTCGTAGTACTTCGTGAGGCCGTGGGTCTCGATCACCGCTGTCATGGCACTCGCTTTCTGCGCTCCCAGCGCGCCAGCACGGCGCGCAGCTCGCGCTCGTAGAACTCGTAGAACTCACCCATCTCCTGAAGGCGGGCGTGCGCCTCGGGCTTGGGCCCCACAAGGTCGAGCCCGCGCCGGGCGAGATCGCCGAAGGCGGCGATCAGCGGGAAGCCGCGCTCGACCGCCCTCGCCCAGGCGTCGTCGCCGAGGCGGTAGAAGTCACGCCGCTCGGGGGGGCGGGTGAAACGCTCGATCAGACCGAATTCGACGAACATGCGGATGTTGGTGCTGATCGACGCCTTGCTCGCCTGAAGGCCGGCGGCGATCTCGCCGGCGGTCTGGTGAGGCGGTTCGCAGATCATCAGCCAGGCGATGATCCGGCCTTGCATGCGGGTGTGCCCGGCCTTCTCGTAGAGGAGCGCCATGTCCTCGATGAAACGCTGGCGCCGCTCGCCGTTCTCCGAGACCGTCATCCTCACCCCCCTCGCCTCCCCGGCCGCAGCCGCCGCCACCGCCGGCGCTGGTCCGGGGCGCGACTCGATCGCTATCTTCATGCAGTTCAGTACCTACTGAACAGGCTGAACGCAAAGCTGTCAACCCGCGTCCCCCGGCGCAGTGCTTCAAAGCGCCTGCCAGAGGAGCACGGCGGCGATGACCGCCGGGGTCGAGACCGCGACGAGGAGCCGCAGCAGGGGGCCGTCGAGGTCGTACACGCGGGCGAGCACGATCGTGTGGAAGGCGACCGGCGTCGCCGCCAACAGCAGGAAGGCGCCGGGGATCTCGACCCCGGCGACCCAGCCCAGGCCGAGGAGCACGAGCGGTGCGGCGCCGCAGCGCAGGGCGAGGGTGAGGCCTGCGCGGCCGAGGTCGGCGAGGGTGTGCGCGACGCGCTCCAGCGGCGCGGCCAGGCCGACCTGGACGAAGCCGAAGAGGCCGATCGCCAAGGCCGCCGCGGACCCGAGGGGCTCGACGGCCTCACGCAGGTCCGCGCCGGCGAGGCGCAGGGTGACGGCGAGGACGCCGGCGGCGACGGGTGGGTTGACCACCCAACTGCGCAGCAGGGTGCGCAGGTCGGGCGCCCCCGGGGCGCAGGCGCCCGGGCCGGCGAAGCGCCGCGCCACCCCGGTCGACACGGCGAGCACGGGGATCAGGAACTGGAACTCCGAGTAGACGACGGCGAGGGCGAGACCGGGCGGCCCGAAGACGGCGGCGGCGAGGGGGAAGCCGACGATCCCAGTGTTGCCGAGCGCGGCGCCGAGGGTCATGGCGCCGCGCTCGGCCGGGCCGCCGCCGGCGAGGCGCGCCGCCCCGAAGCCGAGGGCGAGGACGAGCCAGGCGCTCGCGACGACGAGCGCCATCGCGGCGAGCAGACCGGCGTCCGGCGCCAGCGTCGCGTAGGCGAAGAAGACCATGAGCGGCGAGGTCACCCAGAAGGTCGCGAGGAACAGGATGTGGGTGAGCCGCTGAGGGCGGCGGACGCGCCGCTGCAGCGCGATGCCGGCGGCCAGCCCGACCGCCCAGACGGCAGCGGTCGCGATCACGCCGGCAGGTCGCCGGCCGAGGCCGGCGCGACCGGTCCGAAGGCCGCGCGCTTCATGAGGCGGCGCACCGTCCGCAGCACATCGGCACTGGGGATCGCGAAGGCGCGGTCCTCGGTCTCGTCGCCCATCGTGGTGCCGATACTGATGCCGAGCACGCGCCCCTTGCGGTCGGCGACCGGGCCCCCGGAGTAGCCCGGCAGCAGCGGTGCGTCGGTCTCGAGCAGGGCGCTGATCGCACTGCGGCCGGGGACGCGCACGTCGTCCTTGAAGGCCGTGACCCGGCCGGCGGCGAATCCGTCGTCGAGGGTGCGCGGGGCGCCGATCGCGAGTACCGCCTGGCCGACACGGGCGTCTCGCCGGTAGAACGTCGCCACGGGCAGGTCGCCGCGTTCCACCCGGAGCAGGGCCAGATCCATCGCCGGGTCCCGGCCGACGAGCAGGGCCTCGAGGCGGTCGCCGCCGTCGACGACGACCTCGATCTCGGCGGCGAGGCCGTCACCGTTGCCGGTCAACACGTGGTCGTTGGTGACGATGAAGCCGCCCTTCTCGACGACGACGCCGGTGCCGATCGTCACCCGGCCCTCCTCCAGTCCTCCGCCCCAGGCGCGCACGTCGACCACCGAGGGCAGGAGGGCCTCGGCGACGGCTCGCGACTTGCCTGTGGGCAGATCGGGGTCCTTGACGGCCGGCGACTCGAAGCAGCCGGCGAGCCCGACCGCCAACACGACGGCGGCGAGCACCGAGGCGACGAAGGCGAGGGCGTCGAGGGCGAAGGCGGTCGCAGGGCGGTGCGGCGCCGGTGAGAGGGGCGGCGTGACCGCCGTCGCCGTCTTCGTCGCCGCAGGGCGACGCGGGGCGGGTCGCCGGGCGCGGGTCACGCGAAGGCCGCCGGTCGGTGAAGGAGGCTGTGCATGACCCGATGGTACAGCCTCCCGGCGTGCGCGGTGTTCCGCAGCCGGCACCGTGCATCGCCGGTCCGGACCGCGTGCCGCGACGCCGCTTGTGGGAGTGGCGTCGGAGCCGGCCGGGTCGGTCCGCGCCGCGAGCGCGTCGGCTTGCATTGCCCCCCGTGGTGCGAGACGGTCTACTGCGGCGGGCCGCGGAGACGGCCGAGGCGACACGGGGAGCGGGCGATGCGTGAGAAGCGAGGGCTGGGCGGCGAGGAGATCCGCGCCCTCGACCGCGCCCACGTCGTGCACTCGTGGTCGGTGCAGTCGGCGATCGACCCGCTGCCGGTCGTCGCCGCGCAGGGCTCGTGGTTCGTCGACGCCGAGGGCCACCGCTACCTCGACTTCGCCTCGCAGGTCGTGAACGCGAATCTCGGCCACCAGCACCCCCGCGTGACCGCGGCCATCGCCGCCCAGGCAGGGCGCCTGTGCGCTCTCGGGCCAGGGTTCGCGAGCGAGGGCCGCTCACGCCTCGGGCGTCTCCTCGCCGAGGTCGCGCCCGGCGACCTCACGACGAGCTTCTTCACCAACGGCGGCGCCGACGCGGTCGAGAACGCCGTCAAGCTGGCGCGCTGGTACACCGGCCGCAGCAAGGTCGTCGCCCGGTACCGCTCCTACCACGGCGCCACGGCCGGCGCCGCGTCGCTCACCGGCGACCCGCGCCGCTGGCCGGCTGAGCCCGGCGTGCCCGGCATCGTGCGTCTGCTCGACCCCTACCCGTACCGTTGCCCGGCGGGGCACCCGTACGACGGCGTGCCGCCGGCGCCCGGCCGGCCGTGCGCGCACGCCGACGGCGAGCGTGGCCTCTCCGGCTGCCCCGTCTGCTCGGGCGGCCCGCACCTCGAGGAGGTCCTGCGCTACGAAGGCCCCGAGAGCGTGGCCGCCGTCGTGCTCGAGACCGTCACCGGCGGCAACGGGGTCCTGGTGCCGCCCGACGGCTACCTGCGCTCGATCCGCGAGGTGTGCGACCGATACCGCATCCTCCTCATCCTCGACGAGGTCATGGCCGGGTTCGGCCGCACGGGGCGCTGGTTCGCCTGCGAGCACTGGGGCGTCGCCCCCGACATCATGGTCGTGGCCAAGGGCATCACCTCGGGCTACGTGCCGCTCGGCGCGGTGGTGATCTCGGAGCGCCTGCGTGGCTGGCTTCGCGACCACGAGTTCGCCACCGGCCTGACGTCCACGGGCAACCCGATCGCCTGCGCCGCCGGCATCGCTACGATCGAGGCCATGCGCGAGGAGGGCCTGGTGGAGAGAGCCGCGACGCTAGGCGAGAGGCTGGGGGAGGGGCTGGCCGCGCTGGCCGCCCACCACCCGGCGGTCGGCGAGGTGCGCGGCCTCGGCCTGCTCTGGGGCCTCGAGCTGGTGCGCGACCGGGCGACACGCGAGCCCTTCGTGCCGTTCGCGGCCAAGGGGGAGGCCGCGGCTCCGATGGGCCGCCTCAAGGAGGCGGCCATGGCCCGCGGCCTCTACCTCATGACGCACGACAACCTGGTGCTCGTCGCTCCGCCGCTCGTCATCGGCGAGGACGAGCTGGACGAGGGCCTCGCCGTGCTCGACGAGGTGCTGGCAGTGGCCGACGAGGCCACCGCCCGGCCGTAGTCACGGCCGGGCGAGGCCGCCGCACAAGTCCCGGCTGGGCAGGGCCTCCGCGTCGTGTGACTAGCGATGCGCCGCGGTGTCGGCCGCGGGGTCGACCGCCGCCTCAGGGTCGGGGCCGGCAGCCGCCACTTCGGGTGCGACCTGCGCCTCGTACTGGGCGAAGTTCTCGCGGAACATGCGCGCGAGCTTGCGCGCCGACTCGTCGTAGGCCGCCGGGTCGTCCCAGGTCGC
>Ga0068714_10002759_pt1 | contig 22011 bp, 24 predicted proteins | sample MTBNYHSulfiMetaG_FD_62988 | JGI IMG/M metagenome (GOLD analysis project Ga0068714, IMG submission 62988) | Enrichment culture microbial communities from rom New York Harbor, USA that are MTBE-degrading - MTBE-NYH (New York Harbor Sulfidogenic)... | ecosystem: Environmental > Aquatic > Marine >... | reverse complement strand
GAAGGTAAAATAAAAGAGATAAAAGCGATGCTCGAAGGAACCGGCATACAACTGCTGTCTTTAAACGATTTCAAGAATGTTCCCGATTTCGTTGAAGACGGTCAGACCTTTCTGGAAAATGCCTTAAAAAAAGCGAAAATCGTCTCAGAATTTACCGGAGAAACGGTTTTGGCGGATGATTCCGGCCTGGTGGTTGATTATTTGAATGGCGAGCCGGGTATTTATTCTTCACGTTTTGCCGGAGAAAAAGCAACGGACGAAGAAAACAACATCAAACTACTGGCTAAATTAAAAGATGTTCCTGCAGAAAAAAGGAAGGCTTTTTTTGAGTGTGTTTTAGTGTTATACAAAAACGACAGTACTTACCAGTTTTTTACAGGCAGATGGCAGGGGCGGATTATAGATGAAGGACGGGGATCAAACGGGTTTGGTTATGATCCGATATTTATGGTGAAGGAATGGGAAAAGACTGCCGCCGAATTGACGGCCGAAGTTAAAAACAAAATCAGCCATCGCGGACAGGCTTTTGCCAAGCTGAAAAAAAGTCTGCTGGGAGAAATTAAACATTGTTATAACGGGGCGTAGCGCAGCTTGGTAGCGCGCCTGCTTTGGGAGCAGGATGTCGCAGGTTCAAATCCTGCCGCCCCGACCAATAATTAAAAATAAAGACATTTGAAAATTCACCGACAAAAAATTATATGCGAAAAATAGAACATCAGCTTCATGCCTATTTTTGCACAATATTTTATCTAAAATATGTTCAGACTGATACCTGCCGGCGGAAATTTTTAAATTTTAACTTTAAAAGTTGAAGGTGAAAGATGGAAGACATTGCGTATCGTTTATCAAAGGAACTCGTTTGGGGGGAGATTCTGGCGCGTCATGCCCGGAAAATACCGGATAAGATTGCTCTGATTGATGAAGGCAGGACTTTTACCTATGGCGAATTCAATACGCGCGTGAACCGGCTAGCTCATGCCCTGATTCAGGAGGGGATCGGGCGGGGGGACAAGGTGGCTTTTGTTTTATATAACTGTCATGAAATTCTGGAGTGCTATTTTGCCGCCTTCAAACTGGGAGCGGTGGCCGTGCCTTTAAGTTACCGACTGGCCGCGGCAGAGATGGAGTATGCTTTAGGCAATTGTGATGCCAGGGTATTTATCTACGATGAGGAACTGAAAGAGACACTGGGGAAAATTGACTGGACAAAGAATATCGTCCAAAAGAAGATAAGTGTCGGACCCGCCGGTGAATATGAGTCCTGGATTGCCGGGTGCTCTGATCAGGAACCGCTTGTTTTCGTCGATGATGAAGATCCAGCTTTCATTATGTATACGGCCGGGACGACGGGCAAGCCTAAAGGGGCAATGTTATCCCACAAAAACATGTACGTTCAAATTACAAACTGGATCATTATGAATCCTCTTACCACGGATGATTGCTGGTATGCACCTTCGCCTCTTTTTCATATCGCTGCCTTGGGTGGTGTCTTGCCCCATATTTTTGTTGGTGCAAAAAATGTGTTGGCCAGGGTTTACCGTCCGCTGGATACACTTAAGCTGATCGAAAAGGAAAAGATTACAGGAATCACGCTGATTCCCACGATGTGGATTGATTTCCTGCAACTCAAGGAGCTGGACAGTTGTGACACTTCCAGTCTGCGCATCTGCGCCAGCGGCGGAGCCATTATCCCGGTGGAAATCAAGAAAAAAATTATCGAGCGGTGGGGAAGATATTCGGAAAGCTTCGGTCAGACGGAAATGTCGCCTTGTGTGACACAACTGCTTTCGAAAGATGCCATTCGCAAAACAACTTCAGTAGGGCAGGCAATTCTGAATGTGGAAATTCGCGTAGTGGATGATCAGGATCGAGATGTGCCGCTGGGACAGACAGGTGAGGCAATCTACCGTGGGCCCAATTCCATGCTGGGTTATTATAAGGCGCCGGAAGCGACGGCAGAGGCCTTTAAAGAGGGTTGGTTTCATAGCGGTGATTTAATCCGAATGGACGAAGAGGGCTTTGTTTATGTCGCCGGCCGGAAAAAGGACATGATCATCAGCGGTGGTGAGAATATTTACCCGGCGGAAATTGAAGACATTCTTTTTGAAGATCAACGGATTCTGGAAGCGGCGGTAATTGGTTTGCCCGATCCGCGCTGGGGGGAGAACGTTGTTGCCGTGGTTAAGTTAAAGCCGGGGATGACGATGACGGAAGAAGAAGTTATGGAAATCTGTGCCAGGAAACTGGCGAAATTTAAGAAGCCCAAATTGGTCTTTTTTGATGAAATTCCCCGTAGCGGTGCCGGTAAGGTTTTAAAATATCAGATGCGAGAGCATTATATCAAAACGTTGAGTCTGCAGGAATTAAAATAGGGTTTGAGAATCAGCAGAAACTGTATCCGCTGCGCCGTTGTTGGTTTAATTTAGACGGTAGTAATTGAAATTGCGCTGATTTTGAGGTAATCAATGTTCAAGGCGATGGCTCGTTTGGAAAACCCGAATGCAGATGGCCCAGGAGCTGGGCAAAACTATGATTAATTCGTCTCGATCTGATGCATTCACGTAGGCGAGTTAGCGAGCAAGATTTTTTACCCCAGATTGCAGCCAATTTTTACCAAAAATTGTACCGCATTGTTTGGATGAGTCCCCGCCCAATAAATGTTCTGACACTGCGGACATTGATGATATTCATGGCAATTGGCGAAAACATATGGCGGAACGAAACTACTCACCTTTTCTTTGGCGATGGGGAATAATCTTTTGTTACATTTAAGGCAGAGTGTAAACATTTTCTGCCTATCCGTAACTAAAGAAAATTGTTCTATGATTTCCCGCAGCTGACTGCCGATATCAGTTGCTACAACAAAATGCAGACATCCGGAGCATTGACGGGCGAGCAAGTCACGCTTCTTGGTCAAAACTATTCTATTTTCGGCTGCTGCCAGACTCAACATTTCCCGGCCGGCTTCTTTCATAAACACAGTAGTGTCATAACCGAGCAGACGCAGCCATTTGGCTAATTTTGCGAGGGTAGCGTCGGTGATAAATTTCTGATCGTTCGGCATTAATATGATGAAGGCGGCGTTTTTGACTCTTCAATTATGGGCGGCGGTTCATTTGTCCGCATTTCCTTGCGCAGATCACGGATTGTTCTGTTCAAGCGGCTTATTGTCCGATTTAAACGAAATCTTTCGATGATTCCCAGAAAACCGGTTATTATTATGCCGGTGAGCAGAGATATAAAAAGGAGCATATATGTCGGCACCACAATATTGAAAAATTGATAATAGCGCAGGTGAACCGGTGTGGTATTTTCCAAAGAAAAAGTAACGATAAAAAAGGCAAATACAATAAGTAAAATCAATGATATTATTTTCATCTGATCAATCCTCCTGATGAAATTTCTTGAAGAAAGGAGAAAGTTTAGAAGCTGTTATTAACACGTCTTCCGGAATCACCCGGACATTATTCACAGCGCTCATGAAATTGGAGTCACCTTCCCAACGTGGAATGACATGAAGATGAATATGTTCTTCAACACCCGCACCGGCTGCTTTGCCGATATTCATACCGATATTAAAACCATCAGGATTCATTGCCTCTTTGAGAACTTTAATTGATGTATCTAAAAGGTTGAATATTTCTATTCTTTCTTTTTGGGTTAAATTTTCTATCATACCTGTGTGGCGATATGGAATGATCATCAAATGACCGCTCACATAGGGATATCTGTTCATCATCACGAAGGATAATTTCCCTTCAAAAATTACATATTCATCGTCCATGATTGATGATTTACAGAAAATACACCCTTCTGACTTTTCGCTTTTAATATAATCCATTCTCCAGGGCGCAAATATTGTTTTCATAATCAAAATATACCATCTAAATGCAAATTTATCATGCGCTGCAATTTTATATTTTAATTATCTTACCTTTCACTTCTTTGTCAATTTCTAATATGCCTAGCGATCTAAATAATGCAAAGCGCCTATCAGTTGGCGATCCGGGGTTAAAAAATAGAACACCAGCTTTATGATGGCAAACCGGTTCATGTGTGTGGCCATAAATGATGCAATCTATGTTGCCCATTTCAGCTAATATTTTTTCCTCCAGCCCCCAGGAAGGCCCCCAGCCATGAGTGACACCGAATTTAAAACCATTAATTTCAAAAAACAATTGTTCCGGTAATTTTTCTTTAACCGACGGATAATCCATATTGCCATGAACTGCTTTAACTTTCTTATCTTTAAATATATTTAAAACGCGCCAGTCAACCAAATCGCCGGCGTGAATTACAAAATCCACATCGTCGAAATGTTCATCGATAATTTTCTTCAGTTTCTGGTCACAGTCGGCAAGATGCGTATCCGAAATAACTCCAATTTTAATTTTTTTGCTTTCAATCATTTTTAAATTATCAGCGGTAAAAAATAAAAAATCAAGATTTATTTATCTCATGTAAACCTGTAGAAGCTTTTAAATTGACTTTATTTTAAAGTATAGTTACCATAAACACATGAATACTCTTGAAAATTCTCTGAACAAAATTGCCGAGAATATATTGTTCCTTGATGAAGCTTCGCTCGCGGCGCTCTGGGATAAATACAAGGCAAAGATGGAACAATTTTCATTTACTCCTGAGTGGGAAAAGTCGGTAATTGTTTTTTCTATTATCAATGCCGTGAGAGTTAAAAATGCTATTTTGAATGAACAAATTTTAAAAAACCAGGATCCGCAACAAGAATCAAAGAGGCCCAAAAAACCTCAGAATAGAACTCATCTCAAACTTGTTAAGTAATGGATAAAAAATCAGCCTTCGAAAGAATTAATCAACTGATAAATATTATTGATTATCATAATAAGCGTTATTACCAGCAAGACGATCCGGAAATTTCAGACTCTGAATTTGACCATTTGATGCGGGAACTGGAGGAGCTGGAAAGTCAATATCCCGAATGGAAGCTTGTTTCTTCTCCAACTCAGCGTGTTGGAGCCGCCCCCCTGAAAAAATTTTCTTCCGCTGAGCATCCTTCACCGATGTTAAGCCTTGCCAATGCGTTTTTACAGAACGAAATTAATGATTTTGATCTGCGCATCAAAAAGTTATTGGAGACAGATCATATTTCCTATGTCAGCGAACCGAAAGTCGATGGCTTGGCTGTCAACCTCATTTATGAAAACGGTCTTTTCCTTCGCGGTATAACGCGTGGCGACGGTGCTAATGGTGAAGATGTTACGCAAAATCTCAGGACTATTTCCTCTCTGCCTTTGAAAATGAATAATACAAAAGATGGAGAAATACCTTCATTTATAGAAATACGGGGAGAAGTTTATATGGAAATCGAGCCGCTGCGAAGGTTAAACCGTCGCCGATTGGCCGAGGGAGAAGAACCTTTTGCCAACCCACGCAATGCCGCCGCTGGTTCTTTACGCCAACTTGATCCAAAGATAACCGCCCGCCGTCCTTTAGATATTTTTGTTTATGGAATCGGTAATATAGAAGGTGTTGATTTTTCTCATCACTGGGAAGTTTTACAGGCATTAATAGCCTGGGGATTTCCAGTTAATCCGCTGATTGAAAAAGCCGGGGATATTAAAGAATGCCTTAGCTATTACGATCGCATCGGCAATATTAGAAATAAGCTGTCCTATGAAATTGACGGCATTGTTCTTAAAGTCGATGACCTGGCACTGCAGAAAATACTGGGTAGTGTTTCCCGCAGTCCGCGGTGGGCTCTGGCGTGCAAATTTCCGCCGACACAGGAAACAACCGTAATTAATGATATACTCGTTCAAGTGGGGCGCACTGGTATCTTAACTCCGGTTGCCCTCATGCGTCCGGTCAACGTCGGCGGCGCTACCGTCAGCCGGGCTACACTGCACAATGAAGCTGAAATTATAAAAAAAGATGTGCGTATAGGGGATACTGTTGTCATCCAACGGGCCGGTGATGTAATTCCGGAAGTAGTTAAAGTCGTCTTTTCGCAAAGAACCGGCGCCGAGAAAGAATTTAAAATGACTAAAAATTGCCCCGAATGCGGTTCCGAAGTAGTGCGTCCGGAAGGGGAGGCCGCTCATCGTTGCATCAATCTGGCATGTCCGGCACAAATTAAAGAACATATCAGACATTTTGCTTCGCGGGGCGGTATGGATATTGAAGGGCTGGGAGATAAAATTTCCAATCAGCTTTTTGATGAAAAATTAGTTCAGGATCCTGCTGATTTATATTTTTTAACCAGGGAAAAACTTTTACAATTAAACCGTCACGGTGAAAAATCCAGCCAAAATTTAATTGACGCGCTGGAGCGTTCCAAAAAACCTCCGCTGGAGAGATTTATTTATGCCCTGGGCATCAGACATGTCGGTGAACATATCGCCAAAATATTAGCTAGGGAATTTAGCTCGCTGGAAATGCTGATGATGGCGAAGGAAGAGGATTTACAGGACATCCATGAAATAGGGCCGGAAATTGCTGCAAGTATTGTTCAATTCTTTCATGAACCGAAAAATAAGTATGTGATGGAAAAATTCCGCCAGGCCGGAGTGGTACCGCAGAAGGCCGCAGCAATAGAGAAAAATTCCCAGCTAAAAGGAAAATCATTTGTTTTCACAGGAGCGCTGGACAGCATGCCGCGCAGCAAAGCAAAAGCAATTGTGGAAAACTTAGGCGGCTCTGTCCATTCCAGCTTAACAGGTAAAACCACTTATGTGGTTGCCGGCCATGATCCAGGCTCCAAGCTGGATAAAGCCAGATCTCAGGGGGTCACTGTTATCAGTGAAAAAGAATTTTTAAAGCTTATTGGTGGATGAGCATATGCAAAGAGTTCATGTTTATATCAGCGGTTTAGTTCAGGGCGTTTTTTTCCGTGCTGCTACCAGACGAGCTGCCGCCGAATTGGATCTGACCGGCTGGGTGCGCAACATGGAGGATGGCCGCGTAGAGGCGGTTATAGAAGGTGAAGATGAAAGCGTCGATCAAATGATTGCCTGGTGCAGAAAAGGTCCCCCTGCGTCAAGGGTGGATGACGTTAAAGTAAGTAAAGAACACTTTACAGGCGGTTTCTCCGATTTCAGCATCAAGATTTTATAATAAGTAACTTCTATTCCTTCAAATTTACGGGTCTGATTTGTTGCGTCAACCGTCTAGCTGCATTCTTTAATAGCTTCCGCGAACCCATCCAGAGAATTTATGATTGTTTCATCATCTACGCAAAAGGCAATACGAAAATAACCGGGACCGCCGAAGCCGCTTCCCGGCACAACAAGAATATTTCTCTTTAGCAATATTTTAACAAATCCCATATCATCAGGAAGCGGGCTTTTGGGAAATAAATAAAATGCCCCCATCGGTTTTTCAAATTGATAACCGGCTTGCTCTAAGCCGGAGCAAAGCAGATCACGTTTTTTTTGATAAATTTCGACATTTACTTTTGCATTCTGCAATTTGGCCACAACCCTTTGCATCAGCGCCGGAGCATTGACAAAACCTAGAATCCTTGTGCAGAGAATCAAGGCATTGATCAGTTCATCTGCCTCTTCGATTTCCGGATTAATGGCGATATAGCCGATTCTCTCTCCCGGTAATGACAATGTTTTAGAATAGGAGGAGGCAATAATACTATGTTTATATGCACTTAGAGCAGAAGGGACTTCAATGTTATCATAAACTATTTCGCTGTATGGATCATCGGAAACAAGATAAATTGCCTTCTTCATTTTATTTGTTTTGTCGGTAAGCATTGATGAAAGATCAGCGATATTTTTCTCGCTGTAAACTTTTCCCGTGGGATTATTGGGTGAATTGATCAAAACAGCTTTGGTTTTTTCCGTGATGGCGGCAAAGATGGCTTCTATGTTCAAAGAAAAATCATTATTTGTCTGAACATACCTGGTGACGCCGCCGTAATTATCAATATAAAAGGGGTATTCGACAAAGTATGGTTTCGGCACGATCACTTCATCCAATGGATCGAGCAGAGATTTAAAAATTACATTAAGAGCGCCACCGGCACCGCAGGACATGATGACCTGGTCCCCTTTGAGCTTGAGTCCGTGCGTCTTGTTTATTTTTTCTGCTATCATCTGGCGCGTTTCCGGATAGCCTGCGTTATGGGTATATCCATGTTTATTGGGAATAATCTGACCAGCCAAATTTAACAATTCTCTTTTAAAAAGCTCCGGCGGTTCGACATTGGGGTTGCCTAAGCTGAAATCGTATACTTTATGGGCTCCATATTTATTTTTCAGAATAGCTCCTTCTTCGAACATTTTCCTGATCAATGATGATTGTGACATTGATATTTTAATCTTCTGAGCAATGGACATCAGATACTCCTCTTTCATAAACTTTTATTTTTCAATAATGCCGGACAAGGTAATTATTAATTTCACTGAAATCTTTAAATTGGATACAGGGCGTGCCCTCCTGCTCACACTTTTGGAAAAGGATTTTTTTTGCAAAGACCATGTCTGCATATTTTGACGGGCAGAAATCAGAATAGCCGTCACCGATATAAATTATCCTGTCATAGTTTAAACGATAGGAATTTAATATTTTGCTCTTACATGTGCCGCAGCGGGCACACAAATCATTGATTGCCGGAAATTCGATGGATAAAAAACTGTCCACATCAAAAACAGCCGAATTGGAATAATATCCTATTTCCTGAAGTTGATATTTCTGTAAAATCGCTTCGATATAAAAATCCAAGCCGTCCGATACTATTTTTATATCGATGCCTTTATCTTTACTTAAAGTGTAAAATTCCAGGAAAAAGGGATCGAGTTTTTCGATTGCCAGAATGTGGTCAGTCATTTTTTTTCGGGTACCCCGAAGTCTTTTGGCTATTCTTTGATAAGCAATGCGGGAACCTATTTTACCCTGAACATAATCAAGTTCAATATCGATTAAGCTTGCTGATGAAAATTTCTTGAGAAGCTCGTTGCCCAGATCGACCGTACAAACCGTCCCGTCGAAATCAGTCAGGATAAGAACTTTTTCAGATCTCTGCGGCAATTTGTTATGGTTCCTTTTTTAGTCGTTTTTACGTTTTTTTATTAAAACATGAATACCGATTAAAATCAGCAAGGCCGGCAGTAGATACTTGGATAGTTTATAAAGTTCAATTCCGGAGGCTTCGGTGATGGTAAAAACAATACCAACAATAGTAAGAAACCAACCGCCAATATCTCTGAAACTCTGAATTATTGTGCAAACGCCAATAACAATGAGTAAAATCGGCCAGCTGTCAGTGAAGCCATAATATCCGGCCATATGTAAAAAAGTCAATAGGCCGAGAGTAATTAAAATAACACCGCCGGTAATCATATGCGTTTTTTTGTTTCCCATAAAATCTCCTTATAAATCGATCGACGCAAGCGGCCGGAGTTTACCTCCGGCCATAATATCCCCATAATTTTTTATCATTTCAAGAATGGCTTGAACAAATCAATGGGTATTGGAAATACCGTGGTAGAATTGTTTTCCGAGGCAATTTGATTCAATGTCTGCAGATAGCGCAGCTGCAGCGACATCGGCTTAGTTTCCATCAAGGCTGCAGCTTCGATGAGCTTTTGTGCCGCCTGGAATTCCCCTTCGGCATTGATTACTTTCGCTCTTCTTTCTCTTTCCGCCTCGGCCTGTTTGGCCATTGCACGTTTCATTTCCTCAGGCAAATCTATGTGTTTCACTTCCACCAGGGATACCTTGATTCCCCAGGGATCCGTGCTGCGGTCCAATATTTCCTGGAGGCTCATATTAATCTTTTCCCGTTCGGAAAGGATTTCATCTAATTCCACCTGACCGCAAACACTGCGAAGCGTAGTCTGGGCAAGCTGAGATGTTGCATAAAGGTAATTCTCAACATTGATAACCGCCGCATTGGCATCAATAACACGAAAATATACGACGGCATTGACTTTGATCGAAACATTATCTTTTGTTATGACATCCTGGGGAGGAACATCCATCGTGATTGTCCGCATATCCACTTTTACCACTTTATCGATGCCGGGGATGATGATGATCAGCCCGGGCCCCTTGACATCCCTGATTCTGCCCAGACGAAAAATTACCGCTCTTTCATATTCATTTAAAATTCGTATGGCAGACGCCAGAAACATGATTACCAATACAATAACAACAATTGTCGGTATCGAAAAAGCTCCCATCATTTTAATATTCCTCCTTAAAAAATTATTTGTTATTCTTTTCTTCTACGATCAAGTTAAGTCCGTCAACTCTGGTAATTTTCACTTTCGCTCCCTTTGGAATCGGATTTTCGCTGATCGCTTTCCAGTATTCTCCCTTAAAAAATACTTTTCCCTCATTGGCAATTTCCGTCACCGCCACAGCTTCCATATTAATCATTGCCTCGGTACCGGAAGAGTGTTTTCTTAGTTGAGCTTTTACTGCCAGCCAGATGACAACGATGAAAAACACGGAAGCCACAACGACTGCCGGTATTAAGACTTGAAGGGAAATCCGGATGGCAGGCTCTGTAGTATCAAATAGTAATAGTGATCCCATGATTAAAGAAATTATACCTCCAATAGTAAGTAATCCATGACTAATAACCTTTATTTCGGCAATAAATAAGATGATGCCGAAAATAATCAGTAAAATTCCCGTATAATTTACGGGCAAAGTGGATAAACCGAAAAAAGCCAGCAATAAAGATATGCCGCCAATTACTCCCGGCAGGATAGCTCCGGGTGTAGAAAGTTCAAAATACAAACCGGCCAAGCCGATCAGCAAAAGAATATAAGAGATATTGGGGTCAGAAATGGCTGCCAGTATTCCCTCACGCGTACCTTTTTTTTTGCTGTTAATAACGGCATTTTTTGTCGATAGTTTCTTTTTGCCGCCGGCAAGCTTTATTTCTTTCTGGTCGATCGCCAGCAATAGCTGGCGGATATCAGATGCGACAACATCAATGACATTTAGCTTGAGAGCTTCTTCTGCAGTTATTGATTCGCTTTTGCGCACAGCTTTTTCCGCCCACTCTTCGCTTCGTCCTCTGGATTTGGCAATGCTGCGGGCGTAAGCAGCAGCGTCATTTTCTATTTTTTTGGCCATGGTTTTATCGGCGCTACCGCCGCCGATGCCTATTGCTACGGGGTGGGCTGCTCCGATGTTCGTGCCGGGAGCCATAGCGGCAATATGTGCAGCTTGCGTGATAATTACGCCGGCAGAGGCAGCACGGGCACCCGAAGGGTGGACAAAAACAATCACCGGTAAAGGAGCGTTAAGGATGCTTTTGGCAATATCGCGCATAGCCGTATCCATTCCACCCGGAGTGTCCAATAAAATTATAAGCCCTTCCGCTCCTTCTTTGTTGGCTTCCTCAATACCTTTTGCAATATACTTGGCAGTAGGGGAAGTAATAATACCATCGACATTAATGACATTAAATACTGGATTTTTTTCATCAGCGTAGATAGAGATACCCGTCAGAAATATAATTAAAAGAACGGTTGTAATAATGTTTTTACTCATTGATTTCCCTCGAAGCAGGCAGCGAATATTGTTGCTTGCTAATTTCTTTCATGATCAATTGGACATCTTCCCAAACTAATTTCTTTGCTGCAGGATTCCGCAGTAAATAGGCAGGATGATATGTAGGCATGAGTGGTATGCCGTTATAAGAATGAAACCGGCCGCGCAAAACTGTAATCGGAATTTCTGTTCTTAACAATGTTTTTGCCGCGAATGTTCCCAGCGCGCAGATTATTTTTGGCGATATGACTTTTAACTGTTGTTTTAGAAAAGGCTCACACGTTGTAATCTCGTTAGGCAAAGGATTGCGGTTTTGGGGCGGACGGCATTTGAGGATGTTGCAAATGTAAACATCTTTTCGGCTCAATCCCATTGCCTCGATAATGCGGGTTAAAAGTTGACCTGCCCGGCCGACAAATGGCAAACCCTGCTCATCTTCGTCTGCTCCGGGAGCCTCACCGATGAAAACAATTTGAGCGTGGGGGTTGCCGCTGCCGAATACAATATTCCGCCTCGTTTTACCTAAAGGACAAAGCTGACAGTCGGCCATGTGGCGCTGAATATTGCTCAACTCTCGTTCAGCATTTTGATCATTATCAACAATAATATCAGCAGCTGAAAATAGATTTTTCCATTGGAGGCCTGCGGCAAATTTGTTATGGTCTATGATATGGCCTTTCAGAGCTTTGACCAGGAAAAGCAATTCGGAACGCAATTGTTGTGATGATTCAGGTAATGCGTCGGTCATTTCTATTTGCTTTTCCCTCTTTTCTTAACTATTTCCCGGACTCGGTCCAGTATTTTCATGGCAACATCATTTTTTGTCATTATCGGCAAAGTTTCCTTATGATCCATTCGATCAATAATCGTAATGATATTCGTGTCAGTTTGAAAACCGGCGCCTTTCTCACGCAGATTGTTTGCGACAATTAAGTCTAAATTTTTACTCTTCAATTTTGCCCGGGCATTAGCCAAAAGATTTTGTGTTTCCATTGCAAAACCGACCAGAATGCGGTTTCCTTTGACCTTGCCGATTTCCGAAATTATATCCGGATTTTTTTCCAGTTTCACAGAAAGAGATTGGTCGGTCTTCTTTATTTTTTCCTGGGCGGAGACCGCTGGTCGATAATCGGCGACGGCGGCGGCCTTGATCACGATGGTTGACGCCTGGAAATTATCAAGTACTGCGGCATGCATTTCCTTTGCCGTACGGATTGATATGACTTTATCAACCTGAGGCAAAGGCAGACTGGTAGGTCCTGAAATTAAGGTAACCTGGGCGCCTCTCTTTTGGGCGGCTCTTGCCACAGCATAACCCATTTTGCCCGATGATAAATTGGTAATAAAACGGACAGGGTCCAATGGCTCCTGCGTTGGTCCTGCTGTAACCAAAATTCTCTCTCCGGTTAGGTCCTTTAGAGTTAAAAGCGTTTCTATTTCTTCCATAATCGAAGATATATCCGGCAAACGTCCTGCGCCTTGAGTTTTGCATGCTAACTCTCCATAGCCACTTTCCATTACAACATAGCCATATTTCTTCAGCTTACTTATGTTTTCCTGAACTATCGGGTTGGCCAGCATTTTGTCGTTCATTGCCGGGCAGATCAGGGTCGGCTTTTTTGCGGCAATTATTGTCGTCGAAAGCAGATCATCGGCAATTCCCGATGATATCTTGCCGATGATGTTAGCCGTTGCCGGTGCGATAACCAGGGCGTCGGCAAATTCTACCAGAGAAATGTGAGCAATGTCATACTTAATGCCGGGGACAAACATATCCGTATACACCATATCGCTGGAAATAGTCTGGAATGTTAAAGGGGTAATAAATTCCATGGCATTTTTTGTCATAATGACCTTTACCTGGGCACCCTCTTTGATGAGCGCACGGGTCAATTCCGCAGCCTTATAGGCAGCAATCCCGCCGGTAATTCCCAAGACAATTTTTTTTCCTTTTAACATTGCATGTGCATCCCCGTATTTTTTTAAATATAACAATGTTTTCAAGCAAGATCAAGTTAAACTACCTTTAAAAGAAACTCATTTTATAGAAAATTAATTTATCAGGGACGATAAAATATTTGAACGCACACATATAGGAATGGCTTATCTTTCCAACTAAGCTGTAAGCTAAGAATATAAAATTATCATAATTAAGGCCGGGAGGGTTAAATATTTTTGTGATAATCATAATTCTGGCCGCGTTTATTGAAAGTTACTCAACATGTTTCTTTGTTGAGTTATTTTTGTTTATGAGAACGAAGTATATTTTTTTGCCGATTGCTCCGTTCCGGAAAATTGCCTTGCAAAAGATGGTAAAACTGAATATAGGGCCATGAAGACATTGATTTTTTAAAGATTCGGAGGAGTTTCTCATGAAAAAATTCGGCTTGGTGATTGCCGCCATAATTGTAGTCATAATAATTGCTGCTGGTCTTATACTTTATTTGGGAAATTTTTTAGAAACGGAGAAACCGGCAATCAAGTTGAGTCAAGATATAAGTGCTATTGGAAAGCAGAAACAAATAGACATAACATTTTCTGATCAAAAGAGCGGTTTGGCGAAGCTGAAAGCAGAAATTATTCAGGATAAAAAAAGCAAAATTTTAGCTTCCGAAAATATAGCTTCCAGAGGAATAAAGCAAAAAGTATTGAATTTAACTATCGATAGCGTGTCCTTTAAATTGCATGACGGACCAGCCATACTTAAATTTACTGTATCTGATCATTCTTTGTTGGAAAATCAAACTGTTTTCTCCCAAGCAGTTAAAATAGACACCTTGCCGCCGCAGATCTTCTTGCTCAATCCCATCAATCATGTCAATCAAGGTGGTACCTGCTTTATTTCTTACAAAATATCAAAGCCGGCTTCCTTAACCGGCGTTTACGTTAATGATTATTTTACAACTGGTTATACCATATTGGCCGACAACAAGCCCATTTCCCTCGCTTATTTTGCCATGCCAGTTGAGGCAACGAGCAAGAATACATCCATTAAAGTGTTTGCCCGTGATGATGCTGGAAACGAGGCATATATTGCAGTTCCCTGTGAGATCAAAGTGAAAAAATTCCGTGCCGATAAAATGAACTTGAGTGAAAATTTTTTGCAGCAAAAAATGCCTGAATTTCAGGCTGTCGTACCGGCCCTCCAAGGCAAATCATTACTGGAAACATTTATCTATGTGAACGCGCAGATGCGTAATGAAAACTTACAGAAAATAAAGTCTATCTGTTCTAAATCAGTACCCAAAAAGCTTTGGGATGGAACATTTATCCGCATGGCCAGAAGCAAAACGATGGCTTTATTTGGCGACAGAAGGACATATCTTTTTGGTCGTGAGGCTATAGGAACTTCTGTCCATAATGGTGTAGATCTGGCATCGACCGTGTATGCACCCATTGAGGCCGCTAATAACGGCGTCGTTGCCTATGCCGGTGCGCTCGGTATCTATGGAAATACCGTGATCATCGATCATGGCCAGGGGTTATTCAGCTTATATGCCCATTTGTCAGAATTTAATACCACCGTCGGTAAAATGATAAAGAAACAGGAGGTAATCGGCCATTCCGGTTTCTCCGGGCTGGCCGGAGGGGATCATTTGCATTTCAGTGTTATTGTTGGGGGACAATTTGTTAATCCTCTGGAGTGGTGGGATCCACACTGGATTAATGATAATGTCATGAAAAAAATGATCTTTTAGCCTTAAAAATCATGCCGCAAATTAATAGAAAGTTCAGCCTTCAAACGGCCGATTGAAAGAGCTATCACAGCGAAGCTTTGTTCCTAGCTTTTGTTTATGTCGCGATGAGTAACATTTACTATATATTCCATGTCGGAAAAATGAGATCCCAATTGGTTGGCCATTACTACCGAACGGTGTTTTCCTCCGGTACAGCCCATGGCAATACTCAAGCGAACCTTGCCTTCCTTATCATATAGAGGAATTAAAAAATTCATTAAATCATAAAGCTTTTCTAAAAATATTATACTTTCCTTTTTAGCCAAGACAAATTCATAAACTGCATCGTTTTGTCCATCAAGATGCTTGAGTTTTTCAACAAAGTAGGGATTTGGCAAAAATCTGACATCAAACACAAGATCACCGTCCGCCGGTATGCCGTAGCGATACCCGAAGGACATAACATTCACAATTAATTTTTTATGCCCGGACGACGGTAAATAGTAGCGTTGAATAATATCTTTCAGCTGATGAACGTTCGTTGAAGTTGTATCGATAACTTTGTCCGCCATCTGTTTGAGGGAAAACAATTTTTCTCTTTCCGAATGGATGCCATCCATGACTGACCCCTTTTCCGAAAGAGGATGTTTCCGCCGGGTTTCGCTAAAACGATGCAAAAGAGAATCATCAGTAGAATCAAGAAAAAGAATATCTATTTTATACCCTTTTTCTTTGAGCTTGTTAAAAATGCGCTTATATTTTTCTAAAAAGCTTCTTTCGCGCAAGTCCATGACCATGGCTACTTGTTTTATTTCAGGGGATGTTTGTGCGGTGATAGCTAAGAATTTGGGGAGGAGTACTACCGGCAGATTATCTACGCAAAAAAAACCAATGTCTTCGAGAGCCCTTAGGGCAGTACTCTTTCCGGAACCAGAAAGGCCTGTGATAATGACAATGTGTGCATTTTTCATATGGTTATCCTTCGTTAGAAGTCTTTATGATAATTCTTGTAAAAATAGCCCCCTGAAAGAATAACGATGTTTAATATTGTTTTTATTAAAGTAAATAACGCGAGCTGAAACACAATGCAGCCGTGTAAAAATTTAAAAATCCCCCAGCTTATTGTGAAAAGAATGAAGAAATAGATATAAAATCAACAATACGAGCTGTTTATTAAACGAGACAGGATTCGTCCTGCTCAATAATTGCTTTATATAAAGCAACTTTGGACTCTGCTTCTAGAAGTTTTTTACGGAAATCACTACCTTTTAACATTTTGGAAATTTTTGCCAAAACTTTCAGATGCTGGCCAGTACAATGCTCCGGAGCGAGAACTAAAAAGAAAAGATGTACAGGGTTTCCATCCATGGAATCGAAGTCAACGCCATTTTTACTTCGCCCGAAGGCAACGACAATATCATCCAGCGAGCTCACTTTTCCATGAGGAATAGCGATACCATCACCAATGCCTGTGGACCCAAGTTTTTCCCGCTGCTGCAAAACTTCAAGAATTTGAGATTGGTCTAACTTTAGGCCTCCTTTGATAATCAGTTCCGATAACTCAGCCAATGCTTCATTTTTTGTTTTTGCCTTTAAATTATCATTGAGAAATTCAAATTTTAAGATCTGATCTAAACGCATGTCATATACCATTCATAAAAACCCGCTGCACTGGAAATGAAGTGCCGCAGTGCTAATGATTAAAATACATCAGGACAAGTAAACTGGACATCAATTTTGTAAAAACTCAAATTTATTATGCGGAAACTTGATCCACGCTAACTGTTAGTTTCAATTAAGGTATAATTGCCGTCGTCACCGCGATATACCAAGTTCACACTTTCAGACGAGGAATCCCGGTAAAGAATGAAATTAGTCTTCCTTGCTTCTATGGCCATGACAGCTTCATCAAGAGACATTGGTTCAAGGACTATTTTTCTTGTTTCCACTATTTTATCTGTATTTAGTTCTTCTTCAAGACCAACTCCAATTTTTTCTTCGGTATGACGAATGCTTTTAGGCTTATGTTCCCTTACTTTTTCTTTCTGCTTTTTGAGCTGTTTTTCAATTTTATCAACACAGCTGTCTATCGCCAGGTGCATATCTTTTGCTTCCTCCTTGGCATTTACGTTCCAGCCGTTGGCACTGAGGTTAATTTCAGCAAAACTTCTAAATTTTTCTGTGGAAAGAATAATATGGGCTTCGGCAGGCATATCTAAATATTTCTTTAGTTTATTTATTCTCTCTTCCGCATAAACTTTTTGCCAGTTTTCACCTTCGCCATTTCTGAAAGTAAACGAAATTTTCATTATTGTTCCTCCCTAATTTAATTAAACTTTTCAATTTTCTTTTTGCTTTATCTAGTTTCCGTACATATTATTCCAGCCAAGAAGTTTAGTCCTATAATTGTGTAAAAACCAAAAGTCAATTGATTTATTACAAACTGATATCTCTACAATCATTATTTTTATCCTATGTCTTGAAAAAATATTTCTTCCTCTTCGGTGATGGCAAAATACCCATCATTTCCCTATATTTGGCTACAGTACGTCTGGCTATATCGATGCCTTTTTGTTGAAGCAGGTTGACTATTTCGCAATCGCTGTAAGGTTTTTTAGGATCCTCACCGTTTACAAGATGCTTTATTTCCTCCTTTACGCTTTTTGATGCCATGGTGTCTCCGGAAGTCTTTTGGATCGAGCTGCCGAAAAAATATTTCATTTCAAATATGCCGCGGGGAGTGTGCATATATTTATTTGTTACAACCCGACTGATAGTAGATTCATGCATTTCCACATCATAGGCTACATCCCGAAGAATCAGTGGTTTAAGATAGTTAATACCAAGATCAAAAAAATCTTTTTGGAATTTAACAATACTTTCGGCCACCTTATATATTGTCCTTTGGCGCTGCTGAATACTTTTTATCAACCATGTTGCCGATTGGACCTTATCTTTAATATATTTTTTCCCGTTATCTTCCGCATCGGAAGTTCCATGGTTGCCCACTCCGGACATGACTTCACGGTAAAAATTACTGATTCTTAAGCGCGGGAGACCGTCATCATTAAGAATTATTTTATACACGTCACCGGTTTTAACCACATAAACATCAGGAATGATAGATTGTACTTTTTCTTCCGAATACATACTGCCGGGCTTTGGATCCATGTTGCTGATCAGCAAAACTGCAATTTCTACTTCACGGAGGGGAACTTTTAATTTACGGGCAATGTGAACGTAATTTTTCAATTCTAAATCTTTAAGATGATCCTTAATAATTACTTCCACTAAAGGATTACTTGAATCCAGCATACCTGCTTGAATTAAAAGACATTCCTGCAAGCTGCGCGCGGCGATGCCTGCCGGATCAAATTCCTGAACTTTTTTTAATACAGTCTCAACAAATTCTTCAGTTGTGTTTTCCAGGACTGCTATTTCTTTCAGTGTTGCGCACAGATAACCGTTTTGGTCCAGGTTGCCGATAATTTGAGCACCAATACGCATTTCATCTTCAGTCAAGGGTGCAAGTTTCATTTGCCACATCAAGTGTTCGGTAAGCGACTTGGTTTCCGTGATAATGTTATCCCAAACCGGCGCATCCGCCTCTTGGCGGTCATAGGTGACGCCGATTGGCCCATAATCCTCCAGGTAATTGGTCCAATCAAATTCTTCCCGGCCATCTCCTTCGCCTGTAAGTTCCTCTGTTCGCTCAGTGGCTTTTGTCTCTTCCTTTTCAACGGACTGAACATCTTCCTCAATTTCGTCGTGTATTTCTTCGTCATTGCCTTCATCAGGAGAAACTTCTTCTAAAAGCGGGTTTTCTTCCATTTCCTGATTAATTGTATCGACAAGTTCCAGACGGGACAACTGTAATAGCTTAATCGCCTGCTGCAGTTGGGGGGTCATTATCAACTGCTGCGAAAGTTTCAAGTTTTGCTTTAATTCAAATGCCATATGGAATCAGTTTCACTAATTGTAATTATAGACTAAAATCTTCGCCAAAATAAAATTTTCGGGCTAATTCACTAGCCGCGATTGTTTCTGGGTCGCCTTCAACAAGAATTGTGCCTTCATTTACAATATAAGCACGATCACAGCAAGAAAGCGTTTCTCTTACATTATGATCGGAGATAATTATGCCAATTCCTTTGGCTTTTAATTTTTGAATTATTTTTTGGATATCGGCAACGGCAAGAGGATCAATGCCGGCAAAAGGTTCATCCAATAATATATACTTTGGAGAAGTAACTAAGGCGCGTGTAATTTCCACTCTTCTTCTTTCTCCGCCTGATAATGAATATGCATAATTATTGGCCAGGCCAGTCAGATCCAATTCGCTCAGTAATTCTTTTAATTTCTCTTTTTTTTCTTCCGCCTGCAAGTTCAGCGTCTCCAAAATTGCCAAAATGTTTTCCGCGACAGTGAGCTTGCGAAAAATTGACGGCTCTTGCGGCAAATAATTTAATCCGCGCCGTGCCCTTTTATACATGGGATATCTACTTATATCTTCACCATCTAAGAATATTTCTCCTGCATCAGGTTTAATTAATCCGACAATCATATAGAAAGAAGTTGTTTTGCCTGCGCCGTTGGGGCCTAATAAACCGACAACTTCACCGGGAACAATCGACAATTCAATATTGTTGACGACTTTTCTTTTATTGTAAATTTTAGTTAATCCTTTGGCCAGTAAATTACCCATCTTTTAAAATTTCATTTGTCTTTATTTTCATTTTTTTCTTGCGGATAAATTGTGGCTCTAACCCTCTTTTGAGGATCGCTTTCCACGATTCCACGATCTTCATTGACAAAAACAATAACTTTATCCCCTTTAATTATATTTTTGCCTTCGCGCAGGGTTGCATTGCCGGTCATGATAATTTGACCGCTATCCTGCAGGTAGACGGCCTCATCTCCGGTGGCAACCCGATTTTTTTGTGTTATGACAACATTTCCTTTTGCTTCAATTTTTTCCAAGTCACCGGTTCCTTCGTTTTCCTTAGCACCGATTTTCTCTTTTTTACCAGCTTCTTTTTTATAATATAATAATATTTGATTTGATTTCAGTACTTTATCTCCCTGAGTGGCAACAGCATTACCGGAGAAGATAACGAGCTTTTTTTCATTATATGCATCCATCCGATCAGATACAATTTCAATTGGTTCTTTGGATTCGAGCTTTTTTTGTTGATCCGGCTTATCTTTTGCCTCCAGGGAAAAAGAAATAGCCAACAGAATAGAAACGATACCTGATACAATTAATTTCTTAATCATCATTATTTTTATCCAGCTAATTTATTCTTGCCTTTACGGATGAAGAAAGGTTCAATTCGCCCGTATTCCTAAAAAGAGTAAGTCCTGTGCCTTTGATCGTCATGCGTTTGTTTTCCATAGTAACAGGAGCATCGGTATAAAATTTCTTTTCTGAATCAGAATATTTGAGAATGTCAGTAGTTACCCGATCTCCGGCATCGGAGACAATGACCACGTTGCCTTTAATTTCAATATCTTTTTTGTCCGTCAACATTTGGCCTTGATCACCGGTCATGACATACACTTTATTTTCAGCAGTTGTTAATTTTATTTGCACTTTGTCGAATAATGCAAGATTTTGTTTTTTGTTGTATTGGGCAGTTTGAGCTTTCACCTCCCATTTAGAATTAGCTTCTCCAACTTCCGTATAAATAAAATCTTTAATTTGCAGATCAATATGATCCGGTAATATCTTTAATACATTCTTTGGTTTTTCACTGATTTTATTTAAGACAACAACAATAGCAACAACTATTATTAGCACTATAACTGAAATGGATGATATGAATATTGTCTTTTTTTGCAGCTTCATTTTGTATTGATATCTACGGCCTTTTCTACTGCATTTTTTAACTTTTTTCTTTTTATATCACTCACTATCGGACAAGTAAAGATATAAGGTTATTGTGTAATGCATAAAGATCATTCAATACGCAAGATTCCAGTTACACACTTTTTTCCTGAAGGACAAATGACTTTCTATCTAAATCGGGAAGGCTTTATCTCTCATTTATTTAGCCGAAAGGAAAAAGCAGAAAATAAAGGTTTTATCCACTTAAGTTGGACGCAAAAACAATCTGCTAATGAAGATAACTTTACAGGCAAGTTAATTTGTTGTAGATTTTTTAAAAAGATCAGGTTTTTAATAAAAAAATATTTTGGGCTAAAAAAAATCTGAATTTTGTTTTACTTTTTTTTCATATTCAATATCAGGATGTGATCAGTGATGGATCAAGGTAATACCCTTGTTCCCAGAGCCAGGTATTGCATTGGCAGTAACTGTCCTTAAGATAATCGTATGCGCAGACTAAAAAGAATTTTAAGTGATCAATTCAAAGTTTCCCGAGATATGCTGATTCCCCGATTCTCTCCGGAAGCTTATATAAAAACCTATCGGCAATATCTTCTGATAAAAGTTGTTCTGATAAGTTTTACCATCATTTCATTGTTTTTCAGCATCCTCAACTTGCAAAAAGACAACATTATTCTTGCCGTAAGTGAAATGTTGTTAGGTTTTTTGTTTATTATCATGCTGATTATGTTGAGAAAGAAAAAGTACTTATCTTTCATCAGAATATCTTTCCTTTGTGCTTGTACTATCTTTGGATTTATAGCCATCGTGAACCCTCTTGCCCATCCGACAATATTTATTTGGACTGCATTATTGCCCCCCCTGTTCTTCTTTTTTCTCGGCAAGAGAATCGGGTTGTTGTGCAGTGCCGTATTTTTGGCTGTTGTCTTAACAATATTCACCTGGAAATATTTTTCCGGCCTGCCTACTTTATCAATTGACGCCTTC
>Ga0068714_10002757_pt1 | contig 22031 bp, 19 predicted proteins | sample MTBNYHSulfiMetaG_FD_62988 | JGI IMG/M metagenome (GOLD analysis project Ga0068714, IMG submission 62988) | Enrichment culture microbial communities from rom New York Harbor, USA that are MTBE-degrading - MTBE-NYH (New York Harbor Sulfidogenic)... | ecosystem: Environmental > Aquatic > Marine >... | reverse complement strand
AAGACAAAAAACACAAAATGACACGAATAGATAAATCGGGGACAGACAAAATATTATTCACACTCACGGAGAAGTACAAACTTTATTCCTCAGGGAACACATGATATACATTTCAAGGCTCGACCCCGTCTTTTCTTGGGCTGTATATCTCTTTTCTCTGTGCCCCTGCGCCTCTGCGGGAGAAAGATATTGTAACAGGATTAAGTATTCCGGAATGAATACCAGGTCAGATCTTGAAAGGTGAAGTAAATGTTGTGTAAGAAAATTGGTAGCTGCCCGGAATTTTGTCCCTGCTTACATCCAAACCAGTTAATAGTAGGTGTATCCCCCTATCCTGAATTTTTTGTTGACATATTTTCAGGCTTTCTATATAAGAGGTGATAAGCTTTATAATTCATTAATAACTCACGGTGATTGTCATCACTTTATCAGGAGGTTGACCTTGTCAATGGAAGCTTTGGGAATGATTGAGACGCGAAGTTTGATTGCTTTGATCGAGGCATCGGATGCCATGGTCAAAGCAGCGAAGGTCTCACTGGTCGGTTACGAGAAGATCGGGTCGGGTTTGGTGACGGCCCTGGTGCGAGGTGATGTCGCTGCATGCAAGGCGGCCACGGATGCCGGAGCGGCTGCTGCCCAGAAGATAGGTGAACTGGTTGCGGTCCATGTCATTCCGAGACCTCATTCATCGCTTGAGAGTATTTTCCCGATTGCCTTGACCACGGAGACCGAGTAAAGATCATTCGAGAACATAGTTACAACAGTGCTCCAGAGAAGTGCATTATTGTCTCGTTTAGAATGAACAAGGAACAATTTTCTTTATAACGTCTCCCGACATGACAGAAAAATTACCTGATAGAGAACAGCTGGTTGAGCTCATTACGGCGATCACTGTCGAGGTCCTTCGGGAACTTGACCATAAACCGGCTGTTGTGCCTGTTGAGCAGGCCGGTCCTGCAGTTGATAAGGGGCCATGCCAGGATGATTGTTTGCAATGTGGCTACTGCGTGGTCAGGAAGCCTGATATTGTTGAGCAGTTTGTCCAGTCAGGTGCGGCAGGGTTCTCGAATGCTCCTGACACGCCGGCAGTTCCCGGTCCAATCGCCGGGATGATCGACCACACTTTGCTGAAAGCAGAGGCATCGCAACAGGAATTGAGCAAACTGTGTCAGGAAGCCCTGAAATACAAATTCCGGACAGTCTGTGTCAATCCGGGTCATGTGGCATATTGTGTTTCCCAGTTAAAGGACAGTGCGGTCAAGGTGTGTGCGGTTGTCGGTTTTCCACTGGGGGCGACCACGACCAGGGTAAAGGCGTTCGAGGCTGAAGAAGCGGTGAGTCGTGGGGCTTCCGAGATCGATATGGTCATCAATGTTTCCAGTCTTAAAGCCAAGGATTATGCGACTGTTTTTGAAGATATCCAGCATGTGGTCAGGGCGACGCGAGGTTGCACGGTCAAAGTCATTCTCGAGACCGGTCTGTTGACCAACAGTGAAAAGATTGCCGGATGTGTTCTGAGTAAAGCAGCCGGGGCCCGGTTCGTCAAGACATCAACCGGTTTCGGAAAAGGTGGGGCGACCATCGAAGATATCCGTCTGATGCGAGAGATTGTTGGTGATGATATGGGAGTCAAGGCTTCAGGCGGTATTCGTGATGCTGCCACAGCGGAGAAGATGATCGAAGCCGGGGCAACGCGTATCGGTGCGAGTGCGTCTGTAGCTATTGTCAGCGGCAAAGACGCTCGATAAAGCGAGAATAAACGTCATTTTTTCATGATATCTCAATGATTGCACCAGACCCATTGTCAGTCCTGATTCCTTTTGGGCATTCATCATAGCCATCTGAGACATCAATCATGTTGCCGTATGAAATAATAATGAAAAAGCGTGACGGCGGGGAATTGGACCCTGCTGAATTGGCAGAATTCATCCGGGATTTCCTCGAAGACCGCGTCCCTGATTATCAGATGGCTGCTTTTCTGATGGCTGTGTATTTTCGGGGGATGGGCCCCACCGAAACGGCCGCATTGACTGAAATAATGGTTTCGTCCGGTTCGAAGCTTTCTTTGAATGTCGGGCGAATAACAGTCGACAAGCACTCGACCGGCGGTGTCGGTGATAAAATATCTTTCCCGTTGGTCCCTTTATTAGCCAGTTGTGGATTGGCCGTGCCTATGATCTCGGGCCGAGGGCTCGGCCACACCGGAGGAACACTGGACAAGTTCGAGGCCATTCCCGGCGTGACAACGACATTGACTCATGCGGAATTCCTCGAACAACTTTCCGAAATTGGCATGGTCATAGCCAGTCAAACTGCCCAACTTGTCCCGGCGGACAAAAGGATATACGCTCTGCGTGATGTGACGGCAACGGTTGACAGCATTCCCTTGATTGCGGCCAGTATCATGAGCAAGAAGATTGCCGAAGGCGTCCACAATCTTGTGCTCGATGTCAAAACCGGCCCGGGAGCTTTCATGGTCGAGCGTTCACGGGCCGAGGAACTGGCCCGGACCATGGTGGCCATCGGCCACGCTGCCGGAATGAAGGTCAGGGCGGCCATCACGGACATGACCCAACCTCTTGGTCGGGCCGTGGGAAACGCCCTCGAGATCAATGAATCCATCGATGTGCTTCGCGGCAAGGGACCTGAAGATGTCAAGCAGGTGACCTTTTTCCTGGCTGGTCAACTGCTGGCTATGACTGGTGTTTGTTCTGATCCGGAACATGCAGAAACCATGCTTCAGCACAAAATCGATGCCGGTGAGGCCCTGGCCTGTTTCAGGAAACTTGTCCGGGCCCAGGGCGGTGATGACTCATTTATGGAGCGTGGGGACGGTGCATTGGATACTGAGCGATACCGTCAGAGTATTACAAGTGAGATCGAAGGCTATGTGAGCAGAGTTGATCCGCGGACCATTGGTCTGGCTTCGACCATGCTTGGCGGTGGCAGAGCAAAGGCGACCGATGTGATCGACCCCGGCGTGGGGATTTTGCTGCGGGTCAAGCTTGGTGATTATGTTCACCGCGGCGCGGAATTGGCTGAGCTGGTGTATAACGATGAGGAACGTCGAAACAAGGCCTTGCCTTATCTTGTTTCAGCTTTTTCAATAGCAGACGCTCCGGTTGAAGTTCCGCAACTGGTCCTCGACATTATCAAATGATGGACCCATGACAAGGTCAAGGTAACACTATGAGAAGACAGAGCATTAAAGCCCTGATCGGCATGTTTCTCGTTTCTGTTCTGTTGGGTCTGGGTGTCCTGGTTTATTCATATCTGTCGCCTGATTTCGAGTACACCCTCGAGTCAAACATTGAAAGCAATCAGGATTATTATCCGGATTTGACTGCTGACCTGGCCCGAGCAGAGGAGGACCGAAGCGAATGAACGGGACTTTTAACGAGGGACCGGGGGTGAGTTTTTTCATCCATGACAGGAGCGTGAGATGGTCCAGAACAGGTTGATCATACTGTCACTTTTTTTTGTTCTGGGTATTGTCACAGGCATGCAGTTTCCTCTGTCTCATTCGACCCTGCCCTTTGCGGCCGGAGCGGCCCTGTCGGTTTTCGTCTGCAGTGCGATGCTGGCCCGGAACGGGCAGCGTTTCATGCCTGTGTTCCTGTTGGCCGGGTTGCTGGCGGGCTGGGCCAATTTTTCCTGGCGGACCGATGCCACGTCGTCGCACCATATTGTTCATTTTGCTGATGATCGGGAGTATCAGGAATTTACTGAAGTTGGGGGTTGGATCGTCAAAGAGCCCGAGATTCGACCCTATAAAACCAATGTGGTCATTCGTCCGGAATACGTTCGAGTGGACGAGGCGGGGGAGAAGGTCCCGATCAGCGGCGGGTTGGTCATGCTCCAATTTCGTCCTTCCATGGGCAGTTCCTACGATGATTACAATTATGGCGATTACGTCATCACCCGGCAGGTCTCGTTGACCAGACCGGCCACGGCCAATAATCCGGGTGTCTTTGATTACCGGACTTTTCTGCGAAATAATGATATTTATGGGCTGATGACTATTCGCCGGGAATATCAACTTTCAATGGATGCGGACAAGGCATACGATAATCTGATTGTTGATTTTGCCCTGGATTTGAAAAAAAAGTTGCTCTGGAATATAAAAAAGACCATGCCCTACCCGGAATCCGCCTTTCTGGGCGGGGTCATGCTTGGTTTGCGACAAGGTTTGTCACGTCAGGTCCAGGATGAGTTCCGGGCTGCAGGCGTGGCCCATGTTCTGGCCGTTTCAGGTCTGCATGTCACGATTATCACCGCTTTGCTGTTCGGGTTGTTGTCCCTGTTCAAGGTGCCTCGCAAATTTATCGCCCCACCGACAATAGCCGGTCTGATTATTTTTGCGATCATAACCGGTGGCCGGCCTTCGACCTTGCGTGCGGTCATCATGAACAGCATAGCCCTGATATCGTACTGTTATCTGGCTTCGAATCTGCGGACATCATTGCTCTTTGGTATTTCTGTCGCGGCCCTGGCAATTCTGTTTTTCATGCCCATGATTTTGTTCGAGGCTTCTTTTCTTTATTCGTTCATGGCGGTGTTGGCCTTGGCCCTGTTGACCGGTCCTCTCTTGAAGTTTTTAAATCGATACCTGGATTCAGTCCATGCTATTTTTTTCTTTCTCTTTTTGTGCGTTTCGCTGGGCACATTGATCATGGGACCAGCGTTGCTGGTAACGCAACCACCCTATGCCGTGGTTTTATTTCTGGCTTTGTCAGTGGTCAGTTATCTGTTTCGTGGTTTTTTCTCGCCCCGGCTGCGTTTTTCGCGATTGCCCTACTGGTTTACCTCGTTCACGGCGGCCCAGATGGCGATACAGCTCGGTCTGGGGCCATTGAATGCCTACTACTTCCAGAAATACTCGCTGGCCGCACCTCTGGCAAATTTTATTGCCATTCCGTTGATCGGGATCAATGTTCAACTGGGTATTGTTGCCGGGCTTCTCGGTTTTATACCGCTGGTCGGGGATTTTCTGGGATTGCTCATCAATGCCTCGAATTGGCTCGGGGTCCGTCTTTTTCTCGGGTCAGCAGCGTATTTTGCCCGGGCAATTCCCTACCCTGATGTGACCCCACCGACGCTCTGGTTCATGTCTCTTTATTATATTGCCTTGCTCTACATCGCTTTCCGCGTCTACATTCATGGCACGCTGCGTCCCGGCCTTATGAAAATGAGACGCACGTTTCGTGACCAGGCCCTCCGCAAGAGGGCATGGGTTGCCGGCATCAGTTTGCTGCTGTTTTTCATGACCGGCTGGTCGGGGATGAGGCAAATGAAAGTCCCCACGTTGCGGCTGACAGTGTTTGATTTGGCAGTATTCGGTATGGGCGGAGGGAACTCGCAATTCATTGAGTTTCCTGATCATCAAACCATGCTCGTGGATGCGGGTGTGGCAAACGTGTCACTCCGTGGTAAAAATGTCGATTGGAACATGGGCGAAATGCTGATTGCCCAGGTGTTGCGCAGTAGAAGACTGACCTCGATTGATTGGGTCGTCCTGACCAGCCCGGATAGTGAGTGTTCCGGTGGCATTCCAGCCATTCTATCCGGATTTAAAGTGAAAAATTTCCTTGATTCGGCCCATTTCCCCGGACCACAATGCAGGCCTGACCTCGATTTTAATACGTTTCTCGAACTGCTTGGCGACGAATATTATGCCAAAAAACCGGATGCAGAGCAGATAGCCGAGATGTATGCGAATTACATCGAGGTCATGACCCAGCTGTTCCAGAATAGTCTGACCGCGAGAAAGACTGTTGCCCGCGGAACGGTCCTGATCGATGAGATGATCAATGGAAAGCATTTGCAAGTCAAAGTTTTGCATCCGCCCGCGGAAAGACTGAAAACATACCGGACCACGACGAACAATTCCCTGGTTATCAAAATCAGCTATGGCGATTTCAGTTGTCTGTTGCCTTCCCTGATTACCATTGATGGCATGAAAGACCTGCTTTCTGTGGGTGAAGAACTGCAATCCCGGGTCATGATCGCCCCGTTCCACGGTTTCAAAGGTTCATTCCTGACGCAATTTGTCAAGAAAGTCAAACCGGAGCTGGTTATTATTCAGGCAACGCCGTCACGCTGGAAAATGAATGAAGTCCAGAATACGGTCGATTACTACGAAAATCTTGGTTGCCGGACCTTACGAACAGATATGCTCGGGGCAGTCATTGTGAGCAGTCAAGGGGACTCGACATTCCAGGTCACGACCATGCTTGAGGAGACCGCTGACAATCAGGTGACAGGCGATACCCCGGACAAACAGGACACAGGCCATGATTTGTAAACGTCATAATGTCTCTTGTGCGCTCATGCTGAGGCAATACTTGACCAATGGACGTTTTGATCGTATGATTGAGAGAGAAACCATCCGCGGTCCTGCATGTGTCAGGACCAGATGGGCGGCAATGAGGTGAAACCAATGCGATTTTCTGTCATCCAGATGATCATCATCAGTGTCTGCGTCTTCATCGCTGCTTCCACCGGGTTTTATTATCTGCAGAAGGCGGCCACAGGTCCGGAAACATGGACGAGACCCAATCCTGTCGGGCAGAAAACCACGTTCGAGTCCAATTTAGCCAAACCGGACCAGTTCCCTTTCCAAAAAGAGAAAAGCGGCGAAATGGAGAGCCAAGCAGCCGAGAATCCAGCACATTCTGATGAAGCAACGCAGGTTTCATCCGGTAGCATTGATCCGAACACGGCGACCCGCGAGACCATCAAAGCCAGGACTGGCTTGACTGACGAACTTGTCGATGCGCTCATGCTCTATCGCGAGGAGGGATTGCAGTTCAAATCAAGTCAGGACCTCCTTGCCGTTCCTGGTTTCACTGCTGAAATTGTGGAGAGGATTGGTTCGCAGCTTACCTTTGAGGGGCAATCTTTACTCTCGGAACCGCAGTATGCTTTCAAACAGGAAACCGGCTCGACCGAGACACGCCCGGATGAACAGTCAGCACGATCAGCACGATCAGGGCAGACCCGTGTTGAAAAATTGAGTGGTCCCGGCCAGAAGATCAACATCAATACGGCCAGTATCGACGAGCTGATACGATTACCCAAAATCGGTCCCAAAACCGCTGAACGGATCGTGGAGTATCGTCAGGCCCATGGCCCATTCCAGAGACCCGAGCAGATCGTGGACGTCAAAGGCATTGGTCCGAAAACGTATGAACGTCTGAAAGACCTGATCAAAGTGCAGGATTGACATGAATAATCACACCGACTGTTTTATCGTTGCCTCAGAAGCTGGTCAGCATGACTCTCGTTCAGGATTGACCGTCGGAAAACTTTTGTCCAGGGAAAACTTGTTTATCCTCGGAATGGTGTTCATAGCTGTCTTTACCGTGCATTCTCTGTTGAGTGCAGATACGGCAAGTCAGTCGCTTATGGCTGAAATGATGGCACAGCCGCAGCTTTCAGTCATCTTTTTCAATGTCTATCAGGGTGATGCCATTCTGATCAACACGCCTTCAGGAAAACACATTCTGATCGATGCCGGACAAGGGGCCAATAAATATGTCCGTTTCGACGGAGGGGCCCATGTCGTTGTTCCCTACCTGAAAAAGCACAATATCAGGCAGCTCGACCAGGTCATTCTGACCCATCCGCACGCTGACCATCTTGGTGGTTTGCTGCCCGTGCTTGACGAGATAAAGGTCATCGAGGTGCTCGATCCCGGTATGAGTTACGGCTCGGAGTTGTACAAGAATTTTCTGCTCAAAATCGAGAAGCAGAAGATCATCTGGACCGAAGCCCGTGACGGAATGGTGCTCGATTGGGGTAAGGACGTCCAGGTCCAGGTGCTGGGGCCGAAGATGCTTTACAAAGGGACGCGTTCCGATGTCAACAACAATTCGATTGTCATCAAACTGGTCTTCGGTTCGACCAGTTTCCTTTTTACGGGTGATGTCGAAATGGAGGCTGAACGAGACCTGTTGGCCTATGGCCAGCAACTGAGGGTGAATGTTTTAAAAGTGCCACATCATGGTGGCGAGTTCTCGAGTACGATTTCGTTCGTCGAACTGGTCAAGCCTGAATTCGCCGTGATCATGTGCGGTAAAGATAACAAATTCGGGCATCCTCATGCTAAAATCGTTGAGACGTATCAAAAAGTTGGCAGCACAATATTGCGGACCGATATGTGTGGGACCATTACCATGATTTCTGACGGCAAACAGCTCGGAATAACAACGGAGAAGGCTTGCCAGTGAACGTCTACCTGTCATTGGCGGTCGTCTTTCTGGTCGTGTTTGTCGGAGTATCGGCCGATTGTGTCAGAATATACCGCCGAAACAGACGCGCGACCGTTGTCTGGATCGATGAACGGGAAGCTGAACAGGCCAGTGTTTCCCGGATCGAGGCTGAGGCTGAGCGCGAACACTCGACCGGTGCGACCTTCAATGACCAGATTGACCGGAAAGTCAGCTCGCATTCCATTTTCCCTTTGAAATGTGAGAACATCACCTCAGTCGGGCGGGACTTTATCGCTGATCATACACCCCTGGTCATCATCTGTCCCCCCACTTTCGAGGGGCTGATCGGGGCCGCTTTACTCAAGCGGTCATTTGACTGGGCCGAGGTCAGGGTCATGAACAAAAACTATTTTGTGAAATCCCTTTGGACTTTCACCCGAATGTCACCACGACCGGAATTTCTGTTCATTGTCGGGGCCGATGCCGGTTATGTGCACGGCCGGCGCCTGGTCCAGACCCTCAACAGCCTCCATGAGAGCGGGCTCCGCGTGGCCTGGTACGACAATCATTCCTGGTTACCCATTATTGCCCGGAATATCGGACATATCTGTCATGATTTCATCATTGCCGAGACCGGAGTCACAGTCGGGCACCTTGTGCACAAAAGGTTCGCTCATTTCCTCGACCAGGAAGCCGACAGGATCGTCAATCTGACTGACGACCTCGACCCTGAAAATACAGCCCTTGACACATGGTCTAAAGAGTGGGGCGCTCTTCTTCGACACGCCCTGGAACAGAGAAACAACAACCGCTGCGCGAAACTGGTCAAGCGATTGGCCAATCTGTCTCCAATTCGACCTCTGGACCGCGTTTCACTTTTTGACTACGCCAGAAAAGTGAAGCTGTCAAACCAGATTCTCGAACAACAACGCCATATCATGGTTTTGCCTCGGGGCGTGAGAATGTCCGTTATCGATCTCCGCCCGCTGCATCGCGAGAAATCGTTCGAGGGCACATCATGGTTCGTCTTTCGCGGTAAACGCCCGAGCCAGGACATTCATAAAAAGGCTTTCAAACAGCATAATGCTGATCTTGTCCTGATAATCCGCTCACTGCTGCAGTGCGATCTCTATCGGTCTGAGAATTCGGACCTGAAGTTGACCCGTTTGATCGATATCACCATGATCAATGATCGACCGGTCCGGATCGAGGGACATGATGAGCATTGTGTCATCGCCTTCGATCTCCCGCTCATTACCCGCCTCATGGCCACGCTTTCTTTCCGCTGGCCGGCTGACATCACTGCTTTTTGTCGTAAAATTCAGGAACGATTAACCTGATCCGAAATTACATCTCATCAAACCCCTTAACGAGGAAGGCTCTCATGAAAGCAAAACTCTTGTTGATCAGCAGCTCTCAGGTGTCCGGACGCGGTTATATGGACCATTGCCTGCCGGAAATTATCAGTTTGCTGGGGCCTGAACTGAAAAATGTGCTGTTCATACCTTACGCCAAAAAGGACCGTGATGCGTATGCCGGCAAGATAACAGACAGGTTCCGCAAAGCAGGCTTGACAGTCAGTTCGATACACCGGGTCGAAAAGCCCGTCCAGGCAATCGAACAGGCCGAGGCAGTATTTATCGGTGGGGGTAATACATTTTTATTGCTCGCAGAATTGTATCGGCACGAGCTTCTCGACCCAATTCGTGTGCGGGTCCAGGAGGGAATGCCGTATTTCGGTTCAAGTGCCGGCTCAAACGTCGCCGGTCTCAGTATAAAAACAACAAATGACATGCCGATTATCTATCCTCCAAGTTTTGAGGCCCTTGGCCTTGTCTCTTTCACGATCAACCCCCATTATACCGATCCGCTCCCGGAAGGCGCTCAGGCCGGTGAAACGCGTGAACAAAGGATACGTGAATTTCATGAATGGAATGACAATGCAGTCGTTGCCTTACGGGAAAAGGCCATGCTGCTCATCGAAAAGGGCACAGCTCGCGTGAAAGGCGAGGATGGGGCAATGGTATTCAGAAAAGACAGCCAGGCAGAGAAGTTTTTTCCCGGTGACAGGATGGATTTTTTACTCAACTCCCCGTGATGGACCCCAAACACTCGAAACTTCCGGACCAATTAACGCAGTGTGTCCTTAATCAATTGCAGGATTTTCTCGCGATCGATCGGCTTTTCAATGTAACCGGCAAAGGGTTTTACCTGTTTTCGAGACTGAATGAAACGCTTGAATTCCGGGGTAACACCGGTCACGATAATGATGGGGATGGCCTCGGTTTTCTGATGGCTCTGCAATTCAGTCAGCAGTTTGACACCTGATTTTTCTGGCATCGAGATATCGAGGGTGATCAAGTCCGGTTTTTCCGAAATAGCCTTGTGCAAACCCTCTGCCCCGTCACAAGCTGAACATGTGCTATAGCCATGGTCTTCAAACAGCGTTGTCAGATAGGTCACGATATCGGATTCATCTTCCACCACCAGGATTTTCAGACCGGGCCGGGGGGCTTTAAGTTGCTCAAGAATTGCGCTCACGTTCAACTCCTTTGAAATGGTTGAAATGATGTATCCGCCGGGATAACGTTGTTGTGATTGTCAATTAATCAATGGTATTTCACTGGAAATTACTTTTATTCTATACCAGAATATAATAATTTTCAATAAAAAAGGTGGCAACTCGTTTACATACTATGACAGTAGTGAACTGAAACCAGGACCGATACCATGCAGGTCTATTGTTTCTTTTTGAGCAGATCGAGGACTTGCTTGAGTGTTTCCGGATCTGTCGCGTCGATCATGCCCTCGATCTCATTCTTCATTGATTTAAGGTTTGTTTCAGCCAGGTTTTCAACAGTCAGGGTGACACCCAGTTCAGCGGAGACGTGGTTGACAAATTCATGGGCTTTCACCGGTTTTTCGAGATAAATCTTTGTGCCGCTGAATTGCTTGTCCGCGATGATATCATCGAGACTGTGGCGATAGTGTTCATCGCGGGCATGACCGGTGACGACGATGAAGGGGATTTTTGCCCAATCCTTGTTCCGTCTGAGTTCATGGATCAGCCGAATGCCTGATTTGCGGGGCATCACCAGGTCGATGGAAATGAAATCAGGCTGGTGTTGCTTGATGCATTCGAGTGCTTCGTCCCCGTTGGATGCGGTCATGACGTTATAACCCACGTCCTCGAGGGCAGTCTGCAGAAACGTTATAACATCCGGTTCGTCATCAACAACGAGTATTGTTTTGTCCTGTGGTTTGTTCATATCGGGTCTCCTCCTGAGAGGTGGCGGAAAATGTTTTACGCTGGCTCATTATCGTGCGTCGGGACAGGCAAATTATCTTCGGGGAAGACAAGGCGAAAACAGGAGCCTTGCCCGGGTATTGACTCGAATTCAATAGTGCCGCCGTGCTCCTGGACAATCTTTCTGGTAGTGAGCAAACCCAGACCTGTTCCCTCAGTCCCCTTGGTGGTAAAGAAATTGGTGAATACTTTTTGTTTGACTTCATAGTCCATGCCGCAGCCCTGATCACAAATCTCAAAATAAACGGTGCGGTCCTTATTATAACACTTCAGGACCACAGTGCAATCGGTCTTTACACTCATTTTACAAGCATCGATTGCATTAGAGACCAGATTGACCAGACAGGTGTGAAGTTCCTCCTGATCAAAGGCGACTGCAGGCAGATCTTCAGCACTTTCAAGGGATAAGATAATGTTCTCCTGTTCAGCCGCCTGTTGAAACAGGTCGAACACATCCCGGAGCAGAATGTGTGGTTTGATCAGGGTGGGATTGACTTTTCTGCCCTTCGAGAAGTTGAGCAGGTTCTTGGCCAGATTCGAAATCTTGCCGATATTTCGTTCCAGGATTTCCCAACCCTGATGCAGCCTTTCCGTCTTGCCCCCGTGCAGACCGGTGCTCATAATGTACATGCCACCCTCGAGCCCCATCAGGATGTTCTTTATGCCGTGGGCCAGGGAGGCGACTGTTTGTCCGACTGCGGCCAGGCGTTCGGCATCGATTTTGTCCTTTTCCAGCTTCTTGCGTGCTCGTAAATCATGAATAAAGAAGGCGCGGCCAATGTGGATGTGCTCGCTTTCCAGACCGAATGAAGCAATACTGACCGGCACAACTTCACCATCCTGGGTGGTCAATTCACCTTCCAGCGTGACTGTCCCATGTTCGGGCATTAAAGCGGTTAAAAATTTTTCCGGAATGAGGCTGGCGGGCAAAAGCTGCCCAATCAGGTCCTCGGCCTTTATCTTGAAAAGATCCTCTGCGGCCGGATTGATCAGAAAGAGAGCGCCCCGAGTGTCAAAAGCGAGCAGTCCATAAGCTGAATGTTCGATTATTTTCTGGCGAAACAAATGGGACTGCTGCAATTCAGCTTCAAGCTGCCTGAGTTCGGTGACATCGAGTGAGATTTCAATGACATTCGTGACCGGGTCTTCATCCCGGGTCAACGGCGAGGTCGTCACCATGTAATAGGTTTTCTGGCCATCCGCGGTCGTGCCCTCTTGATAGGCGGTATGGACCTTGCCATCCCTGAATGTGAGCTCAGCCGGACAGGACACGCATTTTTCGCCTTTTTTCTTGTAGACCTCATAGCACTGCTTGCCGATAGCGTCGCCGAATGTCTTGCGAAAATGTTCATTGGCCCGAACAATACCGAGTTTTCGGTTCAGCACGGCGATGTAACAGGGGACCCTTTCAAACAGGACCTGGTACTCCCGTTGGAGACGCTTCGTCTCGGAAATATCGGTCGACATTTCGACGATATAAGGAATGTCACCATTCTCATCGTAGATAGGTGATAAGTGAACTATATAATACGCGGTCCGGCCCATTCGATCGACGCCGACTTCCTCATTGACCCTGGTTTTACCATCCTGGAATGTTTTCATGGCCGCACATTCGGGACACGGCGATGAACGGCGTTTGTATATCTGGTAGCACTTCTTGCCCCGACCATCTCCGAATAAATCCAGAAAATTACGGTTGTTCTCAACGATGATGAAATCCCGGTCAATGATCGAAATATTACAGGGCACATTCTCGAAGAGACGAGTGTAGAGCCACTGTTGCCAGTTTTTATCAGCCTTCGTCAGCATCTACTCAACCTCTGAACAGTCTGCAGAAAAGTCTGCAGATTAATCGGCTTCTCAATAAAAGCATCCGGTCCCGGCAGATCAGGTGTTCCATTGACTTTGAGTTTCAACAGATCGAAGCTGCTTTCTTCCTGGGCTGCGGACATACCACTGATGATGATGATCGGGACCGAGCGGAGAGAACGGTGCAGCCGTAATGTCTGATATAATGAGATGCCGGTCTGGCCGGGCATGACAATATCAAGGCAAATCACGTCCGGTCGATCAGCTTCAGCCATGGCCAATCCCTGACGAGCACTCCCGGCTGCTAACACACTATAACCACCATCTTCGAGTGCAGCCTGAAGATAGACCCTGACGTCTGGCTCATCGTCAATGATCAGGACCGTTTTTTTTGTTTTTTCAGACATCGATCTTTCCATTTTCGGACATATTCAATCAATAGTATCACCTCGCCAGGTCAATCGAGCTTCGGTATCCAGGCCTGTATTGAGACATCGCCCTCTACCTGATGGCAGCGACTGCACAGTGACAATCGGCCCTGCCACTCAGTTCGGGCCTTCTCTTCCCAACTATGACACGGAATACACAGTTCATGCATGGCTGCCATATAACCCGGGGCCATCCTGTTTTCACGCTCCGGCCGCCTGGTGACCAGGCTGCCCTTGGCCTCCATCTGCTGATGACAGTCAAAACAGGCCGGTGTATTGGCTTTTGTGTGCGGTAAGTTGCGGTCGCGATGACACTTCTGACAGGATGTGTTGCCTCCCATTTTAGCGGAATGAAGATCATGATCAAATGTGTCCGTCGGATCATACATGTCACTGTGACATTGATAGCAGGGTGTGGCCCAGTTGAGCGGCTTGTTCATGTGGTGACACAATTTGCAGGCATCCTTCTGGCCGTGCCGGTCTATGTGGTCCTGATGGGGAAATAGAACAAAGGTGCTGTTCCGGTTACCATCAATCAGCAACATCTCGACCGGAGCAATCGCCGATTGCTGAAGTGCACCCGGGGAAACCAGGGAAATCCTGTTTCCCGGCAACCCTTCATCCGCCGGCTGGACCAAAGCCTGGACAATACGGGCGTTCTGGGTCGGCACCGGGACTGGACGCGATCCCCACAGAGCGTCAACGGGTAAAAGAGAAAAACTGAGGGCGATAGCCAGGACAACAATCAGCGAATTGAGCTGCAGGGAACCGCTCCACGGCCTGCCAAGCCTGACCTGAGACAACGAATCGTAAAAAAGTGTCGATAATTTTTCGCTCTCATTAACTTCTTTACGTGGTGGCTCTTCATATACTGACAGGTTCTCGACAAAGAACAGAAAAACAAGACCAGCAGCAGAAACCAGACCAATGCTGATCGAAAATTCCATCCAGGACGGAATATAAGTCGCTCCGGTCGAGGTTATGGTCGCGATACCTCCCACATTGAGTCGATGTAATACCACGCCGAAGACAGTCAGAAAAGCACCCGTCGCCAATAAACCCCGCTTGCTTCTCAAGGTCGGATTCAAGAAAATGAGCATGGGCACAATCACTGATACCACCATCTCGAAGAGAAAGAGACGTCCCTCCCAGGTCGTCACAACCGCGCTGGTCAGAACGCCCCGGAACAACAAATCACCCAGACGAATAACCGTATAAAGACCGATGACATAACCGGCAGCTTTGGCAAGTTTCTCCAGCAAGTGCCATTCCGCTTGCTTGTTATACAACCAGGAAGTCGAAATGGACTCGGTCATGACCATGGTCAGCCCGAGAAAAATTGCCGAAATAAAAAACATCAGAGGCAAGAAAGGTGAATACCAGAGAGGATTAAGGCGGAAGGGCATGATCAGAAACAGGGTCCCTAACGAGGACTGATGCAGCGTTGACAGCATTATCCCCACAATGACCAGTATTAATGTGCTCCTGCGGAAAAACATCAATGTTCTCTTGAAAGGCAATTTCTCGAGAACGACGGGCAAGAATTCCAGACCAAGCACCGTCAAATACAGCATGACACACCAGGCCACCTCAAAAAGGGCCGAGTGATGTTGCCAATGAATGGTCGGTCGCCAGATATTCCAGGGTAAACCCAGGTCAAAAATCAGGGCGGTTGCCACCAGACCATAGCCCAAAAAAGCGGTCAATATCGCCGGACGCAGTATCGGCTTGAATTTCTTCAAATGAAAAATATGAACAGACGCTGCAATGACAAAACCTCCTGCCGCCAGTGCCACCCCACCAAGAACATCAAACCCGATCCAGAAACCCCAGGGAGTCGTGTCGCTCAGGTTCGTTGTCGCTCCCAATCCATGAATGAACCTGACGATGGCCACCGGCACCGCTAACCCAACAAAAAACCATAATATCCCTTTGCAAATGTGGACTCTCATTCTTTTGTTTCCTCAGTGGTTGGTTGTGACGGAGTGTGGTCGGACGTTGCTGACGGTCCGTTTTCCTTTTCAACGGTTTCAGCGGCACTCATTTCCATGCGTCGTTCGATCACCTTGTGAATACCAAACATGGCCGCACCAACAATGGCAAATGTATACGGGACCGTCTGTAATGTGGCCCAGGTCTTCAGGGGCAAGGGTGAATTGCCGAGGTCCGGTTTCCAGCCCAGGAAGCTGAGATCGATGTTGGACAAGTAGAGCACTGATGTGCCGCCGACTTCGTCCTCACCCCAGACTTTCTGGAACCTATAACGTTCCGGGTTGTCACGGAGGCGGCGGTGGGCTTCCTCCAACAACGCGGTCCGCTCACCAAATACGGTGGCCTGGGTCGGGCAAACAGCGGTGCAGGCCGGCTCCTTGACCGTCCCCTTCTTGATGTGATCGTAGCACATGATGCATTTGCGGACATAGGGAATCGGGTCAGACCAGATGTAGCGAGGTATGCCATAAGGGCAGGCCATCATGCAATAACGGCAGCCCATGCAGATTTTTGAATCGTAGATGACGGCGCCTTCAGGTGTTTGTTTGAGAGCGCCGACCGGGCACACCGAGACGCAGGCCGGATGGAGACAATGTCGGCACTGTTGTCTGACATAAACATTGTTCGGTTTGGGAACTATGGTCGTCCAGCGGCTTGCGGACAGGTCGTTGATGGCATGCTGCCAGGACCAGAAACGGTCTGTTCCGGTTTGATTTAATTCCTTGCACGCGGTCACACATTTTTCGCAGCCGATACACCGCGTGACGTCGGTTAAAATGCACATTTCTTTCATATCGGTTGATTCTCCTTCTGCAAGACCACAGCAACCCTTTCGCCCGCGTCAGCCGGGAAATGCCAGCCGACTTCAGAAACAAGCTGGGTGCTCGGTACCAGGATGGCATGGCTCATTTTCGTAAAAGGGACCAGGAACATGACCAGGTTAGCACTTAACACATGGACCAGGATCATGCTGTTATAACTGAAAGGCGACATGGCCGGGTGTGAGGCCAAAAACCCGGTCAGAAAGGGGATGGCCAGCAGTGGGGGCAACGTATAATCCTGAAAACGGCTCAAGGCCCGGGTAGCTGGATCGAAGACCCTGGCGAAAAAAAGCATAAAAGCCGTGATTATCGTCGTAATCGTCAGCACATCGGCGAGTAGTTGCGGGAAATAAGGCCAGCTCACGCCGAGACCTCGTTGCCAGAGGAGGACATGTGCGGCGTAGAAGATCGGGACCAGGATAAGCCCGATATGAAAGATAATCGAGGTCAAAGTGTAAAAGGGCCGTTCCTTGAGTTTATTAATGGGAAACAACCAGCTCAGGGTCGCCCGATAGATGGCCTTGTAGGGTAATACCTTGTCAGCGGCCTGATGCATTGCCCGACGGACGCCAATCACTGTCATCAGCCAGTGTCGCAGCAATCCGAGGACCATAATGATAAAGGCAAACCTGAACAGGGGCCCTCGGGCCCATTCAATGAAACTTTCCATGATCAACCTTCCTTGAGTTTACATTCATGTTAGTCAGTTTGTTGATGTTCATCGTTCTTTTCAGTTTTGATTTTCATGTGTTCGGGAAAAACAAGTGCTTTCAGGACCAGATCATGCAGTCCGACGACCTCGACATCATCGAGACCGTTGTCTTCACACACTTCGCGCAACTGTTTTTTACAATTGGCACACGGTGCAACCAGATACTTTGCCCCGGTCCGCCGGATCTGCTCGGCCTTTGTCTTTCCACCGATTTCAGTCCGGAATTTCCTGATCTCATCAATCGAGACGGTCCCGCCACCGCCACCGCAGCAGTAATTGAGCGAACCGCCCGGGGTCATTTCGACAAAATCGGCACAGATGGCCCGCAATATTTCTCGTGGCTGGTCGATTATCCAGCCTGAACGGGCAATATTGCAGGGATCGTGGTAGGTGACCCGTTCCTTGATCGATTTTTCCCTGATCGGCAGACGACCCTCTTTCAATGCTTGGTGAGTGTATTCCATGATATTGATGACCGGCGGGGCGTCCTTTCCTCCACCATACGTCGGCACGAAGGCCTTGGCCGAGCGTGAGGCATGACCGCATTCACCGATCAGGATTTTCTTGGCTTTCAGACGACGAACTTCGTCGACTTCCCGGCGAATGATCCTGCCCAGCATCCGATCACTGTAAAACAAGCCATAGTTGATCCCGTCGAAATTCCCGGTGCCAATGGTCCAACTGGCCCCGGTTATCTCCAGGACCGCCGCATTTCCCATCAGCGTGTCCGGTTCGAGCAAATAATCGCTGACAGCCGGGAAAAAGACGTACTCTGCACCCTCGACATCGATCGGATACTTGATCGAAACACCATAATTGTCCACAAATTCCTCTTCCAGAAATTCGCAGGTGTCACGCAAGGCAATGACCGGAATTGCTGAGGTGTTACCGGTCTTGCCCTCGAGTTGTTCGCGGACCGAGACGACCAACGCCTTGGGGGTCACCCCGATTTCAGCCAGAATCCAGCGGGCAAGATGCGTCATCAAACCATGGTCGATGCCCATGGGACAAAACAGTTTGCACCGTCGACAGGCTGTACAGCGATACACGGATTCTGCCATCTCATCGATGTACTCATCGGTGAGGCTGAAGGAATTCAACAAGCGGGCCTTCATTATCCCACTGACCGTGAAATAACGACGATAAATCCGCAGCAGCATTTCTGTCCGATAACAGGGAATATCACGCTCATCCCCACTGGCCTGGTAAACCTGACACGTCGAGGCGCAGCGGGCACATTTGGTGCTCGTCCTGCTATACGTATCGAGCGCCAGACCGTAATTGCTGTTCTGCAGTATGGCAGCAAAGGTCTCCAGAAAACGTCGTGGACGCTCCCCTAATTCAAAAGGTTCAACATAATAGCTGTACTTTCGGGCCATATCATCCTTTCTTTGGTAGAAATTCACGGGGCGATGAACCATTGTATTTTTTCTATTTTACAGTGCCAACTCTAGCAATATTCGTGCCATTAATAGCAGAGGGACGGCTGAAGCACTCATAAATCAACCCGCACAACGACTCAAACCATGAAAAGAGGAGTTATCATTGCTGAGTGCCGATTCGTTGTGGTTCATAGGAAGGCGGCCGATGTTCCATTTTTGGGACATGTCTCATGTGATCGTTGCAATTGTGGAACATGTGACATAGTAGTAGGTACACATTGTATCAAGGGCCAGCAACAGAGGAATTGAGGTTGAGAAATGGTAGCGGAGCACGGTTTGGACCAACGTTTTTTCCCCCTGATTTTTGACAGTATTCCGCATGGTATATTTACGATTGACGAGCAGGGCCAGATCACATCGTTCAACAAAGCGGCAGAAAGCCTCACGGGCTATGAGCGTCACGAGGTCATTGGCAAATATTGTCATGACATTTTCAAAGCAGATATTTGTCTCAATGATTGTCCTTTAAGGCGGAGTATTCATACGGGTGAGCGGACCAAGGACCGTGAAGTCATGGTCCAGAAAAAGTCAGGGAGACGGATTCCGATTTCGATTTCCACGGCAGCCCTTGTCGATGATCAGAACAATATTCTCGGTGGGGTCGAGATGTTCCACGATTTATCGGTGGTCTGGGAATTGCGGAAGAAGATACACATGAAGTATATTTTCGAGGATATTGTCTCGAAAAGTCCGAAGATGGAGTTGGTATTCGATATGTTGCCTCTGATCGCCAACAGCCCGAGCACTGTTCTGATCGAGGGAGATTCTGGGACTGGCAAGGAGCTGGTTGCTCAGGCGGTCCACAATCTGAGTCCGCGCAAGGACAAACCGTTTGTCGCCATCAACTGCGGTGCATTACCGGATGAGTTGTTGGAATCGGAGTTATTTGGTTATAAAAAAGGTGCTTTTACCGGGGCGATCCAGAACAAGCCCGGTCGATTCGCTCTGGCGGAGAAGGGCACTCTTTTCCTCGATGAGGTCAGCGATCTTTCTGCCGCGATGCAGGTCAAGTTATTGCGGGTCATCCAGGAGCGTGAGTATGAGCCACTCGGTGGCACGGAAACCGTGAAGATGGATGTTCGGATCATTGCCGCGACCAACCGTGATCTGGCAAAACTGGTCAAGGACAACAGTTTTCGCCAGGACCTCTATTTTCGGCTCAATGTCATTAAAATCCACTTGCCACCTTTGTCGGAACGACGTGAAGACATTCCTCTCCTGGTGCAGCATTTCATTGATCGCTTCAATGCTCTTCAGGGCCGGCGTATCTCACAGTGCTCGGAAAAAGTCATGTCAACCCTGATGGGCTATTCTTTTCCGGGAAATGTGCGTGAGTTGGAGAACGCCATTGAACATGCCTTTGTCCTCTGTATCAGCGATACAATCCAACTCGAAGACCTGCCACCTCACATTGTCTCCTCGGCCCAGGGAACCTTGTCCACTCCGGAATTCGTCGAAGAGAAACGCTCACCCCTGGACAATGCCGAAGCCGAGACCCTGACTCGGGTCCTGCGGAAAAATAAGGGCAATCGGAACCTGACTGCCGCGGAGCTTGGTATTTCACGGAACACCTTGTGGCGGAAAATGAAGCGTTTCGACCTGTTGGGGGAATTGCCGGCTGAGAGCTGAGACCAACGCGTGTCAGGTATGGCAAACCCGCCCGATGTCAGTATGTTCTTCAGTGCTCTAGTCAGACTGACGATTGACGAAACAGGCTGATTTAGATTATAATATATATTAATCTGTCACTGAAATCGCCAATCGACGAAGTATTGTCACTTTGCTTAACTGATGTTGCCGTTCACGTGAAAGCACGCGATCACTTTTCAGGGAGTGCTCATGAATAATTTTGCCGCCATTGACCTCGGCTCGAACGGGATTCGGATGATCGTCGGTCGTCTCACCAATGAAGGGCGATTGGAAACGCTCGAGAATATCAGGGTCCCGGTCCGGCTTGGTCAGGATGCGTTTGGGACCGGTTTTCTGAGTGAGCAGACAATTCAGATGGCATTAGGGGCTTTCTTAAGGTTTCGGGCTTCGACACAGGCGTTTAATGTTGTCAAGACCCGTGTCGTGGCGACCAGTGCGGTGCGGGAGGCCAAGAACAGTGACATATTATTGGACCGGATTGCCAGTCAAACCGGGTTTGCCATTGAAATAATCAGTAGCGATGAAGAAGCCCGCCTGATCCATTTGGCGGTCAAGAACGCGACAGATTTAGCCGGAAAGTTCGCCGTTATCATTGACATCGGAGGCGGAAGCGTTGAAATGACTATTTCTGACGGTGAAAATGTGCTGGTCACGGAAAGTTATCAAATGGGCACGGTGCGTCTGCTGCGTAGTCTCAATACCAATGGTGGTAAAGGATTACCCCTCAACAAGTTGGCCCAGGAATATGCCGGCAAGGCCCGCCGTCGGATTGAACGCGAAATCGGTGATGAAAAGGTCGATGTCTGTCTCGGGACCGGCGGAAATGTTGAAGAGATGGGTCGCTTGCGCAAGAGACTTTTCAAAAAGGACTCAGAATTTGTGATCACCCTCGAGGAGATTAAAACACTGACGGACAAATTGGGCCGCCTGACCGTCGAGGAAAGGATCGAACGCTTCGGACTCAGGCCCGATCGGGCTGATGTGATACTGCCGGCAGCGGCAGTTCTCTATACTTTTGCCCGTGAAGTGGGTGTGAGTGAAGTACGGATTCCCGGTGTGGGTTTGAAGGATGGTGTTCTGCTCGAGTTGGCCAGACAGTCAGAGGGTCCTCGCTTGTCCCGTCGGGAACAGGTCTGGGCTTCAGCGACACGTCTGGGCAGAAAATACAATTTCGATTACGAACACAGCCTTCTGATCGTGAAACTGGCCTCCAAAATTTTTCACCAGACCCTGTCGCTGCACGGTCTGCATGAACGGGAAATGTTGCTTCTGGAAGCGGCCTGTTTTCTGCATGATGTGGGGCATTTCATCAGCACTATCGACCACGAGAAGCATGGGTATTACCTGCTCAGACACCATCAGTTAATAGGATTGAAACCGGATGAACAGGAAATTGTGGCTAACATTGTCCGCTATCATCGTAAAGAGAATCCGACCGTGTCGGACGGTAATTTCAAATCATTGTCCCAGAAAGACCGCATGATTGTTACCAAATTGTGCGCTATCGTGCGTTTGGCGGATGCGCTGGATACCAGTCATACCGGCCGAATCAGCGATGTCATTCTGGAGCAGAATGAGCAGTGCTGGATTCTCAAACCAATCGGAACGAGTGAATTGATGCTCGAAAAATGGTCGATTGGAAAGAAAAAACAACTTT
>Ga0068714_10002756_pt1 | contig 22034 bp, 21 predicted proteins | sample MTBNYHSulfiMetaG_FD_62988 | JGI IMG/M metagenome (GOLD analysis project Ga0068714, IMG submission 62988) | Enrichment culture microbial communities from rom New York Harbor, USA that are MTBE-degrading - MTBE-NYH (New York Harbor Sulfidogenic)... | ecosystem: Environmental > Aquatic > Marine >... | reverse complement strand
TCTCGCTGGACGAAGGCTGGCTGGCCCGGCAGGTGGAGGCCATTCTGGATGCAGATCAGGCGTACGGCACGGTCGACCTGGGGCACGGCAAACAGGTGCAGATCGAGTACGGCAGCGCCAATCCCACCGGCCCGCTGCACGTCGGATTTGGCCGGAACTTGGTGCTGGGCGACACGATCGCAAATCTGCTGGACGCCGCCGGCCACCAGGTGCAGCGCGAGTACTATGTCAACGACGGGGGCTCGCAGATGGCCAAGCTCGGCGAGAGCCTGTACGTGCGGTACTGCGAGCTATTGGGCGTCGACGGGGGCGAGATCCCCGAGGGCGGCTACCAGGGCGCGTACGTGCGCGGCTGGGCGCAACGGGTGATCGATCGAGAAGGCAGGCGCTACCTGGACCTACCACGCGACGAGGCTGTGGCGCAGATGCGCGACCTGGCCCTCGAGACGGCCATGGAGGGCATCCGCAGGGACTGCGCCCGGATGAACATCCGGTACGACAATTGGTTCTCCGAGCAATCTCTATACGACGCTTCGGCCACCGATGATCTGCCGCCATCCGAAGCGGGCCAGAGCGTGTTTGATCGCATCATGAGCATCCTGCGGCAGGGCAATCACCTGTACATGGCCGACGGGGCAGTATGGTTTGATGCCAAATCGCTGGGCAGCAACAAGGACGAGGTCATTATCCGCTCCAACGGCGAGCCCGGTTACTTTGTGTCGGACATTGCCTACCATTACGACAAGTTCATGAGGCGCCGCTTCGAGTGGGTGATCAATGTCTGGGGCGCCGACCACCAAGGCCACGCGCCGCGCATGAAGGCCATGATGGAGGCGCTGGGCGTCGATCCCGAGCGGTTGACGCTGTATATCTACCAGATGGTCACGCTGCTGGAAAGCGGCGAGCAGATACGCCTCTCCAAGCGGGCCGGGACATCGGTGGATCTGTGCGAGCTGCTCGACGATATCGGCCCGGATGCGGTGCGCTTTTTGCTGTTGAGCCGCGCCGCCGACAGCCAGATGGAGCTGGATCTGGTCCTGGCCCGCCAGCAGTCTGACGAGAACCCGGTCTACTATGTGCAATACGGGCATGCCCGGATCGCCAGCATCCTGCGCTATGCGCTGGAGCAAGGCCACAGCGACGAGGGCGCCGACGTCTCTCTGTTGAGCCACCCTTCGGAGTTGGCCCTGATACGCAAGATACTGGAACTGCCGGAGGTCGTGGCGCTCGCTGCCGAAAACCTGGCCCCTCATCACCTGCCGCACTATGCCCAGGATCTGGCCTCCGCGTTCCATGCCTTCTACCGCGACTGTCGCGTGGTCAGCTCCGATCCGGCCGATGCAGATCTGACCAGGGCGCGGCTGCGCCTGGTCAAGGCGGTCAAGCTAGTGCTGGCGCGGACGTTGGCGCTAATAGGGGTCAGCGCGCCCGAACAGATGTAGCCTCTAGTTGTCGGAGAACGAGTGCTGGCGAAACCGTTCGAGGATACTGGGTGGCGCGTCCTCGGACGCGTCTTCATCCCATATCCCGGAGTCGAGGATCTTGTCCAGTTGCTCCACAGCCTCCTGGACGACCCTACCAAATGCCTGGAACTCGTCCGGTGATAGAGCCAGTCTGAACGGACCCACTTGCACGTCGCCGCCTTGATTGGACCAGGTAACCTGCATCTCACCATCACGGAGCCATCCTGGCGGGGGCTCTGTGGCGCGCGCCAGCAACCGCGCCAGCCGTCTGAACTCGTCCCGGCCAAAGCGCACGGTCACCCGGTGCCACGTTACATGAATCAGGCCGTGCCGGCAGGCATTGATGAATCGCCGCTCGTCGAGCTCGGCCAACCGCAGAACATGGGGCGCCCTCATCGCCTCACTCCTCCTGACAGGCACTCCAAGCTGTGCCCTCCGGGCAGGCGCACGTCACGCCCCGCCCTCAAGGATCTATTCTACCCCAAGCAGCCGCAATCTGCAAGCCAGCCCGGAAAAGGACAAAAACACATACCAGAGTGGAGGCAGGTAGGCGCCGTTCTCGCTGGCAAGCCGCCGGCCTCGTGTCTTGGGCCGACGTTGACAATCAACCCCTTTTGGCATATACTATCCTGGGCGCCGGGAGTGGCGTCCAGAGAGCGCAAAGGAGCGGACATGGACCTTCTGAACGATATCGCTGAAACCCTGGTTTCCGAGGAGGCGATCCAGACCAAGGTCGCTGAATTGGGACGGCGGATATCCAAGGACTATGAGGGCGAAGAGCTTTTGCTCATCGGCCTGCTGCGCGGGTCTATTGTTTTTCTATCCGACCTGATGCGAGCCATCACCATCCCCGTCCGCCTCGACTTTATCGGCATCCAGAGTTATGGCATCAGCACCGAAAGCGGCGCCGTGCGGCTCGTCATGGACCTCGAGACCGATATCGCCGGCCGCCATGTGCTGGTTGTGGAGGACATTGTCGACACCGGCAAGACCCTGTCGTACCTCGTGGAGAACCTCAAGGCCCGCCAGCCGGCGAGCCTGCGCGTGTGCGCCTTGCTGGACAAGCCAGATCGCCGCCAGGTGCCCATCGAGGTCGAGTACGTTGGTTTTGAGATCCCCGACAAGTTTGTGGTGGGCTACGGTCTCGATTTTGCCGAAGGATACCGGAACTTGCCCTATGTTGGCGTGCTCAAGGAGCACCTCTATAAAGAGGTGTTGATGCGCGGGTCCATCATCCAGCAACTGAACAAGTACCTGGCCCGGGAACTCTCGATCGAGGACCTGGTCACCTGGGCACGGGATACGCTCAAAGCCGGTGGTCTATCCCCGGACGATGAATCCCTCCTGCAAGATCTGGTTGTCTGGGCCGGCGACCCGGGCAGCGCGACCTTTGGCCTCACTATCGAGGAATGGTCCCGGCTGCTCCGCCGCCTGGGGCAAGAACTGCGGGTGAGCACCAGCCCGGTGACCCGGTAGAAATTGGGAAGTGGACCTATGACGCTCGAAGCTACGATTGCCGTTGCCCGGGGTGAGAAACCGGCCGATCTGCTGCTCAGGAACGCACAACTGGTCAATGTCCTGTCTGGCGAGATCCACCCCGCCGACATTGCCGTCTACAATGGGACCGTGGTGGGATTTGGCGAGTACCAGGCCGGCCAGGTGGTGGATCTGGAGGGCAGGTTCGTGTGCCCCGGCTTCATGGATGCCCACGTCCACCTGGAAAGCTCGATGGTGCAGCCCGCCGAGTTTGCCCGCGCGGTGGTTCCACTGGGCACGACGGCTGTCATCTGCGACCCACACGAGATCGCCAACGTGCTCGGGCTGGAAGGCGTCCAGTACATCCTGGATGCCAGCGAAGGGCTGCCGCTGCACGTCTATGTGATGGTCCCTTCCTGCGTGCCCGCGACCCACATGGAGACCGCCGGGGCCGAACTGACGGCCGCTGATATCGCCAAACTGATGGGACGGGACCGGGTGTTGGGCCTGGCCGAGATGATGAATTTCCCCGGGGTGCTCTACCGCGTGCCAGCCGTGCTCGAAAAGCTAAGAGCGGCAGGGAACCGCCCCATCGATGGTCACGCGCCAGGGCTGACAGGCCTGGACCTGAATGCCTACGTTGCGGCGGGCATCCAGTCCGATCACGAATGCACAACCCTGGAGGAAGCCCGCGAGAAGCTGCGCCGGGGCATGCACATCCTGATCCGCGAAGGAACCACAGCCCGGAACCTGCACGCGCTGCTGCCGCTGGTGACGCCTGCCAACGCTCGACTCTGCCACTTTTGCACCGACGATCGCCACCCCGACACGCTGCTGGACAAAGACCAGGGCCATATCAACGACATCGTGCGGAAAGCAATTGCCTGGGGGCTCGATCCGGTCACCGCCATCCAGATGGCGAGCATCAACACCGCCGAGTACTTGCGGCTTCGCGGCATCGGCGCGGTGGCGCCCGGCTATCGCGCTGACCTGCTGGTGTTGGACGACCTAAAGACCGTGCAGGTGGCCCAGGTCTACGCCGCCGGCAGGCTGGTTGCCGAGCAGGGCAGGTTTCTCGCCTCCCGGTCGGACTTGCTCCCGGTGCCGATCCAGCCGAGCGTCCACCTCGATCTATCCGCGATCGATTTCACCATCGCGGCGGGTGAGGGGCCGGCGCGCGTCATCGGCGTCATTCCCGAGCAGGTCGTCACCAGGGAGTTGAGGGTAGAGCCCACCACGCGAGACGATCGGGTGGTTGCCGACCCGGAGCGCGACCTTTTGAAAATCGCCGTCGTCGAACGGCATCACCGGACCGGCAATGTGGGCCTGGGGCTGGTGGCGGGCGTTGGATTGAAACGGGGCGCCATTGCCTCCAGTGTGGCTCACGACTCGCACAACCTGGTGGTCATTGGCGCCAGCGACGACGAAATGCGAGCTGCCGTCGCCGCCATCTTGGAAATGGGGGGAGGGCAGGTGGTGGTTGCCGGCGGCGAGGTGCAAGCAGCCTGCCCCCTGCCCATTGCCGGCCTGATGTCCGACCAACCATTGGAGACCGTGGCCGCCCAGGTAGAAGCCCTGACCAAGGCAGCGCGCGCGTTGGGCTGCACCCTCCCCGATCCGCTGATGACCATGTCCTTCCTGGCACTGGCCGTGATCCCCAGCCTAAAGCTCACCGACAGGGGGCTGGTAGATGTGGGCAGGTTCGACTTTGTGCCGCTGTTCGGAGAGTAAAGGAGGCCCGGATGTCGATTACCGTGATCCTCGGCGCCCAATGGGGAGATGAGGGCAAGGGCAAGATCACAGACTTGCTGGCGGCCGAGGCCAACGTCGTAGCCCGGTTTGGCGGGGGCGACAACGCCGGGCACACTGTAACCGTGGGCACCGAGCGCTTTGCCCTGCACCTGATCCCGTCGGGCATTCTCTATCCCCGCGTCACCTGCCTGCTGGGCGGGGGCATGGTCGTCAATCCCAAGAGACTTCTGGCCGAGATGGATGGCCTTGCCGCGCGCGGGGTGGACGTATCGCCGGCGCGCCTTAAGCTGAGCGGACGGGCCCATCTGATCATGCCCTACCACATCGCTCTGGATGGCGCGGCTGAGGGCGCGCGAGGCAGCGCGGCCATCGGCACCACCAAGCGCGGCATCGGGCCGGCCTATACCGACAAGGCCGCCCGCAGCGGCATCCGCGCTCAGGAGATGCTCCATCCTGCCGGGACCCTGGCCCGGCGCATCCGCGAGCAGGCGGAAGCCAAGAATCGCATCCTGGAAAGAGTGTACGACCAGCCTGCCCTTGATGTGGAAGGCATCGTCGAGGAATACCTGGCCTACGCCACGCGCATGGCCCCCCATATCACCAGCGTGTCGGACGAAATTGCCAACGCCCTGCGCTCGCGCCAGCGCATTCTGGCGGAAGGCGCCCAGGGCACGTTGCTGGACCTGGATCACGGTTCCTATCCCTTTGTCACCAGCTCCCACCCAACGATCGGGGGGGTGATGATCGGGCTCGGTGTCGGCCCGCAGCACATCGAGCGCGTGGTCGGCGTAGTCAAGGCCTATCAGACGCGGGTTGGCGCCGGCCCCATGCCGACTGAGCTATCGGGCGAGCCGGGCGACACGCTTCGTGGCAGCGGCTCGCAGCCGTGGGACGAATTCGGGACCACAACCGGGCGACCCCGGCGCTGTGGTTGGTTGGACATTGTGACGTTGCGCTATGCGGCGCGCATCAACGGCCTGACCGAGATGGCGATCACCAAGCTCGACATCCTGTCCCGATTGGACACCCTCCAGCTGTGTGTGGCCTACGAGCTGGATGGGCAGACAATTGAGACCTTTCCCACCGATTTGACAATCCTGGCCCGCTGCCGTCCGGTATACGAGACGCTTTCCGGCTGGGGGACCGACATCACAACGGCTCGTACCATCAGCGACCTGCCGCAGCAGGCGCGTAACTATGTAACCCGAATGGAAGAACTTGTCGGCATCCCGGCATCCTGCATTTCGGTAGGGCCGGGCCGCGATCAGACCATCCGGCAATGAAAACCATGCCCGGTCCGCGAACGCCCTGGCTGGCCATCGCGCTCCTGTTAGTGCTCGGCGCTGTTGCGGCCCTGCTCGCAGGGTGCGGTCTTGCCTCTGCCCAGCCCACACCCTCACCCGAGGCGCCCGCAGACACGCCAGAACCGCTGCCAGGCGTGACGCCTACCCCGACAGTTGGGGCCGAGGCCACACCGCTCGCGCCATCTGTCATCACCATCACCATCTGGACCACAGAAGCATTCGCACCTACAGAGACCATCACCAGCGGCCAGATCCTTGCCGGCGAGGTAGCCGCCTTTGAGGCGGCTCATCCCGACGCGCGTCTCCAGTTCGTCGTCAAGAAACCCTATGGCAAGGGTGGCATCCTCGACTTTTTGCTGACGACGGAAGCCGTCGTCCCTGCTCTGCTGCCTGACCTGGTCTTTTTGGACGTTGACGAGTTGGATGCCGCAGCGCAGGCCGGCGTGGTACGTCCTCTAAACGACCTGGTGCCACCGGAACTGATCGCCGATTTGTACCCCTTTGCGCAGGAGGCAGGCACCTTCGCCGGACAGATCTACGCCCTTCAGTTCCAGGCAAACCTAGACCATCTGGCCTACAACACCGGACGCCTGGCCATCCCGCCCCGTTCATGGCCGGGCGTGTTGAGCAACGCAGGGCCCTATGTCTTTCCGGCAGGTGGCCAGTCTGGCCTGGTAAACGATGACTTTTGGATACAATACCTCGCTGTGCAGCCCTCGTCCGCCCAGACCCCCGACGAACCACTTCTCCAGGTGGACAGTTTGACGGCCGTTCTCCAATACTATCAAGACGGCATCTCGCGCGGCGTCTTTCCGGCCGACGTCCTCGGGTATCACACAGCGGACGATTGCTGGCGCGACTATTTGGGAGGAGAGGCCATCTTGACCCATGTCAGCGCCCATCGCTACCTGACCGACGGCGACAGAAGGCCGAGCACCGCTATGGCGCCCATACCCGCGATCGATGGTCCCGGGGCTGCGATCAGCCGGGGGTGGGCGCTGGCCCTGGTCTCCTCCGATCCGGTACACCAATCGCTGGCCATGGCGTTTATGATCCAACTGATGTCACCCGAAACCGCCGGTAGCTGGAACATGGCAGCCGGCTACCTTCCCACTCGCCAGGCAGCTCTGGAGACATGGGACGAGGAAGACAGCTACACACGCTTTGTGAGCCAGATGCTCGAGACAGCACGCCCCCGACCGCGGTTAGCCAATTACACCCAGGTAGCAGCGGCCCTGCAGAAGGCAATTGAGGATGTCGTTGGTGGGGCCGCCACACCCGAGCAGGCAGCAGCACAGGTCATTCAAGACACACAATGATATAGCCTGCGGATTCCCCACAACGCGGGGTTAGACAGGGCAGCGGATCACGTTGAATTCAGTCGATCCGGGGGTCTTGACTGCAGTGGTGACGGCTCAACCGGTGGGGGCCTGCCATGCGCAGGTCAGGGGGTGCCCTGGGGAGCCTGCGCCGGGGGCATGTGCCTGTGGTCCATCATTGCTACCATTGCCACGGGTTTTACCTTGACCGGAAAGCCCGCCGTTGCCACTGTGACGATCATCGGGCAGGCACCGCAGCACCGATCGACCAGTCCGCAAATCTCCGACTGCCAGTTCGAGCTGCCGGCTACGGGCCCTGCGCAGCGCGGCCTGGACGCGCACGCTGTCAGGATGGAAGCTATACGCCTGGCGCAGATAGATCAGTTGCGCCTCGTGGCTGGATGCCAACCGGGCCAGCCACAACCAGGCTTCCTCATCCTCCGGGCAACAGGCCAGGATCCAGCGGAGAAAGCGCCGGGCGCGGGGTAGCAGGCCTGAGCGGGTGGCAACTTCGACCTCCTGCCACCAGGTAGCTATTTGTCGGGCCGCACCATGCCCACCACCGAGAAGATGCCTGGACAGAGCCAACAGGACGAACCTCCTACCCACTCCAAGGTTCCCACGCAGACGGGGGATCTGGGAGGGGGATTCCCCTTTCACTATACCCCATTCTCCAGGTAGATGCAATGGGCCCTGGGGATGAAATATCCTCATCTCTTGGGGCCCCCGGTCCTAGTTCTTGATTCCCGCTTTGTACCCGGAGTGGGACCTTTGTACCATAGCCGGGCCCTGCTCTGTAAGGGCGGCATCAGCGCCGCGCCGGCGACCTGCACAACCGTATCAGCCCGTGCCCGTGATCAACCCTGGCAAGGTATTTGCCTATTGCCCTGGTCTATGCTATACTGGCGGCTCGGTAGCACCATCTCACACACCCTCGGACTGGGCAGGGTGTGCCGGTGCCAGTCCGCAAGATCCCAGAAGACAGTTTACCAGATCTGGCGAGCCTGCGATCGGCGCCGGTCCTTGCTCAGGTGGAAGAGGGTGGACGAAAATAACAGCGTAAGGAGGGAATTGTGGCTACTGTTACCATGAAAGCGCTCCTGGAAGCAGGAGTGCACTTTGGCCATCGGACACGCCGGTGGAACCCCAAGATGAAGCCGTTCATCTTTACCGAACGAAACGGCATTCACATCCTCGATCTGCAGCAAACGATCGTCCGCCTGGAACAAGCCTATAACATGGTCCGCGACACTGTGGCCGGAGGAGGCATAGTCCTGTTCGTGGGCACCAAGAAGCAGGCCCAGGAAAACCTTGCCAATGCGGCAGAGAGCTGTTCCATGCCGTACGTCAACTACCGGTGGCTCGGAGGCACACTCACCAACTGGCAGACGATCAAACAGAGGATCGGCTACCTGCTGGAACTGGAACAGCGCCGGGACACGGGCGACTTGGAGCGGCTAACCAAGAAGGAGGCGCTCAAGCTGGAGCAGTTGATCGACAAGCTGAACCAGCGGCTGGGTGGGTTGAAAAACCTGGCCCGCGTGCCCGATCTGGTCTTTGTCGTCGACGTCCACCGGGAGCAGATTTGTGTTAAGGAATGCAACATCCTGGAAGTTCCCGTGATCGCCATGGTAGATACCAACTGCGATCCCGACCCGATCGATCTGGTCATTCCATCCAACGACGACGCCATTCGCGCCATCAAGTTGATGGTCGGCCACATGGCGGCGGCCGTGAACGAAGGCCTCCAGATCCGGATGGCCGTACAGGCTGATGAAGAGGTCGAGGAGGACAAAAAGTACCTGGGCGATGCGACCCTGGCCAAACTGCGTTCCGGCGAATTTGACGATGAAGACGAACCGGCAGACGAGGATTTCGATCTAGATTTCGAGGACTAGGAGGACACGAAGCGTGGCAGCGATAACAGCCCAAATGGTAATGCAGCTTCGCCAGGAAACCGGAGCCGGTGTACTGGACTGCAAGGAAGCCCTGGCAGCCAACAACGGAGACTTTGAGCGGGCCACAGCCTATCTGCGCGAGAAAGGGATGGTCGCTGCGGCCAAGCGGTCCACCCGCGAAGCTACAGAGGGACTGATTGGTTCCTACATCCATGCCGGCAGCCGGGTGGGCGCGTTGGTCGAGGTAAACTGCGAAACCGATTTTGTGGCAAACACCGACCAGTTTAAGGAATTGGCCCACGACCTGGCGATGCAGGTGGTGGCGGCCAAGCCGCTGTACCTGAAGCCAGAGGACGTCCCCGCCAGTGTGGTGGAAGAAGAGAAAGAAAAATTCCGCGTAGAGATGAAGGACTCGGGCAAGCCAGAACAGATCGTGGAAAAGGTGGTGGAAGGCAAGCTCAAAAAGTTCTACGAGGAAGTTTGCTTGCTGGAACAGCCTTTCATCAAGGACCCGGCGATCACGGTGCACGACTTGGTCCAGCAGCACAACGCGCTGCTTGGCGAAAACGTCATTGTGCGGCGCTTTGTTCGATTTGAAATCGGTGGCTAGCCAGCCACCGATTTTGTCCAAAAGGCAGCAAAGGACCGGGAGGCAAGCGTGGGGGTGATCAGCTATCGACGCGTTATGCTCAAACTTGGGGGAGAGGCGTTGGCTGGCTCCCAGGGGTTTGGTATCGATCCGGATAGAGCTGCCGAAGTTGCTGCCAAGATACAGGCGATCAAAGAGCTTGACGTAGAAGTCGCCATAGTCCTGGGCGCTGGCAACATCTGGCGAGGGCAAGCAGGCATGACCCATGGCATGGAGCGCGCAACTGCCGACCACATGGGCATGCTGGCAACGGTCATCAATGCGCTGGCCCTGGCCGATGCCCTCGAACGGATCGGCTTGGTGCCGCGCGTGCAAACTGCCATCGAAATGCGAGCCGTCTCTGAGCCGTACATCCGACTGCGAGCCATCCGCCATCTGGAAAAGGGGCGCGTGCTCATCCTGGGGGCGGGTACGGGAAATCCGTACTTTACTACCGACACGGCGGCAGCCCTGAGGGCCATGGAGATTGACGCCGACCTGTTGATCAAGGCAACCAAGGTAGATGGTGTATACGCCGAAGACCCGATGATCAACCCGCAGGCGACTCGCTTTGACCACCTGACCTACATCGACGCCCTGAACATGGGGATCAAGGTACTCGACTCCACTGCGATCTCGCTGTGCATGGACAACCATCTGCCGATTGTAGTGCTGGACCTGTGGCAGCCCGGAGCGCTGCAGAGCGCGATCCGGGGCGAGCCTGTAGGCACCATCATCAGTCACTAGGTCCGGCTCTCGTGCGGCGAGCGGCTGCTCGCCCCCCATCGGGCGCCGGGGTGCACTGGTGTATGGAAGGAGCGGAACATGATAGACGAGGCATTGGAAGAGCTGCGCGATCGGATGCAAAAGTCGGTAGAGGCATTGCAGGATGATCTGATGAGCATTCGCACCGGCCGCGCATCACCCGCCCTGGTCGAGAGGTTGCCGGTAGAGTACTATGGCACGCCGACCCCTTTGAATCAGATGGCGAGCATCGCCGCGCCAGAACCCCGTCTGCTGGTCATCCGTCCCTGGGATCCTTCTTCACTGCGAGACATAGAGCGAGCCATCCTGGCATCGGACCTGGGCCTGACCCCGATGAATGACGGCGTACTGATCCGCCTCAACATTCCCCGCCTCACCGAGGAACGACGCCGTGAACTGGTCAAAGTGGTATCGCGCCGGGTGGAGGAGGCTCGCGTCGCGATACGCAACCTGCGCCGGGATGGATTGCAGGACCTGAAGGAATTCGAGAAGGAAAAGATGATCTCCGAGGACGATTTCTTCACAGGCAAGGACAAGGTCCAGGAGCTGACCGACGAATTCGTCGCCAAGATAGACGTCATAGGCCAGCGAAAAGAAGAAGAGGTCATGGAGATCTAGGGGTTGGACGCCCAAGGCCTCAGTACGAGCGCTTGTGCCGGGCATCCCAACCAGTCACGAATCGAGGGATTCAACCGAAAGGTGCGCTAAACAAGGGGGTTGAGGAAATATCAACAGGTCACCTCAACCCCTTTTGCTATCAAACTGGCCAGTGACTGCCGTGCCACCATTCCGGCAGGCGCGACAAACGGCGGACTGGCGATTTCCCTTTCCCTGTATCACCTTCTCGGGAGCACAGGATGGAGGAAAAGACACTGAAGACAGTGCCACGACACGTGGCAATCATTATGGATGGCAACGGCCGCTGGGCCAGGGCCAGGGGGTTGCCCCGGCTGGCCGGGCACCGCGCAGGCACCGAGAACATCCGTCCCATCCTGGAGGCCAGTGTGGATTTCGGCATCGAGATTCTGACCATCTGGGCCTTTTCCACCGAGAATTGGTGCCGTCCGGACGCGGAGGTCAAGGGGCTGCTGCGCATTCTGGAGCGCATGATCAAACGCGAGCTTCGCGAGTTGCACAAGCAAGGGGTGCAATTGCGCCACATCGGCCGGATGGACCGCTTGCCGAGCCGGCTCCAGAAGCAGGTTCAGGACGCCGTCGAACTGACCAAAGGAAATGAGCGCATCATCCTGAACGTTGCCTTTGATTATGGCGGGCGAGCCGAGATTGTCCACGCCGTACAGCAGATCATCCGCGAGGGCATCTCCGCCGACGAGATAACCGAGGAAGTGCTTTCCCACCACATGTACACGGCCGGCCAGCCCGACCCCGACCTGATCATCCGCACCGGCGGCGATCTGCGCACCAGCGGGTTCATGCTGTGGCAGTCGGCCTACACCGAGTACTATATCACCCCCACCTTCTGGCCCGACTTTGGCAAAGAAGAATTGTACCAGGCGTTGGTAGCCTTTGGCCAGCGGGACCGGCGCTTTGGCGGGATCAAGGATGATTACGGGGCACCCTGCGAACTGCCCGACCAAGAAGAGGAGTAACCCGGAGCGGCGCTGCAGCAGAACCCGCCCGATACGCTACGCAGGGGCGCCTCCCAGCTGCGCCATCATCCACTCATAGCTCCGCGCCCAAACCGACTCGCGCTCCCCGTCGATCAGCAGGTTGTGGCCCGAGTGCTCCAGCCAGACCAACGTCCGGTCGGTGGAGGCTACGGCGTTATACACCTCCTCTGCTGCCTGGGGGTGGAGATGTGCATCGCGCCGGCCCTGAAAGATCAGGATGGGCTGGTGAATCCCGGGCAGCGCCCGGCGCACCTCCCGCTGCAAGAGATAGACTTCGCTTGCGCCCCACATCGGTAGCTCATCGTAACACCAGCCGCGCTCGACTGCCTGAGGGTCGCCCAGGTCATCGTCACCCATCGGCCCCAGGGGATTGTACTTGACCAGGTAACGGAGCACGAGCGTCAGAGGCATCAACCCATTCTGGACGCGGATGGCCGGGGCCATGGGGATCAAACCCGCGATCTCGGGGTGTTTGGCACCCAGCCAGAGGGTCAGCAGGGAGCCAAGCGACAGGCCGCCCACAAAGACGGTGTCGCAGCAAGCTTGCAGGTCATGCAACGCCGCTTCCACGGCAGCCGCCCAATCTCGCCAACGAATCCGGGTCAGGTCTTCAGGGTGGGTGCCATGGCCGGGCAACAGCGGGCAGCGCACGGCCATGCCCTGTTCGGCAAGATAGACCCCCATGGGCCGCGTCTCGGCGGCCGAACCGGTAAATCCGTGGATGAGCAGCATACCTACCTGACCACCGTCAGCCTCAAACGCCGATGGGTCGAGATGTTCCGGCTGTGGCATCGATCTACCCTCCTGGTCCGGGAGAAAGCAAGATCCGCTGTTCCCCCTAGCCTAACAGGTTCCCCAACCCTCCCGCCAGGTCTTTCAGGCCGCTCGCGTCCCCCTTGATCACAGCGTCGAGCTGACCGGCGATCGGCGCCGGCAGCTTGTCCTTCAGGAATTCCAGGACCGCTTCAACGGCTTGCTTGGCCTGGGCCTCGCTGATGCCCACCTTTTTGGCAACCATCTTGACCAATTCGTCCATCTGCACCTCCCTCATTGCTTTATACGCCTCGAGTCTATTATACCACAATGGCCGTGCGGGGCAAGCAGGATGCTCCACAGACGAGCGCCGTTCTCCGCGTGCTCGCCTACCGGCAGGTTACGGGCGCGGGCGCGCCGTCGGCCGAGATTAGCTTAACCTCAAAGACCTTGGGCCATAGCTTCCCCGTCACAAACAGCCGCTCACCAGCGGCGTCGTAGGCGATGCCGTTGAGCACGTCCACCGGCTCGGCATAGTCCTCGGGTCCCAGGAGCCCGTGCACGTCGATCCACGCCGCCACGCGGCCTGTGGCGGGATCGATCACAGCGATGCGATCGGTCTGGTAGACGTTGGCCAACACCATGCCCTGGATGTACTCCAGCTCGTTGAGCGCGAACACGGGGCCGGCGTCGTCGGTCACCAGAACGCTGCCTGTCTCTTGATAGGTGTCGGGATCCCAAAAGCGCAGCCTCGGCGTCCCGTCACTCATGATCAGCCTGGCCCCATCGTGCGTGAGGCCCCAGCCCTCTGTAGGATAGATAAAGGTAGCGAGCAGCACGAAACCCTCCCGGTCGTAGACGAACCCCAGTCCGGACTGCCAGGTCAGTTGGATGATCCGGCCTTCCCAGACGGCGATTCCCTCGCCAAAATGCTCGGGCGGGAGCGAGATGGACTGCAGAACCTTGCCGGTCTCCAGTTGCACTCGGCGCAACGTGGACTGCCCATAAAGCCCGGTCCCCTCGTAAAAGCCCCCGTCCTCAAAGACCAAACCCTGCGTGTACGCGGTCCGGTCGTGCGGAAACGTATTGACGACTCGGACCGTGCAGACGGGGATAGAAGCAACCGGAGTGGTAGTCGGGTCAGGGGTCGCCGTCGCCGCCGGAGTTGGAGTGGCCGTTGGGTCAGGAATCTCTGTCGCCGTCGGGGTTGGCGTGACCGTAGGGTCAGGCGTCTCCGTCGCCACCGGCGAGGGGGAGCCGGTGCAAGAGAGCACCAGCATCGCACACGCCAGGAGCGTATAGCCCAAGAGCCTGCTAGCGCCGGGCCGCTTTGCACAGAGGGATCTCATTTGCCTACATCAGCACCCTGGATGACCTACAGGTGCCGCTCCAGCCAGGCCTCGATGTCGGCGAACACTTGCTCTTTGCCCAGTTCGTTAAAGACCTCGTGGTAGTAGCCCTCGTATTCGATGCGCTCCTTGTCGGCAAAGGTCACGTTGTCAAAGAACCGCCGGCTGGCCTGCGGATCGCAGAGCCGATCCGCGCCGCCGTGGACGATGAGGCAGGGCAGCGCCAATTCCGCCGCGTGAGCCTGGGTCCACTCGACTGCGCCCATCAGCTCGTTGGTCATGCACGGAGAGCCCTTGCCGTGTACCAGGGGATCGCTCACATAGGCCTCCCCAACGGCGGCGTCCCGGGACAGTGCGGTGGCATCCAGGCCAGCCTCCGTGATAAGATTAGGCCACACTGGGGTCAGCACTTTGCACAGCCACAACAAGAAGGGCGATATTCCAGGCTCGCACAGCAATGGCCCGGAAGCTACGACGCCGGCCAATCCTGAGGGATGGTGCAACGCATAGTCGAGGATGATCAAGCCGCCCATGCTATGCCCGACCAGGAATACAGGCCGCCCGGGCTCAGCCTCGCGCACCAGGTCCAGAAAGGCGCGCACATCCTCCCGGTATTCGCCAAAGGCCCGTAGCTCACCCTGTTTACCGGGAGAGTGTCCATGTCCGCGCAGGTCAAAGGCATAGACGCTGTATCCCCGTGGCACAAACCAATCCACCACATTGCCATACCGCCCGCTGTGCTCGCCAAAGCCGTGCACAATGGGCAACACCGCCTTGGGCGGCCCGTCCGCGCGCCAGCGCCGGTAATATAACTCCAAGCCGCCGTGCCCTGCAAACGTCAGATGATCCATGATCAGCCTCCTTGCTCCCCATGTTTTTTGGCCGGCACTATTATACCACGTTCGGGCCCAGCAAGCAAGAGCCGCTCTGCCGGCATTTCGAGTTGGTAGGCAGTCGGCGATGTGGTATAATGGCCGCGTCTGGAGACCAGTAACCATGTCAATCCTCGTGGCGGAACGGCTAACCAAATCATACGATCCGCAGGACATCTTTTGGGATGTGTCGTGCAGCGTTGCCCATGGAGACCGCATCGCGTTGGTGGGCCGCAATGGGACGGGCAAGACCACGCTGCTGCGCATACTGATCGGCCTGGAGCCGCCGACCGGCGGGGCCGTCCATCGCGCCAAGGGACTGCGCATCGGCTACCTGCCGCAGGGCGCCTCGTTGGAAGGGGATCACACCCTGTGGCAGGAGATCATGACCGTGTTCCAGCCGCTGCGGGCCCTGGAACACAGGCTCCACGAGCTTGAGGTAGACATGGCCGATCCCGCCAGTGCAGAAGCGGCTCTGGAGGCCTACGCCCCGCTGCACGAGCGATTCGAGCAGATGGGCGGATACACCTACCAGGATCGAGCCAAGCATGTGCTGATGGGCCTGGGCTTTTCGCCCGAAGAACAGGACATGCCCCTGCCCCATCTGAGCGGGGGACAAAAGACCCGCGCCTTTCTGGCCCGCCTGCTGCTCGAATCGCCCGATCTGCTGCTGCTGGACGAGCCCACGAACCATCTGGATCTGCAGGCGATCGAGTGGCTGGAGGGATACTTGAACAGTTGGGAAGGCACCGTGGTCATGGTGGCCCACGACCGCTATTTCATGGATAGGACCGTGCGAAAGGTGTGGGAACTGGCCTTTGGACGGTTAGAGGTCTACACAGGCAACTACAGCCACTACGTCCAGCAGCGCAGCGACCGCTACGAACGACAACTGAAAGACTATCGGGCGCAACAGGAATTCATCGCCAAGGAAGAGGACTATATCCGCCGCTACATGGCCGGCCAGCGCAGCCGCCAGGCCAAGGGACGCTTGAAACGCCTGGAGCGTTTCAAGCAGGACGAGGCCATCGACAGGCCGATGGAGGAACGCTCCATCAGCCTTAGCTTGCAGACGCCCTTGCGCAGTGGCGACAAGGTGGTTTGGACCCAGGATCTGCAGGTAGGCTATGACGCGGAAGCGCCTCTGTTCCATTGCCCTGATCTGGATCTGCGGCGGGGCGAATGCGTGGCCCTTCTGGGGCCCAACGGCTCGGGCAAGACCACTTTCCTCAAAACCATCATGGGCGATCTGGAGCCACTGGCGGGACACGCCCGGCTGGGCGCCAGCCTGAAGGTGGGCTACTTTGCCCAAATCCATACCGATCTCGACCCCGAGAAAAGCGTCCTCGATACCATCTTGGAGGTGAGGCACCTGGCATTGGGCGAGGCGCGCAATTTCCTCGCGCGCTTTCTCTTCACCGGCGACGACGTGTTCAAGCGGATCGGCGACCTGTCCGGCGGGGAGCAAAGCCGGGTGGCGCTGGCCAAGCTGGTGCTGCTGCGCGCCAATTTCCTGCTTCTCGACGAGCCGACCAACCACCTGGACATCGCCAGCCAGGAAATACTGGAAGAAGTGCTGGATGATTTTCCCGGTACCATCGTGCTGGTCACCCACGATCGCTACCTGGTGGACCGCCTGGCGAGCCAATTGTGGCTCATCACCCCCCCACAGCAGGCCATGGCAGTATTCCCCGGCGGATGGGCCGACTATGTGGAGGCAAGGAACCGCGAGGGACAGCAGGTCGAAGCCCGGCAGGCCAAAGACAAGTGGAGCACCGATCAGCGCCAGCTCCGGCGTGAGGAACAGCGCGCACGCCGCGAATACGAGGCTCGCCAGCAGGAAGCCGCCGAGATCGAGGCCGACATCCATCGCCTGGAGTCACAACTCAAGGAGCTGCACGACGAAATCATCGCTGCCAGCCAGGCCCAGCAGGCGATGCGCATCCACGAACTGGGCACCATCTATGCCGAGCTGGAAAGCCAGTTGCACGAGCAGATGGAGCGATGGGCGGGGCTGGACCTGTGAGCACGATGCGAGAAGGGCAGCAGCCTGAAACCAGGCGCCCCCTACTGATCGGCCTGACCGGCAACATTGCCACAGGCAAGAGCGAGGTGGCCCAGATGTTGGGCGAGCTGGGGGCACACGTGATCGACGCCGACCGAGTGGCGCACGAGGTGATGGCTCCCGGCGGCCCGGCCTACGACTCGGTGGTACATGCCTTTGGCCCGGCGACCCTGGGCCCGGACGGCAGCATCGATCGAAAGAAACTGGGCGCTATCGTCTTTCGCGACCCAGAGGCCCTGCAACGGCTGGAGGCGGCCGTCCACCCGGCGACCATCACCGAGGTGATCCGGCGTATCGCCCAGGCCGGCGAGCCGGTGATCGTGATCGAGGCCATCAAGTTGATCGAGGGCGGCATGCACCGCGGCTACGATGCGCTCTGGGTCGTGACCGCGCCGCGCCCGCTCCAGATCGAGCGGCTGGTCAGCATGCGCGGCCTCTCGGAGGACGAGGCGGCCCTGCGCGTGGATGCGCAGCCACCCCAGGCCGAAAAGGCAGCAGTCGCCGATCTAGTGATCGCCAACGATGGCGATCTGGATGCATTGCGCGAAAAAGTAGAGGCTGCATGGTCAACGATCAGGGCGCGCCCAAACAGGCAAACGGCGACCACAGGCCGGCTTGCCCACGAGCCCCCACAAACCGAGGTGGTGGTCCGCCCCGTGCGGCGTGACGACCTCCAGGATGCAGCGGGCGTCGCAGACGTGCTCAACAGCGTCATCGCCGAGGGCCGTTACACGGCCCTGACCGGGCATTGGACGCCGGAAGCGGAGCAGGCATTCCTGCAGGGACTGGGGCCACGCAGGGAGGTCTCGGTCGCCGAGGTAGCAGGGCGCATTGCCGGGTTTCAGGTGATCGAGCCCTTTGTGACCTACACCTCGACGATGGATCACGTCGCCCACATGGGCACCTACGTCTGCGCCGAGTTCCGAGGACGTGGGATCGGGCGCCGGCTGGCAGCGTGCACGCTGGCCTTTGCCCGGGCGCACGGTTACGAGAAATCGGTCATCTATGTCATGGCGGACAACGAGCCGGGACTGGCCTACTATCGCAGTCTGGGCTTTGAAGAGTGCGGCGTGCTCCACCGCCAGGTCAAGATCGACGGCGTGTACCACGACGCGGTCTTGATGGAGTTGCAGTTCGAGGTGATTGGCCGTGGGTGAGCAGGCCCGGCGGGCCAGGCTCCGAGATCTCACAGAGATCGTGAGGCTGGTGCAGGAAGGGCACGGGTCAGGTCAGTTGGGTGAGGCCCAGGTGACCGATTGGCTCTACACCAAAGGGGTATGGGTTGCGCTTTGCGATGAGGACCTGGTGGGCGTAGCAGCCTGGCAAGCGGAGAACCTGCTGGCGGTGACAGACGTGCTCCATGTGGCGCCGGTCGAGTTCTGGCCCGAGGCGGGTGGCCATTTGCTGGAGATCATCGAAGGCGAGGCACAAATCCTGATGTGCGAGGCCAACGTCGTACTGCTGCCCGCCCTGGCCCCAGAGGCAGCCCATGCCGTGCTCCGGCAGCGGGGCTACGAACGCAAAGGGCGGGAGGAGTTGCACCGCATCTGGAAAGAAGTGCTGAGCGGCTTTGCCGCCGGCGAGCCGGAGGTCCTGGTCAAGCGGCTCCGAGAGCGGATGGTGATGGTGCCGGTATAGCGGAGCTTTTACAATGGGTGCTGGATCGCACCGATGAGGAGGTGGGAAAGATGGGACTCAAAGCATGGGCGTCCAAACATCCGCGACTGACGGCCTGGGCCGTGCTGGCCCTGGGCATGGTGGCCATCTTGATCGTGTCGGCCAGAAACGTGGGCCTGGAGGCGTCACAGTGGGTGGCCCTCATCGTGGCTACGATCTTGCTCGCCGGCCTGTGTGTATGGATCATCGGCTGGGGCGATCAAGAGGACAAAGAGGAAGCGGAGTCAGTAAAAGAAGAGGCGTAATCGACGCTCCAACGGCAGCCGGCCGCCGTATCAAGTATCCTGCCCATCAATGGCATGAAGGGCGACCTGGGCGTCGTATGGCCGGACGGAATGAATAGCCCAACCCGGGCTCCAGTAGCTTGGGGGGTTTCCCCCTTCTTGACAGCACACCCAAAACAAGATATAATCTGCCTATCAAACGTTTGGTAGAATTTGGCCGGGGCTCAGGGATGACCCAGCAACGAAGGGCAGAGAAAGAGGATCGGCTTCTCGAGGCTGCGACGCGTCTCTTCAAAGAGAAAGGGTATCACAACGCCTCCATGCAAGAGCTGGCGGAGGCTGTGGGGATGCAAAAAGGCAGCCTCTATTACTACATCAAGAGCAAGGACGAGCTCCTTCGCCGCTTGATGGAGCGCGCAACCTCGTTCATGTCGGCCCAGATCGACGAGATCTATGCCAGCGATCTCCCCCCCACAGAAAAACTCCGTTGGGCGCTCGAAAACCACGCCGTGACCATGATGGATCACCTCGACCTGGTGTCCGTCTACCTGCACGAGTACCGCAATCTGCCCCCGGAGCGCATGGCGGAAGCGATGGCCGTCCGCAAACACTACGAACAGGTGTTAATGCAGATCGTGCAGGACGGAGTCGCCGCCGGCGAGTTCCGGCCCGTGAACGTCAAGATGGCGGTTTTTGGCATGCTGGGCATGCTGAACTGGACCCACCAGTGGTTCTCGCCTGGCGGCCCCTTGTCATCCAACGAGATAGCGTCCACGCTGGCGGGGTTGGCGATGCACGGGCTGACCCTCCGTGGTGGCTGACGCCGCCTCGCACGGGCGTGCAAAGAGAGGAGGAACGAGGAAAATGCCCACAGTCGAGCTTGCGGGACGCGGCACGGTCGCCTACCAATGGAGCGGGGATGGGCCCGAGACCGTAGTGCTGGTCAACGGTTCGGTCTTTAACTACCACCAGTGGGACATGCAGGCGCTGCCCAGGTTGCAGGGCGCGTTCAAGGGGCAGGCCCGTTTCCTCCAATACGACTATGTCGGCGTCGGCGGATCTTCGGCCAAGACAGCCCCCTTCCGCATGCTCGATCTCGCCGACGAGCTGCGGGACCTTCTCGATGCCCTCTCGGTAGATCGAGTCCACCTATGCGGCATCAGCAAGGGGAGCCTGGTAGGCCAGGCGTTCCTCATCGGCCACTGCGAGCGCGCCCTGACCTTCTGCGGGCTGGGCAACCCGAACGTTCTTTCCAGGGATCTGACAGGGACCTTTTCGGCCTTTCAGGACCGGTTGGAGGCGCTGGAGGAGATCAGAGAGCTATGGCCGCAGCGGATCAACCGCGCCAACTATGCAGAGGTCGTCAATAGGGTCTACGTGCCAGCCATGTTTGGTAAGGAATACCAGGACCTTTCCCTTATGGAGCGGCTGCGGGCCATGATCGTGCGGCGCATGGTGTACCCCGCCCTGGAAGGCACCTTCATCCAAACCATGGTGGACCTGTTCCATTTTTACGTGGGTGACATCACGGAGGAGGTCGCGGCCTTTGCCGATGGGCTGCCCCAGATACAAGGCGCGCCGATCCTCCTGCTGAACGGGACGGCCGACACGACGACACCCGTGCACATGTCGCGCGAGCTGGCCCAACTGCTGCCCCAGGCCGAGCTGGTCGAGTTTGAGGGGGTCACGCACATGGGACCGATGCTCCTGGCAAAGGAAGCCGGCCCGGTATTCGAGAGATACACTGATTTCCTGAGACAGCACATCTGAAAAGAGCTGCCGTCCCAGTTGAGGAAGCGACGCCCTTTACGGACCGTGTGCTACACAGAGGAGGCTCCATGGCACTGAATCTGGACGCAATCGGCAAAAAGATCGGACCGGTCACCAGCACGTATGACTGGAAGGATATTGTCCTCTATGCGCTTGGGGTGGGGGCTGGCTTTGAAGAGCTGGCATACGTCTATGAGAACCAACTCAAGGTCATCCCCAGCTTTGCCACCCTCAGCATCTATGACTTTTTCAGCGACTTTATAACCCTTTCTGGCGTCAATCTGGCCGGCATTCTGCACGGGGAACACGAGTTGATCGTGCACTCCCCTATCCCATCCAAGGGAGACAGCCTGACGAGCGAGGGATGTATCACCGACATGTTCGACAAAGGGGCGGGCAAGGGTGCGTTGGTCCTCGGCAAGATCGAAACCTACGGCTCGCAGGGGCAAAAGCTTTACACCAACGTCGCCACCCTCCTGTCCCGGCTGGATGGTGGGTTCGGCGGCAAGCCAGGCCCGGTAGAGACCTTCGAGTTCCCCGAGCGGGAACCCGATTTTGAGGAGCTGGGGCGGCCATCACAGGATCAGCCGCTGGTTTACCGGCTTTCTGGCGATACGTTTGCGCTGCACGTAGATCCCAGCTTTGCCCAGATGAGCGGTTTCCAGGGGCCGATCATGCACGGGCTGTGCACGTTGGGCTTTGCCTGCCGGGCCGTCGTCAAACACCTCTTCCCGGGCGAGCCCGAGCGGATGACGCGATTGCGCAACCGGTTCACCAGGGTCCTCTACCCCGGCGAGCCGATCAAGACGCAGATTTGGAAGCTGGAGGAAGGGCTTGCCGTCTTTCGGACGGTCAATGCCGAGACGGGAGTGGTAGTCCTGGATCGCGGCCTGGTCGAGTGGTTGAGCCGCGAAGAGGCAGAGTGGAAAGCCAAGGCAACAGGGATCCGCTTTGACGGTCAGGTGGCAGTGGTCACCGGCGCCGGCGGCGGCCTGGGCCACATCTATGCCCTCGAGCTCGCCCGCCGCGGCGCCCGCGTCGTCGTCAACGACCTCGGCGGCGCTCCCGACGGCTCCGGCGCCTCCTCC
>Ga0068714_10002751_pt1 | contig 22052 bp, 15 predicted proteins | sample MTBNYHSulfiMetaG_FD_62988 | JGI IMG/M metagenome (GOLD analysis project Ga0068714, IMG submission 62988) | Enrichment culture microbial communities from rom New York Harbor, USA that are MTBE-degrading - MTBE-NYH (New York Harbor Sulfidogenic)... | ecosystem: Environmental > Aquatic > Marine >... | reverse complement strand
CATGAAGATCCTTCAGGTCAGCACATACGATATTTCAGGAGGGGCCGCACGGGCCGCCTACCGGCTGCAAAAAGGGCTTCGCGAGATGGGTCACGACTCCCGGATGCTGGTCAGGCACAAGAATACGAAAAGTGTGTATGTGCACTCTGTTTCTGTTGAAACGGGTATAGAGGAGGCGAGGGGGGGCTTTTTTCTTGAGAATGTGATCCAGCAGCATTATATCACACGGCATCGAACGGAGAGGAGCAATACCCTCTTTTCGTTCCCATACCCCGGTTACGATATTGCCCGAATCCCGGCCCTGAATGAGGCCGATGTCATTAATCTTCACTGGATCGCGCAGTATCAGTCGCCGGCGACCCTGCGCAATCTATCTTCTCTGGGAAAGCCGGTAGTATGGACACTGCATGACCAATGGGCCTTTACGGGCGGGTGCCATTACAGCGCCGGTTGCGAAAATTATCAGGCCGACTGCACCCGGTGCCCACAGGTTACCGAGGACTTGTGGTCGCTCCCTGAGGCTGTACTGAAGGACAAGCTGGATTTCTTTAAAGGGATTTCCTTTACACTTGTGACACCCAGCCGGTGGATGGCCGACTGTATCAGAAAAAGCTGGCTTTTCGGGGCCCAACGTGTTGAAGTGATCCCCAATTCCTTGGAGACGGATATCTTTGCTCCGTTACCCAAGGAGACGGCCAAGGAATCGTTCGGCCTGGAAAAGGATACTTTGACCATCCTTTTTGGAGGCGAGGATACCAATGAGAGAAGGAAGGGTTTTCTGGAATTGGTGTCGGCTTTTGAATATCTTACGCAAAAAGATGAGCCCAAATCTCTACTCGATATAGAAAAGGTGTGTGTACTCTGTTTCGGCCGGCCGAGCGAGGCGGTTCAGTCCCTCAATATTCCTTTTGTCTCTTTGGGGCACCTGGGGTCTGATCTGGAGATACGGAATGCCTATTGTGCCGCCGATGTTTTTGTATTACCCTCACTCGAGGACAATTTGCCCAATACGGTGTTGGAGGCCATGAGTTGCGGTACGCCGGTGGTTGGCTTTGAGATCGGGGGAATGCCTGACATGGTGGAGAACGGGGTCACCGGTCAACTGGTGCCCCCCGGCGATACCGTGCAGTTAGGTGAGGCGATCCTTTCGCTACTTTTGAATTCGAGCAAACGGCACGAGATGGGAGAAAGATGCCGGCAAAAGATAGAGACAGAATATGCCTTACGCGTTCAGGCGTCGCGTTACGTCGAATTGTATGAGGAACTGCTTTCGGAAAAATCAGCAGAACCACTTGAGGGCCTTGGGGAAAATCATGAGCACAGCTTTGCATTTTTCGGAGAGGATCTCTCTGTTTCGGCGCCCTTAGAACCCGCTGTGGGGACTCATTTTGAAAAGGTTTATGATACTGTTCTATTCCGCGCATTAAAGGAGAGCACATTCGAGATTTACCGGAACTGGCAGGACGCCGAATCGGATAGAGTTAGGCGCTTTCAGGTGATCCAAGAACAGGGCGAGCGGATTACGGACCTCGAATTACAGGTAGATCGATGGCTGATTGAAGCGAAGCGGTTGCAGGACGACAAAAATTATCTCCTTGGTGAAGTAGATCGGTGGCTGAATGAAACGAAGCGTTTGCAGGATGTGATGCTCCAAAGGGAGTTGGAGACAAAGAATCTGAGCGAAGAAGTGGCGCTGCTGGAAAATCGCATTCTTGATATTGAGGCCGACCGGATTGCCCGATTGAAGGTGATTAATGATCAGGGGGAACGAATCTCCGAACTGGAGGCCGAGGTGGATCGGTGGCTGAATGAGAGCAGACGGCTTCATGAGGCATGTGCAGAACTCGAGAGGGATCGCAATGAACTGAAGATCAAGACGATGCGGCAGGGAGGAATCCCATTGTTGCAATGGATGAGAAGAGAGCGCTCCTTCCTGTCTGACCGCTTTAGAGAGGCGCTTTTGATCCTGAAGGGAACAAAAGGTAAGCGCTTCGACCCGGCTGTGACAGTCAAAAAGATCCTTAGGGGCGATGACGTCAGGGCATCTGATTTGGAAAGGAACACAACAGATCAAATGCCCTTGCGTGTTGAACTGGCTGCCTTTAAAAACAGAATTGATGCCTTTAATGCATCGCAACCCAATCGAAAGATGCTGGACGATATTCGTCTGTTCAATCACAGCATGGTCGATCAATTTAACAGCATGTTCCCCTTGAAAGGGTGCACCTTACTGGATGTGGGTGCATCGCCCCATGGCTATGCCCTGGAGCGCGCCCTGCAATACGGCGTGGCCTTGTACGCGGGCATCGGTCTGGATATCGATGAAGGCGAACATGTTTCAGGGGATGGCAATAACGTGGCCCTGCTCCTCAAGATGGATGCCGCAAACCTGAGATTCCCGGATGGCATGTTTGATGCGGTTTTTTCGATCAGTGTATTTGAGCATGTCTCGGATGTGCCCCGAGTTCTGTCTGAAATCGCTCGTGTATTGCGGGTGGGGGGGTGTGCCCTCATTTCCTTTGAGCCTGTGTGGAGCTGCTCTTACGGGCACCATTTGCATCATTTTGGGGAATGTGCCCGCCTGGTGCCGGCCTGGGGTCATTTGATTTGGTCTCCGGATCAAATGAGAGACTATTTGTCCGAAAGGTGGCCGGGCAACGCCCCACTGCTGCTGGATGAGGCCATTGAATGGATATACCATGGAGATTCGATAAACCGTTTAAATATCAGACAGTTCAAAGAACTGTTCGAAAAAAGCGGCTTGACTGCAAGGTGGTGTATGGATTTGCCGGATGATGAGAAAAACTGCAATTCGGTTCAGCTTAAGATGGCGTCCGAGGCCACATGCCTCGCTCCCGATGAATTGATGACCAAAGGTCTCTGCATGTTGCTGGCCAAAGAGTCTTTCCGAATGTGATGTCTTGTCATGAAGCCAACACCAACGCAGCCAAAGATTCTGATCCTTAATAACGACCTGCCTGTATTTCCTGGCTGGGGGGGGATCGAATATTTACATACCACCTATCTCGCTCAGATGGCTTCTAAGGTGGGACTAGTTTCCCTGGTTCACACGGCCGAACAAGCTCAGAAGAAGAAGTGGCTCGCGGACGCGGGCGTCGTGCTGTATCTCTGGGAGAATTGCAATCTCGAAGGCGGCAGGAAACTCGAGATCAGGAAGTTCGGTCCCTTGCGCCGAACAGCAAAGGGCCTGTACGATCTGGGCCGATCGTTCTGCTTGCGGCCCTCTGATACGCTGTTCCAGGATTTTCAGTTCAGCAACCTCTCCAAACACCTTCTTCAGGCCCTAACCGAGGAGACGTGGGATGTATTGATTGTAGTTCAGAGCAGTTGTGCCCGATGGATAGACTATCTCCCCTGGTTTCCTGTGAGGGTGTTGATGATGCATGATGCGCGCGCGCTCATGTATGAACGCCGTGCAAGAGTTGCAGAGACGCCTCTTGATAGAGTGATACTTCTTTTTCAGTCTATGCTCTATAGACGGTTTGAGCGGGTCTATTCAAGGAAGTATGATCTTATCGTAACCGTATCATCGACAGACGCGGCGTGGATAAATGAGCATTACCAACCCCAACGCGTGGTCACCATACCGATCCCCATAGACGGGAACTACTTTTCGCCCATGTCCGAAGAGCCGGTGGATCCGTTTCGCATACTGTTTACCGGGATGATGAACCATCCACCCAATGTCGATGCCGTCTCTTTCTTTGCCCACAGGATATTCTCTAGAATCAAAGCAGTTGTGCCAAAGGCGCAATTTTGGGTGGTAGGTCGGGATCCAACAGAGGAGGTGAGACAGCTCGCGTCCTTGCCCGGTATTGTGGTGACAGGGTTTGTTCCCGATATTCGTAAGCACAAGGCCGCCTCGGCCGTGGAGGTGGTGCCATTGCGCTTCGGGGCCGGGATGCGTCAAAAAATTCTAGAGGCCTGGGCCATGAAAAAATGCGTTGTTTCAACCCGCATCGGCGCGGAAGGCCTAGATTATCAGGATGGCATTAATATCCTGATCGCTGATGATGCAAACACCATGGCCCAACGGGTGGTGAAGGTGCTCAATTCTCCTGAGATGGCTGCAGAGATCGGAGAAAGGGCCTACGAAACCGTATCGAAATTCCATTCACCGATCCGGCTGTCAACTGCCTACTTTAATGCCATTTCGTCTGTCGTTTCAAGCAAATGGGCCTGTAATAAGCCCATGAAAACCGCCATTGATCTGCGCTGGATGCTGCCGGGCGTGGCTGGAGGCATTGAGACTCTGACGCGTTCGTTTATAAATGAATTGAAGAAACTCGATCAATTCAACCATTACACGCTCGTCGCACCCTCCGTGGTCAAATATGATTTTGACTTTCGCAAAAACGATAATTTTCGCATGGTTGCCGCCGACGGCCCGGGGTATTACGCCCGAAAAATGATGCGAGGGGCCGTTCAGCAGCTCCACCAGGCATTTCATGTTCATTACTGGCGCACGCCCGAGGTCAAAATCCTGAACGACGCAAAGGTGGTGGGATCAGATCTGGTGCTTTCGCTTTCGGGGTATATTTATCCTGACATGCGGCCGCTAAGAAATGTGGTGGTAGTCCCCGATATCCAGCATGAGTACTATCCCCATTTCTTTCCCCCGGATGTTTTGGCCGAAAGAAGGCGGATTTACAGCGAGTCGATTCTGGCTGCAGACGGGCTTATCGCCATTTCGGAATACACGCGGCAGACCCTCATCGAAAAATTCGGAATTGATCCATCGCGGATTCATACCGTGCATCTGGCCGCGGATCCTGTTTTTCAGAGGGAAAACCAGGTAGACGGAAACAGGGAGCGGGTGCTCCGGAAATACCGACTTCCAGAACAGGGATATCTCTTTTTGCCGGCAAATACATGGCCTCACAAAAACCATAGGGGTGCCATTGAGGCTCTTCAGATCCTGAGGCAGGACTATGGCCGTGAATTGATGCTGGTCTTTACGGGAAGCCACAAGGAGGCCCAGGGGGAGTTGAACCGGCTTATCGCCCAAAACCACCTGGACGGGGCCGTCAGGTTCCTAGGCTATTGTCCGGTGAATGACCTGATAGGCCTTTACGAAGGGGCCGCGGCCCTGGTTTACCCCTCATTCTTTGAAGGGTTTGGGATCCCACTGCTGGAGGCCATGTGGACCGACTGTCCGGTGGTCTGCAGTAACCTCACCTCGCTGCCCGAGATTGCCGGGGATGCTGCACTCCTTGTGGACCCCCATTCGCCCGAGGCGTTGGCCGATGCGGTCAATCGTCTAATTTCCGACGGGGCGTTGCGCACCGATCTTATCGCACGGGGACGAAAGCGGGTGGAGGCATTTTCGTGGTCAAGATTCACTATAGAGGTGGTGAAGGTCTTGCACCGGATTCACACCATGGGCGGTTAAAGACCTGGCCGGGAAGGCTAGTAAAAGGAGTTTGGATGTTGGCAACGTCTCATGGTATTTTGTCAGAGGATTGATTTTTCCAGGCCCGGAGGTGGAGTAATTTGACGAGCTGGCCGCGCATATCCATAGTAACCCCTTCTTTTAATCAGGGGAGATTCATCAAAGAGACCGTCGACAGTGTTTTGGCCCAAGGTTATCCGAATATCGAGCATATCGTTGTAGACGGCGCATCGACTGACGATACGCTCAGCATCCTGGGCGGCTATACCCACCTTCACGTCATTTCCGAACCGGACAATGGCCAGGCCGAGGCTATCAACAAGGGGTTTCGTTTGGCCACCGGCGCCATCTTGGGATTCTTGAACTCAGACGATACGCTTTTGCCGGATGCGCTTATTTGGCTTGCAGGCGCCATGGGAAAGGGGAGCGCGCCAGACATTGTGATGGGCCGCTGTCGTTTTGTGGACGAAGAAGGACATTTTATCGGGATCGAACATCCAAGTTGTTTTGTAAGTCATTTAAGGGTGTTACAAGTTTGGAAGGGGCATTTCATCCCACAGCCGGCCGTGTTCTGGCGAAGAGAGGTATGGGAGCGATGCGGGGGCATGGATGAAAAGCTGGGGAGCCAGTGGATCGATTACGATCTGTTTTGCCGTTTTTCCATGAGGTACCGTTTTGAACCCATCAACCAGCCCCTGGCCACATACCGGCTGCACGATCATTCCAAGAGCATGCGATGCACAGAAGACACTCGGCTCGAAGAGGCCATTCGGATCAGTCGGAAATACTGGGGGCCTGTCTGGTCCCTCCGATTCTGGAGACTGGCCACCTCTCTGCTTTGGTTTCGGTTGGATCGGGTGGGTCGCGCTCGACAGCTGATCGCTTTGGCCAAAGAGGCCAAACGTCAGGGTAAAATCCATAGGGCATGGATCTGTGCGGTCCCTGCGTTGCTCCTCGCGCCGGATGTTGCCTTCTACAGAATCGTGTATCCCGCGTTGCGTGAGAGGGCTTTGGGATCTTTCAAAAGCGCCCTGGATCGGTGGCGACGTCTGAACAGGATAGACCCTCGGACCGCTGTGTACATGGATCACACGGATGTATGGGAAGACGGTCGGGTGGGGCCGCACCTCGTTTTGCGTTTTGAGTCTATAGAGAAGGTAAAAAGCATCCTGATAACGGGTGAAGCAGATTTGTCTTATGTACGGCAACCATTTTCACTTAACGTCTCAGTGAACGACCGGAGGGTCGGTCTCAAGAACTTAAAGGAAAATGGGCCTTTTTCGGTTCGGTTTGACCTGAAAGAGCCCGCGCCAAGCGGCCAGATAACGGTTGAAATCAGGGCGTCATCATGGTTTGTCCCCCATTTCTATTTTAAAAACGGAGACCTTCGGCCGATTTCATGGCGGTTCCAGGAGGTATCTTTGAATAGAGAGATGTGATCTTTATTACAAAGATATCTCAACCTACCGGCATGATTCTGTATCGAAGATTTGTAAATGCTTACAAGGGAACTCTTAAGACTTCCCTTACGGTCATCCGATGCAATCATTTGCCGACGGGCTTAGACCCAGGGTGGATTTATGGAGTATCGAAGGCTGGGCAGATCTGAATTGATGGTATCTGCTGTCGGTTTCGGCACCTGTCAGCTGCGCCTGACGACGCAAGCACAGGCGATGGATACGCTGCTAAAAGGCTTTGAACTCGGGGTCAATATTGTCCATACGGCCCCGGATTACGGAAACGCTGAAGAACTCGTGGCCCGGGCCGTTCAACAGAGCGGTCGGCACGTTATGGTGGCCTCACAGGGTTACGACGTACCTGGAAATGCAACGGGACCGGTATCTCACTTTGAAAAGCTTTTTGAGACCACCTGCAAACTCCTTGGCGCCGAACAACTCGATCTTTACGGGATTGCCTGCATAGATGATCGCGAAGTTCATCAAGAGAATGTGTGGGGCAAAAACGGGATGGTTGATTTCCTCTTGAAAAAGAAGGAGGAAGGGAGACTCCGTGGGATCTTTTGCACTACGCATGGTGCACCGGAGTATATCAGGCAATTGATAACAAGCGGGGTTTTTGATGCTGTCATGCTGGCCTACAATATTCTGGGCTACCATTTGCTTACCTGCCACCCCCCTCCAGATCGTCATTACGAATCATTGCCCCGCAATGAGAAGGAGATCTTTCCCCTGTGTCGCGAGCACGACGTCGGGGTGATGATCATGAAACCGTTGGCAGGAGGGCTTTTGTGCCAAAGCGACGCTTTTCCGCCTTATGGTCATGGAAAGGCGGGGCCTGGGGACTTGAGGGCCGCAGATGTCCTTCGCTCGATCCTCCTCCACCCGGAAGTCTCCTGTGTGCTACCAGGCACAGCATCTGTTGCAGAGGCAGAGGAGAACGCCCTGAGCGGATATGGCCTCATGGATGTGGGGGCGGATCGGGGAGCGAGGCTCAAGGCGATTGTTGAAGGACTAAAGACAACGATTTGCAGCCGATGTGGTGCGTGTGACACCATGTGCAGCCAGGGCTTGGCAATCTCCTCGATTTTTTGGGCGGGTTTGATGCATCAATACCCTTCTGCGGTTTTTGAGCAACCTGAAAGCATCGAGTACTTTCGGTTGCATCCTCAATTGGAGCCTGTATGCGCTGCCTGTTCCACCCCGACATGCGTCTGTCCCAATGGGATCAACATTCCCCGGAGTCTAAAGGAGCTTCACTTCCAGATGGTTGCGTTGATGCGTCAGGGACTGATCCCTCCCCCAGAGACGTGTAAACGGAAGCCTTGCGGCGACGCTTCGTTTGGGGCGCGAATGGTCACCGTGGATGTCCCGGAAATGATGGAACCCGGGGAATTGCGCCTTTGTCGCCTCCTTGTTGAAAATGCGGGCGAACGCGGGTGGCATCCCATGGACAAGGTGCATCAGGCCCGTGTTATGTTGGGCGTATTCGTGGAAGGAGAACGAATTCATGCGATCGAAGTGGCGCAAGATGTCCATAAGGGCGGCCGCTGGCATTTTGCATTTGAAGTCATGGCTCCTTTGGATGTGGATTGCTTCCAACTGGATTTGAAATTGCTCGGGGAGCATCAGCATTTCTCAGAAGTTCTGGGCCCGATACTCTTTTCCAAAAATGTCCCTGTGCGCAGCACAACCGATCCAACGCCGTTCAAGCGGTGGACAGCACGTCGGATGGTGCAGGGGAAGGCTTTGGACCCTATCAGGCCTCTTTTTATGAGGCAGGGAGTCAACAAAATGATCGGATCGCGTAGCATTGTCTGGCGGCGGGCTTTGTCTCCCATGCGTTTTTTGAGAGCACTGAGGCAGTCAAAGGCCGGACGGGGATGGGATTCCCTGCCGGTGGTCAATCCTGCTGTAAACTCATTGGACGAGACGGTCTCGATGAAGCCATATAACGTGGCCTGGCTCGACCATAATCTTCCTGTCTCATTCCCCAGAGGCGAACCATATCAGGTTTATCTTCACGTAGAGAACCGTGGTTCGCGTCACTGGCATGCCGCCCATGCCGAGGGAAGATGGGTCGAGCTTGTGATTTATATCGGAGATGTTCTTCATTGCACGTCCAGGCTGCCGCACGATGTGGCGCCTGGGAAGAAGGCCCTTTTGACAAGCCGCATTACATTTCCGGATACCGCTGAAAACGGAAAATGGAGGGTAACGGTTTCATTTGTAGAACAACATGTCGCCTGGTTTCATCAAAACGGCATGGATCCGCTGGTGGTCGAGATCCAGGTAAAGGAACCGGAGAAAGGAGCCATCGACGAAGCGGCCGCTGCTGCCAGACGCTCTAACTGGGGATTTTGGTTCCCCAGTCAGGGGATTATGCGGAGTCGGACCGGCCTTCGATATCCCATGTTCATTGAACAGGCGCAGGGGTGCCGTGTTCGCGACGTAGAGGGGAACGAGTGGATTGATTACGTCATGGCAGGTGGGGCCGCTATTCTGGGATATGCCCATCCAGAGATCCGGGAAGCGATTTCACGGCAACTGGCTTCAAGCGCGGTGACCACGCTTCCATATATGCTGGAAATGAAAGCCACCCAGATATTGTGCGACATGATTCCTTGCGCGGAGATGGCCCTGTTTGGGAAACATGGTTCGGATATGTGTACCGTTGCCGTACGCACAGCTCGACTCCACACGGGCCGCAAAAAGGTCCTTTTCAGCGGTTATCATGGATGGCATGACTGGTATGCAGAGACGCTGCAACCAAGGCTGAGGATCTCTGGAGAACCACCGACACTCTTTCGGTTCGAGCTCAACGAACTATCCTCGTTCCGTTCGCTGGTGAAGGAACACGCAGGCGAGATCGCCGCTGTGATTATCGAACCAGCGGCTCAAGCGACAGGTCTTGATGGTCCGGTGTGCGACGCAGATCCGGCCTTCCTGGGAGAGGTTGCCGACACCTGTCGTCAGGAGAGGATCGTTCTTATCTTCGACGAAATTGTCACCGGCTTTCGGCATCCACAGGGAAGCGTACAGCGGGCCACCGGGATTATTCCGGATCTTGCCTGTTTTGGTAAGGCCCTCAGCGCGGGGATGCCGTTATCGGCCCTGGTGGGGCGGCGGGACATCATGCAGACAGCCGCCCAGACCGTTTATATGCCCACGTTCAGGGGGGAAATGTATTCATTGGCAGCGGCTGTCGCTGCGTTGGGCATCTATAAACGGTGGGATGTGCCTGCTCAGATCCATGCGTTTGGTCTTGCACTCAAGGACGGGATCAATCTCGTTACCCGCGAATTAGGTATTGCAGGTGAAATGATCGGAGCGCCTTTTCGCATGATCTATCGGTTCAACGAACCCGACGGAATGCAGCGATCCCTGAAGCGGACACTCCTTCAGCAGGAATTGCTCCAGCGGGGCATCATCACTTATCAGGGATACATGTTGCCCAGCACGGCCCACGGCGATCCGGAGATGGAGCAGACGATCGCCGCGTTCAGGGGGGCACTGCAGCGCGTGGAAGAGGTTGCATCAGAACAGGCATTTGTCCGTTATCTGGACATCCCGTTAATATAGGCGTGGTTCAGAGAGATCCCTCATGGATTCGTATGGCATTAAATTTATTAGACACGGTATTCCCCTCGTTCTCCCTGTCAATTTCAGCGCCATATTTGCCTTTCGCATTCAAAATGCCTCTATATGGGATGTGCACTTCCAGAGTTATTCGTCATTTTACGGTACTGCAATAAATCACACGGCGATTCGCCTGTCCGTTTTCTTGGATGAAGATTTTTTGACAAATGTGCTGGTATACAACGATTGCATCCATGCAGGGGAGCGCGTGACGCTGTTTTTTCCCTTTCGTTCAGGAAATGAGGGAGAATACCGACTACAGGTCGCTCTGGCAACATACCATATGGGGGCTGTCTCTCATGAGAGATGCCCCCTTTTTGAAACAGCTCTATGCGTAAAAGGGAATATCTCAGGCATTGGCCTGGCACAGAAGGTCCGTCATAGTTTTTTTACCTTTTTGCATGCTGAGTGGCCGATCCAGTTAAAGCGATGGCAGCTGCGGTTTCACAGGGCAAAACGCGTTTATCTCCTTTACAAAAACGCATCTCAAGAGAAGACGCTTAAGCAGCTGAAGGAGATAAATAGAGAACTGGCCTTTATGGAAAAACAGGTACGCAAGCTGAAGCCGGCATCTCTGCCTTGCTACCTCGGAATGGACACTACGTCGAAATGTAACCTCAACTGTAAATTTTGTTTTCGGAACTATGTGGATATCGATTTTAATTCAAGACCTGATATGTCGGCCGATACATTAAATCGCCTCATCGAGGAGCTCTTCCCCTCTGCATTTACCCTGAATCTATCCACGATCGGAGAGCCTCTCTTGTCCCCACACATTGAAGATATACTGGATGCATGCACTCGATATCAGGTGCGATTGAGTTTGACGACCAATGGGACTTTGATGAGAGGAGATGATTTTCTAAAAAGGCTGGCTAATGTGCTTCAACATATTGAAATATCCTTTGACAGTGCATCTCCGGAGTTGTTTGAAAAGCTCCGCTTCGGCGCTTCATACAAAACCGTTCTCCAACATGCCACCAGGCTGGGAGAAATTCGCCGCATGTTGCCGGATCCCAAATTCAATTTGGGCTTTTCAATGACGCTTTTTCGCGAGAACCTGAAGGAAGTCCCGGAGGTTTTACGGTTGGTATCGGAGGCAGGGGGCAATTTTCTGAAGACCGATATCGGCGTTATTTTTTCAAAGAAGGATTTACATCAGTCGGTTCTCACCTGTCCGGACCTTTACAATCAAATTTACGAGATCGCCCATGAAAAGGCTCGAGAAATTGCGGTCCGATTGTTGATGCGACCGCCGTTTGGCGAGAATGGCTGCGGTGAAGCGGTCAAGTATGGCATCTGCGAGTATCTGTATCTGTCGGCCTGCATCAGGTCGGAAGGGGAGTTGAATCCATGCTACTTCCAATTGCTCCCTTCACTTAACGTGAACAATGGGTTTGCAGCCGCCTGGAATAGCGAAATCATGCAGTCCCTAAGGCTTCAACACGACACCGGGAGGGGTCATCCAGGGTGCAGGGACTGTTATCTGGTTCTGGAAGGGAGCGATAGTCAAGAAAACCGAAAAAGACAGTTTCTAAAAGGCGATGCCATGAAGTGGGGAATGGCTATTGATTTTTCAGCAGGGGGGAACGCCGATCCTTACAAGGGGGCGGGTTGGGGAAATCCGGAAGGTTCCTTTACATGGACCGAGGGTGGAAAAGCCATCCTCCATATACCCGTTGATTTGCCGACAGCACCGTTTGTTTCACTGAAAGCGAGGCTTTCGGCCTTTCTAAGTCCTGGCAAGCTTGACAGGCAGACTGTGTATATTCTGATGAACGGCAAGGCAGTGGGCAGCTGGATTTTTATGAAATCGGAATTGCAGGAGAAAACGCTCTTCATTTCGATGGGTGTTTTTCTTGAATCGAACGAAATGGAAATCACTTTCGACATGCCCGATGCCATTTCTCCTTCCCTCGCAGGGTTTAATGAAGATAAGCGTGTGTTGGGTCTTGCTGTGCAATCGATTGAATTGACGTCAGGATCGCCTTAGGCACTTTTCGAAAGGGAAAGTCAACAGTTAGCCCGTTCCGGGCCTGCAAGGCAGACGTAGCCTCCTGCGGTCCTGTTCTTTTTGAGCTTCCCAGTTTTCTCAGAATATATTTCGAAGAAGCATGGCGGCTATGCTCCTTCCCTAATCCGATTCTCACCGAAATTTTTTATCAAGATCAGACGTAAGTCTAGTTTGGTAGCTAAAATGCTGTTCAGTTCGGTGCTATTTATCTTTCTATTTTTACCTATCGCCTTAACAGGCCATCTTTTATTGAAAAAAAGATATCGCAACGCATTCCTTTTTTTTTCCAGCCTGATTTTTTATGCCTGGGGCGAGACCTATCTTGTGCTGATTTTGATTGCCTCGTCTATCGTAAATTATAAGTTTTCGCTATGGGTCGACTTGTCGATCCGAAAACACAATGGAATCGCGAATGCTCTTGGGCCTAAATTATGGCTTGCAATTGCGATAATCTGCAATTTGATTCCGCTTTTTTATTTTAAATATTCAAACTTTGTTATGTCCAATTTATCAGACATCCTATCCTATTATATTATTATCAGAACGAATTGGACAGAGGTTCTTCTTCCTCTCGGAATAAGTTTCTATACATTTCAGGCGATGAGTTATGTAATTGACGTCTACCGCAGGGATACGGCCCCAGCAAGGAGTTATATAGATTTTGCCTGCTATGTGACGTGTTTTCCTCAATTGGTTGCAGGCCCTATTGTCCGATACAAAGATATCTCCTGGCAAATAGTAAAGAGGTCCATTTCGATAGACAAATTTTACGATGGGACGCGATTGTTCATCATAGGATTGGCTAAGAAAGTTCTAATCGCAAACACCCTTGCGAAAACGGTCGATCATGCCTTCAGCCTTCCTATTGATCATCTGGATGTGTTGTATTCATGGCTTGGAACTATCTGTTATACCCTGCAGATATATTATGATTTTTCAGGGTACTCGGACATGGCGATAGGCATGGGATTGATGCTTGGATTTAATTTCCCTCAAAATTTCAACTATCCGTACGTGGCAAAATCGATTCAGGAATTCTGGCGGCGTTGGCATATAACGCTTTCGACGTGGTTCCGGGATTATCTTTTTATCCCGCTTGGGGGGAATCGATGCTCAACTTGGCGTACCTATTCCAACCTTTGGATAGTCTTTCTGTTGTGCGGCCTGTGGCACGGCGCGAGCTGGAATTTTATCCTGTGGGGAGCATTTCACGGTTTCTTCCTGGTTCTTGAGCGAGGTGGAATGGGCAGGCTACTGAGTATCTTGCCGCCTTTTATCAAACATATTTATGCAGTTATGGCGATCGTAACAGGATGGGTTCTATTCAGGGCCGACACCCTTGTACAAGCGAAAAGCTATTTGTCGGTAATGTACGGCTTTGGCGACGCATCTGCCGGAATTGATGTGTACCGAATAATGGGCCTCGGGAATGACACGATTATGGCTCTCATTCTTGGGGTGATCTTTTCGATACCGATCGGCCCTGCTCTGAGGCGCATTCCGGCAGGAATAAGGTTTGTGACGTCGCCGATTGTGTATTTTTGCATATTTCTCATTTGTCTGACATCGTTGGCCAGTAATACATACAATCCCTTCCTGTATTTTCGTTTTTAGGCACGAAAGATGTTTGGGTATAGAAGAATACATCATGTTATATTTGTATCTATTTTCCTTTTCGTAATATCAACCCCTTTACTTGGGAAAATATTTCAGGTTGGCATCACTGACGCCAATGAGTTCGCGAAAAGAGAAAATAGGCACCCAAATCGTTTCCCAAAGCTGCCAACCTCTTTAATAAATTTCAGAAAGTTCCCTACCACTTTTGAGAGCGCCTTCAACGATCATCTGCCGTTTAGGGAATTTCTTATAAGAATTTATAGTGAATTGGCGGTGACGCTTCTGAAGGTATCGCCGAGCAAACAGTTGCTCATCGGGAAGAAGGGTCACTTTTTTTTGGCAAGCCATTCAAATAAGTGTAATAAACATAACGATCTAATATTTAGTTCAATTGAAATAGATAAAAATACTATAAATTATTGGAAAAAATATTTAATACAAAAAGAACCATTTTTAAATGATTTAGCTGTTCCGGTATTGCTTCTGGCAATACCGACCAGCCCATTGTTTGAATTTCACAACCTCCCAATATTTATACGGAATCAGATAGATCAATCATTTCTGGATGAACCGCCGCCGCAGCGCATTATTAACGATATGCCCAAAAATTTTGTGGATAAATATCTTCTTTTTCCCTACAGAAGGGCATTCGAGGCCAACAAAAAATACTCTTTGTTTGGCGAAAAAAATTTTCATTGGCAACCCTCAAGATACACCAAGTTGGTGGCGAACTGCATCGCAGAAAGGTTTGGAATCGCCACTTACGAAGAACCCGGGTTTGACGAGTTTGAAAAGAGGATTACCCTCTCAGACCTCAGCCGTTTCGCTGGGATAGAAGTCTACAACAAAGATGATCTTGTGTACAAGCCAGGCTTTTGGGAGTCATTACAGATTCAAGACAAAAACCCGGCCGATGTATACGAGAACTCTCCCGTTTTTCCATCCTCTTTTTATACTGTGAATCCTTTACAAGCTGGAAAGCTTTTGGTGGTTGGAGATTCTTTTACCCCTGCCCTGAGATTTGACCTTGCACGGCATTTCGGTGAAGTGTTATCTGTGAATTTCAATCTAGCCAGAAACAATATCAACATTAAAGAATGGTTTGATTTTGTTTTTCATGATTTTCATCCAAGTTATATTATCTTTAGCCAAAGTAATAATTTTTTTGTTAACAATGAATTTATTGATAATTTTTATTTAATGAAAAAAAGATCATTTAAGGGACTAAAATGAATGTCAGCAAAAAAAATGAATATGCTTTATCTTATTTTTTCCATTGCTACCTTCTTAGCCTTTCTTGTACTCATGGAAGTGGGTTTAAGGACATTTTTCTACGTCAAAAATAGAATAGATGCTCGTGAGCGTAACTTCCAAGAGTATCTTGGCTGGGAGACGGCAGCTAATTTATCCAAAAAGGAGGTCGTGAAGGACTACGGAGAGATTATTTATTCCACCGGGAAATACGGTTTCAGAAAGTTTGGCGATGTTAAAAGCGATAAGATTAAACTTTTTGTCATAGGGGATTCCTTTACGGCTGCCCATTCTGTTTCTGACGGAGATGCATATTATAATTTTCTGGAAAAGCATAATGAGAACATAGAGATGTTCGCGTATGGCGGCGGGGGCTATGGATCCTTACAGGAATTCATGATTTTGGACCGGTATTTTGATGAAATTAGGCCGGATGTTGTTTTGTGGCAGTTCTGCTCCAATGATTTTGTAAATAATTGTCATGAATTGGAGTCTGCGAGTCTATTCAACAATAACCAAATGACAAGGCCGTACTATAGCGATGGGCATATTGAATGGCTGTTCCCCAAACAATATGACGGTTGGTTTGACAAGCTTATACAATCATCATATCTTCTGCGCATCTTCAATATAAGATTGAATATCCTCGCTGGAGAGAAAAGAGGGTCCATAGAAGGGGAGTTGTCACCCGAACACCCCCTGTTCCAAAAATCAGCCAAAATAACATCAGATATTATTGGGTTTGTAAAGGAGCGTATCGGTGATATGCCGATGTTAGCTTTTTCAGTGGACGAGCCAAAATGGACGGGATGCACATTTCAGGATATATGCAAGGAACATTCGATAGATTTCATTGAAGGTATACCCAAAGCCATCGCAGAAGCTAAGAAGTCCGGAGTCGTCGTCGATGGTTCACCCTACGACGCCCACTGGAATGGCAGGGGTCACGCAATTGCAGGCGAAATGATTCTTCGGCGCCTGAATGACAAGGGTCACTTACACAAACGGGGGGGTTCCATCCCAGGAAGGTACACAGCAAGTGCGGATTTGCTCAAGAAATACAGGCCTCCCTTAGACGATTCCATTCCGGTCAGAAACCTCTCCGTACTCAATTTAACTCATCGGAATTCGAATGGTTTTGGAGAGCTTGAAGGGCCATATCCCGAATGGAAGATGCTCCGCAAAGTTCGATGGATGGTCTCGCCGGAGGCGTCGGTCAGCTTAGACGGCGAGGCTAAAAAGAACGCGACTTTCCGCTTGGATATAAGGGTGTTGTCACAGGCTATACCCCAGTCGTTTAAGATATTGCTGAATGGCGATACCATATTGGAGGAGACGATCGATTCTGCGAACCAGTGGCGCGCCCTGACTGCCCAAAATTTGAAGCTTAAAGAAGGAAAAAATGTACTGAAATTCAGGGCAGATAGATTCGATCGCTATTCTGCGGACGACAGAGATCTGTATGTGTTATTTGACGAAATGGAATTTAAAATGGAATGAGCCTGGGTCAGGTATCTCCATTTTCATTGGGGGCTTTTACGAATGTTTATTCTCGGCATATCCTGTTTTTACCACGACAGCGCCGCATGCCTGATTCAAGACGGCCATATCGTGGCCGCGGTGCAGGAAGAGCGGTTTTCGCGAAAAAAGCATGATCCCGGATTTCCCAAAAACGCGATTCAATTCTGTTTGGCAGAGGCCGGCATTGGCGTGGAAGCCCCCAATTATGTGGTTTTTTACGACAAACCCTTTCTGACTTTCGAGCGTCTCCTTATGAGCTATTTGACCGTGGCCCCGAAAGGGCTGCGCTCGTGGCTTGAGGCCATGCCTATCTGGTTGGGGAGGAAACTCCATGTGCACAAGGTTCTTCAGCAAGAGACAGGATATGAAGGGGATGTCCTCTTTACCGAACATCACGAAGCCCATGCCGCTTCCGCCTTTTATCCGTCTCCCTTTTCTGAAGCGGCTATACTGACCATAGACGGTGTGGGGGAATGGGCAACGGCCAGCTACGGCTTTGGAAGAGGCAACGACATTGCACTGCTCAAAGAACTCCATTTTCCGGATTCTCTTGGGTTGCTCTATTCGGCGTTTACCTATTTTACCGGATTCAGGGTGAATTCAGGCGAATACAAACTGATGGGGCTGGCCCCCTACGGCATGCCGCGTTATAAAGAGCTCATCCTTTCCGAACTGGTGGACATCAAGGAGGATGGTTCCATTCGTTTGAATTTATCCTATTTCGATTTCCTGGGCGGTCTTCGAATGACCAACCGGCGTTTTGCGAGGCTCTTTTCAGGTGCGCCCCGAAAGCCAGAGACCCCTATAAGCCAAAGGGAAATGGACATCGCCGCCAGCATCCAGGCAGTGACGGAAGATGTGGTTTTGCGAATGGTCCGGCACCTTCATAAAGAGACCGGACTGAAGAACCTCTGTCTGGCGGGTGGGGTAGCTCTCAATTGTGTTGCGAACGGTCGCATCCTGCGGGAGGGTCCATTTGAAGACCTCTGGATTCAGCCTGCTGCTGGTGATGCCGGGGGCGCTCTGGGTGCCGCCCTCTCAGTTTGGCACCGTTACCTGCAACAGGAACGGAGAGATCCAGCAGGCCGCGATGGGCAACGTGGCTCCTATCTTGGGCCTTCCTATTCCAATGACGCGATTGTGGCATTTCTTGAAAACAACGGATACCCCTATCGCAAACTAACAAGGGAAGAACGGGCCCGGACCATTGCAGAGGCCATTGCCGGAGGGAAAATCGTTGGATATTTCTCGGGCTGTATGGAGTTCGGGCCAAGGGCATTAGGCGCGAGAAGCATCCTTGGGGATGCGAGGCGGTCGGACACCCAGACTGTCATGAATCTCAAGATCAAGTTTCGGGAATCTTTCAGGCCGTTTGCCCCATCGGTACTTGAGAGCAAGGCGTCTGAGTATTTTGAACTGGATAGGCCAAGTCCCTACATGCTCCTGGTCGCGAATGTCAGGGAGGAAAGAAGGCTGGCCCAGCCATCAGAAGACGGGAGGCCCATGTTGGAGCGTTTGAAAACGAGGCGAAGCGATATCCCTGCGGTTACCCATCTTGATTATTCGGCTCGGATCCAGACGGTTAATCCGGATCATAAGCCTGATTATCACGCTGTCTTAACGGAATTTGAGAAGTTGACCGGATGTGCGGTCATCGTTAACACCAGTTTCAATGTGCGCGGTGAGCCCATCGTCTGCCGCCCGAAGGATGCTTATCGGTGCTTCATGCGCACCGAAATGGATGCCCTGGTCCTTGAGGACTGTATACTTTTCAAGGAGGAACAGCCCCCTTGGAAGGAGAGGGCGGATTGGAGAAATGACCTCGAACTCGACTGATATCAAAGAAAGGCGCCGATTCGGCGTTATTGCATTCATTTTTTTCGGCATCCTTTTTTTGCTGGGCCTGTGGACAGGAAAGCCGGTTCCCATCTATCTTTTTGGCTTCCTTTGCGTCTTGGGTCTCGGCTTGATCTGCTTACCGCGGCCCCTAGGCCCGGTTTACGTCGGATGGTTGAAGATCGCCCATTTTGTGGGCCGCGTGGTGACCGCGACTATCCTGGTCCTTGCCTACTATCTTGTCATTACGCCTTCGGCCATGATAAAGCGGATTTTGGGGGGCCGTCCGATCGCGGCAACGCCGGACAAGGATGCCCCTTCTTATTGGGTGGCCAGGAATGAACCGGCCCAACCCAGGGAACGCTTTAAAAAGCGTTTTTAGAAATTCCAAGGAGGAAACATGGCAAATCAATCCATCTTCAGTGAATTCTGGGAGTTTTTGAAATTCAGGAAGCGGTTTTGGCTTCTCCCCATTGTCATTGTACTTCTTATGCTCGGGGCCTTGATTGTCTTTACGGAGAGCAGCGCCGTTGCACCCTTCATCTATGCGCTTTTTTGAAAAAGGGACTATAATCGATTTTGTCCAGAATTGGCTATTGTTGAGTGATCCTTAATGGTGTGACTGCATGGAGCGCCTGTGCCAGTGTTATTTATGTCAGAGGTGATGGAAAAAAAGTGGATCGAAATGGTGAGGTCTTCCTAAAGCTGACGCCAGAACAAAGGGCGGCAAAGGCAGAAAAGCGATTGGATGAAACGCTTGAGAGGGTGGCTGGCATTCATCATATTTCAGCAGAACAAGGTTATGAGAGACTTATTAGAAACCGTCACGAAGTGCATTAATAGCTTTTCCAAGAGCAAGAATATCAGAAGATTCGCGGCCATCGTTGGCGGGAACGCAATCAATTTGCACGGAATCCCAACAGCGACGCGTGGTCTCGACATTGTCTGGTTTCCAGAAAATCGAACGTTAACCCGTTCACGGGAAGCCAAAAATGTTGGTCAAATGCTAAAAATAAACAAATTTCATAATGTTTTACAAGCGTTTAACTGCAAATTTCTAATATTGACATAAGAGAAGCAACTAAACGCAGGGGGATATTATGAAGGATCTTAATGCAAGTGAAACTGATCATGAAGTGAGGCTGTTTGAAGAAATAAAGGCTCATCTGAGGCATCAACGTAAATATGCCTGGGGTCGTTGGGAAGAAATCGGTAAGCGGTATGTGTACCAAGGCCGCAAGTATAACGCTCAGGAGGTCACTGACTGGTTTATGAATGCGCCATTTCAGGAGGTCGCCGCGATAAGCAAAGAGCTGGGAATTGAGTGGAAAACGATCGGCAATGATGTGCAATGGATGGCCGACCCCTTAAAGGTGTTTGCACAAAACCAAGAGATCCTTTCCGATACCAAAGGACCGGTTCCAGGGGATGCGGGGATATATGCAGCGCCACGAGTTATTAGGGATAACGGGCAATGCTATTTTTACCACACGATTGCTCTTCCTGGGTGTGGGACAGTTGAAGGAGACTGGGACCTGCGCCGTGGAATAAGAGATTACCTGGGCGGGGTCGATTTTGGCGGAAAACGGGTTCTCGATATTGGTACGGCAAACGGAATGATATGTTTGGAACCGAGAGGCAGGGAGGCCAGGTGACGACCTTTGACCTTTCAAAAGAATATTCTTGGGATCTGGTTCCCTATGCAAGATGGGAAGGTTATGAGGACATCAGACATGGACACCGCCACCATATCGACATGCTGAACAATGCCTATTGGTTTTGTCATCGCTCCCTTCATTCGAATACCAAAGCGCTTTACGGCGATGTCTGCCATATCCCGGAGCAAATCGGGAAGGTGGATGTCGTCATATACGGATCCATCCTCCTTCATCTCCGCGACCCGTTCCTGGCGCTCCAAAGCGGCACAAGGCTTGCGCAGGAAGCCGTGGTTGTGACGGACGTGCTCCGAGATCGTGCGGTCAAGTCAGAAGAGCCCCACATGAGATTCTTGCCTGATCCAGAGGCATTGGGGCCGAAAGATACCTGGTGGGATCTGAGGCCCGAATTTATCGTTCGCGCGATCAAGGTGCTGGGTTCCGAGGATATGCGCGTCACCTATCATACCCAGCCTTGCAGAGGGGAGAAGGTCCAGCTGTACACAGTCGTAGGGAGGCGCACACGTTGATGGCGCTTCAGCGGTTTCGTGACCGGAAATCCTCAGCAAGGATGTCCGGTGAATTCATTTGCGCGGTTAAGCGTTTGACTATTTCAAGTGAGGAGCGAAATATGAGAAACCTGGTTTTTGGAGAAAATCGGTCTGAGAAATTGTCCTTATCATCGTCAAAAGGTTTCATGCCAGCTGTTTTGGCGGCCTTGTTTCTGCTTACTCTTTTTCCCATTTGGGTTCACAGCGCCGAAAAGCTGATGGTAAAGGACTCCACGGGGGTCGCAACGTTCGTTGTCGAGGATAACGGCCGTATTTTTGCTGCGGATCGGTACGATGCGCAAAGTCACTATCCCGGTTTCTGGCTTGATGAGACAGGAACGGGCCGGAAGGGCGCCTATTTTGTGCTGGATGAAAATTGGATGCAGCTACAACGGCGGGCCCAGGGTTTTGGCAGTTATGAGGCATCACCGGTTTTTATCAACATCGGGGCACCACATGCGGCACTTGTGATTGACCAAACAGGGTATGCCGGTTTTGGAAAATGGGGACCTTCGTATCCGCTTCACATGGCCAGTGGCGCCTATTGTACCACAGGCGGTGTGTGGACCAACGCCTCGAGCAGGCAATACAAACAGGATATCAAGGAACTCACGAGTGATGAGGCCATAGCCGCCCTTACAAAGCTAAATCCCGTGAAATTCAAGTACAAGTCAGATGCTGACGAAAGACATGTGGGTTTTATTGCAGAAGACGTTCCGGAACTTGTTGCCTCGAAGGACAGAAAGGGGATGAGTTCGATGGATGTGGTGGCGGTGTTGACAAAGGTGGTTCAGGCGCAGCAGAAGACCATCGCCGAACTGACAAGGAAGGTGGCTGAACTGGAAAAAGGCAAGCCTTAAGGAAGGACCTCGCAAAAGCTATGGCAGGAAAAAGATCATGGGGGGTTCTGGGGCTTATTTTGTTCTTGGCCTTTGTTTCGATTGCCGGGGCAGACGAAGGTACATTTACCAGTACCTTTATGCATCCGGACATGGAGACCCGCCTTCGGTGGATCGAGAGTTTTGAGCGGGCGCCGTTGGCCAGGATGGATGTCGAACTCCAATTCAGGGCGGCCTTGAGAGGATCTCTCAGTCTCCT